>ENA-OSEO01001960-OSEO01001960.1-sediment-metagenome-genome-assembly--contig:-NODE-1960-length-32477-cov-4.801265_pt1 | contig 32477 bp, 28 predicted proteins | sample MGYA00237883_ERZ534232 | MGnify/ENA metagenome assembly ERZ534232 | reverse complement strand
GAGCCTGAATTTTTCTTGAGGACAATTAAAAACGATCTTTCCAACCCAAAATATGTACCAGAAAGCATTCTTAACAGATTTGTTTTGAGGAATTTAATTGACACTCAATCGAAAAGCTTTATACTATTTAATAACAACGAAGTTTTCACCATTGATATGCGGCCAATATGTATGAATTGGTCTATTCATAAAATCCATAAACAGAATAATTTCGACGCCAATATTGTGCAGCGGAAATAGGGGCGAAAATGAGTGCTTTGAAACCAATAAAAAAGGGACGTAAAGCCGGGAAAGCTCAATCTATTATCAGTATTGTGGCTGATAAGTTTCATGGTATTCCCGATCTGTCGGTGAATGACAGCTATTTATTGAATTACTTGCTGGATCATGTCCCCGATCATATTTATTTTAAAGACACCAAGAACCGATTTATTAAAATATCGAAATCGCTGGCCGAATCTTTTAAACTGGACGACCCGTCTGAGGCGGTCGGCAAAACCGATTTTGATTATTTCACCAACGAACACGCCAAACAGGCTTTTGAGGGAGAACAGGAAATCGTCCGATCGGGCAGGACTTTGAGTATTGAAGAGAAAGAAACCTGGACGGACCATCCTGATACGTGGGTGCTGACCACCAAAATTCCCATGCGTGATGAAGGTGGAAAGATCATCGGCACCTTTGGCATTTCACGAGATATTACCGACCGCAAGATCGCTGAAGATAATTTGCGGCTGCAGGCTGAGCGCTTGAAGAACCAGATCGAAGAGATCAACGAGCTGCAGGAGCAGCTTCAAGATCAGGCAACTCACGATGCCCTGACCGGATTATGCAACCGGCGTATCATGGATCAAATTCTATCCAGACAATTGACCGTCTGTAATCAATTGAAATTGGGTTTTTGTATCGTCATCATTGACATTGATTACTTCAAGCGCATCAATGATCGATATGGGCACCAGGTCGGAGACCGGTTATTGCAGGAATTTGGCAAGAGCATAATCGCCTCAACGCGTACCGACGATTTCTCCTGCCGACTGGGGGGGGATGAGATCTTGATGGCTTTTCAAAACATGTCCATTACCGAGGCATACAACAAGGCGGAAATTATTCGCCATAAACTGAATTCGATTATTGTCGAACGCGATAATCAGCCCATTTCCACAACCGTTTCAATAGGGATCGCTTCATTTCCGGTGGATGGAAGTTCGATCAACGAACTGATCGCCCGGGCGGATGAGGCGCTATATCAGGCGAAAGCCAAAGGACGAAACCAGGTCGTTGTTGCATCTCCGCAGGAATTATCTGAAACAATTGAAGATAATTAAACCCCGCAAGATGGAACAATTTTTGCTTTTCGGAAACGCTTCAATTTAGCCGTTTGGGGATTTTGTGAAACATCTGGCAACTTGTTTTCTGTAGTATCCGTCCAATTATGAGGGATCGCATGAGTGATTCAATATCCAAAAAATACGATACTGAAAAAGGCATAACTGAAGATCGAGAAAACGCCGACTTTAAAAAAGTCTCTGATATCCCCATACATCCGGTCAGCGAACATAACCTGTTGAAACATCTTCTGGACAAGGTTCCGGAATATATCTATTTTAAAGATCTTAACAGCAAGTTCATCCTGATCTCCAAATCACATGCCAACTCATTTGGTTTGAATGATCCTTCAGAAGCGATCGGGAAAACCGATTACGATTTCTTTTCGATGGAGCATGCCAAATTTGCCTATGAAAGTGAACAGGAAGTCATTCGCACCGGCAGAACGCTCAGTATTGAAGAAAGAGAAACGAGGCCCAACCAATCCGATACCTGGGTCTTGACCACGAAAATGCCCATGTACGATGACGACGGCAGTATTATCGGTACATTTGGAATATCCAAGGATATCACCGAGAGAAAGCTGGCTGAAGAAAACTTGCGTGTTCAGGCTGAGCGATTGAAACTACAGATCAAAGAGATCAACACGCTTCAGGAAAAATTGCAGGAACAGGCCACTCACGACGCGCTGACCGGACTGTGCAACCGCAGGATCATGGATCAGATCCTGGCAAAGCAGCTGAAAATCTGCAAACAACTGCAAATAACCTTCAGCATCGTTATCATTGACATCGATAATTTCAAGACCATCAATGACCAATACGGGCATCAGATCGGGGATGCCATCCTGGAGGAATTTGGCAGACAGATACTTGCCTTGACCAGGGCTGATGATTTTTCATGCCGCCTGGGTGGGGATGAGATCTTGTTGGCATTCCAAAATATGACCGCTCAAGAAGCAAAAAGCAAGGCTGAGATCATCCGCAAGAAATTAGAAGAGACGGTAATTAATAAAGATGACAAACAGGTCTCGGCCACAGTCTCGATCGGGATTGCATCCTTTCCTTCTGATGGACAAAGCATAAGCGCGTTGATCGCAAGGGCTGATGCGGCGCTCTACATGGCAAAGGACCGGGGTAGAAATCAAATTGCTTTGTCTGAGCCGCAGGATGTTAAAGCGTAATCAACTTTTCAATAAACCCAAATTTTCAAAACCGTTTCGTTAGAACTATATTAATAATGTGCCTTGAATTCCGACAATAATTGACGAACTCTTCGGTGCATGCTATCATAATCTTGTTGCAATTATCATTTCATTTTTATTCTGAACTTTAACAGGGGTACATAAGGAGCAATTATATGAGTGCTGATTTTATTTTTCGCATACTCGGCATGATCGGTTTTGCAATTGGTGGAGCGTTTTGGGGGAAAAGTCTTGGAGAGGCAGCAAATTTGCATGCGACAGCTGCAACCATGACAGTTGATCAATATTCGTTTGTGATTGGTTCTGTGGGCGCTTTGGTTGGTTTGATCCTGACGCCGTACGTGACCACGCGTCCGATCAAGGCGATCCGCAAAATTTTAACTACGGTTTCTGCGCAATCCCTGCTTTCTGCCTTGATTGGTTTGGTTTCGGGACTGATCGTTGCCGCGTTGCTTTCATTCCCGATCTCTCTTTTACCAGCCCCCTTCGGAAAAATCATTCCATTCATCGGGGTCATTGTCTTTGGTTACGTCGGTGTTGCCCTGTTTGTCATGCGGCAAACAGATCTGTTTGCGATCTTCACTTCCCTGCGCAGCGGATCATCCTCATCGGCTCGTGAAGGTGGTGCAGGCAACTGGGCCGAGAACCGCAATATCCTGTTGGATACAAGCGTGATCATTGACGGTCGTATTGCCGATATCACCCGTACCGGCTTCCTGCCGGGCACGCTGGTTATTCCGCGTTTCGTGCTCAACGAACTTCAATATATTGCCGACTCACCGGATAGTATGCGCCGACAGCGCGGCCGTCGCGGTATGGAAGTTTTATCGGCGCTGCAAAAGGAACCGACCATGCCGGTGCGCATCAGCGACATTGACGTGGAAGGTATGCGCGAAGTGGATGACAAACTGGTCGTGCTGGCGCGCCAAATGCGCTGTCCGATCCTGACCAACGATTACAATCTCAATCGTGTCGCGGAGTTACAGGGCGTCACCGTACTTAACATCAATGAATTGGCAAACGCGGTAAAATCAGTGCTGCTGCCGGGCGAGATCATGAATGTACGTGTGATCCAGGAAGGCCGTGAAGCCGGACAGGGCGTCGCGTATCTGGATGACGGTACCATGGTCGTTGTGGAGAACGGTCGCGAATATCTTGACCAGGAAATCTCCATTATGGTCACCAAAGTGCTGCAAACCGCTGCAGGCCGCATGATCTTCGGCCGTCCGGAAGAACAGAATTCAAACAACCATTAGAGGAGCAGGTAGATGTTGAAAGTTTATAACACCCTCACGCGCAAGACAGTAGAATTTAAAACCCTGCAGCCAGGTAAAGTATCCATGTATGTGTGCGGACCGACGGTTTACGCCAAGGCTCACATCGGACATGCCATGTCGGCTCTGGTTTTTGATATTATCCGCCGTTATCTTGAATATCGTGAATATGAAGTCAAACACGTGATGAACTTCACCGACGTGGATGACAAGATCATCATCAAGGCCAACCAGCAGGGCATTGACCCCTTCGTGCTGGGTGAGATGTACATCCACGAGTTTGAAGAACACCTGCGCGATTTCAACATCCTGCCCGCGACCATCAACCCGCGCGCAACCCGCGAAATGGACCAGATCATCATCATGATCCAGGGCCTGATCGACAAGGGCTTTGCCTATCCCGTCGACGGGGATGTCTATTTCAGGGTCTCCGAGGACGAGCATTACGGCAAGTTGTCTGGCCGCAAGCTGGACGACATGCAGGCCGGTTCGCGTATCGATGTGGACGTACGCAAGGAACACCCCATGGATTTCGCTCTTTGGAAGTCCGCCAAACCCGGCGAACCCTCCTGGCCAAGCCCCTGGGGGGAAGGCCGTCCCGGATGGCACATCGAATGTTCCGCCATGAACCTCAACCATCTCGGTGAGCAGATCGACATCCACGGAGGCGGCAACGACCTTATCTTCCCGCATCACGAGAACGAGATCGCCCAGAGTGAGTGCTATACCGGCAAGCAATTCGCCACCTACTGGATGCACAACGGCATGCTGCAATTGAGCGGCGAGAAAATGTCCAAATCCATCGGAAACCTGGTCACCATTGAAGATTTCCTTAGCCGCCATCCCGCCGATGCACTGCGCATGATGGTGCTGAATTCCGGCTACCGCAATCCGCTTTCTTATTCAGAAGACATTCTCGTCCAGGCAGAGAAAGCCATCGACCGGCTCAGGTCGGCTTTGAAACCCGCCCAGGGCGGCGCTGCCGGAGCAAATGATGAAGTAATTCAAACCCTTCAAAAACAGATCGAAGCCACCGAATCCGGATTTGTGACCTCAATGGATGAGGATTTCAATTCGGCCGGCGCACTGGCGAGCTTGTTCGAGCTGGTACGGGTGACCAATCAGACCCGGGCCGATGGCGCCAGCGATGAGCAGCTTGAACCGGCACAGTCCCTGCTTCGCAAGTTGACCGCCGTGCTGGGCCTTTCACTCGATAAAGCGGAAGAAGGCAGCCAGGCCGCGGATGAATTCGTGGACCTCCTCATCGAGATGCGCACCGATCTGCGCCAGAACAAGATGTGGGCGCTTTCCGATCGTATCCGTGACCGTCTGGCCGAACTGGGTGTGGTCCTCGAAGACAGCAAAGACGGCACCTCATGGCATTGGGAGTAATGCGTTGAAAGAGTGGATTCTCGGACGCAATCCGGTAATGGAAGTATTGAAAACGAAACGCCGTGAGGTGTTTCGTTTATTGTTGGCCTCCGGGCTGGAAGAAAAGGGCCGGGTTGCCGAGATCGTACGCCTGGCAAAGACGCGCAAGGTCAGCGTCGAACGTGTCTCACGCGATAAACTGGCCGGCATGGGAGAAAATCCGCAGGGGGTCGCCCTGGAAGTCAGCCGCTATCCCTACGTGGACGTGGCCGATATTAAGGATCTGGCAGATGAAAAAGGGGAAGACCTCTTCATCCTCATGCTGGACCTCATTCAGAACCCCCAGAACCTGGGTACCCTGCTGCGTACTGCCGAGGCTGCAGGCGTGCACGGCGTGGTCATTCCTCCGCACCGCGCCGCGGAAGTCACTCCGGCCGTGGTGAACGCCTCCGCCGGAGCCACAGAGCATCTGCTCATCGCACAGGGGAACCTCGTGCAAGTCTGTAACGAGTTGAAAAAGAATGATAACGTCTGGATCGTCGGCCTTGAAGGCGGCCCGGAAGGCAAACCGGTCCATGAAGTGCCTCTTGACGGTCCGATTGCGATTGTTGTCGGCAACGAAGGCGAAGGCATGCGCTCACTGGTTAAGGATACCTGCGACTTTCTGCTCAGCCTGCCCATGCGCGGAGAGATCGAGTCGCTTAATGCTTCAGTAGCGGGCTCCATTGCCTTATATCAGGTGGTTTTAACCCGCCAGAAATCCGTCAGTCGCTAGCTTCTGGCTCATTCTCGTCCGGCAGGATGAATTCACTCACGACCCTGTTCAATTCATTTGCCAATTCGGCGAGCCGTTCGGCAGACGTTGTCACTTCGCTCACCTTGGACGACATGGCATCGGTCGAAGCCGAAATCTCTTCCATCGAGGCGGAGTTCTGTTCCGTTACGGCTGCGATGGTATCCATGGCCTCCAGCATTTCTGAAGAACCTGCTGCCATCTCTTCTGTGGCGGCAGTATTTTGTTCCACCACAACAGAGACGGAGTTCACTGCCGATACCAGTTCTTTGGCTGCCGAAGACATTGAATCGGCCGCAGACGCTGCCTGCTTGGCCTGATCATTGACCTCTCCTGCGGCCTGCAAAATAGTTTGCAGCGATTCCCCGGCTTCGCTGGCTAAATGGACACCTTCTTCCACCTCGCTGGAACCCTTCTGCATACTATCTACTGCTTCTTCAATAACCTGTTGGATGTTTTCGATCAGACTGCCGATCTCTTGGGTTGCAACTGACGAGCGTTCTGCCAATTTGCGCACTTCATTGGCCACCACGGCAAACCCTTTCCCGGCTTCGCCGGCGCGCGCGGATTCAATGGCAGCGTTCAACGCCAGCAAATTGGTTTGCGAGGCGATGTCATCGATGGTCACCACGATCTGACTGATCTGCTCTGAACGCGAACTCATTTCAGCCACTTTCTCGGCGGAATGATTGACCGCGTTCTTGATGGACTGCATCTTTTCAAGGGCGTTATCCACTTTTTGTGCGCCGTCCCTGGCGGCCGCGGACGTGTTGTCGGCCTGTTTCGCCACCATCTGGATGTTGCCCGTCACGTTGCTGATCTCGGAGGTCAGCATATTGGTGATCTCGGATGATTTGTTCACCGCGTTGGCCTGTTCAAGGGCTCCTGACGCCACGCCCTCAATGGCGCGGGAGAGTTGTTCGACCGAATTGGCCGTTTGAGCGACCGTTTCACTTTGTCCCGAACTGGTCTTGGATACCTCCTGAATGGTCATGGCGATCGCATTGGTCATTCTTGAGGCTTCTTCGGCCAGCCTGGTCATTTCTTCCGAGGTTCCTTTTACTTGATTTGAACTTTCCGCGACCTTGCTTATGGAGTTGCGCAGTCCTTTGACCATTTGGTCGATGGCAATGCCCAGCGTGTCGCGCTCACTTTTGATCACTGAATCGCTGGTAAGATCGCCTTCCGCAATATCCTGTGCGAGAGATGTTTTTTCAATGGTGTTGACGATCAGATCGGAAAAAGCCTGTCCAACTTCGCCCAATTCATCATGACGCAAGTCGATCTTGGCGGTCTCCATGCGGTTCATGCCGGTGAGGTCGGTATCGCCAACGGATAACAGCCTGGCTCCTTCGGTGATCAGTCGCAGCGGCTTGGTGATCATCTTGCCGACGACAACCCAAAAGACCAGCAAAAGAACACCGAACAAGGCGATACTGATACCTGCCGTGAGCATTGTCTGTTGCCTGGTTGCGCGGGCAATCTCCTTAATGGGGATCATGAATTCGACTCCCCACTGCGTATCCACGTTGATCACCTGCAGCGGCACGAATACTTCAAGATTGTCTCCGCTTTCTCTGGTGATCGTGTTGCCTTCTTTGATCTGTTCAAGCACTTCCTGAGTGTCATTTGAGATTTCAGTAATATTCAAACTGATCTCTTCCGGCGCACCGGTGGAAGCAACGACCACGCCTTCATTGCTCAACACCCGCATTTTGGTCGTTCCGTTATACAGATTGATCTGGTCGGCCATTTCCTGTAAAAAGGTTAATTCGATATCTACAGACACAACCCCATAAACTGTATCGTCGGCAAGAATAGGGTAGGTCGTGCTGGTCATGAATATTTCCTGACCGCCCACTTCTTCAAGATACGGCTCCATGATGCATTCACCCTTTTTGTCGGCGGAGCATTTATAGTAGTCGTACTCCTTTTCTTCTTCAAAGCTGTAGGGTTCATCGTCAATGATAACGTTGCCCTCTTCGTCTTTAATCCAGTAGGGGGTGAAGCGTCCGTTCATATCGCTGCCCAATGCATTAATATAGGCACGATCATTGTCGTCAAATCCGTTGGGGATCCAGCCGGCCCAAATGCCAAAAAAACCTTCGTTGTTTTCCAAAATGGGGATAACCATGTCGATGACCTGGTCACGGCTGAGGCGGTGCTCGTTATCAGATGACCTTATCGCGGCCAGGGTTTGCGCCAGCGTGCGGGTCACGCTCATACCGGAATCCAGTTGATTTTCGATTTTTGCGGCTTGTATTTGCGCCTGGTCAAGGGCAATGATCTTGGCGTCTTGAGTTCCGGTCCGATAGGACCCGATTGAGAAAATTGTAATAATGCTGCCCCCCACCAGGATCAAACTCAAGGCTACTACCAAAACCAGCTTTGCTTGCAGTGTATTAACTCTAAAGGTCCTCTTAAACATAAAATATCCTCTCTAATAAACTCACAAAGCGAGGCCATTGTATACACATCAATTATTCAGAGGACGAGCAAAGGCGCAATGTAGAAATTCTAAAATTGATGTAAATAATATATGAAATTATTTAATCAACCAAACCCATATTCCCCACAATCCGATCATGGTTAACCCGATTAAAAAGCGTACGACCACGGCAACGCCGCAGCCTTTCAATATCCCTCCGGTGGATCTCAGCCCTTCAAGGAAATCTTTCTTCCTGATCCATTCCACCACCAGGATGCCGACGGCCGCGAAGAGCAAGCCGCCGAAGGGCGGCAGAATGAACGTACCCGCGATGCCTGCGATCAACGCTACAATGATACCCAGCCAGCTAGCGCCGGTCTTGCGCGCTTCCTTGCCCATTGTCAAGTTATCGACCAGGTTGCCGCCCAGCATCAGCAGGGTGATCACGCCGAAGAGGATCCCTGAAGCCACAGTGAATCCATTTACGATCCCGTAAGCCAAAATGGCAAGCCAGATAATGGTCAGCCCGGGGATGATGTAGAAAAGCAACCCGATCAGTCCGAGCGCCATGACGGCGATCAGCACGGGGATGAACCAGCCGGAGTTTGCGATCGTTTCCATTCCTATATCTTAATGCTTGATTCTATGAATTTTATTAATTCTCATTTTTTCACTGCCATCCAGATTGCCCGAAGGAAGAGGACCACCCCCATGATGACTCCGAATCCCCAAGAGAGAATGATCACAATTTCGGCTGCTTTTGTAATTTGCAGGAACAGTAGTGACGAGGCCAGAAAGACCAGCGCGAATACGAGGACGTCCCTCCAAAAATGGTGCTGGGTATCGATCAGGGTGTATGGCAAGACGTCGGGCGCTTTATTTAAGCTCAACGCCAAAGCGACGATGGTCACTAGGTAAAGTGCGCTCACGATCACATAAGGTAAGACGGCACGGGGTAGGGCTTCAGGGCGGATGAATACCAGAGAAAGTCCGTAAAGGATAAAAAGTAAAACCCCCACCCAGATCAATTCCTGACCACGTGGCAAGAGATCTCTCATGGCATGTTCTCTGCCCCTGCTGATCCAATGCCATAAGCCTGCCAGCATCAAGAACACCGCCAGCGACTCAGCGGTTGAGAGGAGGATATTTTCAAAAGCGGCTCCATTGGCACCCTGGTTGGCGCCACTCAAAACAGCCAACAGGATTGCCCAAACCAGTCTCTTAGGACCATTAAATTTCGCGGGCAGGGCGGCGCGTATTTCATTAGAGGATGTAAAAAGGGCTTCACCAAACAAGAGCGGAAAGATGAACGCAAACCAGGGATGCCAATAAAAAACCAACACGCTGGTTTGCAGCCATGCTACCCCGCCCAGCATGCTGGCTGTGTCCCCCCAGGTTGGGTTCCAAATAACCTTGGTGATCAGCGCTTCATAGAGCCCAAACAGGATGCCGGCCAGCATCAGGGATGAGAGGGAAACCTGTTTCCGGTTATAAAGTAGTCCGGCAAGGAAGAGTGTGTGCAGCGTATAAAGCGGTGTGACCACCAGCAGTCCCCAACCGTCGAAGAACGGATAAGGTGACGAGGCGCAGGTCACTTCCGCGAAGATCACCGACAATATTCCCAGCAGCAGCCAGAAGACCAGTTTCCGGCCAAAAGAAACTCTTTCTTCGATCTTTCTGGGAACGAAGAAAGAGTTTTGAAGTTCAGGCAACGGTGGGGGGATTTCTTTCACGCGTCCTGCCATATCTGGAATTCTTATGCGGCTTTGATGACGCTTGTTCCGCCCATCCAGGGCAGCAGCACTTCGGGGATCTTGATGGAGCCGTCCGCCTGCTGGTTATTCTCAAGGATGGCGATCATGGTACGAGGCATGCCCAGACCTGAGCCGTTCAATGTATGCACCAGGCGGTTCTTGCTGCCGTCCGCGGGTTTGTACTTGATGTTGGCGCGCCTTGCCTGGAAATCGCCCACGTTGGAGACGGACGAGACTTCCAGCCATTCATCGCAGCCGGCCGCCCAGACTTCCACGTCGTAAGTGATCATCGAGTTGAAACCGATGTCGCCCGTGCACAGACGTTTGATACGGTAGGGCAGTCCCAGACCTGCGCATGTGGCAACGGCGTCGGCCAGCATTTTCTCAAGTTCTTTGGGAGATTCTTCCGGGGTGCAGTAGGTATACATTTCCACCTTGTCGAACTGGTGGCCGCGTTTGATGCCGCGTACGTCGCGCCCGGCGCTCATTTTCTCGCGTCTGAAACAGGGCGTATAGGCGGTGAAGCGCATCGGCAGGCTGCTTTCGTCGACCACCTCGTCGCGGTACATGCCGGTCAGGGGCACTTCGGCGGTGGGCACCATCCAGTAATCTTCTTCAGCGTCGTGGTAGAGGTTATCGGCAAATTTTGGCAGCTGTCCGGCAGAGAAGAGTGTATCCGCTTTGACCATGAAGGGCGTGTAACGTTCTTCGTAGCCCTGGCGGTTGTGCAGGTCGATCATGTAGGCGATCACAGAACGCTGCAGACGGGCGCCCAATCCGTTGAGGATGTAGAAGCGTGAACCGGTCAGCTTGGTGCCGCGGTCGAAATCAATGATGCCCAGGTTGACGCCCAGTTCCCAATGGGGCAGGGGGGTGAAATCGAACTTGGGCAGGTCGCCGGTTGTGCTGATCACCACGTTCTCGCTGTCGTCCTTGCCGTAGGGCGTGGCAGCGTCGGGGATGTTGGGGATGGATGCCAGTGTGTATTTCAGCTTCTCATCCACTCCTCGCACAACTTCGTCCAGTTTGGCGATCTCGTCGCCCACCTCGCGCATGGCCTCGATCTTCTTTTGGCGTTCAGCCTGGTCTTTGGTCTGGCTGATCTCTTTTGAGACCACGTTGCGTTCGGCTTTGAGTTTTTCAACCTTGGTCAACAGATCTCTGCGTTCAATATCCAGATTCAATACATCGTCCACCGGGCCGGTTTCCATCTGGCGGTCGGATAATGATTTTTTTACGATTTCGGGATTCTCGCGGATCAAATTGATATCTAACATGCTGCACCTCTCCGGTTTAATAAAATACGCCCTCGATCCTGTGCAGGACGAGGGGCGCTCGTGGTGCCACCTGCTTTTACCCTCATTGATTGAGAGCCTTATTTGGCGCGATAACGGTGCGTCCCGGCCTTCTTACGGTCACGAAGGACCCCTGCGAAGGCGACCCACCCGGGCGGGTGATCGAGGTGGATGGGGTTGATCGTTGTCCCGGCTTTCACCGTCCGCCGGGTCTCTGAGAAAACGACGTCGCCTTATTCCTCAAGTTGGTCGATTGCTTAAATTATACCGAAGAGGGTTCGACTGTCAAGCGGAGATTCGCACTTTCAGTGAATTACATTCCAAAGCAAAGTCTGCAGCAGCATGGCCAGCACAAACATGCCTCCGTAAACACGCGTATGGATGAAAGCCGCCGCCACATACCATAAAGGCCAAAAGTCCTTGGCTTCTGCCGGCATCTGTGTGGGACGAGCGTGGGTGAATATATAAAAGATGCGTTCGCGTTCTACTTTTTTGAGCAAAATGGGGGAGAGCAGCACCAGCAGCATCAACCATGAGAAATACTGCGGTAAGTAGATCACGCCCAGAATTGGCAGAATGTATTGCAGCGTCATCATGCCCAGCACCAATCCACGGCTGACTTTTTCTCCCAGAACCACCGGCAGGGTGTAGATCTTCTTCGCTTTGTCTTCATTGCGCTTGTCGATGTGTTTGCCGAAGATGACCGTCACGGTAGCCAGTGCGTAAGGCAGGCTGGCAGCCACAACGCCCCACGACCACATGCCGCTGATGGCGTAAAAACCGCCGCCGATCATTAGCGGGCCCCACACCAGCAGTACGGTCAATTCGCCCAACGCGATGTATTTCAGCGGCCAGGTATAGAAGAGCACGAAGGCGGCTCCCGCTGCCATCAATGCCAGGGTGGTCCAGGGGCTGCCGCCCTGTGGACTAAAACCTTGTGTCAATATCAAAGCCAGACCGGCAGCAGAGGCAATGGCCCCGGTGCCGGCGATGTAACCGTAAAGTTGTTTGATCGTGAGCAATCCGCTTTCAAGGGGCTGCGGACCGTATTGGGTGCGGTAGTAATTGTCTTTGTCCACGCCCTTGTGGTAATCCGTCAGGTCGTTGACCAGGTTGTTGGTGGCGTGCGCAAATACCAATCCGACGACCACCAACAGAAAACGCCACCAGGAAAAGGCGGGGTTTTCCGGTGTGCCCGAGATGGCGGCCAGCAGCCCGGCAATCAACGCGGATGTAAAGGTCATCACAAGCACTGCGGCGCGTGTTGCGATCAGCCAGCGGCTGATCAGATCGAGTTCTTCCCATTCCTCTTTGCTAATACGCGGAATGACCTTAAGCGCTTTGATCCACATTTTCGTGTTCATACAGTCGTCCTTATTAATATAAAATAGGTAAAATATGTCGTAAATTTTAACATAAAAATTACATTTTTCTATTTAAGACTAAAAAGGGGAATGTACAAATTCATGCATTTCTGCCATGTTAGAATGGAATTGAAGGGTGAAAACATCCTGGAAAGTCGAGAGTATTATGTTTTGGGAAAAGATCAACAAGCATTCCAACCTGTTTTCTGTCATCATTGGCATTTTCGTGGTTGTGCTTTTTGCCGTTATTTGGACAGGCCGTCCTTCAGGTACGGGTTCCCAGATGGGCTATTCTCTGGATACTGTGCTTGCGCAGGTGACATCCATTGCTGAAGAGGGGCAGATCCAGTTGGGTGATGTGACCCAGACCTACCAGATCGTCAACGTGATGGTCCTGGAAGGGGAACACGAACACGATTTCTTCACCGTGGACTACGGCAAGCGCTCCATCCTGCCGACCAGCAAGTTGTTGGCAAAGAATGACAAGATCATGGTGTTGATCTCCAGCCTGCCCGACGGCACCCTCAATGCCAGTTTTATCGATTTTGTGCGCACCGATTCCCTGCTCATTTTGGGGGTGATCTTCATCGTTATGTGTGTGCTGGTGAGCCGGTGGAAGGGAGTGCGCAGTCTGTTGGGCACTGCACTCAGCTTGCTGGTGATCCTGTTCTTCATCATCCCCCAGATCAGCGCCGGCAAGGATCCTATTTTTACCAGCATCATCGGTTCTTTCGTCTTTTTGGCGCTTTCTCAATACATGGTCTACGGCTGGACGCTGAAAAGTCATCTTGCCATTGGCAGTATTCTGGTTTCGTTGATCATAACTGCCGTATTGTCGGCGCTCTTTGTGAATTTTGCCCAACTGAACGGGTCGGGGGATGAGAGCGCGGTTTACCTGCTTTCGATTTCCGACCAATTGAACATCAAGGATCTGCTCATCGCCGGAATTATCATCGGGACCCTGGGGGTCATGGATGATCTGATCGTCAGCCAGGTCTCCGTGGTGATCGAGATCTTCCGTGCGGATCCGAATATGGGCTTCAGACAGCGTTTTGCCCGCGCCATGAACGTCGGCCGGGACCATATTGCCGCGACCGTCAACACACTGGTTTTGGCCTACCTTGGGGCTTCTCTGCCGTTATTCCTGCTGATCTCAACCGGTGGGACGCATATCTCGACCTTGCTCAATCTCAGCATCCTGGCCGAAGAGATCGTGCGCTCTCTGGTGGGCACCATCGGCCTTTTTATCGCGGTGCCGATCTCTACCGTACTGTCCTGCTGGGCTGTGGATGATCCGCAGCGCCATTCCAGGCTGGTAAGCGTCTTCGGGCCGTTGCTTGGGCCTTCAGATTTCTCGGAAGAAACACATCATCATTGATTGGATTATCGGGAGTTATCGTTTTGTGGAAAGGGGTAGAATGATGCGCCCTTCGTTCATGTCACCCAGCAGAGTTACCCCTGTGGGATTCGTGTAGGCGCTCCACGCGGAAAACGCGGCGACCAATGCGTTCAACTCAGCCGGTGCCAGGATGATCCCCTCCGGCAGTTGACCGGTCATCAGCCTGTGTCTGGTGATCTCCTCGAAGAAGATCATCGGGTCGCGCACGTTGAGGTGTTCTTCCTGAAGCAGTAACTGGCGCTGGATGCGTCCCTCGATGGTCCTGATCGAATTAAGTTTATCTCCCAGCAGCTGTGCGTAGGCGCTGTCAGGGTTGACTTCCATCAACTGGCGTTCCGCGCCGGGTGAAGGCCAGCGTTGGAATCCCTGAGCCGCCAGTTCGCTCGAGAAACGCAGTGCGCGCTGCAGGGCGGGGGAACACTTTTCAAAGCTCGAGGGGGTGCGGGTTGAAGCAAACCCTCTCGCGATCAATTCATATTCACATTGGCGTATGTTGGTGTATTTGTTGGCCGGAGGGAGAGGGTCCAGCAGGGAGCGCCGCCCGGCGTCGGCCATCAATCCATCGTTGATACTGATCGGGGAGGTGACAGCGGCGATACTCACGGAACTTTCTTCAAGTTTGGCCTGCCATTCCTCGGGCGTTACCTCGCCGCGGAAGAGGATGCGGCGTACGTCATCAAGGATCGCGCAGGTAAACTTCTTGCGTGATCCGCTGAGGTCAATCCCGATGAAATGTGTCAGACTGAGGTCCATATTCAGACATGAGTTTAATGGAAAAGAGTGATTTTCGCAATTGTTTGAGTAAGCGTATTTTCTCCTTTCGATCAATTTGTGTGCATTTGTTTATGGATTACAATTAATCCCATGGACGAAACAGCACTGATACAATCCGCGCTCAAAGGTGAACTGGATGCCTTCAACCGCCTGGTTCTGGCCTATCAGGACCTGGCGTTTAATTTGGCATACCGTATGCTTAATGATGAGGATCTCGCCGCGGATGCGGTGCAGAATGCCTTCATATCCGCCTGGAAGAATCTGCCATCTTATCGCGGCGGATCATTCAAGGCCTGGGTGATGCGCATGGTGACCAACGGCTGTTATGATGAGCTTCGCCGTCAGAAACGCCGTCCCACCACACCGCTTGAACCGTTCAACGTTGATGACCAGGAGGAGGTTGAATCTCCGCACTGGATGGCCTCGGATGATCCCCTGCCAGAAACCACGCTTGAACAGGCCGAACTGGAGCATGCCCTGCAGCACTGCCTGGAAAACCTGCCAATGGACTTCCGTTCAGTGGTGGTGCTGGTGGACGTCCAAGGGCTGGATTACGAAGAGGTGGCGCAGTCCGTAAATGCGCCTCTGGGCACGGTCAAGAGCAGGGTGGCCCGCGCACGCATGAAAATCAGGGATTGTCTGCAGGCCTTTGAGGAACTTCTGCCTGCCAAATTCCGTCTAAAGGGCGAGGTACGCGAATGAGTGAGAAACTTGCCCTTAAAAATATATTGGATATTTCCGCGTATCTGGACGGTCGCCTTGACCAGGCTGCCAAAGAGCGTTTTGAAAAACGCCTTCAAGAAGATGCGACTTTCAATCAGGCTTTTCTTGAGGTCCGGCATACACGTAAGTTGCTGCGTTCGTTGCCGCCCAAACACGCTCCCCGAAATTTCACCCTTCCTGCGCAATATGCAAGAAGACAAGCACGTCGTTGGGGGACCCATTCTTACTTCGGACTGGCCTCGGCGGCGGCCGCTTTGGCACTCGTGGTTCTGGTCGGGATCAATACCTTCTCTCCGAAGGCAAGCATGATGTCTGCTCCTGCACCGGCTGTAATGCTTCAGGCTGAATCCGCCATGGATTCAAACCTGGCGGCTTCGTCATCTGCTCCTGAACCGCAGGAGACTCCGTTGGTCTTCAACTGGGCTCCGCAAGATCAGGCAGCAGGCATGGGCGGAGGCGGAGGAGGCGATGCAGCTGATCTTGAACCCAAAGCTGCGGTTTCCGATGACCTCCTTACCGGTCAGGCTGAAGGAAGTATGGAAGAACCTGTAACCATTGAATCCGCGCCGCAAGAGGTGCCGGACGGCGGGGGAGTTACTGTGCGTGATGCATCTACTCCCGACCCATCGACGCTGATCCTGGGGCTCCCTGAGCCGGGCACCGAAGGGGAGGTCGTAACGCGTGAGATGACCGAACCTCGATCGACTGCTTCAAAATTGGCGATACCCGCTTCCAGCCTTTGGATGATCGGTCTCGGCGCCGTGGCGCTGATCTTTGGTGTGCTGGCATTCATTCTTCGCAGGCGGTGATCTTGCATTCTCACAATCCCTTTACCTATTGTCCTCTTTGTGCCACTCCGCTTCAAATTCAACTCCAGATGGGGGAAGAACGTCCCACTTGTCCGCAATGCGGCTGGGTGCAGTATGAAGATCCCAAAGTAGCGGTCGGTGTGCTGGTAATACATGGGAAGGAAGTGCTGCTGGTGCGCCGTGTGATGGAACCCTTTATCGGCCAATGGAGCATCCCGGCCGGATTTGTGAATGCCTTCGAAGACCCGCGCGAGGCGGCCGTTCGTGAATGCCTGGAGGAGACGGGGCTTAGCGTGTGTTTGGACGGCCTTTTTGACCTGCTTTATGGGCGCGAACATCCCCGCGGATCGGATATGCTGCTGGTCTATCGCGCAAAGATATTGGGCGGCTCACTGAACGCTGCCGATGACGCCGATCAGGCCGGCTGGTTTCCCCTGGATGACTTGCCTCTGCTGGCTTTTGAATCTACGCGCAAGATATTCGATAAACTGACCCAATCCTGACCTATTTTAAAAAACAATTTGGTACGATAATTGCAGCGAAGCACTCGTATAGTTTTGATTTAACCTGAAAAGTGAGACCTCATGTCCAAGACAACAAAATCCCGCTCAAGCTATTCAAAAAGGAGTTCCTCTTCGTCCCGATCAGGGTCGCGCAAGACCTCAAAAAACACCGGTGTGACCAACCTGACGAATGACCAGAAGATCGATTTTATCGGCATTATGCTGCTGGTGATCGGTTTGCTCTTTTTGGTGGCTTTCTTTGCGCGCAACAACGGCTCCTTGACCGCCTGGATGGCCAAGACGCTGGCGCAGATCGGCGGAAGGGGGGGCTTCATTATTCCGGTAGGGATGACCCTGGGTGGTCTCTATTTGATCTTCCGCAAGGTGGAGCGTTTGCCTTATCTTTCCGGGGGACGCGCGGCAGGTTTGATCCTCTTGTATGTCAACATTCTCACCTGGCTGCATTTTATCGAAGGCGGCGGATGGGTTTCCGCGCAGGAGGGACTGGGCGGCGGCGCGATTGGCGCCCTGATGGACTTGATATTCCGCGCCAGCCTTGGAGCTGCAGGCGAGGTGGTGGTATTGGTGGTCTGGCTGATCGTTGCCATCGTCTTCATCGTGGACGTCCCGCTGCCGGATTTGGTGCGCAATATTGTCGAATGGAAACCTCAGAAAAAATACGACATCAAGAAAGAATTTGCTTTTTCAAAGAAGAATTCGACCTCTTTTACCTATACACCGCCTGAAACCGCGCAGGCCAAAACCCGCAGCGAACCGGTTAACCTGCCGGCAGGTTTTCAGTCGCTCGATCTGAACAATGAGCCTGTTGTTGAGGGAAAACCGCGGCCAAAACGTGAAGAACCAGTTCGCGCCGCACAAAAGAAGACGGAACCCGCTGCTGTTTCATCCTCATCAACGGATGGCAACGGCTCGCTTCCGGTCGTTCATACCGGCGTTACGGCTGCCATGCGTGAGAAACCCTGGCCGCTGCCTTCCATCGCGGACATACTCGATCCGGCCATGCCGGGCGGTCTTCAGTCTCATTACGACAAGGATCGCGCCCGTATTATTGAGGAAACGCTGGCTTCTTTTGGCGCTCCAGGACACATCGTCGAGATCCACCGCGGACCGGCAGTGACCCAATTCGGTGTGGAGCCCGATTTTATCGAGAACCGCGCCAGCCGCACGCGTGTACGTGTTTCCAAGATCGTAAGTCTCTCAGACGACCTGGCGCTGTCGCTGGCTGCCCCCAGCATCCGCATCCAGGCGCCTGTGCCTGGCAAGGGCTACGTGGGCATCGAGGTACCCAACACCGAACTGACTCTGGTTTCACTGCGTGAACTGCTCGAAAACGAAGCCTTTAAACGCATCAAGGGTCCGCTGCGCTTTGCCCTCGGCAAGGACGTAGCCGGCAAGCCCATTTGCGCGGACCTGACTTCCATGCCTCATTTGTTGGTGGCAGGCACGACCAACTCCGGTAAGTCCGTGTTGGTGAACGCCATTCTCACCAGTTTGCTGCTGAATAATTCTCCCACCGACTTGCGCCTGGTTTTGGTGGATCCCAAACGCGTGGAATTGACCGGCTACAACGGCATTCCGCACCTGCTGGCTCCCGTAGTGGTGGAGGCCGACCGCGTGGTGGGCGCCCTGCAGTGGGTCATCCACGAGATGGATAACCGCTACAAGAAGTTCGCCAATGCCGGCGCGCGCAATATAGTAGATTACAACCGCAAGAGTGACGAACACGTACCCTACCTGGTGATCGTCATTGATGAATTGGCCGACCTGATGATGTTGGCTCCTGACGAGACCGAACGCTGCATTACCCGCCTGGCACAGCTGGCCCGCGCCACCGGCATCCACCTCATCATTGCCACCCAGCGTCCCTCTGTGGACGTGGTGACCGGCCTGATCAAAGCCAACTTTCCGGCCAGGGTGGCCTTCATGGTGGCTTCCAATATGGACAGCCGCGTTATCCTCGACCAGACCGGCGCGGAAAAATTGCTCGGCAAGGGCGACATGCTCTATCAAGCTCCCGATGCACCTGCGGCCGTGCGTTTGCAGGGTGTTTACGTTTCAGACCCCGAGATCCAGCGCCTGGTGGATTCGTGGAAAGTGATTGCCATGAACCACAAGGCCGAGGGCGGTGAAGACCCTTCCGATATGGTGGTGGACCTATACAAACCCGGTACGCCCCTGAAACAGGGCGAACTCTTTGACGATGACGGCTATCCGGTTGACCCGCTTCTGCAGGATGCCATGGAGATCGTCCGGCGCGAACACAAGGCCAGCATCTCCATGCTGCAGCGCAAGATGCGTATCGGATATACACGATCTGCGCGTCTCGTGGATACGCTTGAAGAGCAGGGCATCATTGGTCCGCAGCAGCACGGTTCACAGGTGCGCGAAGTGCTGGATTACGGCGACGTTTCACCCATTGAGGAACCCGTCGAGGAAGAAGAAGGATAGTTCGATCACTTGTATTTGTTGACCAATGTCCAATAAAGTTCCTCGTTTTGGTTCTTGAAACAGGGGTCTACAGGGAATTCGGATAATTCCTTTCCCAATTTCGGATTGCTTATAAGGGCTTCTTCAAGATAAAAGCTGATCTTCGTTTGAAACGCTGTGATCACTTTCTGTTTATCCTGTTGTACCTCCTGATTTGTAATTTCCAACAGTGCTTGAAGTACATTAGGAATGGTTTGGATTACTTCTGACAATTCGCTGTATAAACACGCCAGATTAAAGGAGAGATCACATTCCTTTTCTTTTACTGCTTCAACTCTTTTTAATATTTTGACAAAATCAACATTGTCATTTCGTAATTGTTTTTCGATATGGGGCATCTGAATTGCATACTTCAAGTTTTGAGAAATATTTGCTTTCGTTTGATTTATTCCCTCATAAGCATGAGCAAAACAGATCTGGCTTGTTATTTTTTCTTTTTCTACAAGATCAATATCGATCATATCTATTTTTTTATTTACCAATGCATCCTTATTAAACTCTTCAAGATCCATGATGAGACAACCGAGATTGTACTGAGCTTGAATTGCCGGCAAGGATTCTGGATCACACAATTTGATTACTCTGCTAAGTTTTTGGCTGGCCGCTTCAAGGAATACCCTTGGGTTTGTTTTTCTGTCGCGCGGTTTTATCAGTTGTATTTTTTCAAATTTTTGCGAATCCATTCGCCCTAAATTCAGCAGAGCGAATGAATTTCGGTTGTCAGAATCAAGTGCTTGTTGAAGATATTTTTCTTCGGTATTTTTATCCAGGTCTGGGTTTGTAGACAAACTCCACCATTGGTACGATTCGCAACTTGAAGTTCCAAAAACATTTCTTAGGTCTTTGGATTTCAATCTGCAATAGATCCAAAAGATCCATGCGGCGGCGAGATCTGCCAATGTGAAGAACGTTTCAGTGGATTCTTCAGTTGATGCAGATAAGGGGGGCATATTTTTTTCTTTTTCCCAAATGATTGTTGACCCGATTATTTGTTGTGTATCTTTTCGGATAAGTTTTAAGGAAAAACCTTTGCCTTTAACTGAATTTGTCTCCATTAATCCATTGACTTCAATAACCTTTGTCGGGAAAAGCTTCGAGAAAAATGACCATAATGTACTGATTGACGCTGGCGCAATTGAAGGCAGATCAGGCGGGTTTATGGGGCTATTGACAAGCCCCTTCTGGTTGTTTTCAAGTTGATCAAATTTCCTTTTTAATGTGAGTTCAATTCTTGCAGTCAGCGATTTTCCTAAAGATCCGGCGATCCCTTCTTTTTTATCGAAACTTCCGAAATCAAAATCGTTTAAATCCAGTTGGTAGGTTGTGCGGCCCTTTATCACCCTGAATAAAAATACGATCAGCACCCATAACAATAATGCGAATCCGATAACCGGAATCACGTAAAGTGTGAAGTAATTTGTTAGGCTTTTCCATAAACGCAGGCAGATGGGAATATGCTGAGCCATCATAGGATCGCTTTTTACGCCAGCTTTGGCCTCAGTCCAGGCGCCGTCAAAATCACCGATTGCCATGAGCACCGGCACAGAAGTGGCAGCGTTTGGGGTCGGGGTTGGAGTCTGGGTTGGTGTTGGGGTGATCGTTGGCTCTGGCTGTACCAGGGCGGTCATGTACGTCATTCCTTCAAGCGCGCATTTGGATAGCCGTTCGGTTGCCAGGATTGCTCCAAAGGCATTATTGGCCAGTTCATATTCACCATCCTCATAATACGTCTTTGCATTTTCACAATCTATCGCTTTGTTTTCGGTGGACAGATTGAGAGTTGGCTCAACCTCCGGTGTCTCGACTATTCCGATTGTTTGTTCATCGGCAAGGCTGGACAGTTCACCGGTTGGATAATATACGTTACATACAAACCATGGAACGGCAATGATGCTAACAAATAGAATAACTATCCCTGCAAAGATTAGCTTTTTCATATTCCCTCCATTTATTCCAAACGGATTTGTCAGGCCTTCAATGAAAGGGTTTCGTTTTCCCGCCGCCAACATAATAGCATCCTTCGATTCATTAAATATTAAAAACCAGCTTCTTTTGACGTAAAAAAAGGCGGATTTTTACAGGGTGTTCATAACGCATAGGTGAACCTCAATAAGCGAAATACTGTTTAGCTACAAGATTGCCACTTGAAATCTGTATTTTTGAAATCATAATTAATATTGCCTATCTGAAATGGGCAGCGGAGGGAATTATGGTTGTAGTCAAAAGACTGTGGATCGTGTTATGTTGGATTTTCCCTCTAATTATTCTCGTCGGTTGTGCATTAATCCCTCAAGGGATTCAGAATATTTTTGCCACTAAAACGCCCACGGCAACCTCTACACCGACCAGCACTCCCACACCAACGCGGACTCCCATGCCGCCCATTACAATCCTTCCCTGTATCTTCAATGAAGAATGCCCAACAGCGATTTATATTGAAGATTTTTTGGGCTATCCAGTTTAATATGGCATGTTTTACAAGGTAAATGTTCCTTACAATCAACCCCTAAAAATCTCAACAGGTTGGATTGCAAAGAACCAGGCTTTCCTAGACGACAACTTGAGCAAAATTCAATGGATATTCACCATTGATGGACAGGATTATTACCAGGAGAACTGGACATCGGAAGGCTTTACTTCATTTGATGATGATCCCTCTACTGAATATCCGGGTGAATGGTTTGGGGCAGTTATGAATGGATGGGAGATCGGCGAAGATCACAAAGTCCGCATCGGGTTCACCTGCGACGAGATCATTTTTGATGGTTGGGATTATTATGATCCCGGCACATACGTGGTAATGTACAATTTTATCCCGGTCGAAATCCCTACGGCCACTCCCACGAGCACAATAACGCCAACGGCTACACCCACACAGACTTTTACCCCCAAGCCGACCGCGATTCCTTATACCAGGACGTCCAAACCCACAATTGCTCCGACAAATCCGCCGTGTGAAATTAATGCCCGGATCGACATTGAAAACACAACCGGAGGCTATGTTTCGCTGGACTTGTTCGGGCCGATGAAATTCCATTTTGAGATTGCCCCTGGGAATTCCTCTCTGGATGTGTGTTCCGGCCATTACACCTACAAAGCCTGGGGTTGCGGTGGCTCTTATGATACCGGCGAGATGAACAGCGGAGAAGGACACGAGTTTTATTGTCAATAAATATTTACCACTTTGCATATTTGCTTATTGAATAAAGACTTCACTTTGGATTAATCCAATCCTTTCCGGTAAAATAAGGAAATGACGATGACATTCTCCTGGCGCAAAATCTTGCTTATTGCGGGCGGTATTGCGTGTATTGTGATAGGCACCATCGGGATTTTTGTTCCAATACTTCCAACAACCATATTCTATATTTTGGCTGCAGCCGCGTTTTCAAAAAGTTCAAACAGACTCTATCATTGGATCATGAATCACCCGGTTATCGGTCGTATGATACGAAATTATCGTATCTATCACGCCATTCCATTAAGAGTGAAAGTGATTTCCATATCCTGTTTGTGGTTAACCATTGGCATATCAGCTGTGTTGGCCGTGCATAACTGGTGGATTAGAGGTTTGTTGGCTTTGATTGCCTTTGGGGTTACCTGGCACCTTTTGGCGTTAAAAACACTGACACCGCAAATGATTGAAGAGATTAATCACCGGGATGCTGAAGACAATATCCGCTCTATGGCAAAAAATCACGAAACCTCCCCGGTTTAGTTTCAAAAGTCTATCTTCCCCTTTTTCATCAATAAAACCATTTTTGATATTGCAATAGCTTACGTCTGATCATGCAAAGCTGAACTTATTATTAATCTTGATTTTATAGCCCGACGGATCGAATTCAGGCAAAATAGGATTGTTATTATCCTTTTTTGCCCAAAGTGAGTTCCATTTAATGCATCCAATTGATATTCAGACCGTTATCCTGATTTTTACCGTGACCATAAGTGTGTTCGTCACGTTTTTGTTATGGCGTAAAGTAAGTAATTCCAGGATCCGGTATGTTTTTTATTTAATGGTTGCTGTCAGCATCTGGTGTCTGACGACGCTTGGCGAATATGTCTCTCTGGATATTTCTCAAAAACTCTTCTGGTCGAAATTATCCTATTTCGGTATTGCCAGTGTTTCTCCTCTGTGGTTCCTGTTCTCCGAAAGTTTCACCAAGAAGCAAACCTGGAGCCGTTTCCCGCTTGTTTTGTTGTTGTGGTTGATCCCTCTGGCGTCTATCGTATTGGTTTTTACCAATGAGGCGCATCATCTGATCTGGACCAATGTCGTACCTGCCAACGCATCCCCCTACGCTCCATTGGTCTATCATCACGGCATCTTCTTTTGGATTTTTACGGCCTATTCATATAGCTTGATCGCATTGAGCACATTCTGGTTAATAAAAATGGCTGTCACCAGTCAGCAGTTGTTTAGATTTCAGGTATATACGCTGCTTATAGGTGTCATGGTGCCCTGGGTGGGGAATGTTATTTATTTGACCAAGGCATTGGCGGACTTTGGCGTGGATTTCACACCGGTATCATTCATGATTTCAGGTGTTTGTTTTGCGATCGGGTTCTTCCGTTTTCGCATGTTTGATCTGATCCCTGTTGCCCGTGACGTGATCTACGATCGCATTAATGATGCCATCATTGTCACTACCAGTGACGGAGAAATAATCGATCTGAATACGTCTGCGGTTCAGTTACTATCCAAAAATACTCAAAACATGGTGGGGAATTCAATTTTTGAAATGGAAGCTTTTTGGGGAGTTTTTTTTCGGGAAAACTGGGCTCATCTCGAGATGGAAAACGAGGTCCAACTTGACCAACGAACCTGGTATCAGGTTGTGGTGTCCGATTTCAACGCCATGGGGAACGCCAATTTTGGCCGCATCATTATTCTGCATGATATATCTCACAGCAAGGCAGTTGAAGAAAGCCTAAAATACAGAGAATCATTTGAAAAAGAGATCATTGAACTTTCAGCAGGCTTTGTCAACTTTTCGGTTGATGAAATTGATTCCCTTTTTGACCGCAGCCTCGAACGAATTGGCAAGTTCTGCAACGTTGGGCGAGCATATATTTTCCAGTTCAATTCTGACATGTCTCAAATGTCGAATACGCACGAATGGGTGGCCGACAAAGTCGTTCCGGAGAAGGAGAACCTTCAGGATATTGCTAGTTCAGCGTTTCCTACCTGGATGAAGACGCTCGTCGATCTTGAAAATATTTACATTCCCAATGTCAACGAACTGGGCGAAGACTGGCAAGCTGAAAAAGAGATCTTGCAGCCTCAAGGCATACTTTCATTGGTCGTGATCCCTATCAGCTTTGAGAAAAAACTGTTGGGATATGTCGGCTTTGATTCGGTTTGGGAATACCGCGAATGGAAGGAGGAGGAGGTCCAATTATTGAAAGTGTTGGCCGACCTCTTTGCCGGAGCGATCATTCACAAGAACGCCGAGATCATGCTCTTTGAAACCAACCAGATGATGCAGTTTTCCATGGAAAGGGCCAATCAAATGGCCGTTGAAGCGGAAGTGGCCAACCTGGCCAAGAGCCAATTCCTGGCCAATATGAGTCATGAGATACGCACTCCCATGAACGGCGTTATCGGCATGACAAACTTACTGCTCAATACACAGTTGACGCCCGAGCAATCCCATTTTGCCAACTCGATCCGTATCAGCGCCGATTCATTATTGGAAGTGATCAACGATATTCTTGATTTTTCCAAGATCGAAGCCGGCAAACTGGAAATCGTCAAAACGACCGTCAATCTGCCCAAACTGGTCGAAAAAGTAATGAGCAACTTCCTTTTTACCGCCAAAGATAGAGGATTGGAGCTATACACGTTTATTGAGCCCGGAATCCCTGAGATGGTCATTACAGATCCCACCAGGGTGGGGCAGGTGCTGACCAACCTGATCGGCAACGCTCTCAAATTCACCCATCAGGGCTTCATCTTCGTTGAAGCAAAACTGGTCGAAATGGAAGGCAACCAGGCAACCGTTCAGTTCATGGTGAAGGATACCGGTATCGGTATCAAAGAAGAAAAACTGGCAATGCTTTTCCAGCCGTTTACCCAGCTGGATGCCTCAACCACCAGGAATTACGGCGGCACAGGGTTGGGATTATCGATTTCGAAGAAACTGATCGATTTGATGGAAGGCAAGATATGGGCTTCCAGCGTGGAAGGTTCTTCATCCGAGTTTTATTTTGAATTGACACTTGAGTGTGTTGAAACTGGAAACGAGGAGAGAACCAAAGAGGACTTTGTCAACGAGCGCACGCTGCTGAGTATTTCATCCATTGAATGCCAATACGTCTTGCCCCGGCTTATGGCTGAATTCTCCGGCGAGGTGTTCTCTTCTTCACCGGAAAAAATGTTGAAGGAGCTGGTTCACGCTGCGAAAGAGGATAAACTTTTTACCCGGATCGTACTGGATATCAGCCCTAATGACAATGAGATAGAGATTGTGGCTGGCATTCGTGCGCTGCCTGAATACGCGGAAACACCTGTCATTGATGTGAAAGACCTGATGACATCGGTGAATAGTGAAAAAGTAAATTTACCCGGCCCCGTCGCATTTTTAAAGAAACCGGTCATGCGTCAGAACCTGATCGACGTATTGCAGAAACTTGCTAAAAATGAAGAATCACAAAGCGCAAGTTCAGGCGGCAAGGATGAAGGAACAACGGCAAATAGTGAAAGTAATCTGATCGCTGTATCGCGTGTGCTGGTCGCTGAAGATAATCTGATCAACCAGGATGTCGTCAAGACGATTCTCGAAAAGAACGGGCATTCTGTTGAATTGGTCGGTACGGGCTCGGCAGTCTTGAAGAAATTGCAATCGAATGAGTATGATCTCATCTTGATGGACATCCAAATGCCTGAGATGGACGGAATCACCGCCACCCGTGAGATCCGCAATGGCCAGGATGGGATTAAAAATCCAAAAATCCCCATCATTGCATTAACTGCCAATGCCATGCAGGGCAACCAGCAGCAATACATCAACGCCGGGATGAACGATTATGTTTCAAAGCCTGTTGACCAGGCTGAACTGCTTGCAAAAATAAAGATCTGGGGGTCTCAAAAAAAGATGGATGTAAAGAAGATCCAACCTGAAATAGCCGTGGTTGAAAAAACTTCAAAGCAGGAAACAGCCGTTGTGATCGACTTTGACAGTTTGCTCGCGCGTGTGGTCAATGATCCTTCCGTAGCCTTGCGACTGCTGGATAAAATGGAAAAGAAGATCGACGCGGATGTGGCCGAAATAAACAGGGTAATCATGGAACACGATGGCGAACAGGTTGAGTTCCTGGCACATCGGTTAAAGAGCGCCGCCGGAAATCTTTCGGCTGAACCACTGCGTGCCGAGCTTGCCAAACTGGAATCATTGGGGCGCAGTGAAAAGTGGAATGAGATCGCATCTTGTTTCAACGTGGTAAAGCAGGAGGCGGCCAGATTCAGGCAGGAGGCCGTCAAGATTATTGAGGAGAAGTCAAACGGAGCAGGGTAATGAAAATATTAGTGGTTGATGATGATGAGATTGCTCAGGGGGTGCTTGAAAGTATCTTAAAACAAAATGGTCATGAGGTTCTACTGGCAGATAACGGTCAGGAAGCCGTCGAAGTGATCAACAAAAACCAGGTATCCATTGCCATTTTGGATTGGAATATGCCGGTCATGAACGGCATTGAATTGACCCGCTATATCCGCGCTTCTGCGGATATTAATTATATCTACGTCATCATGGTCACTTCACGCAACGCTAAAGAGGACCTGCTGGAAGGGCTGTCGGCAGGGGTGAACGATTTCATCACCAAACCCATCGAACCCACGGAGTTATTCCTGCGAATTAAAAATGCCGGCCAGATCCTCGAGTCTGAAACAACCTCTCTGGCGCTTTTCAGCCTGGCAAAATTGGCTGAATCAAAGGATACAGATACCGGTAACCATCTTGAACGCATCCGTCTCTACTCGAAGGTTCTGGGGCAGGAGATATGCAGGCTGCAATCTGGTGCATGTTTGAAACCCAATATGCCGGAAATGCTCTATCAGACCAGTCCGCTGCATGATATCGGCAAGGTTGGCATTCCCGACCTGGTTTTGTTGAAACCTGCCGAACTCAGTGATCAGGAGTGGAAGCTGATGAAATCACACGCCGAGATTGGTGCGCGCACCCTGGATGAGGTGCTGCAAAAATTCCCCAATGCGGAATACCTGCGTATCGCCCGTGATATTGCCTGGTGCCATCATGAGCGCTGGGACGGTAGCGGTTACCCTCGCGGGCTGAAAGGGGAGGATATCCCCATCGAGGCGCAAATTGTTTCCATCGCGGACGTTTATGATGCCATCACCATGAAACGCGTCTATAAGAATGCCATCCCTCATGATATTGCCAGGGGGATCATTTCAGAAGGCAGCGGCACTCAATTTAATCCCGATCTGGTTGAGGCATTTTTGAACGTCGAAGAACGCTTTGCTGAAATCAGAAAAACGTTCGATGATGCTGATTAATTAGGAATTGCCGGGGTATTATTCGGATTCCAGGTTTTCGACATGCTCTTTGGCTTTTATCAGCCTTGAATGCAGGTCTTCGCTTTCATACGGTTTCAGGATGTAATCATTCGCTTTGGCGCCAATGGCTCTTTGTACGTTCAATTGATCGCTCACCGAGGTTAACAAGATCACATAGGTATCTTTAAGGTCATCCCGGCTGCGGATGTTGCGTAAAGCCACCAGGCCGTCCATGACGGGCATCTTCCAATCGAGGATAATTATTCGGGGGGCTTCAGGCGCCTGCAGGGCGTCGAGAGCTTCCTTTCCGTTTTCCACTGCCACAGTTTCAAAATCCCATTTTTGCACAGTCTCGACCAGGATTTCGCGGGTAATTTCTTCGTCTTCAGCGATCAGGACTTTCATAAGCGCTCTTTAATAATAGGAATTAGATGGTTTCCATGGTTGTTCAATTTGTTCAACCTTACGGAGTGTCCTTAATCATACAAAAGAACAATGGTTTTGTAAACCGTAATACGGTTTTTTTTGATTAAATTTCAGCTTTTTTTATTTCCATTCCCCGGAATAGTAAATTTTGTAGTTTTGTGTTTTTTACTTGCGCTTTTCAACAATTTTGTTTTAATTAGTAAAGTCGTTGAAAACACTATACTTGAAAAAGAGGGAGAAAAAATGAAAAAAGTTTCAAGACTTGGAAAATTTTTAGTATTACTGACAGTAGCCCTGCTATTACTGGGTTGTTCCATCATTCCCAAAAGCCTTGAAAAATTGCAAGAGGTCAATCCATTTAGCGAACCAACTATGACGTCAACCATAACGCCGCTGCCAACGTCGACATCGACCTCGACCATTGCTCCATCAGCCACTGAAAAACCTTTCCTTTCCATGAAACCGTGTACTGATAAATTTGAATGCGATGGGGCCGAATTGATCTCGAATTATGCCGCTCCGGATGAAGATTTTGAAGGCGATATTGAAGTGGAAATCCCCTATGACCAGTCCGTTTTTGTGTTCAGCGCGTGGTACGCCATGGATGAAGACTATCTGGCTGAAAACATGAAACATATCAACTGGTTTTTAACAATTGATGGCGAAGATTACTTCGAACAGGATTGGCCAAAATCCGATACATTATCTGATTCAAGCGGTGAATATCCCGGAACCACGCTTGGAGTCGCGCTTTCAGGCTGGCGTATAAACGAGCCGCATACTGTGGAAATTGGGTTTACGGTCGATGATGAAATCTTCGACGGTTGGGAAACATTTGACGCCGGTTACACTGCGAGCACCACGTGGGTGGTCACTCCCGTCAAGGAAGTGAAAGCCACAGCAACCTTTGTCCCGTTGGCTCAGATCACGCCTGAAGCTTCCATTACTCCCACCAAAAAACCTGTTTCTACCAGCGCGCCTGCCAAACCCACAGCGACGCAGGCTCAAAACCTGGTCTATGACATGACTTTAAAAGTCGAAAATAAATGCCCTGAGCAGCATATTGTCATTTTCAGCGGCCCAACCCGTTTGAAATATACTGTTGGCCCTGGTCAGACAGTTGAGTATCAGGCTCCGCAGGGTTCCTATACATGGATCATCGATAATATTTATACCGGCGGTCCACAAGAACTTAATATGAATGTTTGGACATTGACCCTCTGTAATTAGGCTGACGAAGAATCATCATAATAAGAGTGACTTTTACGAAAAGCTGGCAGAATATTTTCGTTGATCAAGAATTAGATCTTGCATGAAGAAATCAACGACATTAAGGGAAGAACTGATCATCAGAATTTCTGCCAGTTTTATTTGAGTGCGCTGCCAGGCAAGAAAAATTATCACTTCTTTTAAGCTGGTTGACGCTTCGTTTTTCAAATTGATTCTTCACGGGGTGAGTAATGAAATGGTTTTCCAGGTTTTTCCCTGTTGTTCTTCTGTTTTTTATTGTGTTTTTAATACTGGGATGCGGATTATTGCCGGAGAGTATTAAAGAATATATTATTTCGTCGACCCCTACGGTGACTGAAACCAGTACTCCAACGTTAACACCAACGGCCACAGCAACATTGACACTGACGCCGACGATGCCGCCTACATTGGTTCCTTCTGCAACACCAGCAAAAACGCCAAGAGTTCCGATAGCAGTCACACCGAAGGAAACCCATGCGGCTTATATTCCCGAATTCGTCCATTTGAAATTTGCAACTAATTGTGAGTTCATATTGATGATCTATTTCTATGGGCCCAAACGTTATATATCCCATTTCGACAATCTTCATCCCTTTGAAAAAGATGTCCCATCTGGCGAATATCATATTATTGTCGGTGAGACTATTGACCTCGGCTCGTATAACTATATTAAAGACCAACAAATAACAATATATTGTTCAAATGGTGAATACTCCTATACCGTACAATGACAAGTTTGGAAACGGTGACTTGAATTGAACGCGCAAGGGAGTAATGGATTGCGTTATGGAACGAATAAAATCGGTCATGTCAAATTAACTTGAGATATGAAAATAAACCTAAAAGTACCTTCATGAGGGATATGATGAAATGGTTTTCCAAAAGTTTCCCGGTTGTGCTTCTGGCATTAACACTGCTTTTTATATTGGGCTGTGGATTATTACCGGAGAGTATCAGAGAGTTTATTATCACCTCAACGCCTACGGTAACGGCAACCAGCACTGCAACATTAACGCCAACTGCCACTAAAACACCGACGATGACAGCGACTCCCTCGGTCATACCTTCTGGTACACCAACAAAAACGCCAAGAGTTCCAATAGCGATCAGGCCGAGACCAACCCATACGGCTGTTATTCCCGAGTATGTTACTTTAAGTTTCAAAACGGATTGTAATTTTGGATTAGTCGTAATGCTTTATGGTCCAAAGAATTATCGAGTCTATATGTCTAGTGAAAAACCCAATACTATTAAGGTACTGTCTGGTGATTATAGCTTCATTATCGGAGAATCTCTGGTGTTCGATCCGCAGCGGTTAACCTCAGATAGGAAATACTTATTGCATTGTTCAAATGGAGGAAATACCATTACTTTGCAATAAAAATGTTTTAAGATAGAGGGGTTGGATTAATAATGGAGCAAAAAGTGATGTAGTTTATTCTCGGGAATCAGATGCAAAGCTGATTCCCGAGAGATAGAGTTTGCTTCACGTGTTTCATTTTCCCTGCTTGAACATTCTGTGTATTTCGTGTCTTTCGTGGTTATATGAAATGATTTACATGTTCCTGATTACACCTTTTCGCCCATCAATTCCAGCCCGATTGCATTCCCTTTCACAATACCGCTCTTTAATGCCGTCTCCTTGATCATTTCTGACAACTCTTCCGGTGTATAGGCCGCCCCGATGGACGTGAGCAGTCCGGGTCGGATGGCTGCGGGTTTCGTCCCCAGCCATAAAAAGCCGCGTACGAACGCGCTCATGTCTCTGCGCAGGTCCGAGACGTAATACTTGCCGCCCGGTTTCAATACCCGCCAAATTTCGTTGAAAGCCTGCTGCGGTCTTGACCACTCATGCAGTGAGCCGTTGGTGAATACAGCGTCAAAGGTGTTCTCTTCAAAAGGCAGGCTGTCACAGTTGCCCAGATGATATTCCGTGCGGTCAGCGAATCCGTATTCTTCCGCGTTCTTTTGCGCCATTTTCTGCATATCCGGGCTGATATCCAGGCCAATCACCCTTGTGTTTATGGTAAATTTCAACCACTCCAGCCCGAGGTAGCCGGGACCGTGCCCGATCTCAAGTGCCGTCCCCGAGGTGATTCCGCTCTCAAGCAGGGCATTGGTCTCCATCCAGCCGCGGTCGCGCATTACCCGTTCCATCTCGTCATATTGGGCCACCGTCATTTCGCCCTGGATACCTGAATCCGTTTCGATTACGCGTGCTTTCGTCATTTCAACTCTCCTTTTATCCTATAAACGCGGCAGCCATCTGCCGGTTTTTGATTTGTACTGTTGGTACTCCGCTCCGAATTTCTGCGTCATTACCCTTTCTTCAAAGATGGCCAGGAAATTGTAGAAGCAGAAAATGCCCACAAACAGCGCGGCGCTGATCAGTGAAAAGGTCAGCAGCACCAGCGCCAGGTAGGCCAGCATGCTGCCCAGGTAAAGCGGATGCCTGACCAGCCGGAAGACGCCTGTAGTGATCAGACTGTCGCGCCCTTCGTGCACCACCTTGTGTGACGCGTTGATGACCAAAATAGCCAGCGCGAACACCACTGCCGCCAGTGGGATGCGTATCACTGCTGGAACGGGTAGGGTTGTCCATTTGAAGACGAACGAATCCAGCACCCATGCCGCCAAAAAGACCGCCAGCAAAACCAGTTGCCCGCTGTCCCCGAAGGGATGTTCTCCATCCTTGTCTTTCATAACACTCCTTTTCTAGTTTGAATATTCCAGTTAAAATATTAGATAAAAAAA
>ENA-OSEO01001959-OSEO01001959.1-sediment-metagenome-genome-assembly--contig:-NODE-1959-length-32478-cov-4.676738_pt1 | contig 32478 bp, 23 predicted proteins | sample MGYA00237883_ERZ534232 | MGnify/ENA metagenome assembly ERZ534232 | reverse complement strand
TGGGCTGAAGTCACGTATAAGGCGACTGATTATTATGCCCCTCAATTTGAACGTACAATTCTCTGGAACGACCCGGATCTAAATATCAGATGGCCTCTGATTTCGGGGCAGGATCCCATTATCTCAGCCAAGGACGAGAAGGGGATTGCTTTCAAAGATGCTGAGTTTTTTCTCTGATTCATTCGCTAACAAATAAGGTAAAAAATGGGTAGATTTTTATTGTTTGGGAAAAACGGACAGCTTGGATGGGAATTGCAAAGGACCTTGATCACGATGGGGGAAGTAAGTGCCTTTGACTATCCAGAAATCGATCTTGGCAAACCTGAGTCGATCCGTGAAATCATCCGGGAAAAAAAACCTCAGATGATCATCAATGCCGCGGCTTACACCAACGTGGATAAAGCCGAAAGCGAACCTGACCTGGCAATGAACGTCAATGCGATCGCGCCCGGAATCATGGCTGAAGAAGCCAAACGGTTGGACATTGCACTTATCCACTATTCAACGGACTACGTATTTGACGGAAAAAAAGGTTCTCCTTATGTGGAAACCGATCAAGTCAATCCACTCAACGTATATGGAAAAACCAAACTTGAAGGGGAAAGGGCAGTTGAGTCAATTGGTGGAGCCTATCTCATCTTTCGTACCAGCTGGGTCTTCAGCCAACGCGGAAATGGATTCGTATCGAAGGTGCTTCAGTGGGCACGCCAGCAAGAGATACTTCGTGTAGTCGACGATCAAATCGGAAACCCTACCTGGGCGCGTTTACTGGCCGAGGCAACTTCGCAGATTATCGCTCAAGGGAAAGAAGATCCAACAGGGTACATCCAGGCAAAATCCGGGCTTTATCATCTGGCCGGTCATGATGCCTGCAGCCGTTATGATTGGGCACGGTTAATATTGGATCACAACCCGGATAAAAAAGACGTACGCGTTAAACAAATCGTCCCGGCAAAAACAGATGAATTTCCATTACCGGCAACCAGACCGATGACAACGGCAATGAACAGCAGCAAGGCAGAGAAAACTTTCGGCGTCAATTGTGGAAAACTAGAAGATGTGATGAAGTTACTGTTCTGATATGTAATCTATAAAACAAACTTTTTTTTATCCCAACCAACTAATAAGAAATAATTCAATTTTTTCTATCATTCTATAAATTAATAACTTCTGATTATTTAACAAAATCAGAAGTTATTAATAAAAATCATTATCTACACACTTGTAGAAAACTTTCAGTTCATGGAATTAGACAGACTGAACTGAAATCAAATTCGGATTTCGTTACAGGGTTATCTTTTGAAAAGACTACGTCATACTTGTCAATCTTACAGACGTACATCCACTGTGTGAGGTCTTGATACGCTTTTGTTACCATTATTGGATCAGACAAGACATAGAGCGTTTTATCGTCCGATTTACCAGCCAATAATTCCTGCCAGGTCTTCTGGGATAGACTTTCCATGGACGGGATATCGGCACGGCCAAAATATCCTGAACTGATGGTCATGTGATGCCTTACAGCATACACGGCTAAATGCTCATAATATTCAGTTGGAATGATCTCTATGGTCGTATTGGTCTTGCCTGCTTCCTGCCAAAAGTCGCTTTTCATTCCACCGGCGCCGTATTCTGCCAGCCCTGGCACTCTTTTTGTTTCCAACAAGGGTTGAATGTCGACAAATTGTATAATAATTGCCAGAATAAGAATGGGCCACGCGTATCGGAAATTTCGTACCAATGCCGCAACGCCAAAGATCAGGATGAAGTAGTAAACCGGCCAAATGAACCTTCCCGTGGATCGGAAAAGACTTACCAGCTTTCTTAAAGGTTCAAACAAGGTGAAATCCCAAATTATTTGATCGTTGACCATGGCCCGCTCTGAAAGAGCCAACAACATAAAGCCGACTGATATCACCGCAAATGGGAGGAAGAATTTCCAATTCCTTTTTGCTGCATCTTTAATAATGAAGAATACAAAGGCAAACGACAGCAGAATAAAGTTTCCTGCTCCCAAATAGCTGAATCCCTCATCCTGTGGGGTTTGATATGGTAATCCTTTGAAGAACCTTGAGGTATCAAATGGATTAAAGAAACCGTTTAGATTCCATGAGTAGTCGCCAAAACCTATCTGGGACAATTCGGAAAAACTCAAACCAAAAATCCCTGTGCAAAAACCAATTCCCAAAATGATCACAATGATTTTTAGTGGTTCAAAAAGCAAGATCCTCTTTTTGTGCTCCCTTTGGTACCGAAACAACAAACCTACCCCCCAAAGCGGGATCAGCATGGGAATGTAATAAAGATGCACCAACATCGCCAGTGAAAACAGCGCCAGCCAATACCAGTTTTTCATCCTGTTGCGGTATTCCAAAATAACGAAAAGAATTGCCAGCAACAAGATCCAATGCGCTGAGAGTGAACTATGATAATACGCCCGGTAAATCATGGCAGGAGAAAGCACCAACATTGAGGCACCCAGCACCTTTACCAGGTTTGACTTGGTGAATTCGCGCATGATCAAAAGACCAACCGCCATCTGACAAATCACAGAGGTCAATTCCCATAACCCAAAGTATTGGAAATTTTCACTCAACCATGGCGATAAAAGCTTGAAAAAGAATGCGAATAACGGGATGGAATCCATGAAGGTAACCGTTGTTCCATATGGATACCCATAATCCCTGATCAGGCCCAACGGGAAACGCCACGATTCATTTCGGAAGAATTCCCAGCCTAATTGGTGCTGCAGAGGATCTCTTCCTGTTGAATAGATCCAATAGACGTGCGTGAAATAGAGGGTATATTTGCCATATAAGATCAGAAACCAGGCCAATCCCAATCCTATACTGGCGATTACAATAAACAACCACTCCGGAATTCTATTCCGCTTTACAATTGATACCAGTCCTCTGACGTCCAACGCAGTTTTTTCAGACATAATCACTCAATAACTGATCAGGAGTTCCAATTATCCCCCACCCTGCTACTTTACAGTTTAAGAACTTCCTCAATCACACGAGTCTGCTCGTCATCCGTCATATTGTAGAAAAGCGGTAAACGCACCAGACGATCACTGATGTCTTCGGTTACCGGGCAATCACCCGGCTTGGCCCCCAACCTCATTCCCATTTCAGACGTATTCAACGGCAGATAATGGAATACACTCATAATGCCTTTTTCTTTGAGTGATGAAATGAATTGAGTACGTTTTTCAAGCGACGGCAGGATCATGTAGAACATATGATAAGGCTGCTCACAATATGATGGTACCTGCGGCAAGCCAACTCCGTTTTCTTCTGCCCAGGCATTTAATTCATCATTGTATCGATTCCAGATTTTTCCGCGACGCTTCTGGATTTTATCCACGTTTTCAAGCTGGGCGCATAAAATGCCGGCAAGCACTTCCGAGGGCAAGTAACTCGAGCCAACATCCACCCAGGTATATTTATCCACCTGTCCCCTGAAAAACCGGCTGCGATTTGTCCCTTTTTCACGGATGATCTCGGCTCTTTCAATGTATACGGGGTCGTTGATCAACAGCGCCCCACCCTCTCCGCATGAAACATTCTTGGTTTCATGGAAACTTTGGGTGGCCATGCTGCCAAAAGTTCCTAATTTTTTACCTTTATATTTTCCAGCCAAACCGTGGGCATTATCTTCAATCACCTTAATATTATGGCTATGCGCAATGTTTAAAATGGTATCCATTTCACAGCCTACACCCGCGTAGTGGACCGGAACGATCGCTTTCGTCTTTTGCGTGATCAGTCCTTCAAGTTTCGACTCGTCCATGTTCAGGGTGTCAGGTCGGATATCAATGAACACAGGCCTGGCTCCCCTCAGGACAAAGGCATTCACCGTGGATACAAATGTGAACGACGGCAGAATGACCTCGTCTCCCGGTTGAATTTCCAATAACAAGGCTGAAAGTTCAAGCGCATGCGTGCAGCTTGTTGTAAGCAATGCTTTTGGAACACCAAACAATCCTTCCAATAAGGCGCTGCACTTCTTGGTATAGTCCCCATCTCCGGCCAAATGTCCCTTTTGTAATGCTTCCTGAACATATAATGATTCCTCGACGAGATATGCAGGTTTGTTGAATGGAATTGGAGTTGACGCCATTTTTTCCTCGATAAATCAATTTTGGTAATACCATTTATGGTACCAGAGATCAATGGATTTTAATCCATATCCGCTCTTTATATACAAATTTTGCGCCACAATATTTCGGCCTTGTGTCACCACATCGACCTGCCGCATGCCTTTCGCGTTTAGCTCATTTAATACGGCCAACTGGAGCTGCAGACCGATTCCCTGGCCTCTCCATTTTGAACTCACACCGACAAGTCCAATTTCTGAAACACAAGTCTCACGATCGACAGAAGCGCTCGTATAACCGGCAATTTCTCCGTCGCGTTCAATGATCCATAGAAAGTGGTTTTTGTCGTCAAAATCTCGTTGGATCCACAATTGGTACAACTCACGACATTTTTCCCGCGTAAAGTTTTTGTCCGCGTAAAAACGTGAAATATTGTGATATTCACCAGCCATGTGCCGTAATTGCGGTAGATCCGATGGAACAGCCAGGCGAAAACGGGAATCTCCCAGGAATTTAGGCATTGTGCTTCCCAGGCTGATCGCGAATGTCAAACGAAGGTCAGTCAAGTGATATCCATGCGCCTCAGCTGCCCGCGCTGATTCTTCCTTGCTCCCATCCGCAAGGTAATAGAGACAATCCATGGTATTTTCCACTGCCCAGGCATCAACCTGGTCAGCATCCTGTTCACTCATGTTCTTAGTTGAGACACGTCCAATGCGTTTGTTAAAAAAAATGCTGTCCCAATCCAAAAATAGAACAGGCTCATTCAAGCCATTACTCATTGGGTTTCTTTTCCTTAACTGTATAGGTTGGTTTATCCATCAACCTGAAATGCATGCGTGCCATATACTCCCCCATAATACCCAATGTAAATAACTGAACGCCCGAAAAAATCACTATTACGGAGGCTAAAAAGGTGAAACCGGGAACGACTCCACCCTGAATCAGGAAACGAATCAAAACATATAGAAAAATAACAACACCAAAAAACAGGAACAGGAAACCAATCCCTGTTGCCAGGCGCAATGGGATAGTGCTAAAACCTGTCAGCAGGTTTAATGCATGCACTACCAATTTACGGAAGGTATAGTTGGATTTTCCTATTTCTCGTTTGTGATGCGGTATCTCCACATAACCAAAGTTCGATGTCCCCCAGGTAAGCAGGACATCCAGAGAAACTGAAGGACCCTGATAATTGGCAAATGCATCCCGCAGGTATGTATAAAATACTCTGAAGGCGCTGACATGTCTGGCAGATTTGGCATTCATGACCGTGCTGAGCGTTGCTTTGGTGATGACTGATGCTAAATCCCGCCAAATGCCATGTTTTTCGGCTGCCGGCGCACCGTATACCACTTCATTTCCTTCATCCAGTTTCGCAAGCAGTACGGGGATCAGAGCAGGGTCATGCTGCAGGTCGTCATCCAAAGTAACAACAATATCATACTTGGCCTGTCTGATGCCGCATAGAAGCGCATTATGCTGACCATAATTACGCATCATGTTGGTGCCGGTAACATTTTTATATTTACTTACTAATTCCTGCACAACCATCCAGGATCGGTCTTGACTGCCGTCATTAATGAGTATCACTTCAAATTCACTTGCCATTTCTGGAAGACTTTTATTCAATGAATCCAGAAGCAATGGCAAGGATTTTTCTGAGTTATAGACAGGTATGACAATGGAGAGGGATGGTTTTTTATTCTTCATAGAGCACTCGACAGTTTAACCAGGTTAGAATTTCTTCTGCAAATGGTAACACATTTTCATCATCCATAGCATCTGTCCATACTTTGCATAGTTCTGCAGTATTCGTCTGGTCGTGATCTGTAATGTTCCTGGTTACCGAGATTGCCTGGTCAATTTTTCCAGTCTGAATATAGGCTTCAATAAGTGGCACCCATTCGGAATCCACTTGTGGGCTGAATCCTGCTTGATCGGCAGTCTCATAATTTTGTATGACATCTGACCATTGTTGCTGCTGACTAGCAAGGTCAGCCTTTTCAAAGTAATAACACCATTGGTCTTTATTTTCTTTCCCGAAGAATTTCTCTGGAGGAATTACACCGGAATCCGCATCCGTAACGATCTGGTCTAGATTTGAAAGAGGAATTGCTTCCTGCCAGAAAGAATACCTCGGATTGTACAAGAATTCGGTCAGGGAATAATCGGATGGAAGAACGTGTAAACATCCTTCAGCATACTTTTTAAACAACACGATTTCAGATGTATTCCCATCGAATTCAAAAGACCGGAAATTACCTTCGAAAGAAGAATCTGGTTCAAAAGAATTGATAATGTAATCCTGCTGTGAGATCAATAGAAGTAAATACGGAATTTTGTTTGACTTGGTTCCAGGTGCATAAGTTAGATTTAATGGAGAAGTCAATGAAGGACCTGAATAGTATTTGGAAAAAGGCAGATCATCCGTTACCAAAGCAGTATTCGGTTTCAACTGCGGAATTCTCCACGAAAGCTGCCAAAAGAAATCCTGCTGAGCTTGCCAAATTAGCATCATACTTCTGGCATTGATGAACTGGGCGCCCACCGCGAATCCGACCAATAAACTGAAGGTGATTATTTTCAATTTATTTGTTTTCCAAAATGCTTCAATGAACGCCACCAGAAAGAGGCAGGCACCGGGAGCGATCGCGATCAAAAATCGATTCTTCGGAAATTCAAGCGTAATTCCGTACAATCCTGCCAGGAACGGCGCCATGGCTCCAATTGCCGCGACCAGTCCGAATACCATGATCCAGCCATTCTCATTTTTCCTGGCAGTCTCTTCACGGCGAGCACCAAGAATGATCAAGCTTATGGCAAATCCCAAACCAATCAAGAAAAGCATCACGATTGTGACAGAAGACAGCAAATCCCGTTTTAGAAGATTCACCAGGTTCAGCCAAACCCTGAAGATCGAATCCACACATCCCCAAAATACCTGGCTAAGCAGATCAAGAACCGTATGAATCGGACTTTCTTTTAGCAAGGAAAATGCGCTGGCCTGATAACTATAGGATTGTGTTTCACCCAGTCGGAAACATACAAACGCAATAAGGACCACCAAATAAGGTGTCCACCAAAAAAACGACCGTTTAATGCTTTGATCATTCTTTTGTGTTTGCTGTTTAATTACGAGAAACAACACAAGCGGTCGAACCAGTTCTATCCCCAAGAACGTCTCTTGCGGAACAATACCAATGATCTGGCAAATCACGGCGCCAAGAATAAACAACCACTGGAATCTCGTTTTGCGTACAGATTCGATCATCAGGATGTACGACAAAAAGTAGATCGCCATCAGTGTAAACACCTGGCCGTACATCACTGAAAACCAATGCGATTGGAAACCCGGATAAACGACGAACAAGAATGCTGCTGCAGCCGCCACCCTTTTTCTTGAAGGCAATAACTTTACCAAAAGCCACCAATAAACACTTGCAGCCAACGCATGGGTAAAGATCGTAAATATTTGCCAGGCCAGTCGCGAATCTTTAAAGATCGGAATAAATACCTGGTAGACGTACCCAAACAGCGGACGATCCTGATAGAAAAAGCCTGAGAAATCGGTTGCGCTGATGAAATCCTGATAAAGGATAATGTACCAGTCGTCCAAATAAAATCCCTGCCATGGGATAAACAATCCATAGGCAATTATTGTCAAACCTAAAATGGCTATCGGTGTAGGAATACCAGAAATAAAATATAGAATTCTTTTGAAGAGTTTTTTCATAACACTGACTCTTATCTGGATATCAACAATTTCAAGTTATTACTCCAGAGAAAACGGGATCCCTTTCTATTAATTCACCTCTTATTCTTCCGTACAATGCAACCTATTTAATGCGCTGTCTGCCAGAGTCGCCTTTTTTTCATCTTGACTTACAGTATTCCAAAAATGGCACAAACCGATCGTTTCCAGCGGATCAGAAGTATCAATACTTTTCATCACCGCTGAAGCCTCGTCAAACTGGTTGGTTTGCACGTAGGCATCCAGTAGTGGGATCCACTCAGAATTAACACTTGGCGTAAACCCTGCTTGCTCAGCTTCTTTGTACAACCTGATCGTTTCTTCATAATCTGCTTTTTGTCTGGCAAGGTCTGCCTTTTCAAAATAGTAGCACCATTGATCGTGGCTTTCTTTGCCAAAAAACTTTTCAGGTGGCACAACCGGGTTCTCTGGCTCGGTAACAATTCGGTCAATATTCGACAACGGAACTGCCGAAACCCAGAATCCCGACTGATCAACCCGCTCAAATTCCATGACATCATCGCCTGGCGTAAGTATTCTCAAGCAACCCTCTGCCGGTTTTTTGAGAACCAGCATTGAAGAAGTATCGCCTTCAAAAGAGAAGGATCTGAAACTAAATTCAACCGGAAGATCTGATTGATATACCTTTACAACGTCAGGTTGTGTATCGGCCAATACAAAAATATATGGTATCGAATGACTGTCATTGTCTGGCGCGTAAATCAAGTTCAAAGGAGCGGTCAACGATGCTCCGGTATAGTACTGTGAGAAAGGAACATCTTCAGTGATCACCATTGTATTTGGAGCAATATCCGGTGCTCTCCAATAAAGCTGCCAGAAGAAATCTTGCTGTGCATTCCAATTGTTCAAGAAACTTCGTGCGGCCAGGAATTGCGCCCCAACGGCAAATCCGACCAGGATCACACTAACTATTTTTTTATGCAGTTCTGCGCGTAACAACGAATCCATGAATGCCGCCAGGAAGAGGCTGGCACCTGGTGCCAAAGCGATCAAATAGCGGTTGTATGGAAATTCAAGTGAAATTTTGAACGACCCCATCAGGAAAGGAGCCATGGCTGTGATCGTTACCAACAGGCTTTGCAGGATGATCCATCCGTTCCTGGTGTTATTAGGTTTCTCATCAGAGTCTTTTTGAAGAACAATCCATGAGATCAGGATACCGACAAGGATCACGATCAACATGCCAATTGAAACGGTCGTAAGCAGATCCTGTTTCAAGAGCTCGATCAATTTCAGCCACGTTCTGAACAAAGCGTCCAGACTCGCCCAGAACACATCGCTGACCAATCGGAAGATTGTATCAACCGGTTTTCGGGATAACTCCTCCAATAATCCAGGTTGATAACTGTAGATACTGGAATTCCCTAACCTGAAAATGACAAAGCCAGCCACTACAGCCAGGTAAGGCAGCCAATAGAATACTGTACGGCGCAAACACTTTTTCCGATTTTGTTCTTCTTGCCAGATGACTGCCCATAATATAAAAGGCCGAACAAATTCAATTCCGAAGAAAGTCTCTTGTGGAACAATGCCTATAATCAGACAAATTACAGCTCCTATTATGTAGAGAACCTTCCCATTTTTCTTTCTGACCGACTCTATCATCAGGATGAACGACAGAAAATAAACAGCCATCAGCATAAAAACCTGGCTGTACATCACAGAAAACCAATGCATCTGGAAACCGGGGTAAACAGTAAAGAATAAGGCCGCGACAGTTGTAAGTGTGCGGCGTTTGGGCATTAACTTTACTAAAAGCCACCAAAAACTACTGGCCGCGAGTGCATGCGAGAATACCGCAAAAATCTGCCACCCTATTCTTGAATCTTTAAAAATAGGTACAAATATCTGATACACGTATCCGAAGAATGGTCTGTCTTGAGCAAAGAACTGTGAAAAATCATTTGCTCCAAAGTATTTTTGATACAAAACGATGTACCAGTCGTCAAGGTAGAATCCCAACCATGGAGCCAGCAATCCATACGCCAATATGCAAATTCCAAGCAACCACACAGGCACAGGAATTATTGATATTATTTTTTTTAAAAATCCAGATACATTTTTTGCCATTTAATTCACAAGAGGGACTTGCGACATTAGACATGAAAGATAATAGATAATGCCGCAAATTAGATGTAAGATCAGCACGGAACCCACCAAATCGAACTTCCAGGATTTTATGCTTTTTTTAATACCCTTGGCATACAACGTCCGACCAAAAATGATCACGTTTTCCACAAATAACAGGAATACTGCTATCATGGCCCCCCACCCAAAATTATTGCTGCCAAGATTAAACTTTTCACCAAATATATAATTCAACAAGATCGCGATCAAGAAATTGAGCCAAACCAATTGAAACGAGACTTTATTAGAGTTCTCTTTCCAATGAAAAATCGAAACCAGCAAAGGGAACAATATAGATAAGAACCCAAAAACAAACACTAAAGCAATGTTGGGTACATACGTGAGCAACACCTGGAAAGGTGCCACCACAACCTGGTCGCCCCAATAACCCGAATAGTTCACGTAATATTGTGCCCCCAATACGATCAAGGACGTCAACCCGAGAGGAATGATAACGTATAACCAGTTAAACTTTTTCCAATCCTTAATGTGAAGCACCATGACAATTCCCAGAGCAGGCAGAATTGTTATGGTAAAACTCGGTTTTGCCAAAGTCGCGCACATGATCAGAAATGCGATTGAGATGGCCTTTTTCCAATCCCATTTGGCATAAAGGTTATCAACTATGCTGAAGAATGCGAGCAGCACAAAAGGCCTGAAGAGGACGTAGGTCGGGTTGTGATATGGATTGGGGCTGTAATACCCAAGATACATGCGTTCAGGATAAGTAAAGAGAAATATCGGGCCAACAAGAAGAACGATCAATGATGCAACAGCCGCGACTATTAAGGGTTTCTCCCCATTTTTTTGTTTCCATTCCCGCATGAGTCTTTTTATTAAAATGTAAACAGTGGCCAGGTAACTAAGGATCATCAACAACCAGGCAGAAATCTCAAAGGACTTCAGATCAAACACCTGTTTCGCCAGCGGACTGATAAGAACCAGAATATTGGCAGGTAATAGTGCTCTAATGATCACAACAAGCTTGGCGAAGAGCGTATGAGGGATTTTGTTCAGATAACCAGTCTCAGCGTATTGTTTTGCCCAGGCGATGTGAGGAGGGAAATCGCCGTTTCCCAATTCATGGGCCATGATCAAACCAAATAATGCAATGATCAAAACACCAAGAATTACAGTTATTAGGAGCTTCTTATTTTTTGTCATTTTCCAAAAACCAGTCCAAATCTCGAGCAGGTTAGATTTCCTGAACCAGAACTTCTTCCAAGTATTTCTTATAGTCAGGGTTTTTACATTGTTTGATCACGTCGCCGAATTGGTTCTTATCAATAAACTGTTTGCGATAAGCAATCTCCTCCGGACATGAGATTTTAAATCCCTGTCTTTCCTGAACAGCCTGGATGAAATTGGCTGCCTGTAGAAGGGCCTCTGGCGTACCGGCATCCAACCAGGCCACTCCCCTGCCCAAAACCATCACATCCAACTGCCCTTGCTCAAGATAGATCCTATTTAGATCAGTAATTTCGATCTCGCCTCGTTTTGAAGGTTTCAGCGACTTGGCGTATTCGCTCACTTTACCATCATAGAAATAAACACCAGGGATGGCATAATGTGATTTCGGTTTTTCCGGTTTTTCCTCAAGAGAGATGGCTTTGCGATTTTGATCGAATTCGACAATCCCAAAACGTTCCGGGTCTTTTACCTGGTAAGCAAAAATTACTGCGCCATTTTCGATCATTGTGGCATTGGTAAGTTTTTCTACCAGACCGCTTCCATAAAGGATATTGTCGCCAAGCATCATGGAAACCGGTTTGTTATCAACGAATTCTTCGCCGAGTACAAAAGCATCAGCCAACCCGCGTGGTGATTGCTGGATTATGTAACTGAATTGCATACCCCAGGAATGACCGTCACCCAACAATGTGCGATAGCTTTCAACATATTCCGGATTGCTGATGATCAGAATTTCCTTAACCCCCGCAAGCATTAATGCGGATAATGGATAATAGATCATCGGTTTGTCATAGACCGGCAACAATTGTTTGCTAACCGTTATAGTAGAAGGATGAAGTCGGGTCCCGCTTCCCCCGGCCAGAATGATGCCTTTCATAGCAATTCTCCTCAATTCAGTCTAGATTCAAACAAAACTTTATTTCTACAGATGATTAATCTTATAACAGAAAAAGAACGATGTTTCAGCAATCTATAAATTGAAGTACAGGTAAAAATAATAAACAACGCCAAAAGCGACGTGAAGAAAACCGGAAGATAAGATCAACCAGCGTTTTACCGGGTTATATTGAGACAGTTTCTTATCGGCAAGAAACAAACAACTCGCAACGAACAGAATGAATAATGTAATTTCTCCGCTCCAAATAAAGTTTCCTGAAACGGCCCTCTGTCCGGTCTCTGCGAATAAATAGGTAACTGCTGTTCCGAATCCGAAGAGCAGCCATCCAAGCTGCATTCCTTTATCCTTGACGGCATCCTTCCAGTAAACCACGGTCTCTACCAACGGGAAAACAATAGAGAGCAAATACTTAATCAGCAGGTTTGAAGAGTAATACTTCATCACTTTAAATGGTGCCAGAATGATGCCATCCGAGCCCGAGCCATAGGTGGTGAAATATTGCCACCCCAACACAACAACGGATGGCAAGACAATACCGAACAATAACCTTTTCCAGTCCAGCGTGCCTTTTTTCAGCAGACGGACCAGAGCAATGATTCCCAAAGCCGGCAGCAAACAGATCACGAAATTTGGTTTTGTGTAGACCGCTATCAAAGAACTGGCAATTACAAGAATATAAGTTTGCCAATTGGTTTTTTCTACATTGAACGCTTCAATCACAAAGTAGAACTGTAATATGGTAAATGGTTTTAAGAGCAGTATTGTTGGATTGTGATAAACATTCGGTCCAATATATCCATTGACGAAATACCAGATATTCTCGAACGGCTCAATCAGGAATACAGGGGCCGCGATCATCAGTCCCAACGAAAGTGCCCCTGAAAGCAAGGGAGATAATTTTTTTCGAAGCAGCCAGAACAAAATTCCTGAGGTGGCGATCACGCTACCTAAAGTAATAACAAAGGCAGACTCGTTCCAGGTCCGGTTCACGATTTGACGGATGAATAAGACAAGCCATTGCCAACTGGCATGAGCAATTACAGAAGCAGGAACATTTTGGGGACTCGCAAAAATATCGCGGGCCCATGTGATATGTGATCCATAATCACTGTTGGTTGCCAAATAGATCTCGGAATATAGAATTGGCGCAAAAATAAAAATTGTTGCGCCAATCAAATTCAGATATTCAAATATCTTTGATCTAAATGTTATTTTTTGCATTGAAATACTATCTGCTTGAAGAGATTCTGCCAAAGAGGCTTTCTTTGGTATTAATCGTTCTTCTTCTCCCTGCCCGCATAATTAGATTTCATCCAGGCGCCAAATCCTTCTTTATCGGTTAAAGCCCGAACCCAATCCTGATTATCCAAATACCATTTCACCGTATCGCGCAAACCACTCTTCAGGTCGTGTGAAGGTGTCCAGCCCAGTTCATTACGGATTTTTGAGATCTCCATGGCATAACGGCGATCGTGACCCGGACGATCCTGAACAAACGTGATCAAATCCGCATGCGGTCGATAGGGTGAATCAGGCAGCATTTCATCGAGGAACGAGGTTATCAGATGAATGATCTCCAGATTGGTGGGCTGGTTTTCGCCTCCGATCAAATAGGTCTCACCCGCTTTTCCCCGCTCCAGAATCAATTGAATTGCTTCACAGTGATCCTCAACGTATAACCAATCTCGGATCTGCTGGCCGTCACCGTAAACCGGAAGCGGTTTCCCGTTGATACTATTCATAATGATCAATGGGATCAATTTTTCCGGGAATTGGAAAGGACCGTAATTATTTGTACAGTTGCTGATCGTCACCGGAAGACCATACGTGTGATTGTATGCCCTCACCAGATGATCGCTGCCAGCTTTGCTGGCCGAATATGGTGAGTTCGGTGAATATTGGGAGGACTCATTAAACGGCGGGTCGTGCGGCTTTAGCGTCCCGAACACCTCATCGGTGGAAATGTGATGGAACCTTAAAGTAGAAGGATCTTTGCCTGCCCACACCTTTCGTACGGCTTCCAGCAAAATTCCTGTGCCGATAACATTCGTATTCAGGAACTGCATCGGTCCTAAGATGGAACGATCCACGTGGCTTTCAGCTGCGAAATTCACCACAGTATCAATATCATATTTTTGCAGGATTGATTCAACCAGGGATTGGTCGCCAATATCCCCTTTGACGAAATGATAGCGGCTGTCACCTGCAACTGAATCCAGATTGGACGAATTGCCAGCGTAGGTCAGTAAATCCAGATTGACCAAAGTCAGATCAGGACGCTCTTTGATTAATCTGTGAATGAAGTTCGATCCGATAAATCCGGCGCCACCAGTGATGAGTAAATTCTTCATTTAGTACCCTGTCAGGAATATTTTTGTTAGGATTAGTACCAAGAGTAATTATAATCTACATAAATTAAGCCCATTTATTGGCTTTGTGCTTTTTGAAATAATCTCCAATGATCAATCTCATCAACCTGTAAATAACCCATAAATACTTTTTCAGAGAAAAATGGCGAGATAAGCAAGTAATCCGATTGATCTCCACTCTCAATTAGCGTTTCATTTGTCGTGTATTCTCGAATAATCCGCTTGAAAGACTCACCGAAAAATAGATAATCAGGAAAATAATATCCTTCTGTGCTTAGAATTGCCAATGTTCCATCAACCGGTACGTTGTTGTTCACCATTTCCAGGATCGGATAATACTCTTTTTCTCCCAAGGTACGGACCATCAGTTCATCATCGTACCAAACCCCCTTATCGTGCCGAAGGGTTTCTGAATATTTAAAGGTTTTCTTTTGAAACTCGCTCATCTCATTCCAACTGGTGCGATAAAAAACCCTTTTCCCGATCAACGGTTTTGAGTCGTTATTGATCACGCAATAGACCGATGTGAAAATCCCAAAAACACAAAGTAAAATGACAAACACTTTTTGATACCATTTTCTGGAATTTAAAACGCCAGTGCTAAACGGTGCGATTAACGTACTTGAAAAAATGAGATAGCGGCCTACATATGGATCCCAGCCGGGTTTGATCGAGGCAATACATAAGAAAAAGAATAATGCGGTTCCAAGCAGAATATACCCTTCGACTTTTTTCTTTCTGATCGACCAGATCAATCCAGTGATAAACCCCATAGACAATAAAATGAACCCTACCTGTCCATACCAACTCGATTCTTCATTGAGTGGATAATGCTCATCCAGCTTGAATGGAGTTTCAGGTTCCAGTAAAAATTTTGCCGTTTCCAGATTGATCGTCTGATTCACCAATAGAGGTGTCAGGATTTTCCTCTTCGCCGCGATACAGATGGTCTCCCAATACGGAGGAACTCCCTCGCAGCTGGCAAACTGATAGGTCAACCGCAGTGAGTTGGTTGCCAGTTTATCACCGGATATGACCTGCTTCTCTTCCGGGAAGATCATATTCGACACATAATCCCCACCCATCGGACTGCCGAATCTGATCCAGTTTTGAATGTACGTGTAGCTTCCGAAAAGGATGAACAAGAACAAAGCAAGAGACAAACATTTTCCAAAATAAGACAGAAAATTTTTGCGGTTTTTCCAAAGTAGCAGAATGAAAAAAATAGCATATCCCGGCAATGCAAAGATCGCGTACTGATTGGTACCAGCAGCCAGTACAAAGGCGAGAATTGACAATACCAGATAGAGATTCTCCGTCGAATGGAAATGCCTGATCAGAAAATAGAATGATATGACCAAAAATGAAGCGACCAGTAAATCATTCTGCGAAGTACCCGATTCAAAGAGGATTATTGGAAATGTCAAAAATAGAAGTCCCGAGAACAGACTGGCTTTTTGATTGAAATCTAATTCAACGGCAAAGGCATAGATGGTCAGCGCAGTGAACAAGGCTGCAAAATACTGTACAAACCCTGATAATACGTCAGAGCGTAGAAAAATCATCGACCACATCATCAGCAGACTGTTGTTATAAGGATAGCTTGTGCCGATGGAATTAAACCCCGTATATGTGCTCAGCGAGCCTTGCTGCATCCAATGCGCGATGCGGGAAAGATGATTCAATAATCCATCAATATTGTTTTGCGGCAGCCGAAACTGTAAGAAAGCCAAAACGAGGTAAATGGCGGTTAAGAACCCGCCAAAAACAACCAATCCCGGATTCTTTTTGATATGGTGCCCCGATGAAGCAAAAAAGTCTCTGATCGATCGAAGAGACGGATTTGGAATTCCTATTTTAAATATCCTGTTCATGAGCAAAGCAAAGGCTGCCATGATCACCTGGAGGCCAATGATTAATCCCGGTTTGTTTAGAAGCCCCAGTAACCCGGAGAGTTCAAACAGGAATACACCGTATGCACACGTGGATAGAAATAATACGATACTCTTCTCAACCTGTGTTATCTTGACCAACAGGTTAAATAACAGAAACAAAAAAACAACAGTGAGAAGAATTGAAGCCAGGAAAAGGAGCATTGATTCTCCTTATTTATTGAGAAGCCGTATCAGAAATGTGTGTTATTGATGTTACCTTCCACCAGCCGCGCCTGACCAGTTCTTCGCTTTCAGGTGGAACCGCGCAGATACTTGCCAAACCTTCAACAAGGTCACCCGCCGACTCTTTAATTAATAATAATGGATATTCCATGGAATTCAGGTCAAGCGGTCTGGCCAGAACCGTTCCCTCACCCACCTCATCAACCAGCGCTTCATGCATCTCCGGATAACCTTCGAAACGTTCGATAAAACCGGCCAATGGCACGTTAATTTGACCTGACAGTCCATCAGAAGCATTGGACGCAAGCATGACCAAACTTCCGGACGCAATGCGCGTGATAAACTGGGCTTGTCCAGCCGGACAGTCGGCCGCCTGAATCTCCTGCGGACTGGTCAGTGCTTTCACCAAAAGTGCCCCGCCAATCGTACAAATGGACAGAATTGAAGCAAACGCAAGCACAGAACCCGTTTGCACAGGTTCCAGATTTACCGAATTTTTTGGATTCTTTCCAATCAAGTCCAGCAAGGATCTCAAACCGATCACGCAGAAGGTGATCAGGAAAGCAACTGTTGCCGCATAGACGCGCATCTGATTGGAATCGTTGGGCGGGACAAAAGGTACGGAGAGAAAAATTCCTGCAGCCGCCCATAACATCATCGCAAAAGGTTCCTGTCTGCGGCGCTTCCAGGCTGTCACCAATCCCCAGCCTGCCAGAATCGACAGCACGATACGGTAGGCATAATTAACCCAACTCAAAGCCTCATCACCGCGGATGAAACCAAAAGCGCCCGCACCGCGCGGCATCAAATAATCAAACCAGTTTTTGAATGCTCCAATTATTATATTAAAGGGATGTGCCTTCCAGGCGTCAAAAACAAGTGCATACGTTTGAGCGGAGCGCGCCACGTCCTCCAATTGAGCAAGTTCCGGATGATCGATGAGGATCTGCATCCAGCCTTTGCCGCCGGCGACCACTCCATAAAGCGTATAGGAAAAATTGGAGAACACCATACCGCCAGGGTCGGCGATTAATCTGAACACCATCATATTGAGCAGAAAACCAAGCGCAACGGCAGCGGTACTCAGCCCCAAAGCCGAAATTGAAAATTTACGCGTACCCTTGAAAGCGAACCCCGTCCACAAGACCAGTGCCGGCAAAATGAAAAAAGTTCCAGCTCGCGCGTTAAGTGCCAGGGTCAGGAACAATAACCCGGCAGCTGCTTGCCAGAGGTTTTTTTTCTGCGCGGCGCCCCACAGGATGATAAAGGCAGCCACGCCCAGAGGCAGTCCCAGGTTTTCCGTCATGGTCGTACCAGCAATACGCCGGTAAAACAGGAATAATATGAAGAGAAAAACAACTGCCGGAAGATCACCCAAAGAACGCTGAACCTGACGGGCTGCAAGATAGCAAGCCGTTGCGATCAACGCCCCAAGGATGGCAATGCTGATGACTAGATTCTGCCCTGTCAAAGCCAGTAACAGGGTTAATAAAGCCGGAAAAAGAGGCCGTCTCGCCGAGAACGGCGAGAACCGGAAACCCTCAACCACCCTCAAGGCATCACTATAATAACTGGCGGCATCGCTGAACGGGAGTAATCCTGTAATAATGAAGGGTTCACTTGCACCGCTTCGCCATAATCCGCTCAGGGGTAAACCAAAGAGCAGGAGTGTTAATCCGAAAGCTGAAAATGTTCCCCAAAAACCTCTTGCTCGAAAAGCAAAGAATATTAAAGGAAGGGCGATCAATGACAATACAACCAGGTTGTAGCGTACAAACAGTCCGATTGCAGACGGGATGGGAAGACTCAATATAAGGGCATAAACGATTATCGCTGCCAATGATGCCAGCAGGGTTAACCAGGATTTACGCGCGATTTTTTCCATTATTACTTCTTTGGGGCTCCTCATTGAACCTGCCTGTCAGATGAATTTGATTCGCCTGGCAGCAAAGAGGACCATACGGAGTAAAAGCAAGCCGTGTTTCCAACGTTCGATATTGGTCGAACCATAGGTCCTTGCACGGTAGCGGATTGGCAGATCAATGATCTTGAAATTCAAGCGGGCCGCTCCAAACAGCAGATCAAAATCACCGAACGGATCAAAGTCACCGAAAACGTGCCGGTTGGCAGCAATTCTTTCATAGTCTTTCTTCCACACCACTTTGGTCCCGCAAAGAGTATCTTTTACCGGCTGTCCCAGCAGCCATGAAAAAGCCAGACTGAAGAATTTATTACCCAGGAAATTAAAGAAACGCATGGCTTCATCTTCCATGGGATAGACCAGTCTGACACCGTTGATGAAATCTCCCTTGCCAGAGACCAATGCTTCATAAAACCTGGGCAGATCTTCGGGCGGAACGGTAAGGTCGGCATCCAGGATCATTAAGATCTGACCGGTGGCTTTAGAAAATCCAAGTCGAACCGCGTCCCCCTTGCCCTTCCCTGTTTGCTGCATGGTCAGGCAGTTTTTCTCAGTATGTTCCTTGACCTTTTCCAGAATGGTCTGCCACGTATCATCTGTGGAATTGCCTTCCACAAAAACGATCTCTGTCCCGCCGCCCATTTCAGGTGTGCGATTAATGATGTTCTCAATATTGCCGGCTTCATTTCGTGCCGGGACAATAACGCTTACTCTGGGGGCGTCCTTGTGGCTATGCGCATCTTGCAGCGGTCTGGCAACCAGGAAGTTGGTCAATCCAAAATGATTGAACGGCCAGAATCGCACCAGAAAACGGTTGAAGAACGGCGACAAAAGCGGAATCCCAAACGGGAACAATATTTCGTGCGATGTTTTAATACTCTCAAAACCTGACAGGTTCAGCAGATTCTTGATATCTGATACTGTCAGCCAGTTTTCCCCCAACCCGGGTTTGGAAAGACCCAGTTTCACGGATACTTTTAAAGGAAGCTCCCATAAACGGCTGTGTACGTTGATCAGCACACGTCCATTCGGGTTGACCAATGTATGAACATGCTCCAACACCGTCTGCACGTCCCAGACCTCATTGAGAATATCAGAAAGGATCACAAAATCAAATTTTTCATCCAGACCGAATCCTTCAGCACTGGCGATTTCGAATTGCAGATCTGGATGACGCTGCCTGGCCAAGGCTATCATTTCGGGCGAAAGGTCCACTCCCACCCCGCGGGCAGGCTTCAGACATGCCAACAGGTTCCCGTCTCCGCAGCCCAATTCAAGCACGTGCGCACCCTGGGGAATGACATGAGCATAGATCTCATTTAAACGCCGGTGATAATATCCGCCCACGCCGCGCCATTTATGCATTCTGACGGCTACTTTATCCCAATGTTCGCTGCGTGCGTTTTGAAATTTTTCCAGTTGATTCAGGTTCGTTTTCTGTGACAAATGATTCATATCCTCAGGTAAATTTGGTCAGGCTCTCTAACATTATTCAAACTTATTCTTCTCTTACCAGCCAGCGCTCAATATTATCAGGGAATCGATAATCAGCCAACTTTTTAAGCAGGCCTTCCGCTTCCGAATCCACAACGAATAACTGGCAGTGTTCTTCATAAATAAACCGGTCGGCATAAGCCCTTTCAAACCATTCCAGCAGAAGGTCAAAGTAACCTGCCGTATTCAGGATGGCCAATGGCTTTCGATGGACACCAATCTGAGACCAGGTCAACACTTCGGAAAGTTCATCCAGCGTCCCAAAACCGCCCGGAAGAGCAATGAAGGCATCTCCCAGTTCGATCATCCTGGCTTTACGCAGTTGGATGTCATCGACGATCTCAAGACTCGTCAGCCCGGATGTATGGATCAGCTGTGGGCTTTCCAGCCCTTTCGGGGCAACGCCGACCACCTCGCCACCCGCCTCCAAAACACCTTGCGCGAGCGACCCCATCAATCCGGTTCGACCGGCGCCATAGATCAACTTGACGCCCCTGGAGACCAATTCCTTCCCCATGATCCATGCGGCATCATAATACTTTTGGTCCAGTCCATCGGCTGAACCGCAAAAGGCGCATATGGATCGATATGGATAGGTCATGGTCCCTCTTTCTTGGTATTATTCCGTTTTCTGGCTTGCAGGTTACTTCATTATAATTCGATTTTATTGTCCGCAAAACTGTGTATAAAAAATAAGAATACGCACACTTTAATTCTACAAAATACAACCTTTCCAGTTTTTTCACGTAAACTTGTTATTCAAATATTTTTTGGGAGCTGTCAATGCCTGCAATCCTGGAAGTTAACAACCTGGTAAAGAATTATGGATCTTTCAATGCCGTTAAAGGCATTTCTTTTGAAATCATGCAGGGCGAGATATTCAGCCTGCTTGGTCCAAATGGGGCCGGAAAAACAACTACTATTTCAATGCTCTCAACGCTCTATACTCCCACACGCGGAGACGCCAGCGTATGTGGTCATTCAATCACCAAAGAGCCCATGGCCGTAAAGAACTGCATCGGCGTGGTACCGCAGGACCTGGCTCTTTACGAGGACCTCACCGCCCGCGAGAACCTGGTTTTTTGGGGGCAAATGTACGGCTTGTCTGGGAAAACGCTTAAAACGCGCGTCGACGAAGTGCTGGAACAAACAGGTCTGCTCGACAAAGCCAAACAGAAAATAAAAACCTATTCAGGCGGAATGAAGCGTCGTATCAACATCGGTGTGGGATTACTACACCACCCCAAGCTGCTCTTCATGGATGAACCCACTGTCGGTATCGATCCGCAATCGCGCCGCTCAATTCTGGACTCGGTCAAGGAATTAAATCGCGGCGGCATGACCGTGCTTTACACCACCCATTATATGGAAGAAGCACAGGAGCTTTCGAACCGTGTGGGCATTATCGACCACGGTGAGTTGATTGCCATTGGTACACAGGAAGAGTTGACGAAATCCGTTGGTGAAACCGACACATTGGTGCTGCACGTTGGTGAAGACACCGACCCGCAAAATCTGGCTTTTGAGGTCAGAAAATTACAGGGTGTCATTAAAGCGGAAGTAACCGACCATGAGGTCACCATTATCACACCCTCCGCGGAAGAACTGCTCGCTCAAGCGGTGTCTTTTGCCAATAACCTTGGAATAAAGATCCATTCCATTGATATCCGCGAACCCAACCTGGAGGCTGTTTTCCTGAACCTCACCGGGCGCGCACTCCGCGATTAGGACTCAATCATGAAAAAATTACTCCTGATCGCAATAAAGGACTTGAAACTCGCCTTTCGCGACCGCGCATCTTTGATCTTTATGCTGCTGGCTCCCTTTGCTTTGACCCTTGGGCTTGGCCTGGTCACCGGCAGCTTTTCGGGCGGTTCCGATTCCGGCATCAGTGACATCCCGGTTGTAGTGGTCGATGAAGACGGAAGCTATCTGGGGAATGCCCTCGTAGAAATGATGAAATCCGAGGAACTGGCAGACCTGCTCGAACCTCAGTTTATGGACGACCTCAGCGCCGCACGCCAACTGGTGGATGATAATAAAGCTGTGGCTGCCATCTACATACCTAAGGGATTCACCGAATCGATCATACCGCTCAATAGTTATTCAGTTTCGGACCAAACCTTACAGATCGAACTGTACGGAAATCCCACCAGCCCAACCAGTCTGGGTATTGTAAAAAGCATCCTTGAACAGTTCATGAGCGTTGTGGAAACAAACCGTATCCGCAACGAGGTGACGGTGTCTCAATTTCTCGAAAACGGAATTATTGACCAGACGCAAATTGCCGGCATTGCCCTTAACATTGGGATGGAGCAAATGACAACGGTTGTTGATTCATCTTCTTCCATAAAACTCAACAATGTCACCGCAGACGGCAAGGAAGTTGAATTCAATATGCTGGGCGTTCTTGCCCCTGGCATGGCACTGATGTTTTTAATGTATACCGTTACTTTTGGCGGCAGGTCGCTGTTGGTCGAACAAAATTCCGGAACCCTTCCGCGTCTGTTGGTCTCACCCAGTTCTTCCATCCAGGTATTGGGAGGTAAGGTATTGGGCATTTTTATCACCGGCGTGGTGCAGATGCTGATCCTGATCATCGGTACTTCACTGCTCTTTGGTCTTAATTGGGGGGACCCATTGGCTCTGGTTGTACTGATCCTCGTCGCGGTACTGGCAGCCACATCCTGGGGAATCCTGCTTGCCGCTTCCTTCAAGACTCCCGGTCAGATCTCAAACGTCGGGTCAGCCCTGATGTTGATCTTCGGTATTCTGAGCGGCGGCTTTTTCAGCGTTTCAAATATGGCGGACTGGGTACAAGTCTTGACCCGTATCTCTCCCAACCGTTGGGGGCTGGACGCCTTCACCACCCTGGCTATGGGCGGTTCGATCAATAGTATTCTAGGACCCATCATCGCGCTGGTGATCATGGCGTGCATACTTTTCCTGGTGTCCGTGATCCTTTTCAACCGCCGCGGAATTGGAAAGCGATAGGAATCAGACCATGAAAAAAATTATTGCCATTATCACCAAAGACATCCTGGTCCGCTTTACAAGTCCTTCTGAGTGGTTATTCTTCCTGATCCTGCCGATCATCTTTACACTCGTCATCGGTGCCAGCACGGGACCTTCAGGCGATCAACGTATCGCGTTATATGTTGTTGACCAGGCAAACAATGCCTTGTCTGATACCCTGGTGAGCAATCTGGAAGATTCCTCTTCTGTACGTCCGATCGAAAAAGGGTTGGAAGAAGCCGTTTCTGATTTCAACCAGCGTAAAGTGTCAGCCGTGCTGATCATTCCGAACGATTTCTCTGAACAGAGTTTACTGAACCAAACCGCCGAGCTTGAATTACGGCAGCTGCCCAATGACACCGATGCTTTGGTGGCCCGTCAGGCCGTCCAGGCCGTACTGGCAAGAGTCAGCAGCATGGTGGATATTGCCAGCGGCAGTGTCGCCAAAGCGGAAAGTCTGACCGGATTCAGTTTTGATTCAGAGGAAGCCAGAAAAGCCTACTACGACCGATCACTGGAAAAAGCACAATCGCTGCTGCAAGAAGCACCGGATCGCATCAACGAGGTCGTCGGAAGCACAATCGACCCCATTGATTATGATGCCCACAGCACTGCCAGCGCAGGCCAGATCATCACCTGGGTATTCGTCCCACTGATCGCCCTCTCGGCTTCATTTGCCTATGAACGCCAAAAGGGAACCTTACGCCGGCTGCTCACCACCCCTATCAGCAAAGCCCTCTACTTGACCGGCACGATCGGCGGCCAGGTGCTCACAGCTTTATTACAAATGTTTTTACTGGTCCTTTTTGGGATCTTTGTCATGAAACTTGGCTGGGACAAGCAGCCGTTGGCAACTGCGGTTATGTTGATTTGTTCCGCACTGGCTGCAGCTGCCATGGGCACCATGTTGGGAACGTTCGTTAAGACCGAGGCCCAAGCCAACGGGTTAAGTATCATGTTCGGCATGGTAATGGCATTGATGGGCGGCTGCTGGTATCCGTTGGAACTTTTCCCGCAGGCTGTTCAACATGCCATGAAAGTCCTGCCGACCACCTGGGCAATGCAGGGTTTGCTGGATGTAGTTCAACGCGGCCAGGGGGTAACATCCATCCTGCCTGAAGCCGGCGTACTGCTTGGTTTTGCTGTGCTCTTCTTTGTGTTCGGCGTACTTCGCTTCAAGTACGAATAATTCAAGAACCTATTAATCATAAAGACCCTGAATAAAGTTCTCTGTCAGGGTCTTTTAATTTTTCATCCGCCGAACTTTTATGGAAGAACTGAGAAAGCCTCCTCAGGGGCAAACGCCACGCCAACCATGCTTGAACCAACGTGAGCGCCCAACACCAAAGACAGTAATCCTGTAGGCCGCCAGGTACATTTGAAATGCTTATTCATTTCATCAATGAGCATTTGGGCGCCTTCCGGGTTGGCAGAATGGAGCACCTGTACTCGTAGGGAACTTCCCTTTTTGAACTTGTGCAATGCATACTCTCCGATGCCGCGAACGGCTCCCGAAAAAGTCCTCGCCATGCCTTGCTGAACATAAGTCCCTCCGGCTTTTTCGACACCAATGATGGGCTTAATATTCAAAAGAGATGCCAGCAGACCTTTCAAATGACTGATCCGCCCGCCGTGGATCAAATATTTTAGTTCCTTCAGCGTATATAGAACGTCGGTCGCTTCACTAATCTTCTTCAGTGTTTCCAGTATGTGGTCCAAGCTCCAACCGGCTTTTGCTCCGTGCGCTGCGGCTTCCACCTGCCAGCCTGCCGGCGCAGAAAGGGTCTTTGTATCCACGACAGTCACTCTGGCTTGCGGCACAAGAGCCGCCCCAGCTTTTGCCGAGGCAGATGTGCCGCTTAACCCCGATGAAATGTGAATGGAAAGAATATCCGGATCGGTTTTTGCCAGCTCCGCGTACACGGCAGCAAAATCACCCGCGGATGGTTGTGATGTGACGGGCAATTCCTCGGTGGCTTCCAGCAACGGATAGAATTTTTCAGGCTGAATATCGACCCCTTCCTTATAAGATTTTCCACCCAGCGTTACAACGAGTGGAACGATATGGATTCCCAGTTTCTGTAGTTCCTCACTGGAAAGGGTGACGTCCGTGCCGCTATCCGTGACTATTTGCATTAGTTATCTCCTGAAACAATGAATGTACTTTGTTCAATCGTATAAGAATAAACACTTAATCAATGTTTGTGATGTGTCAAAGGACATAGATACTACCATGACCTACGCTGTAAACAGATTAAGTTTTAATAAAAAATCTTATAATTAGTTCCAAATCAAATGTGCTTTTACGAGGAACAGAATAATGACATTTTTCATAAACCTTGAAACCAAACAAATTCCTCCGGACCAGATTGCAGAAAATGCGATCGACAATCCGGAATTGTTGCAGGAACTATTGAACGGCATCGGGCCGCAAACTCAAAAATCCGCTCGTCGTGAGAACTGCTCACAGGCTTTGATGTTTATGGCAGAGACGTGGCCTGAAATGCTGCTTCCGCATTGGGATTACTTTATCGATCTCTTCGGCAGCAGTAACGGCTTTTCAAAGTATGTGGCGATCTATGTGATCGCTTCGCTGGTAAAAGCAGATCCGTCAGGACGCTTTGAAAAGAATCTGGATGCCTACTTCAACATGCTTGATGATGACAGTGTTATGGTTGCTTCTCATGCAGCGCTTAACTCTGCCAAGATAGCACTTGCCTGCCCTGCCCTTCAGTCTGAAATCATCCATCGCCTGATAAACGTAGATCAAACCCATCATGATTCAGGCCATCTGGAATTGATCAAAGCCTATGTTATTGAAGGCCTCGATACCCTGTATTCAACTTCTGATCTGAAACCAGAGATTTTTGAATTTGTGACTGCCCAACTGCCAAGTAAAAGTCCAAAAACCAGAAAACTCGCAAAAGCATTTCAAGCCAAATGGGAATTATAAAAGGAATCTTTTTTGGATTTTTCCTCTTATTACTATCCAAATGGGAATTATAAAAGGAATCTTTTTTGGATTTTTCCTCTTATTACTATCCATATGATTGTTAAATTTGCTAAATTAAGTTGGTATTTATAAATTTTTATTAAATATACATCGATATTGTGTCGAGAAAGACTAATTAAAAATAAAAAATCATAAAAAACATGAGATAATTTATTATGTTTTTCAAATCATTTTTTTAATTGTAGATATGAGACAAAAAAGAGTTAATTCGATTAGTTTTATCGCATCTTGGCCCAGTAAATTCTCCTTGCTTGAGTTGCTGATCCTGCTCACCGGAATTGGTACCGGCTTGTTCTTGTACTTCAGAATGGAACAGGTCAGAGTTGATTCTCTGAACGCCAGTTACTTCAATCAGGAAACAAACGAACTTCTGCTTTCCATAAGCTTAATAAATAACAACCTGAATTCTCTCCTGCAGGGTGCTGCCGATATTGATGTGCAAGAAGAAGTTTTTTCAAGGCTCGATAAAGCGGATGCACTTTGTGCCGACCTGGACCAGGGAGGACCGAGTGGGAAATTTGTTCCCGTCACTGAAAATACAAAGCTGCCGGATAATCAGTTCATTCCTGTCTGTTCTCAACTCTCGGAATTTCGGATTGTGCTATCAAATCGCTGGCAAAATTATCTAAACGGAGAACCTGATACTCTGAAAAAAGAGTATGAACATTCCTTTATTCAAACTTTCGAATCCATCCAACGTTTTGAGGGTATTGCTGATCCTCACATAGAGGAAGCTTCTGTATTAACAAAAAATACCAATTTGGGTTTAAGCATTGGCCTTACAGCGATTTTCTGTATTATCGTTTTCAATACTCGACATTCTCGATTGATCTTGTCAGATAAAACAAAAGAACTTCAGAAAGAAATAGAAAATAGTACCAGCCTGAACCTGGAACTTGAAAAAGAACGCACATTGCTCAATACTTTGCTCGATGCTTTGCCTGATGCAGTTTTTGCTAAAGATATGAATAAAAAATTTATCATTACAAATCATGCCTCTGCTGGCGTCATGGGTGAAAAAGAAAAAGAGAGCTTGATCGGAAAATCGGAAGCTGATTTTCAGCCACCTACAATCAGTGAAGAAATCCTTGCTCTTGATGAAAAAATATTGTCAACCGGCGTTTCTTCGGTGAACCAGGAAGAAAAACTTATCGATGTAAAAACAGGGATCTCCAAATGGAGAATGACTACAAAAGTTCCCATACTGGATAATAAAGGAAAAATTACCGGCCTGGTTGGAATCAGCAGAGATATAACCCAACAAAAAGAAACCGAAGAAGCTTTAAGGAAAGTAAACGAACAACTGACTTCAGGAATAGCCGCGCTTGAACAAAATGCACACGAAACCGAACGTCTAAGTGAAATGGTCGACTTATTACAAGCTTGCCCTAACACTGAGGAAGCATGTGACGTCATAGCAAACCAACTGAGTCAATTCTTTCCAAAAGATACCGGAGCTTTGTATTTATTACATTCATCACGGAATCTCCTTGAATTGGCCACTTCGTGGGGACCTGATGCAAATAATGCTGTATTGTTTAAACCCGATGACTGTTGGGGCCTTCGTCGTGGAAAGATGCACGTGGTTGAATCCAAGACGATGCAATCGGAAAATGACACGCAATCACTGATTTGTCCACATTTAGAATCAACGGAACTCAACGAATCTGTTTGTGTTCCATTAATTGCCCAGGGCGAGACCTTGGGGTTGCTCCATTTGCATCACAAAGCAGATTCTTCTACTGGAAACAGTCCGGAAGGACAATCAGAATGGTATAACAAAACTAAAAGAAGGCGCATTCATACCATTGTTGACAGTCTATCGTTATCATTGGCGAACCTTAAACTGCGTTCAACCCTCCGTCAACAATCGATCCGCGATGCGCTGACCAGTATGTTCAACCGCCGATATATGGAAGAGACGCTCGAACGCGAGATCCTCCGAGCTGAACGAAACAATGAACCTGTCGGTGTGATCATGCTGGATATTGATCACTTCAAGCAGTTCAACGACTCGTTCGGTCACCAGGCTGGTGATGTTTTGCTCCAGTCAATTGGAAGGTTCCTGTTGTCTCACGTGCGTGGTGAAGATGTAGCTTGCCGGTATGGTGGAGAAGAATTCATCCTATTGCTTCCCGGTTCATCAATAGAAAAAAGCCTCCAAAGGGCGGAAGAAATTCGCGAAAAGGTCAGCTCGATCAATGTTGTATTTCAGGGACAAACATTGGGAGCAATCACCCTCTCCTTAGGCGTGGCTGTTTTTCCGGAACATGGAAGATCACCGGAAGACCTGATCCGATCATCCGATCAGGCTTTATATCGCGCCAAGACCAAAGGCAGGAACTGCGTGGTCGTGGCGGACTAAATTCAATCGCTTTACAAAAAGTTATTTAAATCCGAATCTGATACAGATCCGCTTTGCCCTCCCCTACAAGGCGGGCGTGCAAGGACTGCGGTTTGGGCACATAGAAACGGGCTGACAGCGGATATAGATCATCAACGTATACCTCAAGGATCGATCCATCCACAAAAATGTGCAGCACCATATCACTCATCGCCGGTGGGACTACAGGCATGGCGCTTATCTGACCCTCTGCATGCCGGCAATCAGCCACTACGACGCCGTTAACGCTGTCGTAACCGATCAAAACATCATTGTCGTGTCCATCCATTAAATGAACGCCACACCATCTTTCGGTATCAGGCGGTACGCGCACAATGATCTCCTGACAGCCGCCTTTCACTTCGTTGGCAACCTGATTCGGTCGTAATAATCGTTCACTCTTTGCGCGCAGCTTCTGAAGAGCCGGATCGGGAGAACTGCACAACTCTCCTTTCTCAGAAAGAGAAAGATAACGTGGCAGTGAAATGGCCCCGCTCCATCCTGCTTCCACCTGTGCCTGCTCACTGCGGGCTTCCCGCAGCCAGCCAAACATCACACGTCTGCCCTTGCGTTCAACAAATGTCTGAGGCGCATAAAAACAACCTTCCGCTCCACCATCCACCAGGCGCGGAGGTCCGTCAGGAATAAAACGGTCCACGGCGTACTGACCGGTGTAATAAATGGTATGAACCGCTCCGTTCGGTGAATGGACAGAGAGGAGAAGAATCCACTTGTCCTCGAGGGGGAAGAGAGCCGGACATTCCCACATGGTCCCCGTCCAGAGCTGACCGGTTTGAGAGGCAATTCCTTGATACAGAATTCCCATGTAACGCCAGTCCGTCAGATTCTTTGACCTGTATATCAAAACAGCTCCGCCCACATCCGTCAATCCGGAACCGACGATCATGCGCCATTCGCCGGCTTCCTGCCATACATAAGGATCGCGAAATCCTTCCACCTGCATGCCCTGGGGCGGCGCTGGAATGATCGGCTGTGTACGCTTGCGCCACGCGAACAGGTCATCTGATGAAGCGATAGCCATACACTGCGCTTCAGGAAAAACACCGGTATAGATCAGGGTTGGGGTACCGTTGTGATCGACTGCGCAGCCTGAAAAACAGCCACCCGCATCCGCGCCCTCCGGACTTGGCAGGAGAGCAATCGGTTGATGTTTCCAATGGATCATATCCTTTGAGACAGCATGTCCCCAATGGATGTTTCCCCAAACAGGCTCAACAGGATTGTACTGGTAGAAAAGATGATAATTTCCCTTCCAGTAGATCAAACCGTTTGGATCGTTGATCCAGTTGGCCGGAGGAGCATAGTGATAACTGGGATGTTGAGGGTCCTGCTGCACGTTGAAGACCTTGGCGGCATATTTTAATCGTCGTGAAAACCGCGATGCTTTACTTATTTGCTTCTTTTTTTCGACCGGCTCTGGTTCAACCGCTTTGACCGGGATACCAAATTGAAGCACACCGGCTTCCTTCGTTTCCGCACGTATCACCAGGCTCTTCTGCGGAGGTAGGGCGATCACGTGAACTTTAACGATCGTATTGATGGATAAAGTAAATGGGTGTTCAGCAGAAATGCCCCCGGCCGGAAATCCTTCCAAGCCCGGCATGTTTATCAGGATATTTCCGGGATCGCAAATCACACTATCAGAGATCAAAGAGAGACCGGTCAGGGTTACCGGCGCAAAGGTATTGTTCAACTCGAAGGAAAACCCATCTTCCACGGGAGAGAGGCTCTCAGAGACGTATAACTTGCGCAAGACAAATTCCGGGATCGCGGGCATAATCTGTACCTCTTATTTCTTCTGTGTACGAATGGTTAATAAAGGAATAACCGCAAGCAAGACAACCACACCGGCCACCTGGAAGAGCAGCGGCGAAGGCACAAAGCCGGCCTTGCCATCCAAAACGATGGGCGCACCGTAGGTGGAAGACAACCATCCTCCCAGCAAGGAGCCGGGGATCATGGTGAATGCCACGTTGAATAAAACGTAGTAGCCCGCAAACTGTCCGCGCTTTTCTTCGGGGAACAAGTCGCGCGCCCAAACCGAGGTTGAAATGGTCCAGGCCGCGAACGGGGCCAGCCAGAGGATGCCGGATATGATCAGCGCAGGGGTCGTATAAGATAATGAGAATGCGATCAAACCCACTGCCTCAAGGATAGCCGAGAGAATGGCAACAGGTTTACGTCCCCAGCGGTCCACCAGCAGGCCGATGGGATATGCCGCGCCGATGCCCCCCACCAGGATGCAAATACCGACCACCAGCGAAGATTCCGAGATCGAGAGCTGCACATGATGCTGAAGGTAGATCATTAAATAGGAGAAAAAGACATTAATGCCCGCCATGAAAACAGTTAAAGCGATCATCAATTTAAAGAAATTCTCGTTCTGCCGCAGGCTGGCGGTCTGGAAGGTGTCGGCAATCTTCTGCCAGTAACGCCCCTCAGGTTTGTCTGTCTGAATTTCTTCATGCAGCATGGGAGCGCAGATCAACCCGATCAAGGTGGCGATACCACCGATGATGTAGAAGAACCAGTAATATCCCACGGCCTGGATGATGAAACCGGCTCCGCCATAGATCACCAGGAAGGCCACCCATTTCATGATCTCAAGCGCTCCGGTCACGCGTCCGCGGTTGGCTTCTGTCGTTACGTCCGTGATATAGGCGCTGAAGGCCGCATCGGATGCGCTGGCAGCGAAGAATGACAGTACGCTGTCAAAGAGGATGGCGATGAATACGCCTACCGCGATCGGTTGAAATTTTGCAGCCAGAGGAAAAGCCGCCGTGATCAATCCCCACACGATGTACCCTACAAAGATGTAGGGCCGGCGTTTGCCCCAACGCGTACGCGTTCGGTCGCTCAGGGTACCCATGGTGATGGTTGCCACCGTGGATACTACTGCCGTGATGGCCACCATCCATGAAATCGCGCGTGGATCAGGGGTGATGTTGTCATACATGAAGGTGTTGAAATATTGATTCTCAACCGCCCAGGCAAGCTGCCCGGCCAGGCCCAGCAGGAGCAGGCTCACCCAAACCTTGCGTGATAACAGATTGTTCGATGCAGACGTTGACGCGGTCTTCAATTCAGCCTCCTCACGGCAGAGATTATGATTAAGTATATAGCAACAGCAAATTTGAATAAGAGTGACCGACTTTAGAACCCGTCCGCAAGTCACCGCCCTTCAGGGCGGGTGAATAGGCGGGTTTTTTGTTTTTGGCTTTAGCCGAATCATACGATTTTGTCGAAGAGAACATTTGTTCGTCTAAAGAGTGTAAAATTAGACGAACAATGATAAAAACATTCCAGTACCGCATCTACCCAACATCATCACAACGCAAAACGATGGAATCCACCATCGAGACTTGTAGGCGTTTCTATAATGATTGCCTTGCCGAACGCAAACAAGCCTATGAGGAACGAGGAGAGAGTATTGGAAAGTTTGCCCAGCTTCGCAAAGTCAAGGTTCTCAAAGAGACAAACCCTTACGCAGAAAAAATTCATTCTCATGTTTTACAGGTTGCAGTTGCAGATTTAGATAAATCATTTCAGGCGTTCTTTCGGCGTGTAAAAGCTGGCGAGAAAGCGGGCTATCCACGGTTCAAGGGCAAAGATCGGTTTGATTCCTTTGGGTTCAAAGAATATAGGAATGGCTTCAGAGTGGACGGTAGACGACTGAAACTATCAGGAATCGGGCGAGTTCATGTGCGCTGGCACAGACCTCTTGAAGGGGAAATCAGGACGCTTCGTATCACACGAAAAGCACAAAAATGGTACGCCTCATTCTCTTGTGAAGTGGACGAAAAGCATTTGCCAGCAACAGGACGAGTCGTTGGTATTGATGTTGGCATTAATTCGTTGATTGCCACAAGTGATGGCGAGTTGGTTGAAAACCCGAAATGGTATCGGGATGGGCAGGTAAAGTTACGGATACTCCAACGAACCGTTTCACGCCGGAAAAAAGGCGGAAGCAATCGAAAAAAAGCTGTTCACGCCCTGCAAGTTCACCACGAACACATCGCCAATCAGCGCAAGGACTTTCTGAAAAAGCTGGC
>ENA-OSEO01001958-OSEO01001958.1-sediment-metagenome-genome-assembly--contig:-NODE-1958-length-32485-cov-3.504227_pt1 | contig 32485 bp, 34 predicted proteins | sample MGYA00237883_ERZ534232 | MGnify/ENA metagenome assembly ERZ534232 | reverse complement strand
CGGTTAATAAAGCGCCAAGGGTGGAAACCGCTGCCGATTAAACCCCCCAGCTTCGTTATTTTCTAGATCATAAGAGGTGTCAGTCGAAGGCAGCTATTTTCAATTTTATCAATTTGAAGGATATGTTCCGACATCAAAAACACAATAGGTCAAAATAGCCCCTATTTCTGATTTTGCGGTTGACCATCATGGCTTAATAGCGGTATCTTACTTGTGCGAATTATCGTTTCCAATCTCCACCGGAATTTCATTTTTCTGAACCTGGATTATGGCAAGGATTGTTCACTTGGGATATCGCAGAAATTGGTCATTTTTTAACCCAATTCGGAGTATTAACAAGACGTCTATTGAATATCAATTTTAGATGTCTGAGAATCTTATGAAAGTGAAATGGAAAATCACAATCGGCATTGTGGCACTTTTTGCTGTTCTGATATCTGTGTCATTTCTTTTCCTTTGGGGCGCCAAGATGGATTCGCCAGATGACATGGCGTCACATTCTTCACCAGACATGGCACCACCATCTCCACCAGTCATGGCACCATCTCCTCCACCAACCAAGTCACTCGCTGACGTAGATAGACTGTTAGAAGAAATGGAATTTGGAGCTATTGCCTTCAACGCTCCGACCAATATCAACATAGTTGATTCCCCTCAAATTCAGCTGCTTCTAAGTCTTGCCGAGACAATGGAAAAGCTGAAAAGATCAATCACTGAAGAAGGTGAAAAGATAGGAGCCACTATCAGAGTAAGCGACAGAATGGAGGCTCGCCTTTCAGGTTATATGTTTCAGATTACAGCGATAACACCTGAAATACAGGCGGTTTCAAAAAGACAACAAACAGAATGGAAGTGGGAGATACATCCTAAGAGAGAAGGCAGGCATAAATTGCACCTGACATTGACAGCTCACTTAGAGATCGACGGACACAGCACCCCGCGAGCCATCAGAACCTTTGACAAAGCCATAGAAGTTAATGTTACAGCAACACAAAAGATCGGGCTATTTTTCAAGAATAATTGGCAATGGCTATGGGCGGCTATATTGGTTCCGGTCGCAGGATGGCTATGGAAACGAAAGAAAAGACAGATAGCAAACATATCCAGCTGACAGCCAAAAAGCGACGATCCTCGTTCCTCGTCGCTTTGCTTTTAGCTGCTGCTGATGTGTCGCGCTACCGCGGACAATGGCTATGAAAAGGGTATACTTCCGGCATCGATATTTTGAAGATTGTCGGAATCATGCTTTATAATTTCTTATAAATCGAAATAGTGTCGTGACTGGTAAGGATTGCACGGGTTAGATATTCTTAATAGCTCTCGTCTTCTACATCCAAACAACTGATTCAAGGTCCTTTCAACTGTATCCCCAAAAGGTTCGCATAGATGGATCTGAATATAAGCCCCATCAATTTTAATGACTTTGTCGAGTTTTTTTGTATAATCTTTAAAAATGAATTTAATTATTGTCAGCGATTTGCATATAGGATCTCGTTACTTTCATAATAGTAAACAACAGGGTCGCATCTTAATTATTAACTTTCGCACTGGAATACTAAATATTTAAGATGCGACCCTGTTCCCCTTACTATTGGGAAAGGCAAAAATATCATGTTCCCATCGTCCAGGACGACAGGTATTTTTTCTGCTCGGCCGTCAGGGTGTCGATGCCGATTCCCATGGCGGCCAGTTTTTCCCGGGCGATCGCGCTGTCGATATCCGCCGGCACCGGATACACATCATTGTCCAGTTTTGTTTTGTTCTTGACCATGTATTCGATGCTGAGGGCCTGGTTGGCGAAACTCATATCCATTACGCTGGACGGGTGGCCTTCGGCGGCCGCCAGGTTGATCAGCCGGCCTTCGCCGAGCACATTGATGCGCCGCCCGTTTTCAATGACATGCTCTTCCACAAATGGCCGGATGGTCCGCTTCGATTTGGTAATAGTGTCAAGCCCTTTCAGGTCCAGCTCCACATTAAAATGACCGGAATTGGCCACGATGGCGCCGTCCTTCATGGTTTTAAAATGTTCCTTGGCGATGACGTTGATATTCCCAGTCAGGGTGCAGAAGATATCACCGACTTTGGCGGCCTGTTTGATTGTCATCACCGTAAATCCGTCCATGACGGCTTCCAGCGCGGCGACTGCATCGACTTCCGTTATGATCACATTGGCGCCCATGCCGCGGGCCCGCATGGCCAGTCCGCGGCCGCACCAGCCATAGCCGCAGACTACGAAACTGGAACCGGCGATCAGACGATTGGTTGCCCGGATGATGCCGTCGATGGTGCTCTGGCCGGTGCCGTAGCGGTTGTCGAAAAAGTGCTTGGTGCGGGCGTCATTGACGGCGATGATCGGGTATTTGAGCACGCCGTCGGCCGCCATGCTTCTTAAGCGGATGATCCCGGTTGTGGTTTCTTCGGTGCCGCCGCGTACGCCGGTGATCAGTTCGGCCCGTTCGGAATGCAGGGTCGATACCAGGTCGGCGCCGTCATCCATGGTATAATGCGGCTTTGTATCGAGGGCGGCGTTGATGTGTCGATAATAGGTCTTGTGGTTTTCGCCCTTAATGGCAAAGACGGGAATTTTGTCATTCTTGACCAGAGCGGCAGCGGCATCATCCTGGGTGCTCAGCGGGTTGGATGCGCACAGGACGACGCCGGCGCCGCCTGCTTTTAACGTTTGCATCAGCGAAGCGGTTTCAGTGGTGACGTGCAGGCAGGCGGCGATGCGGATTCCTTTCAGCGGTTTTTTCTTTTCAAACCGGTCCCTGATGCGGTTCAAGACCGGCATGCTCTGGTTGGCCCATTCGATCCTGAGTTTGCCCTCCTTGGCAAGCGCGATGTCCTTAACGTCATAATTCATGAATCGTCTCTCTCCTCAAATTTTGGATTTTTTCACTGCAATGACCGATGATGGGGATCCACGCTTCCCGGATCCAACCCCGCCGGATCATCGAACCGTTTTCGACGCTTGGTTTTTAGAGCCCGGCCTTTTCCCGCAGCACATCCGCCATATCGGTTTTCTCCCAGGAAAAACCGGGTTCGTTTCGACCGAAGTGCCCGTAGGCGGCGGTCTGCTTGTAGATGGGTCGCAGCAGATCAAGATACTCGATGATGGCCGCAGGCCGCAAATCAAAGGATTCCCGAACGATCTCCTGCAGCCGTTCTTTTTTAATCTTGCCGGTGCCCATCAGGTCCAGCATGACCGATACCGGCTGGGCGACCCCGATGGCATAGGCGATCTGGATTTCGCATTTTCGGGAAATCCCCGCCGCAACGACGTTTTTGGCGATGTACCGCGCCATATAGGACGCGCTGCGATCGACCTTGGAGGGATCTTTTCCGGAAAAGCATCCCCCCCCGTGGCTTCCCTGGCCGCCGTAGGTATCCACGATGATCTTTCTGCCGGTCAGCCCCGTATCCCCCGCCGGCCCCCCGATGACAAACCGGCCGGTCGCGTTGATAAAGTAGCGCGTGTCCCCATCCCGCATCTCCTTTGGGATCACCTTGTTGATGACATCATTGATGATCGCTTCCCTCAGGTCGTCGTAGGAAACATCCGGGGTATGCTGCGCGGCGATGACGACGGTATCCACCCGTTTGGGGGTCCCGTTTTCGTATTCGACCGTCACCTGGGACTTGCCGTCCGGCCTCAGGAAATTGAGCGACCCGTTTTTGCGAACCTCGGCGAGCCGCCTGCAGATCTTGTGCGCATAGCTGATCGGCATGGGCATCAGCTCGGGGGTCTCGTCGGTGGCATAGCCGAACATCAACCCCTGGTCTCCGGCCCCCTGTTCCTTGAAAAGCCCCGCGCCCACATCGACCCCCTGGGCGATATCCGGGGATTGATGGTCGATGCTGGTGATCACCGAGCAGGTCTTCCAGTCAAAGCCCATCTGGGACGAATTGTAACCGATATCCCGGATGGTTTCCCGGATGATCTCGGGCATATCCACATAGCAATTGGTGGTGATCTGCCCGGCGATGAATGCAAGACCGGTGGCCACCAGGGTCTCACAGGCCACCCGGCAATGTTTATCCTGTGCGATGATGGCATCCAGAATGGCGTCCGAGATCGAATCGGCCACCTTGTCCGGGTGCCCCTCGGTAACCGATTCCGAGGTAAACAGAAATTTTTCTAGGGTCATAACCGTCTCTCCTTTACAAAATAATGGATATATGAAGCGAACACGGCCCGTATCCCTGTCAACGGGGCGTTAGCATCATGTTGTCGATCAGTCGTGTCTTTCCGACCCTAACGGCCAGCGCCATGAGAACGGGCCGGTGGATCGTATCGACCCCTTCCAATGTCTCAGGATCGCAAACGGCGACATAGTCGATGTCCGTGTCGGCATACGAGCGGATCAATTCTTCTGCGGAAGAAATGAGTTTCGCGGCATCCCGTATCCCTTTTTCGACCTGCTGCTGTGCACCCTGCAAGGCCAGATAAAGCGACACGGCCGAGCGCCTCTGGGGGGAGGACAGGTAGCAGTTTCGGGAGCTCATCGCCAGCCCATCCGGCTCTCGCACGGTGGGATGGCCGATAATGGCGATGGAAAAGTTCAAATCTTTGACCATACGGCGCACGACCTGCAGCTGCTGGAAGTCCTTTTCACCGAATACGGCAACGTGGGGCTGGACGACATTGAACAGTTTGGCCACCACCGTTGCCACCCCCCTGAAGTGATTCGGCCGGGAAAGACCGCACAGGTGCATCGGCAGTCTCTGCAGGGCCACAAAGGTCTCAAATCCCTGCCCGTACAGGTCCCCCGCATCCGGTGAAAATACGATATCCACCGACTCTTGTGCTGCAAGCGCGAAATCTCTTTCCATGTTTCGGGGGTATTTTTCAAGATCTTCTCCAGGCCCGAACTGGGTGGGGTTGACAAAAATGCTGACCACCAGCACATCCCCCAGGCTCCGGCCCGAACGGATCAGGGCCAGATGGCCTTCATGCAGAAACCCCATGGTCGGCACCAACACGATGCGCTTTGCCGACTGCCGGATGCGATCGGCGTGGGCCTGCATCTCTGCTAGGCTGCTGATGGTCTCGATGGTCTTATCCTTTCCCCCGCGCAATCAGGGTGTATCCCCCCTGTAAAGCAATCGAATTTAATCCAAGGCGGGTGAAATGTCAATAACGACAATGCCCCGAAATCCACCCCCCGGGGGCCGACCGGTACCCCCGAACGGCTCTGCGGTGCCCATTTTATGAAAAGGTTGGGCTGGGGGGGATCCGTCACGGGTCATCCTGGGGGAAAGGCGGCGATTCTCGACGGGCAACAAAACTTCGAATCCGGAAGGGCTGACGGCCGCTATGGCTATGCCGCGGTGAGCCCGGCCCTATCGTTAAAGAATATTAAAAGATAGAGGATCAGCAACAGCACGACCCAGAATACCGCGGCGCTCGTGGTCCAGTAGGGGAAAGGATACGGATAACCGGCCTTGAGTTTTGCCAACCGTTGCTCCACCTCCCTTGCATCGGCCGGATCGACTACTTTCAGTATATTGAAAAGCAAGGTGTCTCTGGCGATCATCACGACCCCCGTGGGATTTTTGCTGAGCAATAAAAGACAACCCGGAATCGAATCGAACCATACCCGCCTCAAACCGTGGCCGAATTTTTTCATGGGGGTGTTGATGAACCACAGGAATGCATCCGCCCCCTTTCTGTAGAACCAGTCTGCATCCAAATTGACCGCCCGCATTTCCGGCGGATAATATCCGGAAAGGATGAGAAGCGTAAATGCCAGCGCACCGAACATCAGCAACTGGAGCATACCCACGACGTGAAATGCCGTATAGGGTTCATAATATACCGGATACGGGAGAATCGCATAGAGGGGGGCAGGATATACGCCGAGAAAGATGCATGCAGCGGCCGCTATCCCCATGGCAAGACGCATGTTAACCGGGGGCTCGGTTGTCCTTATCCCGGAATCTTCGCTAAAAAAGGTGAAATACGGCACCTTGATGCCCGCATGGTGGAACACCCCTGCAGAGGCAAACTGCAAGAGAAACCATACGACGTACCATTTTTCATGGGCGACCGCGGAAACCGTCATGGCTTTGGTGGTAAACCCGCTGAACAGGGGGAATGCGGAAATCGATGCGGCGCCGATCATGCAGCACAGGCAGGTAAACGGCATGGTTTTATACAGGCCGCCCAGATCGGTCGCCCTGATTTTCCCCGTCATGTGGAGCACCGCTCCTGTGGACATGAAGAGAAGCGCCTTGTAAAGGATATGGCAAAAGGCATGGGAGGCCGCACCGTTTATGGCCAGCGGGGTTCCGATGCCGATGCCGCACACCATAAACCCGACCTGGTTGAGCAGGCTGTAGGCAAGCACCCGTCGCATGTCATTGACAATGACGGCGTAAAAGATCGGCAAACACGTCATGATCGCGCCGATCCATACCAGAGCCGGGGTGCCCGGAAAGGTTCTCGCCAAGACATAGACCGCACTTTTGGTCGTGAGGGCACTTAAAAAAACCGCACCGGTAACGGTCGCCTCGGGATACGCATCCGGAAGCCATGCATGAAGCGGGATCAGCCCCGCATTGACGGCAAAACCGATCAATATCAGATAGGATGCGGTTCCGTGAGTTCCCAATCCGATGTAATCAAACTCGGGGGAGCCGGTCTGGGCAACGTACAACACCGTCCCGGCGAGCAGGAAGAGGCCCCCGGCGATATGCACCAGAAGATACCGCCACCCGGCACGAACAGCGGCCTCTGTTTTCCTCGCCCAGATGAGAAATACGGCGGATACCGCCATGATCTCCCAGAAAATATAGAGGGTGAAAAGATCTCCTGCGAAGGTGATCCCCAAAGCGCTTCCCGCATAGATGAATGCCGCGACATGCTGGGTGTCGTCTTTTACGTGAAGGGCGAAAAGAATCCCGACAAATGTGATGATCGTAAATATATACCCGAAAACCATGCTGAGTCTATCGACCCTGCCGAAGATAAGATCATACTCCAAAAACCCGACAACCCAGTACCTGCCTTCCGGCATGTTCAGAAGACCGGCAAACGCCAACACCGGTAGAAGCAGCATATAGGCGGACTTCAACCTTCCTCTAAAAAGGGGGATGGCAAGCGCTCCGATGATGAAGATGACTGCCGGGGGGGGGATGGTGTTCATCGGTTATAATAATCCTCATCTCTTTTCACCACATACCGCAAGAGCTTGGCGATAAAAATAAGCGAAACGCAGGCGACAAATCCGTATACCGCATAAAACCCGGGTGCCTCTTCCCAGGGAAACGCGGCGTGTTTATGGATAAAAAAGTCGATGACCAGCAGTACCCCGAGCGCAACGAAAAAGCATCGGAGGACGATGTTTCTGTTTTCCGGTTTATCAAGAAAACGCAACGCTTTCATCGGGTCTCCTCGCAGCCTGTTGCCGCGGTCAGAGGACATACTTTAAAAATATGAACCCAAGATATGAAAAGCCGACCACCACCGCGATGAAGAAGGCTTTCCGATAAAGGGGCACGGGCGGATGCGCCAGGATCTTCCTTTCTTCTTTCATATCACCCCCCGATCACGCATCGGCCCACCCTGCCGGCCAGTTCCAGGAACGGCTGGGGGTAAAAAAAGAGGACGACAGAGCCGATGGCCGTCACCCCCAGGGCCGCAACCGCCAGCACCGGCCCCTCCTGGATCCCTTCACCGCTGTAAAAACGGTCCCCCGGGCACGGCTTTCCAAAAAACCCCTGATAGACGACGGGCAAAAAATACGCCGCGTTGAGAAATGAACTCGTCAGAAGGACGGCCAGGAGCGGAACCTGTTTGGCTTCGATACAGCCCAGGGCGAGGTACCACTTGCTGATGAATCCGCCGCAGGGGGGGATACCGATGACACTCAAGGCGCCGACGAAAAACGCAAACAGGGTGATGGGCATCTTCTGGCCGATCCCTTTCATTTCACTGATGTTTTTCTTTCCGGAGGCGACCAGGATGGAACCGGCGCACAGAAACAGGGTGATCTTCCCGAAGGCATGCATGGCGATGTGGATGATTCCCCCGGTTAGACCTTTTACCGTGAGCAGCGATACCCCTAAAATGATATAGGAGAGCTGACTTACCGTGGAGTAAGCCAGCCGCCGCTTCAAGTTGTCCTGCCGCAACGCGATGATGGAGGCGACAAGGATGGTAAAGGATGCGAAATAGGCAAGGATAATCCCGAGCCCCAGCTCGGCGAGGAGGTCTGCACCGAACACATAGAGAACAATCCTTGCCAGGGTAAAGACGCCGGCTTTTACCACCGCAACGGCATGCAATAACGCGCTGACCGGTGTTGGGGCCACCATGGCGGCAGGCAGCCATGAGTGCAGCGGCATCAAAGCGGCCTTGCCGATCCCCGCAATAAACAAAACGAATATGATCGTTATCACGACGGGGGAGGCCGTACCGGCCAGAATGCCCCCATCCGAAAACTCAAGGCGTTGACCCACGACATAGGTCAGGAATATCGCCGGCAGATTGAAGGCGATCGATGTTCCCAGCAGATAGGCGAGGTATCTTCTCGCCCCCTGAATCGCCTGGGGATCTTCATGGTGGATGACCAGGGGGTAGGTGCTCAGGGTCAGCATCTCGTAAAAAACCAGAAGAGTGATGAGGTTTGCCGAAAAGGCCACCCCGGCTGCGGCCAGCAGGGCAATCGCAAAGCAGATATAATACCGTGTCTGGGAATGTTCTTTCAGTGAACGCATATAGCCGATGGAGTAAAAAGAGACGACGATCCAGAGAAAAGAGGCGGTCACGGCGAACAGCAGCCCCAGGGGGTCCACCCGGAACCGGATATCCAGCCCGGAAAACATCGTCACCAGACGGCATTCCAACACCTTCCCCTCTAAGACATCGGGCAGCATCGAGGCGACCAGCACAAACATCGTCACCGAGGCGAGCAGGGTCCATGCCTCCCTCAGATTCGGATGTCTATCCGACACGGCGATCAGCGGGATGGCCGCCAGGGGGGCCGTCATCACATAGATGGGCATCAACGATTCCACCGGTTGCATCTACCGCCCTCCCAGAAGCATACCTGCCGCCTTTTCTGCCATCGACAAGGGTATATAGGCGGCAACCCCGAAGACCAATGAAAGCGATACCAGAATCAGGGGGGGCAGGGTCAACCCTGGAGGGGCTTCGGTCGCATGACTTTTGGGAATTCCCCTGCCCGGCCCATGCCCGTTGGCGTCGTCTTTTTTAAACCAGACGATCTCCAGCACCCTGCCGAAGTAGACGGCGTTGAGCAGGGCGCTTAAAAGTATCACCGGAACCACCGGCCACTTTCCCGCTTCAAGCGCACCAACGGCGAGTTTCCATTCGACGACAAAACCTGTTGTGAGGGGGATACCGATCATCCCCAGCGCCCCGATGGTAAAGGTTGCGAAGGTAATCGGCATTTTTCTTCCCATCCCCTTCAGCTTGGATATCTCATAGACTCGGGTCTGGTAGATCATGGATCCCACGGCCAAAAACAGGCTTGCCTTTATGACGGCATGGCTGAAAAGATGCATCAGGCTGCCGGTCAAACCCGTAAGGTTTGAAATGCCGATCCCCAAAACGATATACCCCATCTGCCCGACGCTCGAACAGGCCAGCATCCGCTTGATGTCCGTTTGCGCCAAAGCGATGGTCGACCCCCCGATCATGGCAACCGCGGCGGCGATGGAAAGCACATCGGTTACGGGCAACACGTCGAAGATGAAAGCGGGGGTAAATACGGTAAACATCGACCGGATAACCGCATAGGCAGCCACCTCGATGACGCAACCGGACAGGATTGAACTGACCACCGATGGGGATAGGCCGTGGGCATCGGGCAGCCAGGCATGGATCGGGAAAAGCGCCATTTTTATGAACAGCCCGACCATGAGCAGCGCAAACGCCACGGAAATGACCCTGGAGGCATACACCTCGGGCAGCCGGTGAGCCAAATCGGCCATGTTGAGGGTGCCGGTCATGATGTAGAGGAAACCCACGGCAAGCAGGTAGAAACAGGCCCCGATCGAACCGATGATCAGATAGTTGAACCCCGCCACGATCGCGCGTCGCTTATACCCTGTCCCGACAAGCGCATACGCCGAAAGCGAGGTGATTTCCAAAAACACATAGAGGTTGAACATGTCCCCGGTCACAACGATGCCGAACAGGCCCGCGGCAAGAAGCAGGTAGAGGGTAAAAAATTGAACCGCCCCCTGATCTCCGATGGTCTCCCGGGTCAGCGAGCCCCTTCCCAGCACGCTGGTTCCGGCATATACGGCGGTCACAAATACGACAAGAGAGACGATCGCCAGCATGAAGCCGGAGAGGTAATCCACCCGGTATTCGATGCCCCAGGGCGGCGCCCACCCCCCGAGCCGATAGGTCACCGGGCCGCTGTGCAGCACGGAATGCATCAGGCACAGCGACATCAGAAACGAAAGACCTGTGGCGGCCGCGCAAAGGTACCATTCATACCATCGACGCCGGGTCAAACTGAGCAGAAAAACAAGAAAGCTTGTCAGCAGCGGTGTTACAACAACCAGAATCGGAAAATGTGCTGTCATTTACCTGCCGGGTCGGGAAAGCCATGCTTGGTTGTCAATTTTCTTTGGCCAGGATCTCATCTTCCTCTATCGTGCCGTATGCACGGTATATCCTGATGATAAACGCCAGGGCGACGCCGAAGGTGCTCACCATGACGACGATCGCGGTCAACATGAGCACATGCGGCAGCGGGTTGACATAGTCGGCGGCGCACACAGCACCGCCGCCATACCCGTGGGCGACAATGGGGATGGTCGCCCCTTTCTTCATCCCTGTGGAGATAAAATAGAGTATGATGGAGGTCTGAAATATGTTGAGCCCCACAATCTTCTTTACCAGGTTTCTCTTGGCGATCATGGCATAGAACCCGATCATCATCAGGAGGATATAGACCCAGTAATTGTATTTGCTGATCAAAAATTCCATATTATTTCAGCGCGTCCTCGTGCCTGCCCCCTGAGGCGACATTCAAATAGATCGAAAGCATTACGGCCATTACCGTAAGCCCGACACCGATCTCGACACAGAGTATCCCAAGGGACCTGGCACCGACGGGATCCACGGGCAAAATTTTATGCAGCCGGCTGTAATCAAGGTAATTCCCGCCAAGTGCCAGGCAGACAAGACCGATTCCTGCATATATGCTGACACCGATGCAGCAAAAAAGGGAATTTAGACTTTCCGTCATCCACTGCTTTGCCCGCCGGATATCATATGCCAAACATAAGAGGATAAAACTCGCACCCAGGATGCATCCCCCCTGGAACCCCCCCCCGGGGCTGTGATGACCGTGGGCGATCACATAGAGGGCAAAGAGCTGGATAAACGGGATGAGCAGCCTGCAGGTGGTCTGTACGATCAGATCTTCAAAATGTTCGATCACTTGGAGGACCTCCTGAGCAGTATGGCGCAACACACCCCCGCGGCAAAGATAACCGTGGTCTCGCCTAAAGTATCATACCCCCTGTAATCGGCCAGCACCGAGGTCACCATATTGGGTACCCCCGTCTCTTCAACCGTCTTCTCGATATACCGTTCAGAGACATGCCGGCTGGCCGGGGTGTCCGGATCCCCCCATGGGGGAAAATCGATCGTGCCATACACCAGCAACCCGCCGAACAACAAAACGATAAATAGGCCGACGGTTTTCAATCTTTGCTCCTCCGGGAGGTCATAAAAACGGCTGCCACAAAAAAGACGGTACTCAACCCCGCCCCGACGGCCGCCTCTGTAAACGCAACATCCACAGCCCCCATGATCGCCCAGAGAAGACACATCAGGAAGCTGTAGGCGCCGAATAGGATGGCGGTCCCGAGCAGGTCCTTGATCGCAATGGCCGCGATGCCGCAGATGACCACCAGAAGCATGATGATGAATTCAAGCGACCAGATCATCGCGTCTCCTCGGCGTTTGTCTCCTGAACCCAGGGTTCAAGGCCTGCGCGAAACCCCGCATCGATGATGGCATGGGTTGCCGTCGGGCTGGTGATGAAAACAAATACGACAATCAGCATGATCTTGAGTCCGGTCAGCAGGGAAGCCAGGGTCAAGTCCTGAACCGTGTAGAGCACCATAGCCCCCATGGACATCAACATCCCCATGGTATCCAGTTTGCCCGCTGCGTGAAGCCGTGTGTAAAAATCCGGAAAACGGAGAATCCCCACGGTACCGCCGAGGAAAAACAAAAGGCCCGCTGCCAAGATGACCGTCACCAAAATATTCACCGCGCCCATCCTCCAGAAAATTTAGCGATCCTGCAAACGCTGCGACAATGCCTTTTTCCCACGGGCCTTGGGTTATGCTTCAGGGGGCTCATCCTGGGCGCCCTTTCTCTTTTGAAAGTAATACGCCACGGCCAGCACGGTAATAAAGTTCAGCGCGGCATAGGCAAGGGAGATGTCCACAAACATGTCCACCCGGCGGTACAGAAGGCCGATGAGTATCAGCAACACGGTGGTTTTGCTGCCGATGGCGTTCATGCCGATCATCCGATCGAAAACCGTCGGTCCGAACACCCCTCGATACAGGGCCAACATCATGAGCACCGACAAGCAGACGGCGGCGTAGAAAAAGATGCCGTCCATATTACTCACCGAATATCTCCGCGATTCTCATATCCATAATCCACGGGAGGGTTTGCCCGGATTCGACATCGATCATATGAACGATTACCTCACCGCCGGCCGATACATCCACGCTGATGGTTCCAGGGGTCAGGGTTATGGAGTTGGCCAGCGTCACCAGGGCGATGTCCCCTTTCAACCTGCTTTTGAAGCGAATGATCTGGGGATCGATCAGGGTCATCATTTTCGGGTGAAACGCCAGGCACATGACATGAACGTTTGCCACAAACACCTGAAAAATAAGCCAAGGAAGGTACCGGATGAATCGAAACCATACCCTGGGCAGATGCTTTACACTTGCGGATTGCAGCAACAGGTCCGATGAGATGAAGGCGACGATCAGGCTGGAAACGACCCCCATAGCAAGATGCAAGGGGTCGAAACGGCCGGATAGAATAACCCAGAAGGGGATGCAAACACAAAAGGTGAAGATCAAGCGGCTGATGGGTCTTTTATGGGTTGCGGCTTTGGAAAGGGTTTCTTCGGGTATCGGTTGACGGTCTTGCCTGGAATCGCTTTCCTTCCTCCGAACCATCGTGATACGCTCCTCTCCGTTGGCTTCGGTGTCGACAGGACAACCCTATGGGTGATGCGAGTTTACGACAGAGAGTACGGTATTCTGTAAGCCGGACGATCGATCAATGCTCTTACACGGAAACGATTTAAATTGTCAACCTCTTTTCCAAAAATGCCCTCAGCGGGTGGGCCGCCTGCACTGCCCATCTGTTGCAGTATTTGAACCCGTTGGTCCGGCGCGGTTCCATCGGCTCACCCCACGGCCAGCATACACATATGGGCACAGGCCTGGGCCAGGCTCATTTTGCTCGTGTTGAGCACGAGGTGATACAGACTCGGCTGGTCATAGTCTGTTTTTCCGAACCGGCGGTACAGGGCCATCCTTCGTTTCTCCTGGCGGTCGACGATCCATCTTGCCTTCTGGCGGGACACCCCGTAGTGGGTGACGATAAAGTGTATCCGGTCGACCCGGTCCGCAACCAGGAGCACGTGACGGGCGTCCTTCATGTCCTGCAGGATATATTGGCTTCCCCTTCCCAGAATGATCACACGATCCTTCTCGGCGATCTGCCGGACAATCCGGTGAAGGAGATCCACATAGATCTCTTCATCGATATACCCGCGACTGGCGGTGGAAATGCGCTCAATAAAGCTCTTTCGTCCCGCCATGGCGATGTACTTCTGCAATGTCCCCCCGGCTTCCTTCTCGACGGACTCCACCCACTGGCGCGACACTCTGGCTTCCGAGGCGAGCATCTGGATGATTTGATCGTCATAAAATGCATAACCCAGCTTTTTGGCGGCCATCTCTCCGAGGGTTTTTCCACCCGCCCCAAACTGTCTTGAAATGGTGATGACCGCCATTCCGCGCTCTCCCTTTTTGAAAGAACCCTGTACCCAGGGTCAACCGGCAACCAGTTTGTATATCATCCGGCATGCCTTTTCATGAGGCTCTTTGCTGGTGTTGATCACCAGATGGTAGAGATGCGGCCTGTCGTAGTCGCCTTTACCGAATTTCCGGTACAGGTTCATCCGTCGCCGGTCCTGCTGCTGGATCACCACGGCGGCTTCTTTCGGGGATAGATCGTAATGGGTCTGCATGAATTTGATCCGGTCCGCCTGCTCGGCGACCAGCAACACATGATAGGCATCGGGGTGGTCCTGAAGGAAATATTGACTGCCCCTGCCGATGATGACCACATTTCCTTCCGTTGCGATCCGCTTGATGATGCTCTGGAGCAGATCCACATAGATCTCTTCATCGATGTATCCCCGTTGATCGTCAAGAATCAGATCGATGAAGCTTTTGGGAATGAACCGCGTCATGTATTTGAGCAGCCTGCCGCCGGCTTCCTTTTCGATGGATTCGACCCAGTTGGTTGAAACTCTTGCTTTTCTTGCAACCTCCTGGATAATTTCGTCATCGACAAAGGAATAGCCCAGCGCATCGGCCGCCCTCTTGCCGACGGTTCTGCCGCCCGCACCGAACTGCCGGGATAGGGTTACAACGGACATGGCGACCTCCTGGCCATAGGTGAACGGTTATGCTTTGACGGGATCCCTATTTTCGTGCTAACCGAATCGAACCCAAAAGGCAAGCAAAAACTCCAAAATCGGCCGGGGTTGCCGAATGCGGCTACCCCTTGGGGTGCAGCAACACCAGCAGCACGCCTGCGACCACGGCCGCCCCTCCGGCGAGTTGCTGGGGGTTGGGCAAAACATCGAACAGCGCAAGCGACCAGAGTACCGCCACGACCGGCGAAAGCGTTAAAATAATCGCATGAATGCTGATTTTCAGAAGGCGCAGCGCAAGGTAATAGAGCGCGCGGCTGATGGTGATATCCAGGGTGCCGACCAGCAGCAGCAGCATCCAGACGGTGCGATCCGGAAAGACGAACGTCTTCCGGCCCAGGGCCAGCAAAAAGAGAATCCCGGTGGTAAAGAGCAGCCTGCAGAAGAAGAAATCGATAAAATCCATCTTCTCGCCGAAGCGTTTGGTCATCGCCGCATGCAATGCGTACATAAAGGCCGACAAGAGGATCAACACCGATCCGATGCGCAGGCTGACCGAAGGCTGGAAGGTGATGGTAAAAACACCGCACAGCGCCACCAGGGAACCGACGACCTGGCATCTGCTCAGCCGCTCTTTGAGCCAGAAGAGCCCGAAGCCGATACCGAATAGAATCGAGGTCATGCGCAGCATGGAGGCCGTTCCGGGATCGATATACGCAACCGCCTCGTAGTTGATGATCGTGCTGAGGGCGACCAGCAACCCGACGGCCGTAAAAAACCAGAAATTTCGGAACACCACCGCCAGGTTCAGCCGTTTGCGCAGGAATGCGAACACACCGACCTGGACCGTTCCGACGGCCATGACATACATGGCTGAAAATTCGGGGCGGATATGCGGCAGCAGCATCCGGGCGAACACAAAGTGCAGGCTGTCGATCAACAGAAGCGTTGCGATCAGTACCGGTTTGTTTTCGGTCAATCCGCGGCTATCGCCCATTTTTTTGAGGTCACCCCGCTGTTCTATTCGGATACGTGCACGATCCGAAACGGTGACCCGAATCGGACGGCGGCGATCAACGGTTTCTGCATAAGCGAGGTGCAAACCGCGTGTCAAGGCAAATCCGTCCGTTGAAAACGGCATAAACACCGCCCGAATCCCATGGAAATGGGTTTTGACTCCAAGCGCATTGTTTGCTATTCTACCGCGCGATGGGTTTACCCCCGCCCCACCGGCGGGGATAAACGGCAACCCCAAAGAGGAAAACCTGAAATGGCCAGCAAACAGAAGGAAAGCGAGCGCAGACAGCATCAGCGACTCCGGATCAAGGGGGGGGTCGTCGTTCTGGGATCCGAATCGAACCAGAAATGTGTGGTGCAGGATATCAGCCTGGGCGGGCTATCGTTTCGGTATTACCAGGGAACGGATCTGGTCAAACAACTCGGCGACGATCAATCCAATCGCATGGATATCTTTGTGGAAAAGCAGGAGTTCCATCTGCGGCAAATTCCCTTTGAAGCCGTCTATGACACCCAAATCGACAGCCAAATGCCCTTGAACACCCTGACGATCCGAAAACGGGGGGTTCGATTCGGAAAGCTGACCCCCGTGCAGAAATCTCTGCTGGAAAGTCTGGTTCAACTCAGAAACGAGGCCTGATATTGCCAATCCATCGGTCCCCCAACCGAGCCTGTCGTTCCTGCAAAAGCTGGAATCCAGGAAAACGCTTCATTCCCCCGGATGAGACCCTCCGGCGTCGGCCGTATTCCCCCCTGAACACCACCCTGCACAGCTTGCCCCCTCAGCCAGCACTCCTCCCCGAGGCCTGCTGCCGACGTCCTGCCTATGGGCGTCGATAGGTCACCCGAAATCGAGGCACGGGCGGCTCCTCGGCGTCTGTGAACGCTTCAAAGGACACTTGCTCAAGACCGCACGCCGTAAAATAGGACAGTTCTTTGCGGGTGAGCGGCCACGGCATGCGGCCGGGGTCATCCTCCGGATCCCTTCCCCGGCAGATGACCAGAAGGCTTCCCTCGGGAGCGACAAACCCCGAGATCCGCTCGATGGCCGGGTCCCGAAGCTCGGGGGGCAGCACCTGGAGGGTATAGGATTCGACAACCAAATCAAAGGCCCGGTTCCAGAGCAACGGCGCCTTGAACAGATCTGCAACCGCATAGGCGACCGGGGATTGGGGAAACCGCTTCCGGCACCAAGCGATGGCGGTTTCCGATATGTCGAATGCGGTCACCCCGTATCCCTGCCGGGCCAGGGCTTCTGCATCGTCACCCAGGCCGCAGCCGACTTTCAGCGCCCTTTTGCCGTTGCCCGGGGTCGGATGGGTTTCGAGCCATTCCATCAGATTGGGGTTGGGAACCCGGTCGGCCCAGGGGATGATGGCCGGGTCCCCTTGGCCAGCCCGGTAGAGCGCTTCGAACCACCCCAGGGGATCGTTCCGTTGCAGGTATGCCTGGGCCATGTCCCTTGCGATTTTTCTCTGCGCGGCCATGGGATCAGTCCACCACCTGGATACCGAGTTTTTCCGCCGCTTCCAGGGCCGCCTGCCGCGAGGGTTCGGCATCGACGATGGCCACGCGCCCGCCACCGCGATTTCTGGCATCCACCATGGCCGATGTCTCGGTGGTCTCGATTCGAATGCGCTGGATCTCGGGGGTATCGATCCGGTTGATGGTGACCCGGATGTCCCGGAGCTCCGGCAGGTCGAAAATCTTGTGATACCGGTCGGCGTCATCGGTTCGTGCCCCGTAAATCGCCCCCATCAGAATGGCCGGAACGTTGATGGCCCGCCGGGAGAAAAGATCCGTGGTCAGATCGATGCGGATCGTTCTGATTGTTCCATGGACAAGGGCGTTGCAGATGCGCGCCATGTTGGTCGGAGACCCCACGGCGATGCTGCTGCCCCCCACGACCACCTCTCCCAGAACCCGGGTCAGGGGCCGGGAGGAGGCCATCAGCTTTCGAATCTCCTCCCGGGCCTGGTGTTGAATACGGACCGCTTTTTCGCGCTCTTCCTCGCGTATCGCCGGTTCGATGAGCGATTCCACCGGTGCCTTCTTCTGGAAATAGGGCCGCAGATATTCAAGATTGATTCCGGTGATCACGGGGGCGGCTTCGGTGTGGATCCTCGCCGCCATGGCGATCATGACATCCACATCCACATCCACCGGAAGCGTGGTTTTCAGCACGAGATTGGCGGCCAGGTTTCCCACCAGAATCGCTCCGCCGATATGGGTCGCACACAGGCCCGCCACCATGACCCGTGGGGTGCAGGGAACCGCGATCGTCGGTGAAAGCGCAAGAACGATGGCCTTTGCGGTCTGAGCCGGGCGCCCTCCTCTCAAATCGGTGAGCACCGCAGCGGTGGCCGCAGCCCCCGCACCGTATCCTTCCATGTTGCAGCCGGTCGTACGCTTGCCGGCCCGGAAAACACTGCCCACCTTGAGGATCAGCGCCGCGGCGAGCCCGACCTGTTCTTCGGCATACCCGTTTTCCTTGAGCGCCCGCAAAAGCCCGGTGTAAGGGCAGGAATCGCCGGTTCCCGCACAGGGCATCAGGCCGATTTCGTGGTTTCCCACCTCTGCCGCCAGCGTGTAGGTCAGCGCCCGGTTGATCAGCGGGTCCTGGATCAGGGAATTTTCTTCGGATCGGGCAAGGTCTGCACCGACCGTTCCGAGCAAAAAGCTCCTTCCCGTCCCCAGCCCGATGTCCAGGGCCTTGAGGTTATGGGAAAAAATCTCGAGAACTTCTTTGAGAATCCGGTCATAGGGCTTTTGCTCGCGGACCATCGCTTCGGCCACCACGGCTTGGCTCAGGCTGAGCCCCGATGTTTCGGCGATCTCGACCAGTTCACCGAGGGTGAGGGTTTTTTCCGAAAAATCTTTGCCGTAGGTTTCAATCGCTGCATCGATCTGGGTTTTCATGGTGGATTTCCTCTGCAATCAGGTTAACGGTGCCGAAGCACAAAATACAAGAAACACACAAAAGAAAGAAACGATATCCGGATACGACTTTCGTGTCTTACGTGTGTTTCGCGGTTAAAAAAGCAACTTCCTACACCCCCGGGTTGATGACGCCCTCTTCTTTCAACTGTTGGATCTCTTTGCGGGTATAGCCGAGCAGATCCCGCAGAATCTGCTCGGAGTGCTCACCCAGAAGCGGAGCCGGCGAATAGACCTTTCCCGGCGTTTCGGAAAGCCTGAAGGGAGAGCCGCAGATGCGCATCTTACCGATTCGGGGCTGCTCGATCTCGACCAGCATCCCGCGATGAGCGATGTGCGGATCCTCGCAGATGTCTTTGAGGGTATGGATCGGCGAATAGGGGATGCCTTCCGTTTCGAACACCCGTGCCCATTGGGGGCCGGTCTTTTTTTCCAATTCGGCCTGAAGAATCGGAATGAGCGACTTTCGGTTTTCGGTCCGGAGCGGATTGGAGCGGAATCGCGGGTCATCGATGAGGTCCTCTCGATCGAGGACCCGGCAGAGTTTGGCCCAGAGGGTGTCGTTTCCGGCAGCCGCGATGATCCAGGAATCGTCCTTGGTCTTAAATGCCTGGAAAGGGGTGATGGACGGGTGCGCGCTTCCCAGCGGACCGGGAATCTCATGGGTGTTCACGTAGCGGGCAACGGCATTTTCCAGAATCGAAAAGAGCCCGTCGACCATGGAGATGTCCAGGTACTGCCCCCGGCCCGAACGCTCCCGATACCTCAGGGCGGCCAGGATCCCGATGACCGCCTGATGACCCGCCAGGATATCGCCGATGGAAGAGCCCACCCTGCAGGGGGGGCCCTCTTCGGGGCCGGTAATGCTCATGATCCCGCTGTAGGCCTGGGCGACCATGTCGTAGGCCGGCCGGGTGGCATTGGCCGGCAGCGAATCGTGCCCGAACCCGCAGATGGAACAGTAGATCGCCCGGGGGTTGATGGCCTGGATCCGCTCCCAGTCGAACCCGAGCCGCTTCATGGTCTCGGGTCTAAAATTTTCCACCACGATATCCGACACCTCGATCAGCCGGCGAAGGATGGTTTTGCCCCTGTCGGCTTTCAGGTTGAGGACCAGACTCTTTTTGTTCCGGTTGAGGCTGATAAAGTAGCCGCTCCGGTTCTTGTCATGCTCGCCGATAAACGGCCCGTACTCCCGGGCATCGTCGCCCCGGTCCGGCTCGATATGGATCACCTCCGCGCCGAGGTCCGCAAGGATCATGGTGGCGGTGGGTGCGGCCAGCACATGGCTCAGGTCCACGACACGAATTCCGGACAACGCCCCGCTCATCGATACGCCCCTTGCACTTCACATGCTTGAGGCATCTTCCGGATGCTTTTTATCAGGACCGGTCGGTGTGAGGTTGCGAGCATCTTCCGGATGACAGACCAGGCATCGCTCCTCACCGCACATCTGACAGGAATAGCAGTCCGGGCAGTCGTGTTTTCGAAGCCTGCCCGGCCTTTTTTCGGGTTCATAGATCTTTCCTTCGAATCCGGGTATGTTTACAAACGGCATGCCCCACCTCCCGGGCCAAGACGACACCCTATATCCTCCGACGCCCATTTTCAAGAAAAAAACCGGTCCGCCCCCACCGCATCAGGCATCGGAACGATCGACCTTGCGCCGCTGCCGCTTGGTATCCGATCGGTGGCGCTTGGTCTGCATCCGGCGCTGCCTGGAGCCTGCGGTCGGCTCGGTGGCCCGCCGCCGCCGGGGTGTCCGGGTCGATTGACGGACCATCCGGATCAGCCGGTCCAGCGCATCCTTCCGGTTTTGTTCCTGGGATCGGAAGCGTCGCGCATCGATCAAGACCACTCCGGCCTCGGTCATCCGCCGGCCGGCAAGGGCGGCGATCCGCCTGCGAACCGAATCGGGCAGATAGGTCGCATGGTTCAGATCGAACCGCAGTTGGACCGCTGTGGAAACCTTGTTGACATTCTGCCCTCCAGGGCCCGAAGCTCGGACGAAGGTCAGCTGGATATCCTTTTCGTCGATGGCAATGCGCGCGTTGATCCGGATCATCTGGACGGCGATTCCTTTCTTAAAAAACGATTCCGGACGGATCAGCCGGAAAAAGGCTGTTGCCCCCCAAATTGCCGCTGGGGCAGCCCCAAACTTTCCAAAGTCTATTTTACATGATAAGAATATTTTTCGCCATGCGCTATGCCGGTCCCATATATCGCCCGCCCAGCGAGGCGAACTCGCTGCTGATACAGGCCACCATCGGTTGCCCCCACAACCGGTGCACCTTTTGCATGATCTACAAGAAACGGCCCGGTTTTCGGGTGCGAAAAATCTCGGAAGTCAAAGAAGACCTGGTAAAGGCCCGCGAACTCTACGGCGACGATGTCCGCACCCTTTTCCTTCCGGATGGAAACACCATTGCCATGAAGACCGATCCGCTCTGTGAAATCTGCCGATTTTCCCGTGAGCTGTTTCCCAGGCTCGAACGAATCACCGTTTACGGATCCGCCCAGTATATTCGCATGAAAGGCTTCGAGGCCCTGCAACGGCTGGCCCAAGCCGGGCTTTCACGGATCCATGTGGGGCTCGAATCCGGCGACGACGAGATATTAAACCGCATCCGAAAGGGGACCACCAGCGCCGAACAGATCCAAGCCGGCCGGTGGGTGATGGCTGCGGGCATGGAGCTGAGCCTGTATGTCATCCTGGGCATCGGGGGCAAGGAACGCTCCCGGCAGCATGCGCTCCAGACCGCCCGGGTGCTCAATGCGATCGGTCCGGATTTTGTCCGGCTGCGCACCCTGGTTCCGAAAATCGACACCCCGCTTCTCGAAGAGATCCAAACCGGCCGGTTCACCCTGCTGGGCCCCCACGAAGTGCTCGAAGAGACCGAAGGGCTGCTGGAGGCCCTCGAGGTGTCTTCGTACCTGGCCAGTGATCATTACTCAAACTATATCACCATCGAGGGGCGGCTTCCGGAAGATACTCCCCGGATGCTTGAAATCGTTCGCAAGGCGCACACCCGGCCCCCAAGCGCGTTTCGGCCGTTTTTCATCGGTACGGAATAAAGGAAAACGCTCATGGAACAGAACGAACATGCCGTTTCGATCGTACGGTACGAAAAGCCCTTCGTTTCGGTTCAAAAGGCCGTTGCCCTTGCAGACGGCCTCAACGGGGTGTCCCCCCAGGCAAAGGTCTTTGTCAAACCCAACATCGTCTTCTGGAATCGATCCGGCGTCTTTCCCAAGTGGGGGGTCATCACCACCTCACGGGTGGTGGAGGACATGGTCGTGCTGTTGAAGGATCTTGGCATCGGCGACATCCGGATCGGAGAAGGCACCGTATTTATGGACCCCAAAGATCGGCAGACCCAGCGCCATGCCTTTTCTTCCCTGGGGTACGATCTGCTCAAAAAACGCTACGGGGTCCGGCTGGTTCCCGTCTTCGAGCGCCCCTTCCGGAAAGTGGACCTGGCCGACGGCGTCTCGCTGCGGTTCAATGTCGACATTCTTGAAAGCGACTGTGTGGTCAATCTTCCGGTTTTAAAGACCCATGCCCAGACCGTTGTGAGCCTGGGAATCAAGAATCTCAAGGGGACCATCGATCTGAATTCACGCAAAGCGTGTCATGCCGCAGATCCGGAAAGGGATCTGAACGTTTGCATCGCCAGGCTCGCCGACCCCTTGCCGCCGATCTTCACCCTGCTGGACGGAATCTTCACCAACGAACGGGGGCCCAGCTATGACGGCCGGATCCGCAGGAGCAATCTTCTGATCGCCTCCAGGGATGTTCTTTCCGCGGACATGGTCGGTGCCGCGGTGCTCGGGCATCCCGCCGCCGGGGTGCCCCATCTGGCACATGCCGCCGCCAATCGGAAACGCCCGACGGATCTTTCCGATATCCGGATCCTCGGCGAATCCATCGCGTCGGTGGCGGTGGTGCACAAACACGATTTTCCGTATGACGCGGACGGCACGCTGCCCCTGGTTTTCAAGCGGATGGGGATTTCCGGGCTCTCCTATCGAAAGTACGATCTGAGCCTGTGCACCTACTGCTCGTTTCTGAACGGGGCCGTTTTGACCGCGGTCGCCAGGGCATGGAAGGGGATTCCCTGGGATGATGTGGAAATTTTAACCGGCAAGTCCATGCGCCCCACCCCCGGCAAGAAGAAAACCATCCTGCTGGGCCGCTGCATATACCAAGCCAACAAGGATCACCCGGACATCCGGCAGATGATCGCCGTCAAGGGCTGCCCGCCGGATCCCAAACAGGTGGTCGCCGCCCTGCACGCAGCGGGTATCGAAGCGGATCCGGCGATTTTTGAGAACCTCGACCGGCTGCCCGAATCCTTTCTCCAGCGGTATGAGAACAAACCGGAGTTCGATACGGCATTCTTTGAAATCCCGGCAGGAGGAGAAGACACCCGGTCATCTTAACTCGGTTTCGAGCTGGCGCACCAGATTTTCATAGGAAGGGTTTTGAGGAGAGAGACGATAGGCGGCCTTGGCATCGGCGAGCGCGTGCATCAGATAGCTGGGCAGCCCGCCGGAGGCTTCCCATTTTTTCACCCAGGAAAGGGCCCGATGGTGATAGGCTTCCGCCGCGTCCGGCTGTTGCTGGATGGTCCGGGTGAAATCTTCGATGGCCCGGTCCATTTCGCCTTTGGCATAAAAGGCAAGCCCCCGGTTGAAGTACGCCTCGACAAAGTCTGCGTTAAGGGTAATGGCCTGGGTGTAGTCCGAGATCGCCCGATCCGGCTCTCCCCGATCGTTCCAGGCGTTTCCGCGATTCAGGTAGGCTTCTGCAAAGCGCGGATCGGACGACAGGGCCTGGGTGAAATCCGCGATCGCCCGGTCGGGGTCCCCCATCGCCAGACGGGCGTTGCCCCGGTTGAAGTGGGCCAGCACAAACCGGGGATCGATCTCAATGGCACGGGTATAATCGGCCAGTGCCCTGTCCAGGTCTCCTTTCTTCTGCCAGGAAAGCCCCCGGTTGTTGAACCCCTCGACAAGGTTCGGCTTGACCTCCAGCGCTTTAGAATAGTCGGCGATGGCCCGCTCGTAATTTCCCTTTTCATCCCAGACATCCCCCCGATTCAGATACGCCTCGGCAAGCTGCGGGTTGATGTCGATGGCCTGGGTATAGTCGGCGATCGCTTTGACGAAGCGACCCAATTCCCGCCAGGCGTCCGCGCGATATAAAAACATATCCGCGGCCTCCGGGTGGATCCGAAGCGCCGCATCGAAATCCGCGATGGCTTCTTTCAGCCGCCCCATGTTTTTGAGGAGAATCCCCCGATGAAAATAGGCGCCACCGTAACCGGGGTTGATCTCGATGGCCTTGTCGTAATCCGCAGCGGCCTTGTCCGCATCGCCCTTTGCCGCCCAGGCATCCGCGCGGTTCAGATACGCCTCGGCGAAATTCGGCTTCAGGGTGACGGCCCGGCTGAAATCGGCGATGGCCCGGTCGGCATCCCCCTTGTTGTAAAGCGAAAGCCCCCGGTAATTGTAGATTTCGGCAAACTTCGGCCGTTTTTCGATGGCACGGGTGAAATCGGAAACGGCTTGGTCCGGTTGGTCCAGATTGTTCCAGGCAAGCCCCCGATTGATATACGCCTCGATCAGCTCCGGGGCCTGATCGAGTGCCCGGGTGTAGGCCGCGACGGCTTGCCGATACTGCTTGTTTGCAAAAAATTCATTGCCCTTTGAAAACCAGTCTTCCGAGCATAGCCCGATCCAAGGGAAAAGGATGCCCAAGACAAGCCACAGGGACAAGCACAGGGCAACCCCCCATTTCTTTGATCGAAAACCGGAGAAGTCCGTGGTGTTGCAGGCTGTCGCCATGATAACTCCCATCACCCTCGAGGCCGGACACCCTCCTGCGCCGGCACCAATCAACCTAACACATTTGTCCCGCTTTGGATATAGCCCGGGGTCTGTCGATCCCGCCCGGTGAAATGACCCCGGTATTTCAGCAAAACGTTCCGGCTTGCCTTTCCGGCTTCCGGTGTCCGCCGGGGGGCGAAGCCCCCCACCGCACGGTGAGCCGAAAAGATTTTTGTTGACATTATCCCCCAGGGAAGAGATGAAAAACGCATGGTAGTAAACATACCGCTTTGGACTCGACCGAAAGGAGGTGGTCCCCGATTTTCGGAAAAGCCCTATTCCTTTTTAAGGTAAATCCCCCGCGGCTTAAACGATCTTAAATTTAAAAGGGAGAACCGACGATGCTGAAAAAAAATATTGCCGTTGTTCTAAGCGTTGTATTGTTTTTCGTCACCCTGTCCGGAGCCGTATACGCGGCCGATTATCCGTCCCGGGACATCACCGTCCTGGTTCCGTGGCCGGCCGGCGGGGGTACGGACATGGTTGCCCGTGCGTTTTTCAAAAATGCGAAAAAATACTTTCCCGTCAACGTCCAGATCGTCAATGTTACCGGGGGCGGCGGAATCGTGGGGTTGAACCAGTTCGCTTCGGCCAAACCGGACGGATACACCCTGTGTGCATTCGAGCTCAACTCGCTGCAGGGCTACGACGTGCAGGGAATGACCCAGCACAACCTGGTCCGGGATTTTACCCTGATCAACCGGATGGGATTCGGTGAGGCGATTCTGGCCGTCAAGAAGGATTCCCCGTACAAAACCCTCAAGGAATTTGTCGAACATGCCAAAGCCAACCCGGACAAGTTGAGCGTGTCGGTGGGCTGCGGGAAAGGGTGCGCCTGGCATATGCCGGTCGAGTTGCTCATGAGTTCGGTGGGGGCGAAGCTGAAATACGTCTACATGCAGGGCGGCGCTCCGGCCAGAACGGCCGCCATGGGGGGGCATGTGGACGCTTGCGCCATCGGCATCATGGAGGCCAGCAACTTCGTCCAGGCCGGGGACCTCAAACTGCTCTGCGTGTTCGGGGCCAAAAGAAATCCGCATCACCCGGATGTACCGACCTCCGGAGAGCTCGGATATCCAAAAATCGATATGGGGGTGAGCTGGGTGCTGGGCGGGCCCAAGGGGATGACAAAACAGATGGTCGACACCCTTCTGACCTACACCGAAAAATGCTTCAACGATCCGGAGTTCAGAGAACTCCTGGACAAGCAGGTCATTTCCATCCCGGACAAATTCTACGGTCCTGAAGGGACCAAAAAGTACATGATGGAAAACGAAGAAAGGCTCACCCAGGTGCTGACCTCTTTGGGCCTGGCCAAGGCCAAAAAGTAATGTTAATATGAGCAATACCCGTCTGGGCCCGGGAATGATAACCCACCGGGCCCCGATGCCCAAAATCTGCGTATCTTTCCTGTGCGCACATGAAAAAAATAGAAATCTTCAATTCCGTTTTCTTTATCCTCCTGGGGTGCTTTTTCCTCTACCTGACCCGGGAAATGAAGCCGGAATACTACACCATCGGCCCCGGGTTCTTCCCGAGGATGATTGCCGGTCTGCTGATTCTGGCCAACATCACCCGCCTGCTCCTGATTGTTTTTAGAATCGAAACGTTTGACGCCCGCATCGTTTATGACGATAAACCGCTGTATGCAGCGGCCGGTATTTTCGCGCTCTACGCCGTGGGCAATTATATCATCGGCTTTACCATAAGTTCGCTGGCCTTTCTGTATGTGATGATGGATCTTTTGGGCAACCGGAGCCTGCTGCAAAAAACGGTTACCCCGGTTGCGGTCACCCTGGGGGTCAAGGCCATCTTCAAGTGGGTGCTGGTGCTGCCGCTGCCGGCGGGTTTCTGGAATATCCTATAGCCGAACAAAGGAACCATCGGATGGATTTTGGGATGTTTCTTTGGGCGATTCAGCAAATTTTACATCCGCTGAATCTGTTTATCATTGCCTGTGCGGTCACCATGGGGATCATCGTCGGCGCCCTGCCGGGGCTCACGGCCACCATGGCGTGTGCGCTGCTGGTTCCCCTGACCTTCGGCTTTCCAACGGTGCAATCGTTCCTGTCGCTTCTGAGCATCTATTGCGGTGCCGTGTACGGCGGATCGGTTTCAGCGATCCTGATGGGTATTCCCGGCACCCCGGCGGCCGCGGCCACCATGCTGGACGGGTATCAGCTTTCCAAAAAGGGCCTGGCCGGCAAGGCCCTGGGCATGGCCTGCATCGCTTCTTCCATCGGGGGGGTGATCAGCGCCTTTATCATGACGTTTCTTTCCCCCCAGGTCGCGCGTATTTCCCTTCTGTTCGGACCGGCCGAATATTTCGGGATTGCGTTCTTCGCGCTGAGCATCCTGATTCTCCTGTCCGGAAAATCCCTCTTGAAGGGGTTTACAACGATTCTGTTGGGGCTGCTCTGCACGACCATCGGAATGGAACCGCTGACCGGGGCCCCCCGGTTTACCTTCGGCTACGAATCGCTGACCGCCGGGCTGGATCTCATTCCGGTGGCCATCGGCCTGTTCGGCTTCACCCAGGTATTTGATGACGTCATCGCGATTTTTCAATCGACCCGGAAAAGAGAGCGCCAGATCATCGAAAATCTTCTGCCCAAATGGCACGAGTTAAAAGAGCTGCTGGGCACTATCCTCAAATCCACCTTTATCGGGACCGGGGTGGGGATCATCCCCGGAATCGGTCCGGAGACGGCCTCCTTTCTCGGATATGCCGAAGCCAAACGCGTCTCCAAGCATCCGGAACGGTTCGGCACCGGGATCATCGAAGGGGTGGTCGCACCGGAAGCCGGCAACAACGGGGTCACCGGAGGAGCGATGATCCCCATGATGACCCTGGGGGTGCCCGGGGATGCACCCACGGCCATTTTGCTGGGGGGGCTGATGCTCCACGGCCTTCCGGTCGGTCCCATGCTCTTTCGGGATCACCTTGACTTTGTCTACCCGATATTTGTCGGCTTTATCGTCGCCAATATTTTCATGGGAATCATCGGGTTGAGCCTTGCCCGGTTTTTCGCGCGGGTGCTGGATGTCCAAAGGAGCATCCTGATGCCGACGATCTGTGTCTTCTGCTTTATCGGGGCCTATGCGAACCGGCTGAATCTCATGGACGTGGGGGTGTCGCTGTTTTTCGGGATCATCGGGTTTTTTCTGAAACGGCATGATTTTCCGCTGTCCCCCATGCTGGTGGCCATCATACTGGGCCCGATGCTGGAAATGAACATGGCCAATGCGCTGACCATCGGCAACGGCAGCGTCATGGTCTTTTTCACCACACCCATCGGCACGACGTTTATCGGCCTGTCCATTATGATCATCGCCGCTACGGTCATCAGCAGGGCAAGGAAAAACGGGGGCTGACGACGGCCTCGGGGTTGGCCGGGCGCAGCGCGCTAGGGGGCCCGGCCCGTTGAGCAAGAGCGTCATCGAAGGGTGAAATCAAAAGAAAGGATACCAGCCATGCCGGATAGCGCCCAAACCTCAATCCTTCGGGCAGGCACCCTGGTGGACGGCTGCGGGGGCCCGCCACAGCGTGACCGGTCGATCTGCATTAAGGGGGGGATCATCGAATCCATCGCGCCGTCGGAATCGCTCCGGGACCGGGTGACTCCGGATACCCAGGTGTTCGATTTCAGCGACCGTTGCGTCGTCCCCGGGCTGATCGATGCGCACACCCACCTGAGCCTTGCCGGAGACGGCCGACCCTATGCGCAGATGTTTTCCGATTCCGACGAAATGATGGTGCTGACCGGAGCGATGAACATGCGCCGGCATCTTGAAGCCGGGATTACCGCCATCCGGGAGCACGGCGCGCGCAACCGCGTGGGATTCACCCTCAGGGAGGGAATGCGGCGGGGCTATATCCCGGGGCCGCGGATGCTGGTCAGCGGACGCCCGGTTACCTGCACCGGCGGGCACTTTCATTTCTGCAACGAAATTGCGGACGGCGAAGCCGAGATCCGCCGCTCGGTGCGCCGCCTGGTTCACGAAGGTGCGGATTACATCAAAATCATGGCTTCGGGGGGCGGTACGGAGGGAACCTTCCCCGGCCGGGCCTCCTATAGCACCGCGGAACTGCATGCAGCCGTCCATGAAGCCCATCACTTTCACCGATTGACCGTGGCCCATTGCCGGGCCAAGGAATCCATGGTTCGCGCCATCGAGGCCGGAATCGATCTGATTGAACACGCGGAATTTCTCGACCCCGACGACCAGTGGCGCTTTGATCCGAAAATTGCCGAGATGATGGCGGAAGCCGGTATCTGGATCAGCCCCACGCTTCAGACCTCCATACGGTATCCCAGGATCCTCGCCCTGCGGGGAAAGCGAAAAAACGGCAGTATCCGGCCGGCCGAGTCGTCGGAACTGGAAGCGCTGGAAAACCGTGCCGAGCGACGGCTGGATATCGTCAGACGCATGCTCGATTACGGTCTGCTCGAGCGCATCGTACCCGGTACCGATTCAGGTGTCGCCAGCATCCCCTTCGGCCACCTGGACCACGATCTGGCGCTGCTGGTTCGGGTGGGATTTACCCCGGCCCAGGCCCTGGCATCGGCGACCCGGATATCGGCCGAAGCCATCGGTCTTCGCGACGCCGTCGGAACCGTTGAACCCGGAAAAAGTGCGGATCTGGCGGTGCTGGACGGCGACCCGACCCAGGACATTTCCGCGGCCAGCCGTGTGGTTGCGGTGTTTATGGGGGGCCGCCGCTTCCGCTAAAGTCATCTCGTGGTTTTTGGGAGCAGGATAATCGTCTGGATATCGCCACCCCCTTGCCCTGCCCTCTCCCCCGGAATGGGGAAAAGGGTTGGGGGCAGGCGACGATCAACGGATCGAATACGATGGGAACCCAGCGGGCACAAGATTGAGCAGGACCCGCAACGGTACCGGAAGATCTTCTCGACCCCCGATATGCGCCCCCGGAAGTAAACCCTCCCCGTTTCCTATGCAGGGATTGGGCAGATGGTCTTCCTGGGGCATCTTCATCAATGCCTCGTATGCTTCGGTCAGCGTCATGATAGCCTCCCTGGTCGGGATCCGTGAGGAATCCCGAACCAACCGGCAGCCTGGGCCGAGGGGTGTGGGATGGCCCGGTTCAGCCATCCCGGCGAAAGGAGGTGTGCATCGGTGTCTGTCCGTCAAGCGCTTACCTTAATCATCGGCAAATTCCGTTAGAAGCTTTAAATGGGTTAGAGATTCCCGGACAGCCGAAGCTGATTCTTGTTGACGGCCAAACGGTAGGTCGGCTGGATAAGATCGTGGTGCTTTTCGACGAAAGGGATGTAGACCAGCAGAAAGCCCACCGGACGGATCTCGATATCGGCAAGCAGGTCGATGAGCCGCTCTTTGGGTTTTAAAAAATTGGCCAGGGTCAGCTTGAGCCCCTCGACCGCTTCGGTGAGGGCCAGATTGACCGGATGGATGTTCCCCGCAGGCAGCGTGGTTTCGAGGGCGGCTGCGGGTTGAGACAGCGTCAGGTGGGTGGCCAGCCGTAAAAACGTCTCGGGCCGCACCTTGAAGGCCGGGGACCAGAACCGAAAATCGATGTGCTCCCATTCCGGACGGGGAACCTTGGGAAGGTTTGCCGCTTTGACCAGATCCGCATAGGACCGGAGCGCAAGGCCGGTAACCCCGGCATGGATCCGCCAGAAGGGTAGATAGACGACCCCCTCATCGATGGCGGGGATATGCGCAAACGGCATCCGCTTCAATCCGTTTCGGGTGCTCCGCCACAGGCTCGCGCAGTTGCGGCACCGCAGCACCAGGCAGTCCCGCCCGCCGTCCATGTCCCATCCGCAGTTGGGGCATAGGGTCGGAACGAATCGAACCTGCCATCGCGGCGGTCCCCCCGGCAGCCCATCGATATGAAAATCCTCGGGCAGCTCGGCGGATATCGATTGGTTCAGGATCCCGTCGTAGAGCTTTTTCTCCGCGTAAAACGGGGCGTAAATGAGGCTGAACGACTCGCCGATGTGGGTCTGGTGAAGGATCGGTTTGGGCAGCCGGCCGGTGAGCCGCCGATCGAAAATACCCATGACCTGGGCCGGCGGAATCGAGGGCCTTACAAAGTGTCCCGCCACACCGGCTGAGACGAACCTGAGGGTGAGCGCCTGACTCCTGAGGCCCACCGAAATCGGAAAGTGGGGCGAGGCCGCCGCCGAATAGCTGAAATCCATCACCCGGTGGTGGATGCCGTCGGGGGAGCAGGAAAAGTACATCCCCTTGTAGCGCCAGTACGGAAAGTAGATCAGCGGCTTTCCCCTGGGGGCGCGGCTGGGGAACAGGTACTGGAAGCACCCTTTTTCAACCAGATACGATTTGACCCGGCAAAACCCGCACGAAAAGAGCCGGTCCGTCTCCTCCAGCGTGGCCGGGGCGCCGCACTGGGGGCACGCATGTTCGATGAGGTAGGCCGCAGACATGGCTGGTCAGGAAAGTCGTCCCTTTCCCAGGCGGCCCTGAACCGCCCGCTTTAACACTTCTCTCCGCACTGGTTGCAAAACTGCGAGCCCGGCAGGTTCTCCGCCCCGCACTTCGAACACCGCGTCGATCTGGGTTTCGACTCGACCGGGCGCCCGCAGCGCGGACAAAATTTCGCGCTGGGAGCCAGGTTTTTCCCGCAATGGACACACCGATCGAAGATGAGCAACTGATGCCCGCAGGAAGGGCAAAACTTCGCATCGACCGGAATGTCCCTTTGGCACTCGGGACACCGGGCGGATGCCTGCCCCCGAAACGGGGGCCCACTTCCGGGGGGACCCGCTGCGCCGGTAAAGTACGGGGCAAACATGGCGGGCATCATCAGCCCCAGGGTGGTTCCCATCCCCATTCCGGTCCCCTCCCCGGATTCGGCCTCCGACGCTTTTTCCATGGCCATGGCGGCCTTCATCTGCATGAGCTTGTTCATGTCCTTGAACACCTCCATGCGACTCCGGTCATCGATGGCCTGCTGCACCTCCGGCGGCGGGGTGATGGCGTTGATATACAGATGGGTCAAACCCAGGCCGAAGTGGCTGAAATCCTCGGCAAGCCGTTTGGAAAGCCCGATGGACAGTTCGTCATACCTTGCCGGCAGATTCAAGATCGAATCGATGGTTTCCCCCATAAAGTCGTTGAAACGGGATACGATCACCCGGTTGAGGTACTCCTCGATCCCGTCGGTGGTGAAAATTCCCTGGGTGCCCACCATGGTGTTGATAAGGAGAACCGGCTGAACCACCCGAAGGTTGAACACCCCGAAGGCCCTGAGCCGGACCAGCCCGAGTTCCGAATCCTTGAATGCCACCGGGTCCCGGGTCCCCCATTTCAGGTTGGTAAATACCTTCAGGTTGACAAAGTACATCTCGGCCCGCAGGGGACTGGACAGGGCCCAGGGGATCGATGCGATTTTGGTCAAAATGGGAATATTTCCCGTCTTGAGGGTATGCCTTCCCGGACCGAACGCCTCGACGGCTTTCCCCTTGTAGAAAAAAACACCGGCTTGGCTCTCCCGGACGGTGAGCTGCGCCCCCCACTTGATTTCACCCGATCCGTGCTCGGGGATTCGATGCACGAGCGATTGCCCGGTCTCATCAAACCATTCCAGGTTTTCAAGAAACACCACGTTGTTGGTTCCCATGATCCGTGTCTCCCTCGGTGGGCATGCCCCGGTGGGGGGCATTTCCAAAAATTCGGTAACCCCTCTTATTGGACTCGGCAAAAGTGAACAGCGGCTTGAGAAATTTTATATGCCACTGCATTCCACGTGTCAAAACAAAACGCCGTTTTCAGGATAACCTATATATATTCTTGACAAAATCATGCAATCGGTGAAAAAATCCGAAAACCCCCGAAGGTTTGGAACGATTCTTTAAAGATATCCTGGAAACGTTTTACAGCGCGCTGTATTTGTTCTATAAGGCGGATTTCACAGGGGCGCTGGAGGGCTT
>ENA-OSEO01001956-OSEO01001956.1-sediment-metagenome-genome-assembly--contig:-NODE-1956-length-32564-cov-3.588081_pt1 | contig 32564 bp, 28 predicted proteins | sample MGYA00237883_ERZ534232 | MGnify/ENA metagenome assembly ERZ534232 | reverse complement strand
ACGCCAGGGAACGGCCAACGCATAGGATCAGCATCAGTGCTGTTGGGTCGCGTTCTCCGTGGGGTGTCTCTATCGACCTGCGTGGCGCCGACCCGCGTGCACCTGAAGAGGGGGGCAAATGTCGCTGGTGGTAGCAACTTACGTACCAGAAGGCTTGGTCATGGCATCCGACAGCCGGCAGTTCATAACCGTCGAGAGGAGGTCAAACAACGGGAAAGGTCTCAAGGTGGAGACGGTCAACTCCGATTCTGTTATGAAGACCTTCCTGTTGCAGCAGCCTCCGGCTGGAATCTCGCACCCACAAATAATCACCTGATTTGATGCGTGCTCTGAAATCGGTCATTTGGGGCGGGGCGTCTCTTTCGGAAACCATGAGAAGAAATCTTTCTTTGAGCCACGGCAGATCCTCCGGATGAACGAATTCATGGAATTTTCGCCCGATCAGTTCTTCCGGTCTAAAACCGGTCTTGTATTCGATGACGGGGCTTACGTAGGTAAAGCGGCCTTGGAGGTCGAGCTGATAGGCGACATCGTTGATGTTTTCTACGATCAGTCGGTAATCTTCAAGGCGTTGCTTGAGGTTCTGTTGGATTTGTTTGAGCTCGGCAAGCTCGATTTCAAGTTTGTTGAGTCGTAGCGTCGGCGCTTGCTCTGAGCAAGAGTGGGGCATATCAATAAACCTCTTGGTTTTTTTGATTTCCCGCCTGGAAAGCTGCCTTTTTGCTTGGGTTCGTGCTTCCTATCTATCATGACCCTATAGCCTGTCAATACTATTTTATCGGGTATTTATTTGGTATATAAAATACCAATTAGAATGCAACCAGACCGCAGCGTGGAAATGACCTCAGCTTGAACTTGAGGGTCAACTGTACCGATTTTCTTTATGAGTCGGGATTTGTCAATCGTACGAATTTGGTCCAAAACGATCCGCCCCTTTCTGCCTTGGAATTCGGATGGTATTCGAGTGGGGTGATCTTTACCGGCAGTCGTCATGGGCGCCACAATGACCGTCCGGATTTACCGATTCATTTCATCCGGTGAGATGATTCAGCAAGGCTTTGTTTTTTTCGGAAAGCCTTGTCCCATCCTGTTCTGGGTTTTACCAAAGGTCACTTGACAATTTGGGGTCGATCCTCTACAAAAACAAAAAAGGTGCCCTTTGGGCTTAATAGGGAATCCCGTGCAAACCGGGAGCGGTCCCGCCGCTGTAACCCTGATCTCTTCTTGCGTTCGACGGGAAAGAGAACCTTTTGCGCAACATCCGCCACTGTCCCGATCCATCGGGATGGGAAGGTCGCGCAAGGGGCAGGGGAGCCAGAAGACCTGCCTTGGATCGAACCAGCTCTGCGGCATGACAGAACGGAACCGATCATAGACGGGGTCAAGAAAACTGGGTGCAGCCCTTCGAGCGATGAATGCTTGAAGGGCTTTTTTGTCTGGTTCGAAATTTAAATCCCCCCCATCCCAACCTTCCCCCACAAGGGGGGAAGGAATAAGATGGCCTCCGGGTCACGTGTGGGAAAGGATCCGCATCGAGGGGGAGGGAGGACTTGGAGGTCGGCATCAAAGGCTTGGTCGTTGCGGCAACCAAAAGCGGGAGCGGAAAGACCACGGTCACCCTCGGCATCCTGGCCGCGCTGGTGCGGAGAGGGCTTTCGGTTGCATCGTTTAAGGTCGGTCCGGACTTTATCGACCCCGGGCACCATACCCGCATCACCGGAACCCCGAGCCGGAATTTGGACGGCTGGATGCTCAGCGAGGCGGTAAACCGGGACGCTTTTGCGCGGCATGCGGCAGGCGCCGATATCGCTCTGGTCGAAGGGGTGATGGGTCTGTATGACGGGTTCGACGGCAGGACCGAGGCGGGCTCCACGGCCCAGATGGCCAAATGGCTGGGGCTTCCGGTGATGCTTGTGGTCGATGCCGGGAGCATGGCCCGGAGCGCGGCGGCCCTGGTGCAGGGGTTCGAGCGGTTCGACAGGGATCTTGCCTTTGCCGGGGTGGTCTTCAATCGTATCGGCTCAGAAAGGCATCTCGCTTACCTGGTGGAAGCGCTCGCCGGAAATGTGCGGATGCCGGTTCTGGGGGGCCTCCCGAAATGCGATGGGATCCGGATCCCCGAACGGCACCTGGGGCTGGTGACCAGTCAGGACCATCCGCTGTCCGTCGATGCGGCCGACCGGCTGGCCGGCACCATCGAGCGGAGCATGCGCCTTGACGATCTGCTCGGAGGACTTGCCGATATCCGCATCGAACCCAAAGGGGGGGTAAACCCTTCCGGTGCCCCGGGGACCCCAATCCGGTTGGGGGTCGCAAAGGACCATGCGTTTTGCTTTTACTATCCTGAAAATCTCGAACTGCTCGCGGCAGCGGGGGCGGAACTGGTCTTTTTTTCGCCCACGGCCGACCGGGCCTTGCCCGATGATCTGGACGGATTATACCTGGGCGGCGGCTATCCCGAGCTGTTCGCCCGGGCGCTTGCCGACGGCAGGACGGTTCGCAGGCAGATCCTGGACAAATGCCATGGGGGGATGCCGATCTATGCCGAATGCGGGGGGTTCATGTACCTGTGCAAAGAGCTGATCGATTCCGCGGGCAGACGGTTTCCCATGGTCGGATGTTTTCCCTTTGCAACCCGGATGCTTCCCCGTTTGAAAGCCCTCGGGTACCGGGAAGTGACGCTGGCAAAAGATACGATCCTGGGCAGGCAAAATGCAACACTCCGAGGGCACGAGTTTCATTATTCGGAGCGGGTGGAAGATGCGCCCGGGGTTGAAACCGTATACCGGGTGTCGGCACGCAGCGGATCGGATGAGAAAGCCGAGGGGTATCGGGTCAACCGATGCATCGGAAGCTACATCCATCTTCATTTCGGCTCCTGCCCGGAAGCCCCCGCCCGGTTTGTTTCCAGCTGCCGGCAATACAGAAAAGAAAGGATGGATGCCCGTGAAGCCTGAACAGATCGAGGCTGAAAGCTTTCGCATCATCGACGATGAGGCCGGTTTCCACGGTTTTTCACCCGCCGAGTGGCGCATCGTCCGGCGGGTGGTTCACACCACCGCGGATTTTGAATACGTCCGGACCCTTCGGATTCATTCCGGGGCCATCCCGTCTGGGATCGCCGCCATTCGGTCCGGAAAGCCCGTGTTTACCGACACCCTGATGGCGCTTTCGGGGATCCGAAAAAGCGAGATCGCCCGTTTCGGCGGTACGGTGACCTGTCTGATCGGGGATCCTGAGGTTCGGAAAGGTGCAGACGAGCAGGAGACCACCCGGGCCCGGGTGGCGGTGGATGCCGCGGTGTTACAGATGGAGGGCGGCATCTACGCCATCGGCAACGCCCCGACCGCCCTGCTGCGGCTGATCGAGCTGATCCAGGCCGATCGTGCCCACCCGGCCCTGGTGATCGGGCTTCCCGTGGGGTTTGTCAACGCCGCGGAATCAAAGCAGGCGCTGCTGCGGCTCAACTGCCCCCATATCACCAATATCGGGCGCAAAGGGGGGTCCAACGTGGCGGCCGCGGTGGTCAACGCGCTTGCGATCATGGCGGTGGAAGGCGAATAAAACCGGATGGCTCAAAAGCTCAAAACCGGTTTTACCACCGGTACGGCGGCCAGCGCTGCGGCAAAGGGGGCGCTGCTGCTGCTTTTGCAGAAAACTCCCCCGACCGCTGTCCGGGTTGTGCTTCCAAGCGGCGGGACTCTTGAGATTCCGCTCTACACCTGCCGGATCGAGTCTGATCGATCGGCCGTCTGCACGGTGGTAAAGGATGCCGGGGACGATCCGGACATCACCCATGGGGCCGAGATCGGGGCCCGGGTGGAATTGATGAAAAATGACGGCATCCCCACGATACGGATTACCGGGGGAAAGGGCGTGGGGAAAATCACCAAGCCGGGGCTCGAGGTGCCGCCGGGGGAGCCGGCCATCACTCCGGTGCCGCGACGGATGATCACCCGGGCGGTCCGGGATGCCCTCGATGCATTCAAAAAAGATCTTGCGGTGGAGGTTGAGGTTTTTGTGCCCCAAGGAGAAGCGCTGGCAAAAAAGACACTGAATGCCAGGCTGGGTATCGTCGGGGGGATTTCGATCCTCGGCACCACCGGCATCGTTACCCCGCTTTCCCACCAGGCCTATGTCGCAACCATCGCCTCGGCCATGTCCGTTGCCCGGGCCATGGGGCTGGATCGGGTCGTTCTGACCACCGGCAGGCGCAGCGAACGGTTCGCCCAGCAATACTGGAAGGAGCTTTCCCAAGAATCCTTCATCCAGATCGGGGATCATTTCAAACAGGCGCTCGAATTGGCATCCGAAAAGGGATTTGCCGCGGTCTGGATGGCGGTATTTTTCGGAAAGGCGATCAAGATGGCCCAGGGGATCGGCCACACCCATGCCGCAAAGTCCCGGATGACCCTCCGCCAACTGACCCGGTGGACCCAAGAGATCACCCGGGATCGCACCCCGGCAAAGGCGGTGGGGGGGGCGCATACCGCACGGGAGGCCTTCGAATTTCTGGCGGACCGGCACCCCCAGGTCATTGCCTATGTCGGTGAAAGGGTCGCACGCGTTGCGAAAAGATTCGCGGGCCGGGGGCTTGACGTTCGATGCGTGGTGTTCGACTACACCGGTGGGGTCTGCTCGGATTGCATGAGAGGAGATGCGGCCCGATGACACCGGTTTGCGTGATCGGCATGGGACTTTCTTCCCGGAACCTGACCCAGGAGCACTTCCGGATCATTGCCCAGGCGGATATTCTGGTGGCCGGAAAGCGGCATCTGGCCGCGTTTCCGGACGTGTTGACCGAAAAGGTGGAACTTTCCGCCAACCTCGCCGAAGTTTTTGATTTCATCCGGAGCCGGATGGAAAACAAGCGGATCGTGGTGCTTGCCTCGGGGGATCCGCTCTTTTACGGGATCGGTGCGCGGCTCGTCGATGCGCTCGGCGCGGAAAACATCGTTTTTTATCCAAACATCACCACGGTCGCCGGGGCCTTTGCCCGCATCAAGGAGCCCTGGCAGGATGCAACCGTGATCAGCCTGCACGGAAGAAGCGACCCCGCGCAACTGCTGTCGGCCGCAGACACCGCCGATCGGATCGTGGTCTTTACCGATCCGCAGCGGACTCCCGCATGGGTGGCAAGGCTGCTGATCGAACACCGGCTGGACGCCTTCGAATTCTGCGTATGTGAGCGGCTGGGGGATCCTTCCGAACGGGTCGAGTGGCTGTCTCCGGAGGCCGCGGCCGGTGCAAGCTTCCTGGAGCCGAATCTTGTGGTGCTCAAGCGCAAACCCGGAGCGATATCAGCGGTGCGGCCCGTACGTTTGGGTGCGCCGGATTCGGCCTACGAGCATTCCGCCGGGATGATCACCAAGGCGGAAGTCCGGGCGGTGACCCTTTCGAGGCTCTGCTTGCAGCCCCATCACGTGCTGTGGGATCTCGGGGCCGGCAGCGGATCCGTCAGCATCGAGGCATCCCTGTTTGTTCGCTCCGGCCGGATCGTTGCCGTCGAAAAGGACCCGGAGCGAATCGCCGATATCCGGGCAAATCGACACCGCTTCGGGGTGCGGAACCTTCATATCGTCCAATCGGTGCTCCCGGACGGTCTGGATCGGCTTCCCCCACCGGATCGAATCTTTATCGGGGGCGGGGGCAAAGATCTCGAACCGATCATCGCTGCGGCCGCATCGCGTATCAAAGAAAACGGTCGAATGGTGATCAACACCGTATTGCTGGAGAATATGGCATCCGCCCGGGATGCGCTTCGTCGGAGCGGATTTCGTACCGATGTCGTTCAGATCCAGGTCAACCGGGGACGCACCATGCCCTGGGGGGAGCGGCTCAAGGCGGAAAACCCCGTCTGGATCATTGCAGGAGAAGGGTCGTGCCCATGAACACCCATCCGATCATTTTTGCCGGGGCCGGGCCGGGGGATCCGGAACTGATCACGGTCAAGGCGCAACGGGCGATGCAGGCGGCCGACCTGATCATCTACACCGGGTCCTTGATACCCGAGGCGATGCTGAAATGGGCGCGGCCCGAGGCGCGGGTTCTGAGCAGCGCATCGATGCATCTGACCCAAATCATCGATCACATGGTTATTTCATACCACCAGGGGAAACGGGTGCTTCGGCTGCACACCGGCGATCCGAGCCTCTACGGTGCGATATGCGAGCAGATGGCCGAGCTGGATCGACACGGGGTGCCCTACACGGTCATTCCCGGGGTCAGCGCCGCGTTTGCCGCAGCCGCGGCCTTGACCATCGAGTTTACCATCCCGGAGGTGTGTCAAACCCTGATCTTGACCCGGCTGGAGGGAAAAACACCGGTGCCGGATGCAGAGGCGCTTTCCGCTCTGGCGGCGCACAAGAGCTCGATGGCGATCTATCTGAGCATCCATATGGTGGATCAGGTCGAAAAGATCCTCCGGGCCGCCTACGGCGATGAAGCGCCCTGCGCCGTGGTCTACCGGGCCAGCCAGCCCCAAGAGAAGATCCTTGTCGCACCGTTGAAGGCGCTTTCCACATGCGTGAAAGCAGCGGACATTACCCGGCAGGCGGTCATCCTTGTGGGCAAGGCCCTGGAGGTGCGGAAAGCGGGGACAAAGGCCGTATCCAAGCTCTATGACCAAACCTTTCGGCACGGATACCGTCAGTAGGGGGGTTCAGGGGGGTGTTTTGAGGAACGGAAACCCGATTCGATATCCGGGTTCCGGAGAATGGAAAAAGCGATGGCCGGGGTTGGGGAGGCAGGGTGGAAACGGAAAAACCGATCGCCGTATGGGCGCTGACGCCCAACGGGGCGAAACGGGCAGGGGATATTTGCCGGGCGCTTCCCTGCGCCCGGCTGTTCCTTTCCAAAGGCGTGGCGATCCCCGGCGATGGGGCGACCGTGTTTGGACGATTTTCCGATGCGCTGGCCCAAGCCTTTGATCGCTTCTCCGGGCACGTCTGTGTCATGGCCGCGGGGATCGTCGTGCGGTCCATCGCTCCGGTGATTCGACACAAATGCATGGATCCGGCCGTGGTCGTGGTTGACGAAGGGGGCCGGTATGCCGTCAGCCTGCTCTCCGGGCATATCGGCGGGGCCAACCGGCTGGCCCGAACCGTTGCCGCGGCCATCGGGGCCGAACCGGTGATTACCACGGCCACCGATGCCAACGGGGTTCCGGCCATCGATACCCTGGCCGCGGAAATGGGGCTGGGGATCGAAACCCCGGGGGCCATCAAGCACGTTCACATGGCCTTTCTGCGCGACGAGCCGGTGGATTGCTACGATCCGATGAACCTCATCTGCGCGAAGCTGGCCGGCAGGGCCTTTCCGGTTTCGGATCCGTTCGGATCCAGGACCCCCACCGGTGCGGCCCACTGCACACGGGTCGGTATTTTCGTGTCGGATACACTGGCCCCCGCAGGGGAGCGGATCCTGGTTCTGCGACCCAAAACGCTGGTGGCCGGTGTCGGATGCAATCGAAACACCCCGATGGCCGAGATCAAATCGTTTCTTCTGGACGTCCTTTGCCGGTTCCGGTTTTCTCCTGCCAGCCTGGCGGCACTGGCCAGTATACAGGTCAAGGCGGATGAAGCGGGGCTGGTTGAACTCGGCCGGGAACTGGCCCTGCCGCTGGTGTTTTTTGAAAAAGATGAACTGGCGGCGGTCGAAGGGGTTCAAACCCCCTCGCGGACCGTCGAAAAACATGTTGGAGTCAAAAGCGTATGCGAAGCCGCAGCGATTCTTGCCGCGGGTCGGGGGCACCTGATCGTTCCCAAACAGTCGAGTCGAAACGTCACCGTGGCCCTTGCCCGAAAATCCTCTATATCCTAGGCATCGGACCCGGAAGCCCGGAGCATCTCACCCGCCGTGCCGAGCAGGTGCTCGGTTCGGTGGACGCGGTGTGCGGGTATACGACCTACATCGATTTGATCCGGCCCCTGGTGGAGGGCAAGCAGGTGGTGGAAACCCCGATGACCCGGGAGGTGGAACGGGTTCAGACGGCCATCGATATCGCCCGGTCGGGAAAATCCTGCGCCATCGTTTCGGGGGGGGACCCGGGGATTTACGCCATGGCCGGGCTCGTTTTCGAGATCTGCAGCCGAAACCGGATTCCGATCCGCCTCTCCGGCCAAGGGGCCGATCCCGGCCCTGATGCCGGCGGCATTGCAGTGGAGGTGATCCCGGGGGTTCCGGCGCTCTGCGCCGGGGCATCCCTGCTGGGGGCGCCCCTCACCCATGATTTCGCCGTGATCAGTCTCAGCGATCTGTTGACCCCCTGGGGGGTGATCGAACAGCGGTTGCGGGCCGCAGCCGGGGCCGATTTCGTCATCGTGCTCTACAATCCGAAAAGCAAACGGCGCAGCGGACAGCTCGAAAAGGCCCAGGCGATCCTGCTCGAATACAAGGACCCGCAGACCCCGGTGGGCATCGCAACCCGGGCCATGCGCGACGGGCAACGGGTGGCCCTGGTGCCCCTGGGGGATCTGCACACGGTGCCGGCCGATATGCAGACGACGGTCTTTATCGGCAATCGTTCGTCACGCACCTACCAGGGCGTCCTGTTCACCCCCCGGGGCTATTCCGATAAATACTGTCTGCATCGCGACGACACAAAGGATCCCAATGATCATCCAAGCCACCCTGCATAAACCACCCGAGGGGAAAGCCCTTGCGCTGGCGGTCCTGGGGACGGGTTCGGATGTGGGAAAAAGCATCGTGACCACCGCGCTGTGCCGGGCACTTAGCAACCGCGGGGTAAGGATCGCTCCGTTCAAGGCACAGAACATGTCCAACAACTCGGGGGTGACCCCCGAGGGGCTTGAGATGGGCAGGGCTCAGATCGTTCAGGCGGAAGCCGCCCGGATCGCCCCCCACGTGGATATGAATCCGATCCTGCTCAAGCCCACCAGCGAGGTCGGCGCGCAGATCGTGCAGCTCGGGCGTGCACTCGCCAACAGCACGGCCAGGGAATACCACAAGAGAAAGGAAGCGCTCTTTGCCACGGCTGCCGGCGCATTGGACCGGCTCCGCGGGGCTTACGATCTGGTCGTTCTGGAAGGGGCCGGTTCCTGCGCCGAGGTCAATCTGATGCCCCAGGACATCGTCAATTTCCGTATGGCCGAGTATGCCGGTGCACAGGTCCTGCTGGTCGGGGACATCCACCGGGGGGGTATTTTCGCCCAGATCGTCGGAACCCTCGAATGCCTGAGCGGGCCGCAAAGGGATCGAATCGCCGGGTTCATCATCAACCGGTTTCGCGGGGACCTGGGCCTGTTCCAGGACGGGGTCGGATGGATCGAGCGGAAAACCAATAAACCGGTATTCGGCGTGCTGCCGTGGTTCAGCGACTTTGTCATCGAAGCCGAGGACTCGGTGGTGATCGAACATCCCCGATCGGTTCGGCTGGAGCCCGGCAGGGGACCCGCCATCGCGGTGATCCGCATCCCCCATATCTCCAATTTCACCGATTTCGATCCGCTGACCGGACTCGGAGACCTGCAGGTGTTCTTTGTGGAAAAAGCCCAGGGCTTGACGCCCTTTTCGGCCGTCATCCTGCCGGGATCCAAAAACACCCGGTTCGATCTGGAATGGCTCAAAACAAGCGGTTGGGCCAAACACCTGTCCGATTACGCGGCCCGGGGGGGCCATCTTCTGGGCATCTGCGGCGGGTATCAGATGATGGGGGTGCGGGTGTGTGACCCCCAGGGGCTCGAAGGGCCTTCCGGAAGCACCGACGGGCTGTCCCTGCTCCCGGTCGATACGATCCTCAAGGCGCCCAAGACCACCTCGCGGACCCGGTTCGACTGGGAAGGAATCGGCGGGCAGGGGTACGAGATTCACATGGGGGATACCCAGCGAACGGGGGCCGGGCCGGCGTTTCGGGTTTCCGAACGCAACGGCAGGCCCTGCAGCGATGCCGACGGGTGTGTATCCCGGGACGGAAAAATCATCGGAACCTATATCCATGGTCTTTTCGACAGCCCGGGCATCATCAAAAAATGGTTATCGAGCATCGGTCTTGGGCGCCTGCCCATCCCGCACCTGTCCGGACCCGCCGCCAGGGACAAAGACTACGACCGGCTGGCCGCGCATTTCGAACAGCACATCGATCTGGGCGGGATCATCCGGTGCATCGGGGGCATCTCATGAACCAAACCGTTGTCGTCATCGGCGGGTGCCGAAGCGGCAAAAGCCGCTATGCGCTGGAACTGGCCGAAGGGATCTCCCGCACCGGCCGCCTTTTTGTCGCCACCAGCGTGCCGGAAGATGCGGAAATGATGGACCGGGTGCGCCGGCATCGGGAAGAACGGGGGCCGGATTGGAATACCCTCGAGGAACCGGTTCGGCTGGCGGAAACCCTCGCTGCGCACGCCCCGGACAGCGGGGTCATCCTGGTGGATTGTGTCACCCTATGGATCAGCAACCTGATGCTGCAAACAGACGATATCGGTGCGATCCAGGGTCGGATCCATCAGCTTTGCCTCTGCCTTGCATCCGCCTGCTGCCCGGTGGTTCTGGTGACCAACGAGGTGGGGGGGGGGATCGTTCCGGAAAACCGGCTGGCGCGGCACTTCAGGGATCTTGTGGGTTTTGCCAACCAAACGGTGGCTGCGGGTGCGGACCGCGTGGTATGGATGGTCGCCGGAATCCCGGTGATCATCAAGGGCAAGCGTGGGGATCAGGGGGTATGAAAGGGCTGGTTGCCGCCATCCGGTTTATGACGGTCCTTCCGGTGGGCCGATCCGGGGAGTTTGACCCCAAAACCATCATTCCCTTTTTTCCCGTCGTGGGCATGCTGATCGGGGCCGCCACCGCGGCCCTGGATCATTTCCTGCTGCTCGCCTGGCCGGTATCGATCGTATCCGTGCTGGACGTGCTGTTTTTGGTGTCGATCACCGGTGCGCTGCATGTGGACGGCCTGGGGGACACGGCCGACGGGCTTTTGGGGCACCACGACAGGCAAAAGGCGCTTGCGATCATGAAAGACAGCCGGATCGGGGTGATGGGGCTGGTCGCCGTTGTGTTTGCCCTGGCAATCAAATGGGCCGGTATTTCGAACCTGACCGCAGACCGGGGGCTCTACCTTGTGCTGATCCCGGCCTACGCGCGGATGGGTATGATCTTCGGGATGCGGTTTCTCCCCTACGGCAGAGCCGCAGAGGGGCTTGGACACGGCTTCTTTCAACACGCTATAGGGGTTTCCGCCTTTTGGGGATGCGCCCTGCCGCTGGGGGTATCCATTGCGCTGGGAACCGATGCGCTCCGGCTGATTTTCTGTTTTGCCGGCATCACCGCAGCCCTCATCGGTTACTACCGGCTGCGGCTGGGCTGTGTAACCGGTGATATGCTGGGCGCCCTTTCGGAAAGTCTCGAGGCGCTGCTTTTTTTACTGGTTTCTGCAGGAGGTGTCGCGTGATCAGGGGGCATGGCGGAAACATATACGATTTGGCCAAACGGCTCGGGTGTTCGCCCGGCGCGATCATCGATATGAGCAGCAACATCAATCCGCTGGGACCCCCCGAGGGGCTCATCGGGTTTCTCGAAGCGAACCTCGAAAGGATCGGCGTGCTGCCGGAAGTGGATGCCGCGCAAGCCGTTGCCGCGGTGGCCGACAACTGGAAGGTGCACCCCGACCGGATCCTTGCCGGCAGCGGGACCACCCAGTTTATCTACACCCTCCCGCTGGCCTTTCAAACCCGGCACGCCCTGATCCTCGGGCCGACCTATGCCGATTACGCGGATGCCTGCCGGATGCACCGCGTCCCGGTGACCTTCGTTTTCTCCGATGACGCACACGGCTTCGATCCGGATCTCAACGCGGTCGCGCGCTGCCTGGAGCACGGGGTCGATACGGTGTTTATCTGCAACGCCAACAACCCCACCGGGGGGATGATCCCTGCCGGACCCCTGGCGGATCTGATCCGATCCTACCCCAGGATTCGGTTTGTCATCGACGAATCCTACCTTCCGTTCGCAGACCGGGGAGAGGAGCAGAGCATGATTCCGAAGCATCTGCCCAACGCCGTCGTGCTCTACTCCATGTCGAAGATCTTTCGAATTCCCGGGCTGAGGATCGGATTTTTTATCTCTTCCGAAGCAAATGTCGCCCGCCAGCAGCGCTATGCGCTGCCCTGGAGCGTCAACAGCCTGTCCCAGGCGGCGGTCTGCTATCTGATGGACCATCGTGTTGCGGTCGACGCCTTTGTGCTGAGGACCCGACAATTCCTCTCGGAGCAGAAACGGATCGTTATGGACCGGTTTGCACATGCTCCCCAGGTGGGGTTTTATCCCAGTACGACCTCGTTTCTCCTGGGAAGATTGAAGGAAAACCTGACCGCGGAGCAGGTTTGCGCATCCGTTGCAAAACATCGGATTCTGATCCGCAATTGCGCCAATTTCGAAGGCCTCTCGAATCGTTTCATCCGGGTATCCTTGAAAGATGCGGACTGCAACCGAACCCTGATGCAGGCCCTTTCGGAGATCGATCCGGGGCGCCGTGCATCTGAACCATAGGGCGGCGGGGCAAAGAATTTCAGAATGAGCATAAAAGGCCCCCGCTGATGCCGTTTCTATCCCCCTGGCATATTCTTCCCGCGGCATTCCTGCTGGATCTGCTTCTGGGAGACCCCCGGTGGCTGCCCCACCCTGTTCGATGGATGGGGCGTGCGGTCTCCGGCCTGGAACCGTATTTCCGCAAGGGGCCTTTGAATCTTTTTCTGTCGGGTGCCGTTTTCAGTGGGGTGCTGATCCTGGGAACCTGGCTGTTGACCTGGATGCTTCTCGGGCTTGCCTTTCGGATCCATCCTGCGCTCCGGGGGGTGCTCGAAACGATTCTGGTATACTATGCGCTGTCGGTCCGCTCGCTCAAGACCGCGGCCATGGACGTGTACGATGCGCTGGATAACGACGGGCTTTGCGCAGCCAAACAGAAACTTTCCCATATCGTCGGAAGGGATGTCGAACCCTTATCGGAGACCGGGGTCGCCAGCGGTGCGGTGGAATCGGTGGCGGAAAATTTCGTCGACGGGGTTCTGTCCCCCATGATCTACGCCGCGCTGGGGGGGGCGCCGCTGGCCATGGCCTTTAAGATGGCCAGCACGCTGGATTCCATGATCGGGTACAAGAACCAAACATATGCCCGGTTCGGAACGGCCGGCGCCCGCATCGACGATGCGGCCAATTTTATTCCCGCGCGGCTTTCGGTCCCCATCATCTCCATCGGGGCATGGATACGCTTTAAGAGCGGAAGGCGCGCGTTCCGGACCGCAATGGATGAGGGCCGGAATCACACCAGTCCCAATGCGGGATACCCCGAAGCGGCGTTTGCCGGTGCGCTGAAGGTCAAACTCAACGGTCCGAGCACCTATGGAGGGATTCGGGTCGAAAAACCCTATATCGGCATTCGATTTGAGCCCCCCGAGCCGGTGCATATCCCCATGGCCTGTTCGCTCATGATGCTTTCCGGGTGGCTGTCCTTGGGGGTGATCTGGAGTGCCATGCTCATGGGCTGATACAAAACACCCGGGAAAAGCGGATGGGGCCGATGATCCATCAGGGAAGCGGATTCAAGCGCCGGATTTCAGAAGAATTCATTGACAATTTTTTTTGGAAGCACAAACCCTATCAGGAGATTGAACCATCATGACCATGCAGCTGAAGGAGATCATCGACTCCATCGAACCGGTGGGAGCAGACTGGATTGAAAAAGCAAAGGATAGAACCCGGCAACTGGTCATGCCCCCCCGGGCCCTGGGAAGGCTCCATGAACTGGCGGAAAGGCTTTGCGGGATTTTTGGGTCCCTGACCCCGTCGGTCGAACGCAAGGCCGTTCTGGTCATGGCCGCAGACCATGGTGTGGCGTCCCAGGGGGTCAGCGCCTACCCCCAGGCGGTCACCGGGGCCATGGTTCGAACCTTTCTCAGCGGCGGGGCCGCCATCAACGCGATTGCCGGACGGGTGCAGGCCCAGGTCCACGTGGTCGATATGGGCATCATTCCCGATATACTCCCCGATGGGAAGACGCATCCCGGCCGATACCGGGTGCGGAAGATCGACAGGGGGACGAAAAATTTTATTCGAGGGCCCGCCATGACCCAGTACCAGGCCGAATCGGCTGTGCGGATCGGCTTTGAGACCGCTTCCGAGCTTTTCGATCAGGGGATCGAGCTGCTGGGTACCGGGGATATGGGAATCGGAAACACCACGGCCGCAGCCGCCATCGGTGCGGTCATCACCGGCGAATCCGTGCAGCGGATGGTCGGACGCGGTACCGGGGTGGACGACGAAGGATTTGACCGGAAGCGCGGGGCGATCCGGAGCGGGATCGAAATCAATCGCCCCAACCCCGGCGATGCCCTGGATGTGCTGGCCAAGATCGGTGGGTTTGAGATCGGCGGAATCGCCGGTGCGGTTCTGGCCGGTGCGTATCATCGCCGGCCGGTGGTCATCGACGGCTTTATTTCCACGGCGGGCGCCCTGCTGGCCCATCGGTTTTGCCCTGCGGTGGGCGGGTATCTGTTTGCAGGACACCGGTCCGAAGAGCCTGGCCACGACGCCATGCTCAGGTATCTGGGCCTATCGCCCATTCTTGATCTGGGCATGCGGCTGGGGGAGGGCACCGGCGGTGCGCTGGCCATGGGGATCATCGACGGCGCAGTGGCGGTTTTTCGGGATGTGCTCACATTCGCCCAAGCCGGTGTGCCCGGAAAAGGGGAAAGCTAAAAATCCTTAAAATCGTCGTCTTCGAGGGGAATCATCTCCTTTGGGGTCATCTTTTGGGCACCGGTCTGGGGATGCGGCTTCGGTTTTTCCGATTGGGTATGCCGGGCATCGGCAGGCGGCAGGGTTGATTTTTTTTCGACCGGGGGTGGGATCGGCTCCTTTTTCATTCCGGAATTTCCGTTTCGACCGCCGATGATTGCCGCCAGGTCCCTGACCACACTTTGCATCTGCTCGGCCTGGGCGCTCATCTCTTCGGATGCGGATGCCGACTCTTCCGCACTGGATGCGCTCTGGAGGGTTACCTTATCGATTTCCAAAACCGCCTGGTTGATTTGATCGATTCCGCGGGACTGTTCCTGGGAGGCTGCGGCGATTTCGGTGACCAGCTTTCCGATCCTGTCGGTTTCATCGGCCACGATCCCAAAGGCCTCGTTGGTTACGCTGACGACCTTGGAACTCTCCTTGACCTTGTTGACGGTGTCTTCGATCAGCAGGGTGGTGTTTTTCGCCGCGTCTGCAGAGCGAATGGCCAGGTTGCGGACTTCGTCGGCGACCACGGCGAACCCGGCACCGGCCTCGCCCGCGCGGGCGGCCTCAACGGCTGCGTTCAACGCCAGCAGGTTGGTCTGAAAGGCGATCTCGTCGATGGTCTTTACGATCTTTTGCGTCTCTTCGTTGGATTTGGAAACTTCCTCCATGCACCGGACCAGGTCCTTCATGGAATCGCTGGCTTGGCTGACCACCCGTACGGTGTTTTCCATCAACTGGTGCGACTGCTCGGCATTTTCCGCATTTTTCTTGGTCATGGAGGCCATCTGCTCCAGCGAGGCGGAGGTCTCCTGGATGGATGCGGCCTGTCGGGCCGATCCTTCGGCAAGTTGCTGGCTGGCCGATGATACCTGATCGGAGGCCGAAACCACCTGCCCGGCGCTTTCGCTCAGGGTGTGAATGACCCGCTTGATGTTGCGCACGATCGATCGGGTCGAGGCCAGCGCACACAGCAGGCCGAGAAACACCGAAACCGCCATGCACCCCAGGATGATCGAGTTGGAAAACGCTTCGACCCGCTTGAGCCGTTGGGTGGTGAGCCGGGAGATCTCCGTAAAGAGCGAATTCAATTTTTTCTGGTGCTGGGTCAGCTGTTCGCGCAGATTCCTTTGATCGACCACATCGGCATGATAGTCTGAAAGAATCGTGCGCACCGATATGAAATCTTGCTTGATCTTGTCGCCCTTTTCGCGCAACTGATCGCTGTTTTTCATCTTCTCATACCATTCATCCACCGCCTGCTGTTGGCCGGAAAGCGCATCCTGAAGCTTTTCCCAGCGCAAAACCGTGTTCCGGTCCAGATAGACCTGGCAGGCCGCCGCAGCGACCTCGCTTCGGGTCTGCATGTCCTGGACCATAAATTCCGCCTGTTTGCAAACCTCCACGATGGCGACAAAGAGGGCTTTGATGTCCGAGATGCGTTCGACCTTTGCGGTCTCGGCTTCGGTATATTTTTTTAGAGTGCTCTTGAAGCCGGCGATTTCGTTTTCCACCAGGTCCAGCTTCTGCTTCAGCTCGTCGGAGACGATGGAAAGCGATTGGATCCGTTTGACGGACGCCACTCCACGGTCCAGGATCTGGAGGGCTGCTTTTTCGGCATCGAGTTGTGCGATACGACCTTCCTCGAAACTGTTCAAGTGGTAGACATTGACCTGCTCTCTGGCCGCTTCGAAATTCCTCTGAAACGTGTCCATTTCCTGAAACAGACCGGAACCGGTGACGACGCGCTGAAGGGCGACGTATCCTGCAAGCCCCACAACAACCGTCAGGCAAATGATCAAAGAATACCCGAGACCGACTTTCTTGCCCAAAGAGACCTGTGTAGCCATACGATTCTCCTTGCTGTGCATCCTGGGGTGTGGCGATGTATAGCTATAGGTTCGGAACCTTATTTGGGAAACTTGAGGAATATTTTCAAAGAATTCCCGCCGGATCAGAATGCTCTGCGGACCGCTTTTTCTCGGATCTCTTCCCGCTGCTTTCGCATCTCCCGCTCGGTGGAGACCAGGGTGTGGAGGGCGTCGATAAAATAGATCATGAGATGGAACTCGGGCTGGTCGAAACGGTCTTTCATCTGGAACACCAGAAGCAGCTCCGGGCCGTTTTTCCAAAACAGCGTGGCACCGGCACCTGTGGCGGATTCTATTTTTCGAGGGGCGCCATATTTTGCCTTGATTTCGTCGATAATTCCGGCCCCTTCTTTTTTTGCCTTGATCCGAAAATAGAGCGGCTTTTTGGAATCGTTGGAAAAGACCAGTTCCACGTAATAAAAAGGGGTGTTTTTCTTCAGCGCATACCGGTGGGTCAGCCGGGTGATGTCGTGCTCGATTCTGGCCCCCCCGGGATCGTTCAGCGCCTGGTGCAGCTGAAAGATTTCCGAAAAGTGGGTTTCAAGAAAAGCCCCATCCTGGGGTCTGAGGTCGATTGTGCCTCGGGTTCCCGCAACCCCGCTGCCCAGTTTGTCCTCGAGATGTTTTCTCAACCCCTCCGAGAAAAGCGTTTGGGAGCCGATATCGAAAAAGGTAAACCCCGTAGACGGGGGTTTCCCCGGGTTCAGCGTTCTGCCCCCGCGGGTTGGGGAGAGAAAGAAAACGGCTCCCCACCCGGCAGCCGCCAAAATAAGGGCTGCCGCCGCCGCGATCTGAATTTTCCGGTTCTGATACAGATGCATGGGTTGATCAATTTAAAATCGGTGAAAATGGGATAACAACCGGATTTCCAACGCAGAACCCCCTCTGTACGGTGAAAGATCCGAGCTTTCTGAACGCTACTGTACCAGCAATTCTCTGTGATTTCAATCGCGCCGACAAATCGGGTTTTCCTTGACATACAGAACGGGGGAGCATAGTATTTTTGGATTTAAATACGATGCCCCTTCGGAGGATGAAATGGACTACAAACAGACACTCAACCTGCCATCGACGGACTTTCCGATGAAGGCGAATCTCGCCCGGCGCGAACCGGTTCAGCTCAAACAGTGGGAAGAAATTGATTTATACGGCAAAATTCGGAGCGCCTCCAGCGGAAGGAAACGATTCATCCTTCATGACGGCCCCCCCTATGCCAACGGGCATATCCATATCGGCACGGCGCTCAACAAAATTTTAAAAGACATCATCGTCCGCTCCCGGCAGATGGCCGGCTGCGATGCGGTGTACGTTCCCGGATGGGACTGCCACGGGCTTCCCATCGAACACAACGTGGACAAGGAAATCGGGGCCAGGAAAGCCGAGATGTCCCAGCTTGAAAAACGAAGGCTCTGCCGGGCCTATGCGGAAAAATTCATCGACATCCAGCGCGAGGAGTTCAAACGGCTCGGGGTCATGGGGGATTGGGACCATCCCTATCTGACCATGAATTTCGAATATGAAGCCGTCATCGCCCGGGAGTGCGGAAAATTTGCCCTGGCAGGAAACCTTTTCCGCAGCAAGAAACCCATCCACTGGTGCTTTACCTGCCGGACCGCACTGGCCGAGGCGGAAATCGAATACTACGATGCGTCGAGCCCCTCGATTTTCGTCAAGTTTCCCCTCAGGGACGATCTGGGCGGGGAGCTTCCGGGCCTAGCCGGAAAGCCGGTTTTCGTTCTGATCTGGACCACCACGCCCTGGACCCTCCCGGCGAATCTGGCCATCGCCCTGCACCCGGATTTTGAATACGCCGCGGTTGAGACCGGCGGGGGCGAGGTCTTTATCCTGGCAAAAGACCTGGTGGATCCGTGTATGGCGACCTTCGGCATTTCAGACTGGCGGACCCTGGCCGTTTTGGATGCCGGAAAACTGGAAGGCAAGCGGGCGCGGCACCCGATCTATGACCGGGATGCGCTAATCGTGCTCGGCACCCACGTCACCCTGGAGGCGGGCACCGGCTGTGTTCACACCGCACCGGGCCACGGCCGGGAAGACTACGAAGTGGGGCTAAAATACGGCATCGATGCCTACTCACCGGTGGATGACAACGGCATTTTCACCGAGGAGGTCGAATTTTTCAACGGGCAGTTCGTGTTCGACGCGAACAGAAACATCACCGCCAGACTGCAGGCGGCCGGATTTCTCCTGGCCTCCAAAACCATGACGCATTCCTATCCGCACTGCTGGCGATGCAAACAACCGGTCATCTTCCGGGCGACCCCCCAGTGGTTTATTTCCATGGAAAAAACCGGGTTGCGGCAGAAATCCCTGGCCGAGATCGATCGGGTCTCCTGGATCCCCCATTGGGGACGGGAACGAATTTACGGCATGATCGAAAACCGGCCCGACTGGTGCGTGTCCAGGCAGCGGGCCTGGGGGGTGCCCATAACCACCTTCTACTGCGAATCCTGCGGGTCGGTTCTGTTCACCCCGGAAAGCGTCGATCATGTGTACGGCCTGTTCAAAGCCCATGGCGCGGATATCTGGTATGAGCGGGATGCCGCCGGCCTTCTGCCCGAACACGCGGCGTGCGGCCAATGCGGTGGAAAAACATTTAAAAAGGAGACCGATATTCTGGATGTCTGGTTCGACTCGGGGGTCAGTCACGCAGCGGTGCTGGATACCCGCGCCGACCTGGAGTGGCCGGCGGATCTCTACCTGGAAGGCAGCGACCAGCACCGGGGGTGGTTTCACAGCTCCCTGCTGACCGCGGTCGGCACCCGCAACCGGGCCCCTTACCGGGCCGTGCTGACCCATGGTTTCGTGGTGGATGAAGAAGGCAAGAAGATGTCCAAATCGCTGGGCAACATCATCGCACCCCGGGAGGTCATCGATCGATTCGGCGCTGAAATTCTGCGGCTGTGGGTCTCTGCCTCCGATTACCGGGACGATATCCGGATTTCCGAAAATATTCTCAAGCAGCTCAGCGATGCCTACCGCCGCATCCGAAACACCTGCCGGTTCATGCTGGGGAATCTGTCCGACTTCGACCCGGATACCCACCCCGTGCCATACGGGCAGATGGTTGAGATCGACCGGTATATCCTGCACACGCTGCAGTCGCTCACCCAACGGCTCCTCAACGGCTATGACGCCTATGAAATGCACGTGATCTATCATGGGCTTTACAACTACTGCACGCTGGATCTTTCCGCCTTTTATCTGGATGTCTTGAAAGACAGGCTCTATACCTCGCCCCGGGCTTCGGCCGGGCGCAGGAGCGCACAGACCGCCATCCATATCCTGCTGGATACCCTTGTGCGGCTGATGGCGCCGCTGCTTCCCTTTACCGCGGAGGAGGTCTGGTCCTACATGCCCGACCGCAAGGGAAAAGAATCCAGCGTGCACCTTGCCTCGCTGCCTGCTGTGGACGAGGGGATGCGGGATCCGGAACTTGCCGGGCGATGGAAGCGCATCCTTGAGCTCCGGGGCGAAGTCACCCGGGCGCTGGAATCGGCAAGAGCCCAAAAACAGATCGGACACTCCCTGGATGCCGATGTGACCCTGTCGGTCAACGGGGATTGGTATCACGCCATCGCACCCTATCGGGATGATCTGCGGACTATCCTCATTGTCTCGGGTGCTCAACTCGTCAAGGATGAAAAGCTGGGGGATGCCTATGAAAGCGATAGCCTGGAGGGCCTGCAAATCCGGGTAAAGCGAGCCGAAACCGACAAATGTGAACGGTGCTGGGTTCACGATCCTTCCGTGGGGGAAAATACCGAACATCCCGCCATTTGCCGGCGATGCACAAACGCCCTGGAGGAGATGGCGCAGTGAAAGGCGCAGGATGGCAATGAAGATCGGTGCATCACCCCTATCCACCCCCGGGGGGGGCAAGTATCGAAAACTCCTGATCGTGGCCGGGATCGTTGTCTTGCTGGATCAGATCACCAAATGGATGGTTCTCGAATCGCTTCCGCTCTTTGATTCGAAAACGATCATTCCGGGATTTTTCAGCCTGACACACATTCACAATCCGGGTGGGGCGTTCGGATTCCTGTCGGGGCACAGCTCCTTTTTGCGGCGGGGGGTGTTCCTTTTCGCCTCTTCCTGCGCGATCGGTCTGGTTTTTTACCTCTATAAAAAAACTCCCGACAGCCAGCCCGGGTTGTTGACCGGGTTTGCCCTCGTGCTGGCGGGGGCTGTCGGCAACCTGATCGACCGGGTGCGTATGGGCAAGGTCGTCGACTTTCTGGATTTCTACATCGGGGAGGTGCACTGGCCGGCATTCAATGTGGCGGACAGCGCGGTTTCGATCGGAATGATCATTTTCGCCATTCATGTCCTTTTCAAACAGACCCCGGAATAGGGACCAAGAACCGATGCCGGAACTGCCGTGCAGCGATCTGGACCGATACCTCAAGGGCCTCCCGGCCGGGGCGATGGCACCGGTTTATCTGATTTTCGGAGAAGAATTGCTGTACAAATCCGCGCTGGACCGGCTCCTGGCGGCCCTTCTTTCCGGGTCGAAAAAAAGCCTCAACTACGATCCCTTCGATGAAGGGGAAACGCGGATGGGGCAGGTGGTCGAGCGGGTCAACACCTTTTCGCTGCTCTCCGGACCGAAGGTCGTCGCCCTGCTCGATTCGAAAATATTTTTTGCACAACAGGACAACGCCAGGCTCGTTGAAAAGATCCGGGAGGCTTTCGAAAAAAAGGAGATGAAAAAGGCCGCGACCTGTTTTCTCTCTCTGCTGCGATCGAGCCGCGTGAGCCTGGATGAAATCGGCACGGCGGACGGATTGAAAAGGGCAGGGCTCGAGCAGGAATCCGATCGGGGGTGGATCGAACCCGTGCTGGCCCATTGCGCCGAGAAAGGGCTTGCCCCCCCGGCCGAGGACGAGGATGCGGCCGGGATTCTGGAAAAAGCCGTTGCAAAGGGGTTCCCCAAGGGAAACCATCTTGTGATCACCGCGGACCTGGTCGACAAACGGAGAAGCCTGTATAAAGCCATCCTCAACGCCGGGGTGGTGATCGACTGTTCGGTTCCCAAGGGGGACCGCAGGGATGACAAGATCGCCCAGGAGGCCGTGCTCAATGAAAAACTGACGGCCATTCTCTGTGCAAGCGGCAAACGGATGGAAAAAGAAGCCCGGCTCGCCCTGCTGGAGATGACGGGGTTCGATCTGCGGATTTTCTGCCAGAACGTTGAAAAACTGGTCGATTATGTCGGAAACCGTGCGGCCATCACCCTTGAGGATGCCGAAAAGGTGCTGTACCGCTCCCGCAAAGACCCGATCTATGAACTGACCCACGCAGTGGCGGAAAGAGACGTCCCCCGGGCGCTTTCCGTGATGGCATCGCTCCTGTCCGAAAACATGCACCCCCTCCAGATACTGAGCGCGATCACCAATCAGATTCGAAAGCTGATCATTGCCAAAGGGTTCATCGAAAGCCCCCACGCCGGTCGGTGGGAGCCGAACCTGAGTTATATGCAATTCCGGCAGGCCGTAATGCCCGGCATCCGTGCGTATGACGATGCGCTCCGGGACCGGATCAACGCGTGGGACGACGGGATGAAACCCCTTGAAGAAGATGAATCGGCCGATCGAAAGAAAAAAGGAAAGGTAAGTTCCGATCTTCTGATGGCGAAAAATCCTCAAAATGCCTACCCGGTGTTCCAAACGCTGGTAAAATCCGAAGCGTACAGCAAACCCGAACTGATCGAGGCGTTGGCGTGCCTTTCCCGGGCCGACATCACACTGAAGACGACCGGCCAGAACCCCCGGCTCGTTCTCGAGTCCGCCATTTTCCGCATCTGCGGCAGGTTCACCCCCGATGCGGGGTGAACCCGGTGCGTTTTCGTGGGATCGACCCAGGAGGAAGGATCCATGAAGGGATTTATCCGGCAGCAGGAAGAACGCCTGGCCGTGCGCTATCTTGCATGGCAGTACCAGCGGCTGAATCTTCCGGTTCCCCCGGATGCCGATCTGGAGCAGCAGGCGGAAAAAATCGTGGCCGAGGCTCACGGCATCGCGCGGGAGCGGGGAAAAAACGTGATTGCGATCATCAAGGAGCTCGTCGAAGAGCTCCGCAAACGGTAAACCGGGCAGGATCGGATGCCGGGACTGCTTAAACCCCATCCTTTTCTGTGGGCGGCATGCGCCTGCCCTGCCGGCTATCGCAGGTAAACCCTGGCCACCCGATCCGTGATGGTGGATACCACTTCATAATTGATCGTTCCGATCATCCCGGCGATTTCATCCACAGGGATTGACGCATCCTCCTGCCGCCCGAAGACCACCACTTCCGAGTCCAGGGCCACCCCGTCGATGTGCCCCACGTCCAGCATGGTTTGATCCATGCAGATACGCCCGACAATCGGCGCTTTCTGCCCGCACACGAGCATGCTCCCCCGGGAGGACAACAGGCGGTTCAACCCGTCGGCATACCCGACGGGCACCGTGGCGATGGTGGTCGGCCGGTGGGTTTCATAGGTGACGCCGTAGCTGATTTTGAATCCGGCCGCGACCTGTTTGAGATGTGCAACGCGGGTTTTGAGGGCCATGGCGGGTTTCAGCACCGCACGCCGGGTGTCCACCGCATCGGAAGGATAGAGCCCGTAGAGCGACACCCCGGCCCGCACCATGTCCAGATGGGTTTCGGGCATGTCGATGATCGCCGCGCTGTTTGCCGCATGCCGCACCGGGGGCCGGATACCGGAACGACCCAGATCATCCAGGAATGCCAGAAAGATTTCAAACTGTTTGCGCGCAAAGGATTTGTCCGCGCTGTCGGCGGTTGCAAAATGGGTGTAGATCCCCTCCAGCTCAAGACCGGGCAGCCGGGCAATGGACCGGACCTCGTCGACGGCGCTTCGGACCGCCTCGAGACCGTCTGCAGGGCATCTGCGGCTGTCGGGCAGTATACCGAGCCTTCCCATTCCCGTGTCCACCTTGAGATGAATCCGAATCTTCCCCCCCTTTCGAGCGGGGTCGTTGGATAGGGCCTCGGCACCGGCAAGGGAGCTGACGGTCTGGGTCAAATCGTATCGAACCAGTGTCTTGGCATGCCCGGGGGGCGTATAGCCGAATATCAGGATCGGCACGGCAAATCCGGCCTTTCTCAACGCCACGGCTTCGTTTATCCGTGCAACCCCCAGAACCGTTGCACCGTTTTCCAGCGCGGCTTGGGATACCGCCGTGCAGCCATGGCCGTAAGCGTTGGCCTTGACCACCGCCATCATGCGGGCGGTCGGGGAGGTTATTTTTTTCAATTCCCGCGCGTTGTGCGCGATGGCCTGCAAGTCGATTTCAGCCCAGACAAGATGAGATGTCACGGTTCGGCCTCATTTGGCGGTTTGATAAAGCGTCTTTGCGTGGTAGGAGCTGCGCACAAAAGGTCCGCTGGCGACCTGATCGAAGCCCATCCGCAAAGCGGTCTCTTTCCATTGGACAAATTCTTCCGGTGGAACAAACCGTTCGACCGGCAGATGGTCCCGGCTGGGCTGGAGGTACTGGCCCAGGGTCAACAGGGTGCACCCCGCGTGCAAAAGGTCTTTCAGTGAGTCTTCGACTTCGGCGATGGTCTCGCCCAGACCGAGCATCATGCCGGACTTGGTTTTCAGCGAGGGGCAGCGTTTTTTGGCTAGATGGAGCAGCGCCAGCGACCGCTCATAGACGGCCTCGGGTCTTACGGTTGGGTAGAGGCGCGGCACGGTTTCCAGGTTGTGATTCAACACCTCGGGGCGTGCGGCGATCACCGTCTCGAGCGCCTCCGGATTCCCCTTGAAATCGGGAATCAGCACCTCGATCCGCACCGACTCGATGCTGCGCCGGATCGCCCGAATCGTTTGGGCAAACACCCCGGCCCCGCCGTCGTGAAGATCATCCCGGGTGACCGAAGTGATCACCACATAGGCCAGCCCCATCCGTTCTGCGGCTGCAGCGATCTTTTGCGGTTCTTCCGGGTCGAGGGGTTCGGGCGTTCCCTTGGCGATCGCACAAAACTTGCAGTGCCGGCTGCAGACCGCGCCCATGATCAAAAAGGTTGCCGTCTGGGCGGAATAGCATTCCCAGATGTTCGGGCATTTGGCCTCCTGGCATACCGTATGGAGCCGGCTTCCGTCGATAAGCCGTCTGACCTGCTCGTACTCGGCTCCGGCGGGAATCCGTCGCTTCAACCAGGGGGGCTTCTGATTCTTGATCTGATTCTTGATCGGTGCCGTCATTTTAAGCTCGACCCCCGTTCCGTTCCGGTCGCCTGGGTGAGCTTTCCGCAAAGGGAAGCAATATCCGTCCAGGCCATCTCCGCATCGAAGACGGCCCCCAGGTGGCGCTTGACGCTGCTGCGAACCGCCTGCATGGAAAGACTTCCGGACAGCTCACGCGCCATCGAGGTTATCCCGATTTGTTTCAATCCGCAAGGATTTATCCACTGGAAAGGCTCCAGGCGGACGGTGACGTTGAGGCAGAAACCGTGGAAGGCAACGCCTCTTCGCACCGCCACGCCGATGCTGCCGATTTTTCTATCGCCCACCCAGACCCCCCGGTTGATCGTGTTTCGCCCGGAAAGGATGTTCCACTCGGCAAGGGTGCGGATCATGACCTCTTCGAGGCGGCCGACATAGTCGACCACGCCGATTCGCGAGTCCTTAAGATCCACGATGGGATAGACCACCAGCTGCCCCGGTCCATGGTAGGTGACGTCACCCCCGCGTTCTACGCCGATCACGGATATTCCCGCTTTTTTGAGAAAGGCGTCCGGGACCGTGATGTTCTCGCTTCCCCCCCGGCGGCCCAGGGTGAACACGGGAAGGTGCTCCACAAACAAAACCATGTCGTTTCCGATCGAACCGGCGATGCGGCCGTTCAACAGATCGGTCTGCAGGCGCCAGGCTTGCGGGTATGCCGTAACGGGCAGCGCAATGCAGTGCCATCGCCGGGTGGGCCGCTTCTCGGCCGTGCTGTCTTTAAACGGCTTGAACACGGGGCGTGATCATCCGGTCAAGCGGGGGTTTCTGGCCGCGGCCGTCTCATCGAGACGTCCGACCTTGCAATTTACGGGGGCCTTTTTCAGAAGGTCCGGATTTTCAGCCGCCTCCTTTGCGATGGCGGCGAACGCATCGACCAGCCCATCGAGTTCTTCCTTGGATTCGGTTTCACACGGCTCGATCATGATGGCCCCATTGACCACCAGGGGAAAATAGATGGTGGGAGGATGAAAACCGAAGTCCATCAACCGTTTGACCATATCCAGGGTGGTCACTTTCAGCGGTCGCTGATGTTTGTCCGAAAACACGCACTCGTGCATGCACATGCGATCGTAGGCGAGATGGAGTATCCCTTTCAATCGTTGCCTGAGGTAATTCGCATTCAAGACGGCCAGTTGGCTGGCCCGTTTCAGCCCGTCCCCCCCCATGCTCAGGATGTAGCCGTATGCCTTGATCATCACCCCGAAGTTGCCGTAGAACGCGTGCAGTTTTCCGATGGACAGGGGAAAGTCCTCCGAGAGGTGAAACCGGTTCTCCGCGCGGACGATCCGCGGCACGGGAAGATACGGTTCCACCGGTTTTTTGACGCAGACCGGACCGGACCCCGGGCCTCCCCCCCCATGCGGGGTCGAAAAGGTCTTGTGAAGGTTCAGATGCATGATGTCCACACCGATTTGCCCCATGCCGACAATTCCCATCAGCGCGTTCATGTTCGCACCGTCGCAATAGACCAGCCCTCCTTTGCCGTGGACGACCTGGGAAATGGCCCGGATGTTTTCTTCAAACAGCCCCAGCGTATTGGGGTTGGTTATCATGATGCCCGCGGTCTGTTCATCCATGGCGGCCTGCACCTGTTCGAGGCTGAGGATTCCCTGGTCGTTGGACGCGACCGGCACCGGTCGGTAACCGCAGAGCGCGGCACTGGCCGGGTTGGTCCCGTGAGCGGTATCCGGTACGATGATCTTGGTGCGGTGTTCGGCGTTGTTCCGGTGATACGCGTGGATCATGAGCATGCCGGCCAGCTCCCCGTGTGCGCCGGCCGAGGGTTGGACCGAAACGGCATCCATGGCGGTGATTTCGGCGAGGAAATCTTCAAGCTCGGCCATCAGCTGCAATGCACCCTGGCAGAGAATGTCCGGCAGCAGGGGGTGGGCCGCGGCCAAACCGGGAATCGCCGCCAGTTTTTCGTTGATTTTGGGGTTGTATTTCATGGTGCAGGATCCCAACGGGTACATGCCGGTATCCACACCGAAATTCCACTGGGAAAGCCGGGTGTAGTGCCGGACCAGATCGACCTCGCTGAGATCCGGAAAATCCGGCCCGTCTCCGGCCAGATCGGGGGGGATGTCGGCTTGGGGAACCTGTGCCCGGGGCAGCGAATACCCCTGCCGGCCTTTTTTCCCTTTTTCCCACAACAGCGGTTCGTTCAGAACCAACCCAGTCGTTCCGAGCACGGCTTTCATGATGACAGCTCCTTGACCAATTGGTCGATGTCTTGTTTGGACGCGGTTTCGGTTACACAGACCAGGCTGTGGTCCTCGAGTTCCGGATAGTACCGTCCGATGCGGATGCCGGCGACGATCTTTTTTTCAAGCAGACGGGCGTAAGTTTCTTCCGGCAACCGAACCACCAGTTCATTGAACCCCGGGGCATCGAAGGGTACCCGAATCCCCGCGGATTCCAGCGACCCCCGCAGATACGCGCACAGATCGTAGTTTCGCCGGGCCAGCTGCTTGATTCCGGTGCGCCCCAACGCGGCCATGTACATGGCCGCGGTCAGCGCACACAGGCTGTTGTTGGTACAGATGTTGGAGGTCGCCTTCTCCCGTCGGATGTGCTGTTCGCGGGTGGCCAGCGTCAGAACGAACCCGCGTCTGCCCGCCGTGTCTGCGGTCTGACCGATCAACCGGCCCGGCATGTTCCGGACATGCGCGAGTTTTCCGGCAAGCAGACCCAGCCCCGGGCCCCCGAAGGATCGGGCAATGCCCAGGCTCTGGCCTTCCCCGCAGGCGATATCGGCTCCCAGGCTGCCCGGATTTTTGAGAAGCCCGTATGCCAGGGGTTCGGTAAAGGCTGCGATCAGCAATGCCTGGGTGGCCTTGGCGCGCGCCGATGCCTCGGCCAGATTTTCGATGCACCCGAAGAAGTTGGGAGACTGCACCGCCACCGCGGCGAATCGATCCGAATCCTTCAGGAGGGTCACATCCGTGAGCCCGCGTTGGGTATAGGGAAGCTCCACGATTTCATAATCGGTGGGTCGAAAATAGGTCTGAACGACCCGGCGATAGAGCGGATGAATGGTTGTGGAGATCGCCACCCGGGGGCAACGGGTGATCCGTATGGCCATCAACAGGGCTTCGGCCAGGGCCGAGGCCCCGTCATATACCGAGGCGTTTGCCACTTCCATGCCCAAAAGACGGCAGACAAGGGTTTGAAACTCGAAGATCCCCTGTAAGGTGCCCTGGGCCATTTCCGGCTGATAGGGTGTGTACGCGGTGACAAACTCGGAGCGACCCGCCAGGTGGGAGACCACCGACGGGATGTAGTGATCGTAGCTTCCCGCCCCCACATACAGTTTGTACCCCGGCGCTGCGGCCACGGCACCGGCGAGCCCCTCCAGGTGCGCGAGAATCTCCCACTCGGTCATGGCATCCGGCAGATCAAGCGGTCGGCTCCGCCTGCAGTCCGAGGGAATGGTTGAAAAAAGGGCATCCAGGCTGTCCAGCCCCAACACGCCGAGCATCTGATCGATATCTTCTTGTGTGTGTGGCAGGTACCGCATGGCTATTCCGCCTCTTTTAACATCTTGACGTATTGGTCTCTGGACATCAGGGCGTCCAGTTCTTCCGGATCGCCGGGTTTTACCCTGATCATCCATCCCTCCCCGTAGGGTTGCGCATTGACAAGATCGGGACCGTTCTCCAGTTTGCCGTTCACCCCGGTCACCTCGCCGCTGATCGGCATGTACAGCTCCGATACGGCCTTTACCGATTCGACGGTTCCAAATTCCTGTCCTTTTTCAAGGGTCTCTCCGATGCTCGGCAGTTCAACAAACACAATGTCTCCGAGCTGATCCTGGGCGTAATCGGAGATGCCGATGGTTGCGGTTTCCCCTTCAAGCCGCACCCATTCATGATCCTGCGCATACCGTACGTCCTCGGGGTGGCTCAATTCGTCGATTTCTTTCATGCCTTTATCTCCTTCCGGGTTCAGAGTTCAGCGTTCACGTTGTGATTTTTATATACCATAAATTTTTCAACCGATTCAATCAATTTACAGACCCTTTCCGATTGTGTATAGAGGATGGAAAAATTCCCTGCCGGGAACCCGAAGGACGATGGAGCCCTGTGTGGAGATGGGATCCGAAAACCGGTGGGGGGAGGAGGTGGAATGGCGATCACCGTCGCGGTCATCGGCGCCGGACCCGGGGGGTATGTGGCCGCCATCCGTGCAGCACAGCGCGGAGCGGAAGTGACCCTGATCGAGAGAGAACATGTCGGCGGAACCTGCCTGAACTGGGGATGCATTCCTTCAAAGATTCTGAAAACCTCGGCCGACACCCTGCAACAGGTCAATCGCGCCGCAATTTTCGGGATCCGCACAAAGGGCTCTTTCGAACCGGACATGCCGGCGATTCAGGACCGGGTGAAAAGCGTCGTCCACAGCCAGGCACAGGGAATCCTGTCGCTGCTCAAGCACCACCGGGTGACCTACCTTCAGGCGGATGCACGGGTTGAAGCCGGGGGAAGACTTTCGGTCACCGGTCCGGCGGGATCCCCGGTACCCGTGCCGTGGGACAAGCTGATTCTTGCCCCCGGTTCATCACCGCTGGACCTGCGGGCATACCCGTTCGACGGCCGAAGGATCCTGTCCAGCAACGATGCCCTCTACCTCGGGCAGGTTCCGACCTCGATTCTGATTCTGGGCGGCGGGGTGGTCGGCTGTGAATTCGCCTCCATTTTCTCGGCGCTGGGATCCCGGGTCGTCCTGGTTGAAGCGCAGTCCCGCCTGCTGCCGCTGGATTCGATCGAAGCATCCTGTTCCAAGGTGCTGCTGCGGGAAATGAAGAAGCGAAAGATCGAGGTGCGCCTGAACCGAACGGTCGCCGGTGTCGAGGGGGATACCGACGGTCTTAAGATTATGCTGGAGGATGCGGATTCCGGGGGTGGAGGACACCGGTCAACCAACGGTCCGGAAGTCGTGGGGGTCGAAAAAATGCTCGTCTGTATCGGCCGCAGGTCCAATTCGGCGCCTCTGGGGCTTGAGCACGCGGGGGTTCGAACCGACGACCGGGGGTGGATCCTTTCCGATGATCGCATGCTGACCCACGCACCGGACGTCTTCGCCATCGGTGATGCACTGGGGCCGGCAAAGATCATGCTGGCCCACGTGGCCACCGCAGAGGGGATCGTTGCCGCGCACAACGCGTTGGGGGAATCCACCCGGATGAGTTATCGGGTGGTTCCGAATGTCATTTTCACCCACCCGGAAGTGGCAAATGTCGGGCTTACCGAAGCCCAGGCGCGTGCCCAGGGCTGTCCGGTTCGTGCCGATACGGTGCTGTTCCGCACGCTGGGCAAAGCCCAGGTGATCGGAGAAATCGCCGGTGAAGTCAAAATCGTATCCTCGGCAGATACCGGTCGGGTTCTGGGGGTGCATATCATCGGGCCCGGTGCCGCGGATCTGATCGCCGAGGGAAGTCTCGCCCTGCAACAGGATGCGACGGTGGGGGATCTGGCCGAAACCATTCATGCGCACCCCACCCTGTCTGAAATCATGATGGAAGCCTCGCTCAAGGCGCTGGACCGGCCCATCCACGGATAGCGTCGGTTCCGCCGGGAAATTCCTTGAAATGCGGCATCGTATTTGCTACGGTGGCATGGGTTTCAGGGGCAGAGGGTTGGGGTGAGGGGGCCCGGGCCGGTAAATACTGTTTTGAGTCGGTTAACAATCCACCCATTGAAAGGAGACAATAGATGACGGCAAAGCTGATCAAAGGAACGGAAATCCGGGAGGAGATCCTTCAGGAAATCAAGGCGGAGGTGGTTCGTATCAAAAACGAGCACGGGGTGGTCCCCGGGCTGGTGACGATACTCGTCGGTGAAAACCCCGCATCGGTATCTTACGTGACCTCAAAGATTAGAACCGCCAAGGATCTGGGGTTTAAAGAGATCCAAGACAATCAACCTGCGGACATTTCGGAAAAGGCGCTGCTCGACCTGGTGGCCCGGTACAACACAGACGACACCATCCACGGCATTCTGGTGCAGTTGCCGCTTCCAAAGGGGATCGACGAGAAAAAGGTCTTAAACGCCATGGATCCGGACAAAGACGTGGATGGTTTTCACCCCGTCAATGTCGGCCGCCTCATGATCGGCGGTTCCGAAGTCAAGTTTCCACCCTGCACCCCTGCAGGCATCCAGGAGATGATCGTGCGTGCCGGGGTCCAAACCGAAGGTGCGGAGGTGGTGGTGGTCGGCAGATCCAATATCGTCGGCAAGCCCATCGCCAATATGATGCTTCAAAAGGCGAGGGGGGCCAATGCAACGGTCACCGTGGCGCACACCCGGACCAAGGATCTTGCTTTTCACTGCAAGCGTGCCGATATCCTCATCGTCGCGGCCGGCGTGCCGGGGCTGGTCAAACCGGAATGGATCAAACCGGGTTCCTGTGTGATCGATGTGGGGGTCAATCGTGTCGGGGAGAAAGTCAGTGAAAAAACCGGCAAAAAGGTCCCGATCCTCAGGGGGGATGTGGATTTCGACGCGGCAAAGGAGATTGCCGGCTGGATAACCCCGGTGCCCGGCGGCGTCGGTCCGATGACCATCACGATGCTCATGCAAAACACCCTGAATTCACTCAAGTTCAAATTGGGTAGTACAGGATGACCGTCTTGACACCGGCCTGGGGGGTGTGATAGCCTGCGCACCAGGGTGTTTTCTGTTTAACTTGTTGAAATCATGATATCAAAGCTGATATAGGAGGTTCTGTTTCTTCTTGCCGATACCGATCCCGGGGGCGGGGTTTCCTGTTTGGAACCCCCGCCATGCCGGCGCAGGAAGGCCGGTCGGCAGTGTGAATATGAGGCACCGACACAAAACGAATTGGAACAGCGATGCGCCGGAAGATATCTTTTTGCCTGGTCTGTAATTATGGAGCACCCGTCCGACAGTTTGCCGCTTCGGTTGCGGCCATAAGGATTTTAGGATTTTTCTGCCTGGTCGGTCTCTTGGGCATCGTCTATATCGGGTATGACTACGTTTCGTTAAAGCAAACATCCTTTCACACCCACCGCCTCCGATCCACCATCGCGATTCAAACCGAAGAGATCAATTCCCAGCGAAAGCACATCCAGAAGTTCGGCAAGGAGATCAACGCATTAAAGCTGAAACTGGCCGGTCTGAAGGAATCGGAAAAGAAACTCCGCGCCGTTGCCAACATCGAACCTTCCGAGGGGCAGGAAGGGTTTTTCGGAATGGGAGGATCGCTGCCCGAGGACATCGACACAAAGGTCGATCTGACCGAAAAGCACAACAGCCTCCTTCGTGAAATGCACGAACAGGTAGAGCAACTCCATGCCGCCATCGATACGCAGACAGAGGATTTTTCATCCCTGCTGCAAAATTTGCAGGGCCAGCAGAACCTGATTGCCAGCACACCGGCCATCCGACCCACCGAGGGGTGGATCACCTCCAAATTCGGATTCCGCAAATCGCCTTTCACAGGAAATCGGGAGTTTCACAAAGGGGTGGATATCGCCACCCGGAAGAAAACCCCCATTCTTGCCACCGCCGACGGTGTGGTCGCCTATGTCGGAAACAAGGGATACATGGGAAAAACCATCGTGATCGACCACGGCTACGGCATGGTGACCCGGTACGGCCATATCGACAAGGCGTTGAAAAAGCGGGGGGATAAGGTGAAGCGGGGGGACAAGATCGCTCTGGTGGGAAACTCGG
>ENA-OSEO01001954-OSEO01001954.1-sediment-metagenome-genome-assembly--contig:-NODE-1954-length-32606-cov-4.035015_pt1 | contig 32606 bp, 32 predicted proteins | sample MGYA00237883_ERZ534232 | MGnify/ENA metagenome assembly ERZ534232 | reverse complement strand
CTTCGAATCTTGCGGCCATGAGGTGATGAATGGCGTCCCCACGGGGAGTCGAACCCCGGCTGCCGGCGTGAAAAGCCAAAAAAACACCTTATTCATCAATTTTATTGATTTTTTAACCATAGCTCAGCCTTTTAAAGCCTATCAAGTTCCGACCAGATTCACAACCAAATGTTTATGAAATTCCCACAGAATACCCCGTCCTGAGGGCGGGGATGAATACGGAGCAAGGGCAAGGGGAATGCAATCCCTCTCATTTAAGTTTTTCGGATGCCTCGCCCTGTGAGCGGAATACTTCATTCCTCCGGCAAATGAATCTCCACGCCCTTAGGGATGTGGTGTCTTCTGATTCCATTTTCACTTGTCCAGCCTGCCTTTCACGGATGCGAAAGTCGGGCTGAATATCACTCTCATCTCCACCCGTAAGGGTGGGGATTTTCATTAGAATTAAACATGTAAATAAACTTTTAAGAGGGTATCAAATTCAAGGATAACCGCGGATGCGAAAAGGGAACCCGTGGTGCCAGAAGCAACGGCCCAATTCTACAATCGTGAAGAGAGTTTCATCAAAAACAACAAAAGGGTATCTTGTGATGGTTTTCACTGGACTTTGTATCTATCCATGTTTATTTCATGTAAGTGACTAGTTTGTGGTTTTCCGCAAAGATTCATTTTCCTAATTACCGATATTTATTATTCTCTCCCACCTTTTCAACGCCCAGCACAATATCTAAATCATACGATTACGCAGAAATCTTCAAAATCATTTTGCCTGGCAAGGTAATTGCTGAAGAGTACCCTGTTCTTTGTTAAAAAAACATATAGGTGGGGTGATTGTGGCAAATACAATAAATGCAGGCGACACAGCTTGGCTTCTGGTCTGTTGTTCCCTGGTGTTGATGATGACGCCGGCTCTTGCGTTCTTTTACGGGGGAATGGTGCGGCGGAAAAATGTTCTTTCTACGCTAACCTTGAGCTATACCTTTATGGCGCTCATCGGTGTACAATGGGTGCTTGTCGGTTATTCCCTCGCTTTCGGGACGGATATCAAAGGTCTAATTGGGGGGCTGAATTTTGCAGGTTTCAGCGGGGTAAGCGCCCAGCCTAACCTAGATTACAGTTCATCGATTCCCCAGAGCCTTTTTGGTGCTTTTCAGATGATGTTCGCAATCATCGCCCCCGCGCTGATTACCGGTGCCTTTGTTGAACGAATAAAATTCAAGGGTTTTATTCTGTTCAGTTTGCTCTGGGCAACGCTGATCTACGATCCTCTGTGTCACTGGGTATGGGGGGCAAGTGGGTGGCTGCGAGAGATGGGTGTCCTGGACTTCGCTGGGGGAACTGTGGTGCATATCTCGGCGGGCTTCTCGGCCCTCGCTTTTGCCTTGGTGATCGGCCCCCGCAAGGGATTCGGCAAGACCCCTATGGAACCGAACAACATTTCTCTGACGGTTCTGGGGGCCGGGTTGCTCTGGGTGGGCTGGTTCGGATTCAACGCCGGGTCAGCCCTGGCCGCAAACGGCGTTGCGGTGAATGCACTCCTGACGACCAACACGTCAGCGGCGGCTGCCGGTTTGGTATGGATGTTCCTCTCCTGGCTGGATGGTCGACCTAGTACCTTGGGAATCGCCACGGGGATGGTGGTTGGTCTGGCGGCGGTGACCCCCGCCTCGGGATTTATTACCCCCTTGGCGGCTATGGGCCTTGGTGCTGTTGCGGCTCCACTCTCCTATTACGCCATGCGGTATCGGGAACGGCGCAATCTGGATGAATCCCTTGATGTGTGGGCCTGCCATGGAGTATCGAGTGTTTGGGGGATGATCGCCGCTGGTTTGTTTGCCACGACGGCAGTCAATTCAGCCGGCGGGAACGGTCTGTTTGCCGGTAATCCCGGCCAAGTCAGTATCCAACTGCTCGCCATCGTGGTCACCATCGCGTTCTGCTTTGTGGGAACCTATATCATAGCCAGACTCCTCCATGTGAGTATCGGGCTGCGCGTGACCCCCATGGAAGAAGAGGTCGGGCTCGATATCAGCTCTCATGGAGAAAGGGCATATTAGGAATCAGCAGCAAGTTTTTCGAGGTGATGGTGCCATGCTAAAAAAAATAGAAGCGATTATTCGGGAAAGCAAAGTCAATGATGTAAAGGATGCCCTGAATGAAATCGGGATCATGGGTCTGAATATGTTCGAAATCCGGGGCCGGGGCCGCCAGGGAGGAATTCAACTGACGGGCCGTTCCGGCACCTACCAGGTCGATATGCTTCCCAAGATACAGATCAATATTGTCCTGAGTGAGCGAAACCTGGAAGAAACCATAAAAACAATTGTCAAGGCAGCCTATACCGGCGAACCCGGGGACGGGCTGATCTTCGTCTCTTCTGTTGATGAGGTGATCCGTGTCCGCACCGGCGAACGGAGTCAAAAAGCGATGGCCTATCCCGGCGATATCGACGACAAAAAAAAGGAGCGCAAGGTAGCCGATCCGGTACAAGAATCATAAAGGGCCGCTTTACCAAAACCCTTGACGATTGTTCGAGATGCGTACCACATTCATTCAGATAATATCTATATAAGGAGGAATCTCGCTTGTAACACCGCAAGGAGGAACCTGTGGATGGATTAACCCTTGCCTGTTCCTAAGAAGCAGGGTTTTGTGTCCCCGCATGCCTCCATCTCCTCCCCTCAGTGCGTTTGCATACGATCTTTCTGTCACTGCTTCGCGAAGAATGGTGTCTGGCCCGAAGAGACCCGCGTTCCCTTTATCCCCGCGGTTGAGAAGGTTTTTTTGCAGTGGAGAGCTTCGGTCGAGATCGAATCGGCAATGAGGAGTACCGGATAGTCGGCGCAACGGTGGTTCAGGACCGAAAGGCCCTTACTGTTCGTATATGATATGGACTGTTGTGATAGGACAGCGTTCCTTGCGTACTTATTAACTTCGAAAAGGAGGATTTCATGTGTGGTTTGGCAGGATGCTTTGGTGTCAATGATGAAACGACAATTTCGAAAATGTTAGACGCACTTGAGCATCGAGGACCGAACGATAGAGGAATTTACAGTCACGGGCAAATGGTGCTGGGGCATACGAGATTGTCTATTGTTGACGTTGCTCTAGGGCATCAGCCCATCCTGACGCAAGATGGCACGAAGGGAATCATCTGTAACGGAGAAATTTACAATTTTCAAAAACTGAGAGAGCATTTATCGCGCAAATACCCTTTTCAAACTAATTCGGACACGGAAGTCATCCTGCATCTGTTCCAAGAAAAAGGTCCTGAGTGCGTTGCCGATCTGGACGGTATGTTTTCCTTTGCCCTTTTCGATGACGATATGTTCATGCTGGCCCGGGACCCTATTGGCATCAAGCCTCTTTACTACGGGTATCTCCGTGATAATCTATATTTCAGTTCCGAACTAGGCGCCATGAGCCTTGCCGGGGTGGATGATGTCCATGAGTTTCCGGCCGGGCACTATTACACGCCGAAAGATGGATTCATCGAGTATTATTGTGTTTACGAGATTCGTGATTCTTCAATCACCAACTGCGATGAAGCCTGTCACCTCATTCGAGAAACGTTTATCGATGCTGTTAAAAAACGTCTGCTTGCTGATTCCACGGTTCCGGTGGGATCTTTTTGCAGTGGAGGTCTGGACAGCAGCCTCATTGCCGCCATAGCTGCGGACGAAATTCCTCATCTTCATACTTTTGCCGTAGGTATGGCGGATGAAAGCGGGGATGTGAGTGACGACATCAAGGCCGCCCGAATCGCCGCCGATCATATTCAATCGACCCATCACGAACTGATTTTTACCGAAGAGGATTACTACGAGGCCCTGCCCGCTGTGATTAAAAATCTGGAAAGTTACGATCCATCTCTCGTGCGATGCGCCGTTCCCTGTTATTTCACCTGTAAACTAGCGGCCGAGCATGTGACGGTTGTTCTCACCGGTGAGGGTGCCGATGAGGTGTTTGCCGGGTATCATTATATGAAGAATTTCCCCCTCGACACCGTGAATGTAGAGGCGCGTCGATTGCTTGCTGGTCTTCATAATATCAACCTCCAGCGGGCGGACCGGATGGGGATGCTGTTCAGTCTTGAATTGCGGGTTCCCTTTCTTGATGTTGCTATGATCGACCTTGCCATGAAGATACCGCCCGAGTTTAAAATATATGAACAGAATGGCGAAAAGGTCGAAAAGTGGATTCTTCGTAAGGCTTTTGAAGGTACAGATTGTCTCCCCGAAGAAATTTTATGGCGGTATAAAGTTCAATATACGCAAGGTGCCGGATGTGAAAGCCTGGGTGAGAAACTCGCTGAAGCTGAAATGAGTGACGAAGAGTATGAACGAACCAAACATGAAAATCCTCATGCTGTCATAAACAGCAAAGAAGCTGCCTACTATTTTAAGATATTCAAGCGATATCATCCACAGGAAAGTATCCTCAAATCCATTGGGATCTGGACCGGATTCGATTTTGCGGAAGAACGGGAATCTGTTCGGGGCACTGTAGGTGGAGACGTGAAATATCAGTGCTGACCTTTGCCGATCTAGTGATACTCAAACCCTGTGTTTTTCCAATGTGATCAATAATCAATGATTGTTAGTTGTGATCTTCAATGGCTATTCTATTTGTAAAACTGAACGGTAGGAGGAGGAACACCACGGCAAAATCATTTTCAGGTCCCTCCTGCGGCGATTCTTACACCCTTCATCACGTGTAGCTCGGGGTCACCGGTCGGCCGATATCTTCAGTTCGGCCTCTCTGATCGATGTGCAGGCCAGCAGTTGCTTCGCAAACGCCTCCATGGATGAACATGTCTCTGAGGACAGGCAATGCTGGATCTCGGGCATTCGAGAAGGATCGATGCTGAGTTTACGGATACCGATTCCCACGAAGAAACGCACGTAGCTGGGATCATTAACTATTTCTCCACAGACGGAGATGTCCTTGCCCGCCGCAAGAACAGGTTGCACCATACTGTAGATTGCGCGAAGTACCCCCGGATGGTGCGGACAATAGAACTCGGCAACGCGCTCGTTTGACCTGTCCGCGGCCAGCATGTATTGAACGAAATCGTTGGTGCCGATGGAAAAAAAGTCTGAGAGCTGAACAAATTCATCCATCAAGTTGGTGACGGCGGGAAGCTCAAGCATCATGCCGACAGGAGGCAACTCTCCCCTTGCTTCAACGGGCAACCGTTCCCGGCACTCGACTAAACGTTGACGCGCCGCAATGAACTCGTCGGGCGATGCGATCATGGGGAACATAATCCGCATCCGTGTCCGGGTATCGCGTGCCAGGAGGATAGCCGTCAGCTGGTCATCCAGTATTTCAGGATGACTCAGCATCAAGCGGGTTGAACGCAATCCGAGTTCGGGATTGGCCTCCCTGTCGGTATCGAAGTAGGACAGCATCTTGTCGCCGCCCGCATCAAGTGTGCGGATTGTAACCTCGCGGTCTCCCATCCTTCGGAACAACTCCCGGTAAATCCGCTGCTGGTCGTCGCAGGACGGAAGGGTATCGCGCACGAGAAAGGGAAACTCCGTGCGGTATAGACCCACTCCCTCGGTTTTGAGTTGCAGGGCCAGATCCAGTTCTCCCGAGGAGATTGATGTTGCTCATAATCTGTACTCGTGTGCCGTCGAGCGTCCGCGTCTCGGCCTTCACATCGCGGGCACGCTGGGCCGCGGTCTTCTCGGTTTGGGCGCGCTTCTCAAATTCCGCAATCACGCTTTCATCGGGATTGATGTAAACATTGCCGACTTCGCCATCCACTAACACACGCTCCCCATCCCTGATTTCAAGCAATGCCTGGCATTCAACGATAACCGAGGGTATCTGGAGTGAACGGGCAAGGATAGCCACGTGCGATGTGATGCCGCCTCCGACCAGAACAATTCCCTGGACTTCTTCTACCGCCAGCTTGAGGATATCGGACGGAAACAACTCCCGCGCGATAACCACCTGGCGCTTGCGGATGGATTCGGTGGCGCTGTCATCCGGGCAGAGATTCCTGAGGATACGGAGCGCCAGGTCCTCCACGTCGCTGGATTTTTCTCTCAAATAGGCATGCTGGCTGTTCTCGAACATGAGAACGTATTTTCCTGCCACATCGATGACAGCCTGAATGGGATTGTCACCGTTCTCAACCTTGTCTTTCATAGCCCCGGCGAAGCCGGCATCGGCGAGCATAAGCAACTGTACTTCGCCTATTAAAGATGCTGCTTCGGGAAGCCGGTGGGCAAGTTGTTTCTGTAACGTGGTCAATTGGCTGGCCGTCAGGCTCAGTGCTTCTTCAAGATCGATACACCCGGCGTATTTTTCCGTGCTTTCGATCGACAGCGATGCTCGGCGCCGAAAGACGTAAGCCGGGCCGTACTTCACGCCCCTGCAAACACTTTTCCCTCTCACAAGTGGCGGCACCTTTTTATCGAGAGCAGCAGGCGCCGCTGAACGGCTTTGAAGGGCAAGAAGCGCCCGTGCATTTTCCACCGCTCCCGCCAGCTGGTGGGTAAGTGCGAGGACCATATAGACTTCAGAATCGGAAAACCTCTTTGGCGACTCACGCTGTAGAACCAATACGCCTATTCGCTCCACACCGCGGTGAATCGGTACCGACAGGAAACACTCGAAGGGGTCTTCACCGGCATCGGGGAAATACTTGAAGTTGGGGTGTTGGCTGGCTTTCTCCAGAACGATATGCCTCAGCTCTTTAAGCGCTTTTCCCACCAGGCCTTCGCCGATGTGCAGTCTTATGTTACCGATTGCGCTGCTCTTCAGGCCTACCGTTGTCGTCAGGACGATTTCATCGCTCTCTTCCTCGTAAAGGTAAATTGAGCAAACGGCGGTATTGAGATGGGAGGACAGCTTCTCTGTGACACGCTGGAGAAACTCTCTTATGTCTGTACTGCCTGCCACGAGGGAGAGGATCTCCCCCACATCGGTAAGCAGTTTCAGGTGCTCTCTATCTTGCTGTTGTTTCACTGATCTCCACTCCACACTCTCAGAGCCAACGCGGTGCTGTGCTGATACCCGGGCTGGCAAGCGTTTCAATCAGGTCCGGTTGATTAGCTGGTTATATGTAGTGTCTATATCGAGTACGAATCAAATAGCCTGTGTTCTGTCCCTTCTTCAATTCTAGCAATTACCTCCACCCATGGTTTTATGGGTGAATCTTTCAACTTGTTCTTCAATAATTCATCAATTTGGTAGATTCCAGCGGAATTGTTTAACTTGATTTCAATGCATACTGGTTTATTTTTACCTTTTTTAATGTTTACCTCATCGACTGATTGCGCAGAAACAGAATGGATATTCACTTTTCCAGCTTCAAAGGGAATCCGGGAACGACCACGTGTCATATCTGTTGCGTCGGCTATTTTCACGACGCCAGCTTCGATAGTAAGGCATCTCTCGCTCGCCTCATGAGCAACAATTGCATGTAATGTTTCGGATACCATTGTAGTTAAGTCCGGTTCATCATATATTATTTTCAATAACTCACGTGCCTTTCGGAATGCTATGAACAGGCTGTATCTCTCATGATGATCACGGTGTACTGAAATTCCAGTGTCGTGCAGACAGGATGCCAGTACTACAATCAACTCCGCATCTTCGCTGGTCAACCCATGATGTGTTACTACACTTGGCTCAATTTCCCCGCTGATGAGCAATCTTAAAATGCGTAAGGCAGCATTAGCCACAATCCGAATATGGACCTCTCCATGATCACTAATACCAGAACGATCAACAGCATTGACATTGGCGCATTTCCAAATTTGAAACAGTTCTTTATCCTCATTGATACAATCCATCAATATTTTTAGCTTTTTATTATCACGCAAAGGTGCTGTAAATTTCATGGATACTCCTTATAATGCGAGACATTACCGGTGGAAACTGAGCGCAACGGAATGCCCGTCCGTGTGTAAAGTATATACCAGGATCTCGATTGCGATTTCCCTATGTTTTCGTATCACTGCCATGCTCACCTCATTTCTTTTATGTTTCTGTTGGTTTCCTTTGCTTGTCTGAACATATAGCTCACAAGTCACCAGCCGGGATGAACCGGTAGAGGAACAAGTGGTAACTGTCAGTTGCACTGATAGGTGTACGCCCGGCATGGGCGTGAACTTATGGGGTGAAAGTTCCCTGTATATGAATACAGCTAATGGTTTATATATTGACACAAGTACTAGCCGAAGGCAAGGTCGGAACCGCGAGGGGCCGTCCGAAGGAAGCAGTCGTGCAAAGCTATGAGCCGACGAACAGAAACAGCATACAAGGCTGAGTCTCCGGGCAAGTCAACACAATGTGACAGAGCCCTGGATTCGTGAGATACGGTAAATGCTGCGGTTGCATGATCACCGTTCATGTACCAATCCTCGCCGGTAAAGCGCGTAGAGATTCCCAAACCAACCGGGGAAACCCGGCCCCTGGGCATCCCTACCGTTCTCGACCGGCTAATCCAACAGGCCATTGCCCAGGTCCTGTCTCCGATCATTGATCCGACTTTTTCGGATTCCGCCCTGGACGGTCTGCCCATCATGCGATCTACAAGTCCCGTGAGTATACCCGCAAAAGCTATCGCATCGCCGTCGATATGGACCTGTCGAAGTTCTTCGACACGGTCTCACGATGTCCTGATGCACCGGATGGCGCGAAAGGTCCGCGACAATCAGGTGCTTCGCCTCATCGGAAAATATCTGCGAGCGGAGGTAATGGTACATGGTCGCCTTCAGGAAACCCATCTGGGGTTCCACGGGGCGAGTCCCCGCACTACCCGGCTACCCGAATTATCATTTAATGACAACACCTGTAGAGAAGTCCTGACCATCTGGAGCATCTTCAGATATCTAAGACTACAATATCGTAGATTATAGAGACGATGCCAGGATGGAGTTTTTGAACAAAAAAATATCATAACAACATAAAACATAGAGTTTTAAATGGATTGCTTGGTTCAATTGGTACTGTAAAAATTCAATGCCGAGAGAACATCGGGCACAATATTCTACGAAAATGTAGATATTACCCGAGAGAGAACCAATCTTGTAAACCGGTGTACAGGCTTGTCAAGCGAGTTACTTAAAACTGCAAGTTCGCACTCCTTTTATTATAGATATCAATCTGTTTACGCCTAACTGACAATTACATCAAATGGTTCGGAAGACTGCCTCAAGACCGGGGAGTCTGGAGGTCTGCCTCCATAGTTTGCCACAATATTGTTCTCTCTTGGTATTTAACGGTTCGTTCCATTTGGTATTATGTAATTATTACTAGTGGTTGTAAGCGTGGCACACCATCTGCAAAAAGACGTACGACGATCATCTGAACAGTTTGTGTGATCGTAAAAACAGCTTTTCATGAGGAGGAAACACTATGAAAAATTTCTTGCACACCAAAACATTATGGATCATCAGTTTACTCATTGTAACGCTACTGACCGTTTCAGCCGCGCCGCTCTTTGCTGAAGAGGAAAAACCGACCGGCGATGTGTCGGTTGCCACTTTGAGTAAGTACGTCTGGCGAGGCCAAGAACTCAGCCGGGACAGCATCGTCGTTCAGCCTTCCATTACGATCGGTTACAATGGATTTTCAGCCAATCTCTGGGGCAATCTGGACACCAGTCCCTATTATAGCGGAACAGACCCTGACAAAAGCTACAGCAGCAACTGGACTGAAACGGATATGACCCTATCCTATTCGAAAACGCTTGGGATGTTTAACCTGAGTGGCGGTTACATTTACTACGGCCTCAATGCGCCTAATGCAGATGCAGCGGATCCGCTCGACTCCCAGGAAATTTTTGTCTCCGTGGGCCTGGACACCGTCCTTTCACCGGCCTTGACGGTCTACAAGGATATTGACCATTATCACCAATGGTATTTCCTGCTGGGCATTTCCCACGCGTTTGAATTGAACAAGACGATTTCCTTGGAACTTGCGGCAACGGCGAGCTATCTGCTAAGCGACGACGCGAGCACTTACCCCAAATATGCCGATGATGCAACGACGGATTACGGCGATAAGTTCAGCGACTTCCATGATGGAACACTGACCGTCAGCCTGCCCATCCAGGCGACATCGTATCTTACCGTGACACCGACGATCTCCTATGTCTTTCCACTTTCTGATGCTGCAAAGAATGAAATGAAGGGAAGAGGGATGAGCGGAGCACCCGCAACTGACCATGACAGTTCTTTTCTTTATGGTGGACTGGTGGTTAGCTTCGCTTTTTAGAAAAACGAATGGGACGGTTTAACTGATCGACAGAATAAGGCAATCAGCTTGAAAACAGTCCGTGTGACAGGAGGTATACAATGAAAAAGAAGTTAATAGGTACGTTGATTATCATGGTTGGGTTGTTCTTCGTCTTGAATACCATGGCCCTCGCGGAAGAACCCGTTACGCAACAGGTACTGGACGAGGTGACAGGTTCCCTGCAGGTCGGTATTGATACTATATGGGTGCTCTTCGCCGCATTTCTGGTATTTTTTATGAACCTCGGCTTCGGCATGGTGGAATCGGGACTATGCCGGGCGAAAAATACAGTGAATATACTGGCGAAAAATTTTATCGTTTTTGCCATTTCCTCTGTAGCTTTTTGGGTGATCGGATGGGGTCTCATGTTTGGAGACGGTAACCCCTTCGTGGGGCTTCAGGGAATTTTCTGTGTCGGCGGGGCCGACAACAGTCCGGCCATTGGCGATGCGTATCAGGGTGTCTATTCGGCGATAAACTGGACGGGGGTGCCGCTGTGGGCAAAGTTCTTCTTCCAACTCGTATTTGCCGGAACAGCAGCAACCATCGTGTCGGGAGTTGTGGCGGAACGTATCAAGTTCATATCCTTCATTATTTTTTCCTTTATCCTGGTGGGCATCCTGTATCCAATTACCGGTCACTGGATCTGGGGTGGCGGATTTCTTGCATCTTTGGGTATGTTTGATTTTGCCGGTTCTACCGTTGTTCATTCCGTTGGCGGTTGGGCGGCACTTGCAGGTGTGCTGATCTTGGGAGCCCGTTACGGAAAGTATCGCAAAGACGGTTCCATCAACCCGATCTTCGGCCACAGTATGTCCATGGCTACCCTCGGGGGATTCGTTCTCTGGTTGGGATGGTTCGGATTCAACCCCGGTTCTACTATGGGTGTGGGAGACGGCAGTGCCATCGCTCACGTCGCAGTCGTCACCAACACGGCAGCCGCTACGGCGGTTCTCAGTTCGACGATTGTTTCCTGGATGATCCAGAAAAAACCGGATCTCTCCATGATTATCAACGGTGCGCTGGCCGGTTTGGTAGCTATTACCGCTCCCTGCGCGTTTGTAAGCATCGGGTCCGCTGCGGTGATCGGTCTGATCGCAGGTGTGCTGGTGGTCTTGGCTGTCATGATGTTTGACAGAATTAAAATCGACGATCCGGTGGGTGCTCTTTCTGTTCACTTGGTGAACGGCATTTGGGGAACCCTGGCAGTTGGTTTTTTTGCTGTGGATGGCATCACGGGAACAGCCACGGGAAACGGACTTTTCTTCGGCGGAGGGTTCAAGCTCCTCGGTGCGCAGCTTGTCGGTATCGTGGCCGTTGGCGCTTTCACATTAGCGGCATCATTTGTGGCTTGGTATATCATCAAGCTGATACTGGATATGAGGGTTTCACGAGATGAAGAAATTCTCGGACTGGATCTCGGTGAACACGGTTCCAAGGCCTATCCCGATTTCCAAGGATTTCTGACGAAGTAAAACGTACGTTGTCAAAGTCTAATTTTTTAAAGAGGGAGAATAATTATGAAACTTATTATCGCAGTTGTACAACCGGAGAAACTGACAGATGTCAAACAGGCGCTTTCCGAGGCCAAGGTTGGGAAAATGACCGTGTCTAATGTTATCGGCTGCGGATCGCAAGGTGGATTCACTGAGTCATATCGTGGTACCTTTACCGAGGTGAATCTTCTGGACAAAGTACGCTTTGAAATCGCCGTGAACGAAGATTTCGTCAAACCCGCCGTGGATGCTATCATCAAAGGAGCGCGTTCGGGAAAAATCGGAGATGGAAAGATCTTCATTGTTCCCCTGGAAGAGTGTATCAGGGTACGCACGGGCGAAACGGGTACCGAGGCAATCGGCTAACCCCCCTTGGCTCTTTGCCACCAGCAGAAATGACTCATCCGTCACAATACAGCCACCCTTCCCGGGAAATGACCAAGGGGAGGGTGGCTAAAAAAACACGTCACGAGTCCGCTCCCAGGATTTCAGTTTGACAAAGATTCTCCCCCTACTATATTATGAACAAATGATTGTGGAAAGATGGTGATGGAATGTTTGGCATTGGAATGCCGGAATTGATACTGATACTGGTTGTCGCTCTGCTGGTGATCGGGCCGAAAAAGCTCCCTGATCTGGCAAAATCTCTCGGCAAGGGACTCGCGGAGTTCCGCCGTGCCACTGATGATGTGCGGGACAGTCTCAATGTGGAACGGATCAAAGATGAAGCGGCTGACTTCAAAGAGTCGGTTCTGTACGGCAAAAAGAAAGAAGATTCCGTCGGCAACGGTTCAACGGTGAAAGAAGAGAGCCCGGAACCGGAGGACAAAAATTCGCAGTGATTACTGACGGTTCTTCCTTCATCCCTGCAAACTTCCCTGATCCCCCTTAAAACGTTCCATATATTGGTGAGTCAGACATCGGAGTTCAGAGTTGTTCGCATCGTTTGCATATTCCGAGAATACTCTCGTCAGTCCTGAAAAACGGGGTCTCAGGATGAAGATAGAGAGTGAGGCTGCGTGATGCCCGACCAGACAGATGAAAAAATGCCCTTTACATCCCACCTGGAAGAATTAAAATTCAGGCTGATCCGTGTACTGATCGCCGTCGGCGCCGGTTTTGTCGTGTGCTATATCTTCAAGGAAAAGCTGTTCTGGGCCTTGACGCGCCCTCTTGCCGCCGTGCTCCCCGAGAACAGCTCCATGATATTCACCAGCCTCCCCGAGGCGTTTTTTACCTATCTGAAGATATCCTTCCTGGCGTCCATTTTTCTGGTGAGTCCTTACATTCTCTACCAGATATGGAAATTCGTGTCGCCGGGACTGTATGAGTCCGAAAAGAAATCGGTGGCGCCCTTTGTCGCTTTTTCCACCATATTTTTTGTGGGAGGGTCCCTGTTCGCATATTACATCGTCTTTCCCTTCGGTTTTAAATTTTTTGTCGGGTTCGGGAATGATTTCATACGCCCCATGCTTTCGCTGAAGGAGTATCTCTCCTTTTCCATGAAACTCCTGATCGCCTTCGGGGTCATCTTCGAGCTCCCCATTTTCATGTTCTTTCTGGCGCGGATCGGCATCGTCAATTCGGAGACCCTGACAAAAAAGAGAAAATATGCGATCCTTCTGGTGTTCGTTGTCGCCGCCTTTTTCACCCCTCCGGATGTTGTCACGCAGGTCCTGATGGCTGTGCCGCTGATGCTCCTCTATGAGATCAGTATCTGGGTGGTGAAAGCGGGGGAGAAGAAGCGCGCCGCCCGGGAAGACGACGAAACGGATGATGAGGAAACTGAAAAAACCGATGATAAAGAATAAGCGGCAACCGCGAAACGGTGCACGAAACAGAAACGAGCAGAAGGGGTGGACGGTGAAAAGAACGTTCGTCTGTATCATCGTCCTTTTCATCCTGCTTGTTTCCGCCGGGGGAGCGTTTATCTATTCCCTGATTGATGATCTCCCGAGTATCGCCTCGCTGAAAGATTACCGGCCCAGCATCATCACGAGGGTGTATGCCGATGACGGTCAGCTGATCGACGAATTCTATCTTGAAGACCGGAAGGTTGTCCGGGTTGCGGATCTGCCGAAATTCGTCATACAGTCATTTGTCGCGGCCGAGGACGCCCGGTTCTTCCGGCACCAGGGGATCGATCTCCCGAGCATCGTGAGGGCCTTCTTTAAAAATATAGAGGCGGGGGAGATCGTTCAGGGGGGGAGCACCATTACCCAGCAGGTGGCCAAGGCCCTTTTCCTGACCCCCGAGAAAAAGTACATCAGAAAATTGAAAGAGGCCATTCTGGCCTACAAGATAGACCGGTATCTGAAAAAATATGAGATCCTCAACCTCTACCTGAACCACATCTATCTCGGCCATGGGGCATACGGCATTGAGGCGGCGTCGCAGCAGTATTTCGGAAAGCCTGCCAGAGAGATCACCCTGCCGGAGGCCGCCCTCCTCGCGGGGCTTCCCAAGGCCCCCAGCCGCTATTCACCGGTTTTTCACCCCGATCGCGCCCGCCAGCGGCAGATATATGTGCTGGAACGGATGGCGGAGGACGGATATATAACCGAGGAAGAAAAGACCGCCGCTCTTGCCGTATACATAGAATTGAAGAAAGCCGAGGACAAAAGGAAGATCGCCCCCTATTTCACGGAACATGTCCGCCGGTACATTCAGACCACGTATGGGAGTGAAGTGCTCTACAGTGAAGGGCTTGAGGTATACACAACCCTGAATATCGATTTTCAGAGGGCTGCCCGTGACGCGGTGGCACGGGGGCTCAGAGAACTGGACAAGCGGCGGGGGTATCGGGGGCCCCTGAAGCGGCTGCCGGAAGAGGAGATCGACTCCTTTGCCGTCGATCTGCAGGTTGACACAGGCGAGCCGCTGGAAGGACGCATCATACAGGCAGTCGTCACGGATGTGAACAGCGCCGAGAAACTCGTCATGTTACGAACGGGTCCTTACACAGGGACCATGGCACTGGAACAGATGTCGTGGGCCCGCGTTCCCAATCCGGACATTGCCTATAATGCGCAAGCGGTCAAGGACCCGGCGGACGTTCTTAAAAGAGGAGATGTTGTCGAAGTTCGGGTCCTGAGCGTGACGGACGGCGCGCTTGAAGTGGCGCTGGAACAGGAACCCCAGGTGCAGGGAGCCCTCCTGGCCATGGACGCCCGGACGGGGGCGGTCAAGGCCATGGTTGGGGGACGAAGCTACGGAAAGAGCGAATTCAACCGCGCCACGCAGGCGAAACGGCAGCCGGGGTCCGCCTTCAAACCCTTCATCTTCACGGCGGCCTTTGACAAGGGGATGACCCCCGCAACCATCATCATGGATAGTCCCGTCATCTATCGGGATACATTGCAGGACAGTCCCTGGAAGCCTCAGAATTTCTCGGAGAAGTTTTACGGGCCCACAACCCTCAGGACCGCCCTCGTCCACTCGAGAAATCTGGTGACCATCAAGCTCCTGAAGGAGATTGGGATCGATTATGCGGCCGATTACGCGGTGAACATGGGTATCACATCCCCCCTGACCCGAGACCTTTCCATGGCTCTGGGCACATCCGGGGTCACCCTCCTGGAAATGGTGCGGGGCTACGGTATCTTCGCCAACGTCGGCAAGAGGGTGCGGCCCTTCTTTATACAGAAGATTGTTGACCGCACGGGCAATATTGTGGAGGAAAAAGAGCCGGTTGTCGAGCAGGTTATCGACCCCGGCATATCCTATATAACCTCGCACCTGCTGCAGGGGGTTGTCAAGAGCGGCACCGGGTGGCGTGTCAGGGCTCTGGAACGGCCGGTAGCGGGGAAGACAGGCACAACGGACGATCTGAAAGACGCGTGGTTCATGGGGTTCACCCCGTCGCTCGTTGCCGGGGTCTGGGTCGGGTTTGACGACCTGCAGCCCCTTGGCAAGTACGAAACCGGGTCCCGGGCAGCCAGTCCCATTTTCCTCTACTTCATGGAAAAGGCGCTTGCCGGAACCCCCGTTGAATCTTTCTCGCCCCCGGAGGGGGTTGTTTTCGCCAAGATCGATCCGGAAACGGGAAGCCTGGCGGGACCATCGTCGAAGAAATACATCTTTGAATGTTTCCTTGAGGGAACGGAACCGACCGAAGCCGTTGTCGAAACGACAAAGGAGCCGGACAAGGGATTTTTCAGGGAAGATTTCGGGTCACAGAATTAAAGATGTATCCCCGGCGGTTCTGCAGGAAGATGTGGGCGCCCTGAAAGACAATAGCGTATCCTTCCCCTCATCTCTCCCCTATGATCCACTCAAATGAAACGATGTGTGCCGAAGGGTTGTGAGGCTCGATACCGGAATTCTTTCGGCCCGAAACAGGCACATGCCATCGAAGGCGTGCGGGACTGAAACAGCCCCGAAACCGGATCAATTCATGCCCTATTTCTTCCAGAATTCGGGGACCAAGAGGATGATGACCGTGTAGATTTCAAGTCTGCCGGCAAGCATGCAGAAGGAGAGGACCCATTTGCCCAGGAAGGGGATCTCGCTGTACGTTGACAGGGGATTGACGGTCCCGAAGCCGGGCCCCACATTCCCGATGGTGGCCGCGACGGAGGAGAATGCCGTCATCATATCCAGACCGAGCAGGGTCAGAATGACGGAGGCAACGATTGTCATCATAATATAGAGGAGGAAAAACCCCCAGACGCTCGCCATCGTCTCGGGATACACGATCCGTTTGCCAAGCTTCATGGCGGTGACGGCGTGGGGATGAACGAGCCGGTAGAGTTCACGGTAGCTGTGTTTCAGTATGAGGAGGATCCTGAGGCATTTGATGCTCCCGCCTGTGGAGCCGGCCGATCCCCCCACAAACATGAGGAGAAGGAGAATGATCTTCGCCAGGGACGGCCAGGAATCAAAGTTGGCGGTGGTGAACCCGGTGGTGGTAATGATGGAAACCACCTGGAATGAGGCGTACCGCAACGATTGCCCCCCCTCATAGAGGGCGTGCTGCTTCAGCGTGATGGTTATGATGATCACGGCGGTCAGGATAATGGCAAGATAAAAGCGGAGTTCGATGTTCCCGAAAAAAGCCCTGAAGTTTCCTGTTGCAAGACTGTAGTGCAGGGTAAAGTTGATCCCGGCAATCAGCATGAAGCAGGTGATAACGCCGTCGATATAGGCGCTGTGGAAGTGGGCGATGCTGGCATCGCTGGTGGAAAATCCCCCGGTGGCCATGGTGGTGAAGGTGTGGCAGAGGGAGTCGAACACGTCCATCCCTCCTGCCATGAGCATGATGAATTCCACCATGGAAATGATAATATAGACGATCCACAGGGTACGCGCCGTTTCCGCAATGCGGGGGGTGATCTTGTCCTTCACCGGGCTGGGGAGTTCCGCCTTGTATAACTGCATCCCCCCCACACCGAGCAGGGGAAGAATCGCGATAGAGAGGATGATGATTCCCATCCCCCCGAGCCACTGGGTCAGCGAACGCCACAGGAGAATTCCGTGGGGAAGACCGTCAATCTGCGTGATAACCGTGGCTCCGGTGGTGGTGAACCCCGATATGGATTCGAAAAAGGCGTCGGTGAAAGAGGACAGCGTTCCCTGGATCAGGTACGGAAGGGAGCCGAAGAGCGCGGCGAGAAGCCACCCGAGGGTGACAATCAGAAACCCCTCCTTGTGGGTCAGGCTTATCGCTCCCGCGTCAGGCTTGAACAGAAAATAGAAGAGCGCGCTGATGCAGAAAGCCGCCGCCATGGAATAGAGAAAGGCGCCGGTATCCCCCTCCTGATAGTAGAGCGAACAGACCAGGGGCAGAATCATGGTCAACCCCAGGAAAAAGAGAAGCGAACCCAGGATATAGAGTATGTTCTTCCTGTTCATCCGAAATAGTCCAGTTTAACCGTCAGGATCTTTTCGATCTTCTGAATCGACGAACGAAGCGTTACCAGGATAACATGGTCTCCCGGGAGGATGACTGAGTCGCCTCCGGGGATGATCACTTCGCCCGCCCGGGTGATCGCTCCAATGATGGTTCCCTTGGGGAAATCGATGTCCTTCAAGGGTCTGTTCGTTATGTCGGATGTCTCAAGGGCGATGAACTCGACGGCCTCCGCTTTTTCGTCGCCGAGAGGCGTCGCTGAAATGACCTTACCCTTGCGTATGAAGTGCAGTATTTTACCGACGCTGGCCCGCCGCGGGTTCATAACGCCGTCAATACCGAGGAGGGGAATCAGATGGGTGTAGCCGGACTTGTTGACAAGAGATATCACCTTCTTCGCCCCGAGTTGCTTTGCCAGAAGCGCGCTCAGTATATTCTCCTCTTCATCGTCGGTGACGGCAATGAAGTAATCGGCATCCTTTATATTTTCCTCTTTCAGCAGTTCCTGGTCCGTTCCGTCCCCGTGGAGGCAGATGGACCTGTCCAGCCGGGAAGCGAGCAGATCACACCGGTCCTGTCTCTTCTCGATAATCTTTATCGTATCAACCCATTTCTTTTCGAGCGCCTCAGCGAGCATGAGTGCCGTGTTGCCCCCGCCGACGATAAAGACGCGCTCCGCGAGTTCCTCTTTTTTGCCGAAAAACGCGAGCATGCTCCGCACATGCTCTGACTTGGCAAAGACAAAAAGATGGTCTTTCTCCTTGATCACCGTCCTGCCTGAGGGAATGATCGGTTCGTTCCCGCGCGTGACCGAGGCGACGAGGATATCCTCGCCGGCCGGATAGCCCTCCATGATCTGCTGGAGGTTCTTCCCTATGGCGCCGCATTCGGCATCCACATAGAATGAGACCAGTTTGACGTTGCCTTCGGCAAAATCTATGACCTCCGAAGCACCGGAATATTCCATGAGATTGATGACATCCTTGACCGCCTCCCGCTCCGGGTTGATACAGAGGTCTATATTGAGATGGGCCTTATCAAACAGGGCGGATTCCCGGTTCAGATCGGGATTCCGTATCCGTGCGACCTTGAATGGCGAGGTGGACTGAGCGGAGGCAAGAAGGCATGCGACGATGTTGGTTTCATCGCTGTCGGTCACGGCGACCACCATCTCCGCCTGACTCAGTTTCGCCTCTTTCAGCACCTGGGGGCTGCTCCCGCTTCCCGTTATGGTCTGCACATCCAGGTTTTCGGCGATGTCCTTCAGTCGTTCGTCATTCGTGTCGATAATGACGATATCGTTCCCTTCCTTGGAGAGGATATCCGCAATATTATAGCCGACTTCTCCGGCCCCAACGATGACGGCTCTCATGGTTGTCCCGTTCCTTCCCGCTCGGCATCGGCTACGATATCAACGGTAACCCTGCCCCGCGCGCTTACCTTGAACTCGTGCATCCCCAGGACCACTTCGTCGAAAAAGTTGCCGTGGCTCAACACCACCACGTCGGAAGCCCCATCCCCCAGTTTCACCACTCCCGATTCAAAGATCCCCGACACCATGGCGAAGGCCATCTTGGGGATTTCCAGATCGCACCTTCCCGAGCCGGGGACATCAAAGGCGAAGTCGGCACATTCTATCTCACTTAATGTTTCGAGAATGGTACATCCGGCGGTATATAGTTTATCATAGGTCAATTGGGCCGACTCGCCCAATCCCACGAGAAGTATCTTGGGAGAAGGGATACGGTGATCGGAGGATATGAGGATCTTCTCCATGAAGGCCCCCGTAATCCGTCCTCCGGCAAGCAGCTGAGAAATAAGGCCGTTCAAACGCCAGTCCGCGAGTCCGCAATACCCTCTCGGGGGGCGTTCATCGGAGAAAAAACCGAAGGCCAGACTGTCATGGACCAACGTGTCCGGCGATTCAGACGATACCGTGATTTTCATCTTTTCCCCAGAGTTTCGAATAGATGGCGTCAAGGATGCCATTGATAAAAGATCCCGAATTATCCGAACCGTAGTTTTTTCCGATATCGATTGCCTCGTTCAGGGTCACCTTGGGGGGGATATCGTCGAAATAGAGAAATTCCGATACGGCGACCCTGAGGATATTTCTGTCCACCTTCGACATCCGTTCCAGTGACCAGTGCTCGGAGCATGCCTGTATCAGATCGTCAATCTCCCGCAAGTGATCAGCGGTGCACCGGATCAGCTGTGTGGAGAATTCGGCCGCCTCCTCCGGTATGCCGAAGCCGTCACGGAAAAGTTCTATGGCTTCATCGACGCCAACTTCCGTAACATCAATCTGATAGAGAACCTGCAGGGCGATCTCTCTCGCCTTCCGTCTGTGACCCATTCATTCCTCAGAGCAGAGTGCCGGCTATAAAAGCTTCAGGAGATTCGCCATCTCGATTGCCGATATGGCCGCGTCCCATCCCTTGTTTCCCGCCTTGGTTCCGGCCCGTTCGATGGCCTGTTCCAGGGTATCGGAGGTAATGATGCCGAAGGCGACCGGCGTTTCCGTTTCGAGCGTCACGAGCGCGATCCCTTTGGAAACCTCGGCGCTGATATACTCGAAGTGCGGGGTGCCGCCCCGTATCACCGCCCCCAGGCATATGACTGCGTCAAAAGAACCGCTCTTCGCGAGTTTTTTTGCCGCGAGCGGTATCTCAAAGGCGCCGGGGACCCGGACAACACTGATATCCTTTTCATCCGCTCCCGACCGTTTCAGGGCGTCAAGCGCCCCCTCGATGAGTTTCTCACAGATGAAATCATTAAACCGGCTGGCAACGATACCAAACTTCAACCCCTTGGCTAAGATTTTCCCCTCTATGATTTTGGCCATAATCCTGTTTCAGCTCCTTTCCGCCGTCTCTGTCGCGGGTTCAATCCTCCCTCGGCACGGCCACGATCAGCCCCCCGTGAAGCCGTCACCCTATATTTCCAACAAGTGCCCCATCTTGTCTTTCTTGGTCTTCAAGTAGTGTATGTTACTCTCGTTTGGCTTGATTTCTATGGGGATTCTCTCCACTACCGTGACGCCATACCCTTCCACTCCGACGATCTTCTTCGGGTTGTTCGTCATGAGACGCATCTTCCTGACGCCGAGGTCAACGAGTATCTGCGCCCCTATGCCGTAGTCCCGGAGATCTTCCTGGAATCCCAGCTCAAGGTTCGCCTCCACGGTGTCGCGCCCCTGTTCCTGCAGGTTGTAAGCACGTATCTTATTCACAATCCCGATTCCCCGCCCCTCCTGGTGCATGTAGACGATAACACCTTTCCCCTCCTGATTCACCATCTCCATGGCCTTATGGAGCTGGTCGCCGCAGTCGCAACGCAGCGACCCGAAAAGGTCTCCCGTCACACACTCGGAGTGGACGCGGACCAGCACGGCGTCGTCCGGTCCTATATCTCCCTTCACGAGGGCGATGTGCTTCATATCGTCCACGTCGTTTTCGTAGACGATGACCTTGAATTCCCCTCCGTATTTCGTGGGGAGGCTGGCCTCGGCGACTCTCCGTATGAGACGCTCGTGCTGCATCCTGAAATCGATGAGGTCGGCAATGGTGACAATCTTGATGCCGTGCTCCTTCGCGAAGAGTTCGAGATCGGGCATCCGCGCCATGGTCCCGTCTTCCTTCATGATTTCGCAGATAACCCCCGCGGGTTTCAGATAGGCCAGCCGGGCGAGATCGACCGACCCCTCGGTCTGTCCGGTCCGGACCAAGACGCCTCCCTTGCGGGCCCGTATGGGAAAGACGTGCCCGGGACTGACCAGATCATTCGGTTTTGCCCCGTCGGCAACCGCCGTCAGGATGGTAGTCGCCCGGTCCTTCGCGGAGATGCCGGTTGTCACGCCGACCCGTGCCTCAATCGAAACGGTAAAGGCCGTCCCGAAGCGCGACTCGTTATTGGCAGTCATAAGAGGAAGTTCAAGCCGGTCCGCCAGTTCTTCCGCCAGGGAAAGGCATATGAGCCCCCTGCCGTGTTTTGCCATGAAGTTGATCGCCTGAGGGGTGACATGCTCTGCGGCCATGCACAGGTCACCCTCATTTTCCCTGTCTTCGTCGTCAACCAGTATGACCATCTTGCCATTTTTGATGTCTTCAATGGCCTCTTCTATCCTGCTCACCATTCCGTTTCCCTTGTCCTTACTGTATTTATGATAGCGTTATTTCAGAAATCCATGCTTCAGCAGAAAATTCTCATCGATTCCTCTGTCGGGATGGACGAATCGTTCCACATATTTTCCCAGGATATCCGTTTCCACATTCACCCGGTCCCCTGCTTTTTTGAATCCGAGCGTCGTTTCCCGGGCGGTATGGGGGATGATATTAACATAAAACCGTTTATTTTCATATCGGTTAACCGTCAGGCTGATGCCGTCCACGGCGACAGACCCCTTCAGAACGATGTAGCGGCCCGTCTCCTCTCCGACCTCGATACCGAATATGATGGAACTCGATCGTTCGGTGCGTTCGCGGATATCCCCCACGCAATCGACGTGCCCCAGAACGAAGTGCCCGCCCAGCGGTTTGCTCAGGGTCAGAGCCCGCTCCAGATTGACCGTGTCTCCGATTCTGAAGTCCTTCAAGGTGGTCTTTGCCAGAGTCTCCGCCGATACATCGGCGGAAAAACCGTTGTTCGCGACTGCCACGACGGTCAGGCAGGCGCCGCTCACCGCGATGCTGTCACCCACCCGCACATCCGCAAGGTCCATCGATGTGCCGATGGCGAGCCGGGCGTCTGCCCCCTTTCCGGCGATATCCCTGACGATGCCCACACTTTCAATAATACCGGTAAACATCAGGCGTCCTTTTTGAGAAATCCCTTCAGTTCCTCCATGAATTCATTCACATCCCTGAATTCCCGATACACGGAGGCGAACCGCACGTAGGCCACTGCGTCAAGGGCATGGAGCGTTTCCATGATCTTTTCGCCTATCACGTGGGTGGGGATCTCTTTCATCTGGAGTTCCTGGCATTCCTGCTCGATCCTGTCGACCGCGTCCTCTATGGCTTCCACGCTGATGGGCCGTTTTTCGCAGGCCTTCTTTATGCCCGTGAAGATCTTGGTTCTGTCGAACTCTTCCCTCCTGCCGTCCTTCTTGACCACAACGGGGATGACATCTTCAACATATTCGTACGTGGTGAATCGCTTATGACAGTTGAGACATTCCCTTCTCCGCCGTATGGCGTTGCCGTCCCTGCTGATACGCGAATCAATGACCTTGTTTTCTCCATTGGAGCAGAAAGGACAATTCATAGGCTTCTCCCTTGTACGCCGGCTTCACTGAGCATTTCAACGGCAAGCGCGTCCCGGTAGCTTTCCTTATAGACAAAAGATTCGATCCCTGAATTAATGATCATTTTGGCGCATATGATGCAGGGGTGGGTGGTACAGTATAAGGTTGACCCCTTCGTGCTCACGCCATACAGAGCGGCCTGGATGATGGCGTTCTGTTCCGCGTGCAGCCCCCGGCACAGTTCATGCCGCTCGCCTGAGGGAACCTTCAGCTTGTCCCGCAGGCATCCGGTCTCCGAGCAGTGGGCAATTCCCGCGGGAGGACCGTTGTAGCCCGTTGCCAGGATCCGCTTGTCCCGTACCAGAATGGCGCCGACCTTGCGCCTCAGGCAGGTGGAACGCCGCGACACCAGTTCCACGATATCCATGAAATATTGATCCCATGAGGGGCGGGTGTTCTGCGTTTCAGGTTTCATCTTCTGCGCCTTCCTGCAGCTATCCTTTTCTCTGTGCGACAGTCATGAACAGCAGGTTTTACAAAGGTCAGCCGCTTTTTGGAACGGTCAGATACGCGCCTCAAGGCGATCCCGGTACAGGGGGAATGACTCGCACAGGGCGGCAACCTCCTTTTTTACCTCGAGGATGCGCTCTTCGCTGGCGACATCATTGATGATGGCGGTAATAAGCCGGCCGATGGTTTTCATTTCCGGTTCCTTCATCCCCCGCGTGGTGAGGGCTGGGGTCCCGAGCCGTATGCCGCTGGTAACCATGGGCCCCTTCGTGTCGAAGGGGATGCCGTTCTTGTTCGTGGTAATTCCCGCTCTGTCAAGCGCGGCCTCGACCTCTTTGCCGGTGACACCCTTGTCGGTCAGGTCGATCAGTATGAGGTGATTATCGGTCCCGCCTGAAACGAGGCGAATGCCCCCTTTAGTCAGCTCCTCTGCGAGGGCCTTGGCGTTTTTCAGAATCTGGAGCTGATACTCCTTGAAAGTCGGTTCGAGGGCTTCCCTGAAGGCCACCGCCTTGGCCGCGATGATATGCATGAGCGGCCCTCCTTGGCTGCCGGGAAAGATGCGGCTGTCGATGACCTTGGCAAAGTCCTCACGGCACATGATCATGCCGCCCCGCGGTCCGCGCAGGGTCTTGTGGGTTGTCGTCGTAACAAATTCACACACGGGAACGGGGGACGGGTGGAGGCCGACGGCGACAAGGCCGGCAATGTGGGCGATATCGGCCATGATCGCCGCTCCGGTCCGGTCCGCTATCTCCCGAAAGGCCTGAAAATCGATAGTCCGGGGATAGGCGCTGGCCCCGACGACGATCAGTTTGGGGGTATGGCGTTTCGCCTGATCTTCAACCTCGTTGAAATCGATGGTCTCTGTTTTCCGGTCCACCCCGTATGAGACGACGTTGTAGAGCCGCCCCGAAAAGTTGACCGGACTGCCGTGCGTGAGGTGCCCGCCGTGGGAAAGGTTCATCCCCAGGATCGTATCGCCCGGTTGCAGTGTGGCGAAATAGACCCCCATATTCGCCTGGCTGCCCGAATGGGGCTGGACATTAATATGATCGGCTCCGAACAACTGCTTCGCCCGCTCTATGGCCAGGGTTTCCGCCACATCGACAAACTCGCACCCGCCGTAATACCGCTTCCCCGGGTATCCTTCCGCGTACTTGTTTGTCATGATACAGCCCTGCGCCTCAAGGACCGCCTCGCTTACGAAGTTCTCCGAGGCAATCAGTTCAAGCTTGCCGGCCTGCCGTCTGGTTTCATCGAGTATCGCCCGGGCGATTTCCGGATCCGTCTTGTGCAATATGGACATTAGCTCTTCTCCTTCTCAATATTCCGTATCTTTTCGAGACGCTGCTCGTGCCGTCCTCCCTCAAAAGGGGTGTCAAGCCAGACTCTGGTAATGGCGACGGCCGTTTCCGGGTCCGTCCACCTTCCGGCGAGGACGAGCACATTGGCGTCGTTATGCATCCTGCTGAGGCGGGCCGCCTCCGTATCCGTACAGAGGGCCGCTCTGATACCGGGAAACTTGTTCGCAACGATCGACATGCCAATGCCGGAGCCGCAGATCAGAATTCCCCGGTCGTATTCCCCCGAGGCTACCGCGCGGGCCACCCGGGCTCCGAAATCAGGATAGTCCACGGAATCCGCGCTGCCGGTGCCGATGTCCGTCATGCCGCCGATGGCCTTTTTCAGCGCCTCCTTTAACGGAAAACCGGCATGATCGGAACCGATAATAATCTTCATGATGATCTTCTTCAACCCTCAAATTTCTTGAATATGAGCACTGAATTGACGCCGCCGAATCCGAACGTGTTCGACATGGCGGCCCTGATCTCCCGACGCCGCGCCCGGTGGGGCGTATAGTCCAAGTCGCACTGCGGATCGGGATTGTCCAGATTAATCGTGGGAGGAATTATTCCCTCCTGGATAGCTTTGACGGAAAAGATGGCCTCCGCCCCTCCCGCGGCTCCCAGCATGTGGCCCGTCATCGATTTCGTGGAGCTGATGGCCATATCCCGACTGTGTGCGCCAAAAACCGTCTTGATGGCTTCCGTTTCATACGTATCATTCAGGGCGGTCGAAGTGCCGTGGGCGTTGATATAATCGATCTCCGACGGCTTCATCCCCGCGTCCTGGAGGGTGAGCCGCATGCACCTCGCGGCGCCGTCATGCCCCGGAGGGGGAGCCGCCATGTGGAATGCGTCGCTCGTCGATCCCGTCCCCGCAATCTCGGCGTATATCCGGGCGCCCCGTTCGAGCGCCCATTCCATCTCTTCCAGAATAATAATGCCGCACCCTTCGCCTATGACAAATCCGTCTCTGTCGCGGTCAAAGGGCCTGCTCGCCCGCCGGGGCTCGTCATTTCTGGTCGACAGCGTCCTCATGGCCCCGAATCCCGCTACGGCAAGGGGGGCGACGGCCGCCTCGGTTCCACCCGTTATCATGGCGTCCGCGTACCCGCAGGCTATGGTCCTGAAAGCCTCCGCGATGGCGCTGTTCCCTGAAGCGCATGCCGTGACGGTGCAGCCGATGGGGCCCTTGGCGCCGAATCGCATGGAGACCTGCCCCGGCGCAAGATTTGCCAGCACCGCCGGGACGGTGAAGGGGGACAGCCTCCCCGGTCCCGCATTGAGCAGTGTTTCCTTCTCTTTCTCGATAGTGGTCAAACCGCCGATGGCGGAGCCCAGGATAACCCCGACCCGCTCGGCATTTTCGGTTCCGATCGCCAGATCCGCGTCGCGCAGGGCCATCTCCGAGGCTGCAAGGGCGTAGATGATGAAATCATCCAGCCTGCGCCGTTCTTTTGCGTTGACAAAGGCCAGGGGGTCAAACCCCTTGACCTCTCCCGCTATCTTCGTCTTGAAACCGTCGGTGTCAAACCGGGTAATCTCCGCGATGCCGGGCGTGCCGGAACAGATTCCCGCCCAGGTGTCTTCCAGGCAATTACCCAGGGGACTCACGATACCCAGTCCCGTTATGACAACCCTCCGTCTCGGTGTCATGACTATGACAATTTTCCTTTTATGTACTCGGTGATATCCTTTACCGTGCGTATCTTGGCGAGATCATCATCCGATATCTCCAGTCCGAAGTGGTCTTCCATTGCCATGATCAGTTCCACTATATCAAGAGAGTCGGCCCCCAGATCGTCGATAAACGCCGCGTCGGGGACGCACTCTTCCTCCGTTATATTCAACTGTTCAACGATAACTGCTTTGATTTTCTCCTCAAGCTGAACGGTCATTCCTTTTCCTCCCTCATGTATATATATCAGATTTTTACCTGTGTCACATGTACAGACCGCCGTTGACCTGTATCACCTGCCCCGTGATGTAATCGGCCTTCGCGGACGCAAGGAACCCCACGACACCCGCCACATCATCCGGCGTTCCGGCTCTTCCCAGCGGCACCTGGTGCAGCACCGCCCCTTTGCGCTGTTCCTCCATCGTTCCGGTCATATCGGTTGCGATGAGTCCCGGGGCAACTGCGTTGACACAGATATTCCTTGAACCCAGCTCCCGGGCCAGGGACCGTGTGAGTCCCACAATCCCCGCTTTTGACGCGGAGTAAACCGCCTGCCCGGCGTTTCCGGAGAGGGCGACGACGGATGTCATATTGATGATTCGTCCCCACCGCTGTTTTATCATATATCTGATAACGGCCTGACAGCAGTTGAATGCTCCGGTCAGGTTCACACCCATGACGCTGTCCCAGGTCTCCGGCTTCGTCCTGACAAAGAGACCGCTCTGTGTCATGCCCGCGTTGTTTACCAGGATGTCGATTCGTCCGCGATGTTCCATCATGCCCTGAACGGCGGCGGTGACGGCGTTCAGGTCAGCGACGTCGAATTGCAGAACGTCTCCTGCCCCCCCCTGGGTGCGGACACGTTCCAACGTCGCCCGGGCCTCTTTCTCATTGCGGACATAGTTGATGCCGACGAAGGCCCCCATGCGGGCAAGTTCCACCGCGATGGCCCTTCCGATTCCCCGTGATCCCCCCGTTACGAGGGCCGTTTTCCCGTCAAGAGGCTTTTCGTCAGGTGTGTTCATGTCAATCCACTCGCATGTTCGCCATGATATCTCCCGCGGCACATGCTTGGAAGCCCGCATGAAAACATGTGCACGGGCCCTATGCCGCTTCGCCGCCGTCGAAAAAATTGGCTGTTGCTTCCAGAGAGGCCTTGTCTTCTATGTTCAAGATTTTGATATCTCTGTCAATTCTTTTTATCAAAGCTGTCAGTGTTTTTTTTGGCCCTATTTCGACGATGGTCCGTACCCCCATTCGGGACATCCGTTCCACGGTTTCCTGCCACCGCACAGGAGAGGCGAACTGCCGTATCAGGAGTTTTCCGGTCGTATCTTTTTCATGCAGCAGATCCGGGTCGAAATTCGGTATGACCGGTATCCCGCACTGCCCTATTGCGACGCTGTCCAGATACCGGCTGAGCCGTTCCGCCGCTGTGTTGAGGAGACTGCAATGACAGGGAACGCTGATGGAGAGTTTCACCACCATCCGGGCGCCTTTCTCGCGCGCCTTCGCCATGGCCTGCTCCACCGCTGCCGTGGCGCCGGAGATGACAAACTGACCGGGACAGTTGATATTCGCTACCTCCACCACACCATGCTTCCTGTCCACGGTGCGGCATATCTCGTCAACGGATTGTCGGGGGAGGCCGATAACGGCCGCCATGCACCCCTGCCCCGAGGGTACCGCATCCTGCTGGTACTCTCCCCGCGCGTATACGAGTCTGACGGCATCCGAAAAATCGAGAGCGCCGGCGGCGCAGAGTGCGGCAAATTCTCCCAGACTGTGGCCCGCCAGTATCGATGGCTCTACCCCTATCACGCTTTTGAATACCCGGTATAAGGCCACATCCGCAGTCAATACCGCCGCCTGCGTGTTTGGCGTGAGATCGAGGACATCCCGGGGTCCTTCAAAACAGAGCCGGGCGATATCGATGTTGAGCGCATCCCCGGCCTGGTCGAAAATCTCCCTGACTTCGTGAAACCCCTCGCACAGATCCTTTCCCATGCCGACGTACTGTGAACCCTGACCGGGGAAAACGATGCCTATGGTATCCATGCCTTTTCGCCCTCAGAGCACCGGCGGGGGGAACGTCTATTCAACGGAGATCACTTCTCGCCCCTTGTAGAAACCGCAATGGGGGCACGCGCGGTGAGGCAGCTTCGGTTCGCTGCACTGGGGACATACGGAGGTTGTGACCGCTTTGAGGGCGTCGTGCGCCCGTCTCATGTTCCTTCTCGTTCTCGAATGCCGATTAGTTGGATTTGCCATGGTATGATTTACCTTTCATTCTTCATTTTCAAATTTTTTAAGACAGCAAAAGGGGAATGTGCCTGTTGCTCGGTATGATTACATGCCTCCCTATTGAGATTTTTCCCGCATACGGGGCATAATCCTCTGCAGGATTCATTACAGAGGGGTTTCATCGGAACCTGCAATACCATCTGTTCAACAACGATCTGATCCAGATCTATGATATCTCCGTCATAGGTGCCGTATTCCAGATCCTCGGAGGTCAGTTGCAGATCATCTTCTTCGATATCTTCAGGAGGGGTCAGGATATATTTGAAGTGAATCGTCACCGGAAAATCAAACGGTTCCAGGCAACGACAGCACTCGAGTTCTCCGTTGGCTTCTATGGTTCCCCTGATGGATACATTCTGCAAGATCTTCACTACCTGGCACTCTACGTCGATCTTCCCGACGCGCCAGCCGCAGTCATCGCCCGCCGGCAAGGACCGGCGAAACCATTCGCCACCCTCGGAGAACCGGAGATGCAACCCCTCTTCCGGAATATGTGAGATATTGATCCGCACAACTCAGCCCGCTGCAACCTGCCTAAAAAAAGAATGTAACGTAATTACAAAAACCGTTCAGTGTCAAGTAAATTTTACTATTTCCGCGTACCCTGCCGTGCTGCAACCCCTCCGCACCGAAGTAAAATCGCCCTTCGAAAGAGATATTTTAGACTTGAAATCACGGAGGAAATCCCGTAGGTATTGAAGCGGGTTCCAAATAACCCTTGACTTTTGGGGTGTATTTGTCTAGGTACCGCACGTTCAGGGCGATCCATTGGGGGATCGTCTAGCGGTAGGACTCAGGTCTCTGGAATCTGCTACCCAGGTTCGAATCCTGGTCCCCCAGCCATATGGTCCCATCGTCTAGCGGTCAGGACGCTGGCCTCTCACGCCGGAAACCCGGGTTCGATTCCCGGTGGGACTACCACACACCTAATGGGGCGGATTACCATCCGCCCTTTTTTATCCTGATTTCGGTTTCCCGGGTATGTCGCGTGAAGATTAAACGAAGTATCGCGCTGTATACGCTACTGGCACTGGTCGGGTACGCCTGTACGAGCGGAATTGTAACGGACAGCCGCCTTACCAGAGAGGAGGCCGTGTACTCGAACCAGCCGCCGGGTGTCATGGCGTCCGTGCAAGAGAAACTTGCCGTGGTGGACGTCCGCTATTACGGCTTTGACGGACGGATTCACCAGGGGCAGATCGTGATCCATGAGGCCCTGGCGGGAGATATCCTTCAGATCTTCGACGTGATCCTGAAAACCAGATTTCCGGTGGAATCCGTTCTGCCCATCGCCCATTCCCTGATTCAGCGCAAAGGCCCCTATGGCCTTTCCTCGGATACGAATAATACCTCGGGATATGCCTGGCGTCCCGTCACAGGTTGCAAACAATTGTCCATGCACGCCCTTGGGCTGGCAGTGGACATCAATCCCCGTCAGAATCCGTACATCAGCGGCGCGTTGATCCTTCCGCCGCGGGCGACGTACGACCCATTCGCTCCGGGGACCCTGACATCCGATTCACCGGTGGTGCGGGCCTTCAAACAACTGGGGTGGGAATGGGGCGGCGACTGGAAAGAGCGGCGGGTTGATTACATGCACTTTCAGAAAATCCCGCCCGGGTGGGAGCAGTGGACAGGGCAGTATAGAAAAGAGCACCTTCCAGGAATGCCGGCAAAGAAGTAATCACCCATGACGGACAGAACCGCTTTCCGCGTGGGGAAGGGGGGGAGCACAGGAACTATCTGAAACACTGCCGGTTTTTCCCTTGACAAGATATGGAAAGGGAGTTAATCCCTTAGCGTGTTTCATTGATCACGGCTGCTTCACGCGCGCGTGTGGACGGACGTAATAACCGGGGGGATTATGGTCTGATCATCGAAAGCCCTGTTTCTCGGAATGAGAGATGGGGCTTTTGTGTTTTGTGGGCAGTCTGGATTAATGGGGTCACAGTGTAGTGGCTACCAAGGTGACGTCACACTGGTTTCTGTCGAACCGAAATAGGGTAAGGTGTTCCCATCTTTCATTAATGGCGTGACCGAAGGCGGGAATATGGCTTTCTGCAACAAATGTGGTAAATCAATAGCTGAAAATCATCAATTTTGCGCAACTTGCAAGGAACGGATGATAGAATCTATTCGGGAGACAGAAAAGGAAATCAAAAAAAATAGCAGGGCGCATTGGATAGGAATCATTGGCGGTGGTATTATTGCTGGCCTGTTCGCTATGATATTAAGAGAGAATGGTGTTTCTTTGGGGTTTCTTCCAACCCTACTATTTTGGTTAGCAGCTTACTGGATCATCAAGAAAATTGCCACAAAGATGTAATTTCCACTGTTGCAGAACAATAGGAGGGAAAGGGAATATGTTTAGAAAATCGATAATTATTATGATCCTATTTCATCTCTTTTGCTCCACCACCCTGGCTTCTCAATCCGCTAATTTATACAGAAATAAGGACTACACTTTCAGCATTAATTTCCCGAAGGGATGGAACATTAGGGACGGCCAAACGCCCCATACTGCAGCCATTGCAGAAAATGGCAAAGGGGAATCAATAGTTATTCAAGTCTGGCAATTACCGAGAAAAGTCAGCCTTGAAGATTTCACAAATAGTGATTTAAGTAACTATATCAAAGGGACTTTCCAAGAATTCAAAGATCGGTACCCGAATGCCGTTTTTCATGATTCCGGCATTACTTATATTTCAAATGAGAAAGCGACATGGCTATCAGTTACCTATACGATAAAACACGCTTTTGCGATGGCAGATGTTAAGACTTTCATGTATCAGGTTTTTTACAATGGGCTGATGTACCAGATAATGTGCAGTAGTCCAACAGAGCGCTTTAAACAGTTCGAAACCATTTTTTTGACTTCAATTCGTAGTTTCATTTTCGAAGAAGCCGCTTGGTATAAGAAGTAAAAGCACTAACAGGGCTAATACGGCTAACACAAAAAATCACGTAGCTGATTAGCGGCGTTCGAGAGTGAAAAACATGAGTGTCTCAAGGGTAAAAGATATCATTCTTAATCAGATAATGATGGAGGTAATACATGGTCATAATGCTATCGCTGTCTATATGGCCATTTCAGAGCATTCGCAAGCTCTAAACGAATCCCATTTCAGACAAACGTTTGGTTCCCTGCAGCAACATGCATTTGATGCCTTTATCCTATCGATCTGCAAGCTTTATGAGAAATCGAGCAAGCCAAATTATAGCATTCCTACAACGTTAAAATTACTTCAAAAGGATTCATCTAAACTGGGTATAAATATCCAAAACTGTTTAACCCTTGAGCAGTTCATCAAAGATCATGTTAACACAGAATTTACAGTTCAAAACCAAAACCATATCGAACGAATTCCCGAGTTGCTTCTTGAATACTTTTTTGAAGAGTGCCCTCGGACTCCAGCACGTAACCAGAAAGAATTGGACATGGCACTTGACGCTCTTAAAGTGATTCGTGATAAGCGTGTGGCCCATCACGAGGATATCGACCTATCATCGCTCAGCAAGACGGATCTTAATGGGGCCATGCGATTGTTGGCTTTTGCACAAACATACGTCAATATAATTGGGTATGGGTTATTCGGATTTTTGCAAAAAGGTAAAGCTTACCCAGTAAGCTTTGCACCTTCAAAAAGTTTCCTGTGGCCAGAGATGAACCGAATGATTAAATTGCTCGAACAAGGACATTAAGGGAGACGGCAAAAAGCCGCAGCGCCTTAGGAAAAAACGGGGCGAAGAAACGCGGAAAACCCGGGACACTTCCCGTATTACTTATTTCAGAATGAACCATCATTCCTCAAAAACTTGTTGATATTATTAGAGAAGGACGAGAAGAGTAGAACATCTGTATCCGGTACCGCAAAAACTGCCCGCTGAGACAGTTCGTCTGCAATAAAATAAG
>ENA-OSEO01001951-OSEO01001951.1-sediment-metagenome-genome-assembly--contig:-NODE-1951-length-32639-cov-7.148394_pt1 | contig 32639 bp, 22 predicted proteins | sample MGYA00237883_ERZ534232 | MGnify/ENA metagenome assembly ERZ534232 | reverse complement strand
TATCCCGGAGCCGATTTACGATGATGCCTGTTCGCAGTTGCCTCCCGGCGACTATTGGCTCCAGTAGCCGAGAAGGGTATGGTGGCCCAGGTAGGCTTGCTGCGTCCAAATTTAGGCGAAAGACCGCTGGATTTGGGGAAGTAGCCTGTCAAGCCCCCATCGGATCACGCACGTCTCGATGGTGATGCGCCTGCCCAGGCTCACCCGCAACTTGGCGCACAATATCTGTTGCCAAGTTTTCCCTTGACACACAGCCCGGCTTCTGTCATGGTCGCGCTCACGGAAAGCAAGTTCCTATCCCTCTTATCCCTAATCATGGAAAGGAGGTGATGAAATAACTCAGTGGATTTGTGTTGTTTGACTATTCGGGTTTTGATTTTTACACAAAACAATAAGGAGGTACCACGAGGAAAAATTGAGTATAGGTTTTGTCAGACTTTTTGCTGGTTAGTGATCAAAATTTCTATGTTAACATAAGAGAACAAGGGGATGAATGAAAATGACTAAGAAAATTGCCCTGGTTCTGGTAGGTGTAGCGGCTATAATGTTCATGTTTTCGCCTGTCGTTAGTGCTAAGGGAAAAACAGCGCAAGCCGGAAAATCGAACATCGCACATCTTTATCTGGTCGAAAAAGACCCTGTTACTTGGGAAATAGTCCAGGGGGGGGCATGGGGTAAGATGAAGTACAATATGTCTGGCCTTGAGCTCGATTTCGTATTCAACGGACACGGTCTGGAGGCCGGATTGGATTACACCCTTATTTACTACCCCGATCCTTGGCCGGGAACTGGCCTTATATGCTTGGGAAGCGGTACGGCAACAGCGGACGGAACCGTACACGTAAAGGCAGCAGTTGACACCGGGAGTCTGCCCATAGAGGCTGATTTGAACGACGGAGCCAAGATCTGGCTGGTGTTGAGTGCCGATGTTGATTGTGAAGGAGCGCAGATGGTTGGGTGGAACCCAACGGAATATCTGTTTGAGTATGATCTCATAAAGTTTGACGATGTTAACGGAGTACTGGAGCCATAACCAGGTGGCAGTCATACTTCACAACTAACTAACTAACTAACTAACTAAAAGCAGTCCAAGAGATCACCCTCTCTCACTGTTGGTGAAAAGGGCAGGGAAGGTGTTATCGATCTGCCCTTTTGCTATTTGGACCAATTTAAGGGGGTGGTCCGACGACTGCACTTTCTTGTGATGGGAGGGGACGCGCCCGCTGGATCCACTCAGGCGATCTTCATGCTTCTCGGGGGATTGGTCTCATCGTTCACGGCGGTGTTCGCGTTTTTCTTCGGGTCCAGCAAGTCCTCCCAGGAAAAGACGGCGCTCCTGGCAGTGCCGAAGGTGGAAAAGGGTCTCTAGAAAACCCGTCTTCGGGAATCTGCTATAGAGGCAGGGCAATTTGATACTCAGAACTGGAATTCGAATTCCCAGGATTGAAGGAGTTTTTTTATCGAGGACCTTGGGGTCGTGGAGAAGATCCTGAAGAACGCCGGGCTATGGGAGACGAGGAATCATGATCCACCGAACGGGCCACCCTGCCATATCCCGGAGCCGATTTACGATGATGCCTGTTCGCAGTTGCCTCCCGGCGACTATTGGCTCCAGTAGCCGAGAAGGGCATGGTGGCCCAGGTAGGGTTGCTGCGTCCAAATTCAGGCGAAAGACCGCTGGATTTGGGGAAGTAGCCTGTCAAGCCCCCACCGGATCACGCACGTCTCGATGGTGATGCGCCTGCCCAGGCTCACCCGCAAGATGATGCGCAAGATCTGGTGCCAACATTTCTCTTGACACACAACCCTTCTTCTATAATGGTCGCGCTTACGGAGAGCAAGTCCCTATCCCTCCTTTATCCCTCCCTTATGGAGAGCAAGTCCCTATCCCTTATCCCTCTTATCCCTCTTATCCCTCCCTCTCCCCTTGCCCCTCTTTGCGAAAGGGCCGACCGCTCAATACTTGGGTGTCGAGTGGGGCTACATGCGGTCGGCAAAAGAAGGAGGTGGGAAAGCAAGTTCCTATCCCTTTTATCCCTTTCCCTCAGGGCGCGTGAGCAAGCGGGGAGACCAGTCCGGGAAGAGGTTTGCGGCCACTGTTTGCAGTGGCAGGTGGAGCCGGCGGGGTAGTAGTCAGGGCGTCCATAGGAGCGAGGAAGCGGGGTAATCTGCCCATTCGCCCTCCCCGAACTGCTGAATGCGCCCGTCGAAGACTCGATCAAGCCCCATTCCTGAAAACGGTTCACAGCCAGTTTCCTATGAGCAGAAACGCCGCCCAGTACGCTGGGTGGGCGTAGCGCTCACTACGGAGCAACAGAGCCTGGGCGTTTCGCAGGGCCTGGGCCTTGGAGAGGGAGGGATCCCGTAGCTGCCGGTAGAATTCCGCGATCAGCTGGGAAGTGGCCTCGTCGTCGATGAACCACAGGCTCGCCACGGCACTGCGTGCCCCCGCACGGAGGGCCACACCGGCCAGGCCGAGCGCCGCACGGTCGTCTCCCGCTGCCGTTTGGCAGGCGCTCAAGGTGAGAAGCTCCACCGGTGTTTCTCTGAACCTGGTCAATCCCATGATCCTTTCCAGATCGTCCATGGTGAGCCTGCCGTCGTAGGTCAGAAGGAAGGTCTTCTGGGGGTCCCTGTGGAACTGCCCGTGAGACGCGATGTGGACGAGCCTGTAAGGCATGGCGCTTAGCGTGTTTTCCACGGCGCCGACAGTGAAGTCATCGTCTTTCAACACCGTGCAATGGAATAGCCGCTGCACGGACTCCAATTCATGGGAAACGTTCGAAAGGGCCGGAAACCCTTGCACCGGCTTTGTGAGGCCGCTTAGCAACAGGAGTATGTCTTTCCGCCTCAGGGGATGGGGATCGGTCAGGGTGAGGCCCGGAGTGGTGACGATTGCGAACCGCTCGATCAGGAAGCGGTCACCGTCATGCAGGGCAGCCAGGGGAATGGTCCTCAGGATGCCGTCGGGGACAAAGACAATGGTCTCGATTCCTTGGTTTTTCAGTTCCTCTTCGATGGGCGAGACGAGCCATTCATAGAGCCTTCGCGCGTGCCGAAGATAGCGGCTCCAAGGTTGCTCCAGCTTGCTTCGAAACCAGTTGACCTCCAGGGTAAGGGCTTCGGTGCCGATCGCAACGGTGAAACGCTTGATGCTGCCCGGCAGGGTAACCAACAGCTCCGTGCGGTCGGGAAGGAGAATGGGGTAAATGGCCGCGGCATGTGGTTCCGCCGTGTCCAGGGTGGTGATCCTTTCCTGCAGGTAGGTCACACATTCGTCTTCAAAATAGTCCTGAAGCTCGACCGCTTTTAGCAGTTCAATGGTGCTTTGGGCCTGTGCAAGGTCCTCCTGGGCCTTGCCCGGGTCCTGCCTCAGTGCACTGTGCCGAAGCAGCAGGTCGGCAAGCTCGAAATAAAGGGGGCCCACAACATCTCGAAATGACAGACGCACCCCTTCTTTGCAGTCCGAAGCCAGGTCCTCTTTGATGATCTGGAGGTCGTGCACCGCCCGTTTGTAAGCGCAGATGGCGCCCGGTATATCTTTCCGGGCACTGAGCAATCGCCCGGTCTGCCAATGCCACCGGTAGAGAACCTCGGGGGCCTGTGCCGTTTGTGCCGCGAAAACCGCCTGGCGCGTAAGACGCAAGGCCTCCTCATAACGATGTTCTTTTTCGTAGAGCTGACCAAGGTAACCGAGGGCGTACGAGGTGGCAGAGGGGTTGTTGATCCTTGCGGCCACCCCCTGGGCCTCTGTGAAGGCTTGGTAAGCAAGAGAGAGTGCATGGGAGCCTGAGGCGGCAGCCGACACTTGAAGGGTCCGGACTCGGGAAAAGAGCTGCCCGATGGCGATCAACGCGTAAGCCTTCTCGCGGCTGTCCCTGTGGCTTTGCATCTCTCTCAGGGCCGCCTCCAAAAGGGTCCCGGCCGACTCATGGTCCTTTTGCTCGCAAAAAACCTTGGCCGCGTTGATCCGAGCCCTGGCGGCCAGCTCCGGCTCGTGCGCCTGCCCGCACAAACCGATACACTCCGTGTATGCCGCAAGGGCCCTGTCGTGCTGTTTGACTGCAGCTAGATAATTGCCGTAGTCGTTCAGGATCGTGGCGACCAGGTGGGGGGACGAGGCCTGTCCGGCCAGAGCCAGGCTTTTCTGGAGATAGGCTTCGGCCTTGTCGAACTGCCCCGTGAAGTGACAGAGCTGCCCGAGGCCGCCCAACACCTTGGCAAGCAGGGTGCGATCGTTCTGCGCCTTGGCCAGGTCCCGTGCGCCATAGAGGCTGTTCAGGGCGCGCGGGTAATGCCCCAGGCTTCGGTATGCCCCCGCAATACGGTAAAGGGCATCGGCTTGTTCAAGGGGCCTTGCCTGTCCTTCATAGAACCCTGCCGCCGCCTCCCATTGGCGGATGGCCTCTGCAAGGTCCCCCTTTTCGAATGCCTGCATGCCCTGGGCCATGTGGCCGGCGGCCTGACCGGGGGGAACGGGAGCCCGGCTGTCTTGCCGGGCCTGACCGCACAGTGCCGGCGAAAAATGGCCCGCGAGTACGGCCAGCACAAGCAGCAGGACGGCTCGCAGAGCTCCCGGCTTCCTCCGGTGGCTCACTCGTGGTCTTTCAACCATGCTTCCAGCCTGTCTATTCCTGCATTGTCGGGTTGTTTTTCCCGCATCCTTCCGGTCAGGATCCTCATGTCCTCAAACCGGTCGTAGTCCGCCAGGACGCTGAAAAGGTATAGCTCCGGCGTGATATCGTCGGGATCCACCTGTTTGAGCATGGATTCATAGGTCTCCCGCGCAGCTTCAAGTTCCTTTTTCTCTTGAGGGGTCAGGGATAGAGGTTCCAAGGGCTTGCGGCTTCTTTCCGTAACCCCGGCGCGCACCTGGGAGGCGCCCGATCGATGCAGCCGGGAGGGATCCACGAGCACCGCAACGCGTCTTACCTGTCTTGCAACGGGATTGGGCAAAGAGACGACCCGGGGTTTCCCTTTAGCCCCCGCGTTGCCCTCCGCCTGTCCCTCCAGACTGCCTGTCCTGAACGTCACGGGGCCCTTCCAGGTCTCCTTGCGGCCGTTTGAAAAATAGACGACCTGAACCAGTGCATTCTGTGACAGGCGAAAACGATCCCCCTCGCGCACTTTCATGAACGTTTCGACTTTGGCGGGCGCCCCTTCCGTGTTTGCACTCCAGAAGACGACCTCTCCGCTCAACCGGATGATCATTCCGACATCCGGCGTCGAGGTGGCCGCGCCGACTGCAGCACAGTGCAGGGCCCCCACAACCAGAACCGCCCAAAGGCCGAACGGCCGGATTCCGTCAACGACGCGCACCGTGCTCATCTTCCACCTCCTTTCTTTTTTCCAGGGCTCGTCCTCATCACCTCCATGACCTCGATTTCACCCGTGCGACCGGGCGGTTTCACTTTCTGTCTGCTCCCCACTGTCACGTGGGATCCTGCAGCTCCGACGGTGGCCTCGCTCGCCACAATAGCCCATCCGAGCGTCTTGGTCATACTCTCCAGGCGTGACGCCACATTCACCGTATCGCCAATGGCGGTATAGGTCATCCGCCTTTTCGATCCTATGTTTCCGACCACAGCGTCTCCGGTATGCACCCCGATGCCGATTCGAAACCGCGGTAGGTCCCTTTCCGGAAAACGTCGGCGGATCCAATCCTGGAAATCCTGGGCGATTTCAACCATGGACAAGGCAGCGTTCAACGCACGCCCGGCGTTGTCGGGCTGGGGCACCGGTGCACCGAAGATCGCCATCACCGCGTCGCCCATGAACTTGTCGACCATTCCTCCTTGCTCCAAAATGGGCACGCATGCGCGACCATAGTATTCATTGAGCATTTCCACCACTTCCTGAGGCGTGAGCCGCTCCGAGATGGTAGTGAAGCTGCGTATGTCCGAAAAAAGCACCGTCACTTCCAGGGTCTCTCCGCCCAGATCGGGAAGCCGAGGGCACGACAGGAGCTTTGTGACCATCGCGTCCGAGACGTAGGGAGAAATGGCAGCCTGCAGCCGCGCCCGGGCGCGTTCCTCACCGGTCAACCGCATGCCGAGCGATCCCAAATAGCAAAGTCCCAACGCCACCTGTGTGTTTGCGACCGGAAGGACAAGGTCCGCAGAGAACGACAGATAGGCAATGCCGCAGATGGCGAGGCAGAGAACACAAAGAAAGACCAAACCTCCGAGAGGACGTGACCTGACAAACCATAAGGCTGCAAGCAGGACAATGGACGCGAACCAGATCGCCCCCACCGGGGGAGACGGGGATCGGGGGTGCCTTCCCGAAAGGATGGTTTCCACTATGTTGGCGTGGATCTCAGGGCCGCTCATCGCTGCGGCCCTATCATGAAAGAACCTTCGAACGTAAGGGGTCGAGTGCACGTCGTTCGATCCGGTGTGCTCGTCGCCGATGATGACCACTTTGTCTTTGAGAAGCGCCATGGTCGTCGCGTCCGGTCCCGGCCGGGGTACCAGAAGGTCCCTGAAGGAGACCCGGGGAAAGGTGCCGGGTGGCCCCACATAGCCTATCCTCCGGGGTGAAAGGGGAGAGGACGGGTTGGCTGGTCCCATTGGTTTGCCGGAATGCTCCAAGTCCGGGCCCGAGGCGCGTGCGGCCAAAAGGGCCGCGAAGGTCAGACCGGGCACGGAGCCTTCTTCCAGTAGCGAAGGCAGGTAACGACGTACTACTTCATCGCCGTCGAGGTAAAAGTTGCTCAACCCCACGTCGGCAAGTCCACCCGGCAGGGCGTAGAGGTAGTTCTCCACAGGCAGCAAAAGCTCGCTTTCGCCAAAACGGTTGAGGGCCGCGTTGGCGATGAGCACCACGCGGCCCGAGTTGAGCTCTTTTCTAAAGGGGATGTCGTACGTACGGCTCACATCGCTTTCCTGCACCGCCAGCCTCTTGAGCCAGGCCTCGGCGCTTACGGAAAAAAGGAAGTCGATGCCGATGACCCGGGCCCCCGCCTCGCGAAGCACCCCGAGGGCCGTGGCAAAATACGGGCCCCAGAAGGCAAGGGGGACGTCTCGGTATTCCCGCAGGGACCGGTCGTCGACGGCCACGATGACCACATGTCGGGGTTTCCCGCGACGCCCGGCCGCTTGATGCCACAAATCGTAATATGCATGTTCCAAAGGATCGAGCCAGCCCAGGCGAGTCACCGCTTCATTGACAAGGCAGATGGACAGCGCGAGCAAACCGGCGACCCAATACCTCCTTTGCATGCTGTGAGCCATGATCCAAAGTCTTGCGGGAGTTCCATTCGGCATGGGCAGCGGCGGTACCCCATGGGTGGAGCCGCCATCTTGCGCCCTTGTATGCCATGATAGTGGTTTGGTCAACAGGGCTTCCCTGGAGGCAATCCACCCTGCGCAATCGCGAGGGAGGCGGGTGAGCCCGGATGCACGGGTCGCGGAAAGGGACTTGACCCAGGCTGTGTTCCGCTGCTAATGGCCGCCAAGGTCCATGCCCTTCGGGCCATTGATCATCGCTGCGGCCAGCCTGGTCCTTTTTCCAACCCGGGCAGCGCGGGCGCCTTTCCCGCCTTCATCCCCCTCTTCCCCGGGGACAAGGGCCGGGGTGAGGGTACAAATTGTGCAGTTTGTGGCCACGCGAGGTATGAGCCCAAGTCCACTGTCGGCCTTCTGTGGGTCGGGTGTGTCACTGCCCGTATCAATAACAGCAAGACTCAGGAAGCGACTCATGTCTCTTGGTTCAAAAAGGCTTTTCCATGCCGCCGTGGTCGCCGCGGGTCTTTTCCTTTCAAACGCGCTCCATTCGTACGCCGGGGTTCCGGTGTCCGGCCCCTCACCCCATTCCCAAGACGATCCCCGCCTGGAAAAAGCGGGGCGTCCCGGTACGACGCGCCCCCCGCTGCCCGACTATCAGGGGTCGGGGTCAGAGCCTGATTTTGTGCTGCCTCCGGTGCCGGCGCCTCGGCAAAGAGAGAGTGATCTGGCCGCTGCGCCGAGCGTTTTCGTGCGCCGATTCAAGATCGTGGGGCATACGGTCTTCTCCGATGAGGAGTTGTCAAAGGTTGCAGCCCCTTTTGAGAATCGGGAAATCACCTCCGAAGAGCTCGAGGAACTCAGGTACGGGCTCACACTCTACTACGTGAAAAGAGGGTACATCAACTCAGGGGCCGTCATCCCCGACCAGAAGGTTGTGGATGGGGTTATCCTGGTGCGCGTCATCGAAGGGCGGCTGAGCCGCGTGGAGGTCACAGGCGACACCTGGCTCCGCTCGGAGTACGTGAGCAGACGCCTTTTGCCGCGGGCGGGTCAATTTCCTTTGAACATGGACCAGTTGCAGGAAAGGCTCCAGCTCCTCCAACAAGATCCCCTCATCCAATGGGTGAAAGGGGAACTGGGGCCGGGAATCGCATTGGGCGAAAGCGTGCTCAAGGTGCGCGTACAGGAGGCAAAGGCTTATGAGTTGGGGGTCTGCCTGGACAACCACCGGTCTCCGAGTGTGGGCTCCTTCGGTATGGACCTTTTTGCAGCCCATCGTGATGTAACGGGCTGGGGGGACGCTCTGGAAATCCGGTGGGGGTTTACCGAGGGGCTGGATGACTTGGAAACTCAGTACACATTTCCCCTCACGGCCCGGGAGACGCGCCTGAAGCTGCGTTATGCCCGAAGCGGCTCCGAGGTGGTCGAAGAACCCTTTGACCGGATCGACATAAAAAGCGAGTCGGAAACCTACGGAATCACCTTGAGTCAACCCTTTTTCAGGACCCCGGGCGGGGAATTGCTGTTAGCTCTTACCGGGGAGCGACGCCACAGCGAAACATACCTTCTCGGACGGCCTTTCTCCTTTTCACGGGGCGCCCACGACGGAAAGAGCGACGTCGCGGTGCTTCGTCTTTCCCAGCAGTGGCTTACGCGGAGCAGGTCCCAGGTGTTGGCTGTCCGATCCATGTTCAGCCTGGGCGTGGACGGCCTGGGCTCCACCAAGAACCCCACGAGCCCGGATGGGGAGTTTTTCACATGGTTGGGGCAGTTCCAGTGGGCCAGGAGACTGGCAAGGCCCGAGGGGAGCCAGATCATCTGCAGGACGGACCTCCAGCTATCCAAGGACCCGCTGCTCCCCCTGGAAAAATTCGCGGTGGGCGGCGCCGACACGGTGCGCGGCTATCGTGAAAACCAGCTCGTCAGGGACAACGGCCTTGTTTCTTCCTTGGAGCTGCGCATCCCCCTGCCCCGGGTTCCCCTGCACGAGACCGGCAAAGGCGCCGACCTGGCGACGCTCCAGTTCGCCCCGTTTGCCGATTGGGGCTGGTCCTGGAACACGGACAGCCCCACCCCGTATCCGGACATCATTTTCAGCCTGGGACTGGGCCTGAGGTGGGATCCCACCTCCACCATACAGGCCCGCGTTTACTGGGCAATCCCCTTCAGAGACCTTGAGGCCGGTAGTTACGATCTTCAGGATTCGGGGATTCACTTCCAGGTAAGCTGTCGTCTTTTTTGAGACTCCCGACCGAGGCGTTCTGCGGAAGGTTGGAGGCATGAAGATGGTTCAAGAGCTGGCCTTAGCGCCACCATCTGCGTTTGGAACCAAGCGGGAAAAGCAGGGTCGCCAGGGCAGGTTCTTTCCGGGGAGATCCCCCCCTCATGATGGCGGGGTCAGAAGCGCAGGAGTCGCCGAGAGCCCTCAACCATGCGGACATCTGTTTCGAAGAAAGGAAGTTGCCCATGAGAAAGGCTGCCCAATCCCGTTGGAGAAGGAAGATGCCCAGTTTATTCGGGCTGTTGGATGGTGAGAAGTGCCTGGTGTTCGTTGCCTGCTTCTTTTTGGGGGTCTTGCCTGCCTCCGGGTCGAGTTACCCGGTACCGGACAGCCCGGCCGCCGATGCGTACTCTTCGAACACCTACGATGAAATGGGCTGGACGGAGGTGGAAATATCCGAAGGGGGTCTCGTTGACGTTGTCTCGGTGACTTATACATGGAATACTGATGGTTATGCGTATGAGGGATCCTTCTGGATTCGGTCGCCGTCCGGCAAGACGGCCCAGATTGCAGCAGGCCAGGGTGATGGGACATATACGCTCCCCCTGGCTTCCTTTCGGGGCGAAAACGCCAGTGGACTATGGCGACTATGGATAGAGGACAGTTACGGCGACGGTGGGCACCAGGCCGCGGACATCACCTTGTCGGTTGCCTTGGTCGATCCGGAAACCCCTGCTGGCTTGCAGGCCAACTACGACGGGACTTCGGTCGAGGCGCAGTGGGAACCGCCGATTCGGGAAGATGGTTTGCAGGGTTACCATGTCTATCGGAATGGTGTGAAGGTCCATGACGGTCTTGTCTCGCTTACATCCTACTCCGATGCGGGCGTTGTATTGGGGGGGAAGTACTGCTACACGGTAAGGGCCGTTTATCAAGGGGAAGGCCCCCCCTCAAACGAGGCGTGCGTGCTGGTTGCTTCCAGCTATGCCTTGCAGTTCAACGGAGAAGATCATTATGTAAGTGCTGGAAGTCAAGAAAGCCTGAACATCACTGGTTCTTTGACCTTGGAGGCGTGGATCAGGCCGCACGGTTGGGGTGAAAACCCAATGTACGGCTTTGGCAGGATAGTGGACAAGGAAAAGTTCAGCCTCCTGATCAACAGCGCCCATAATCCCTTATACAACGATCATAGTCTGGTCTTTTCCATCACCAACGAGCACGGCGATACGATTGCATTGAATACACTCGCGAACACCATCGTGCTGCACAAATGGCACCACGTTGCCGTCACCTATGACGGCACCGGGGATGGGAAGATCTACATAAACGCAGTGGAGCAAGAGACGGTCCAACCCAAGGGCCCGCTTCCGGATTCCATACCCGACAACCTGGAACACCCCCTGTTGATTGGGGAATCGGCGAATCAGAATCGCGCTTTTGAAGGAGAGATGGACCGTGTGGCAATCTGGAGCGTCGTGAGAAGTGAGCAACAGATTCAATCCAGTATGGAGAACGGTGTCACCGGAACAGAGGTGGGTTTGAGAGGCTACTGGCCGATCGAGGAGAGCGCCGGCAGTTTACTGGTCGACAAGTCCCCCAGAGCAAACCATGCGAGCATTCATGGTCCGGAATGGGTCGAAGGAGCTCCTTTTGATGAGCTGAATCGGATTCCGCGCAACGTACGGTCCTCATCCGACCAGGCAGGGGCCAACCGATTGACATGGACGCCGCCGGTGCGCACCCACGGCCTGCACGAATACATTGTGTATCGGAACGCAGTGAGAGTGGGAACAGGGATGACCACCACGTGGTTCGAGGAGACAGCCCTTAGCCCCAACGTTGTATACTGCTACACGGTGACATCGGTTCACGATGGAATCGAAAGCGTTGTTTCCTGTGAGTCCTGTACCATGCCCCATGATGGGGTGCTGTTTGTTAATGCCGCAGCCACGGGGGCCGACAACGGCAGCTCATGGCACGATGCCTTCAAAGAGCTTCAGAGTGCCCTCGCTTTCGCGAAAGGAGGCGATGACATTTGGGTTGCCGCGGGCACCTACAGACCGGACTTCGATGTGCACAGCGGCCAGCACACCGGTGAACGGATGGCGGTATTTAGACTGAGGAGCGGGGTTGCGGTCTATGGGGGCTTTGACGGGACGGAGACCGCACGTGAGCAGCGGAGGCCACTGGCCAATGAGACGCTTCTGAGCGGGGACATCGGTCTGGCGGAAGACAAGGGCGACAATGCCGTGAGGCTCGTACTGTGTGGTAATGGTACCGACACCAAGGCAATACTGGATGGATTCACGATAAGAGACAGTTACTCCGGAACGGACCTGCCGACAAACGGTGGAGGATTGCATTGTTACAACAGCAGCCCCACACTCTCCAATCTCGTCTTGAATGCCAATCAGACGGCATATTTCGGCGGTGGAATTTACGTTGAAGGGGGCAATCCTACGCTGACAAAGGTCGCTTTCAGCGGAAATTCCGCTAAATGGGGCGGAGGAATGTATGCTTACAGAAGCCTTCCGATACTATACGATGTTTCTTTTGCGTGGAATTTTGCGGACTATGGGGGTGGAATTTATAATACCGAGAGCAGCCTCACTGTGGTTGGCGGCAGTTTCAGAGAGAACCATGCCGGCAAACATGGAGGTGCAATCTATAGTGAAGCACAAAGTAATTCCACTATTAAGAATGTTGAGTTCATTGGTAACTCGGCGAACCAGTATGCTGGAGGAATGTTAAATCATCAGAGCAGTCCTCGTCTGAGTGATGTGGTTTTCAGAGAGAACGAAGCCAAACGTGGTGGCGGTGTGTATAATGAGTATTCGAGTTGCACTTTTCGGAATGTTTCTTTTCACCAGAACATTGGTACTGAGTTTGGTGGAGGACTTTTCAACTTTCAAAGCAACACTGAGATTGTTAACACATGGTTCAAAAGCAACCTGGCGAAGTATGCGGGTGGCGTTTATAATCACACGAGTAACCCCCATATCACGAATGCCGTTTTCTTCAGGAACATGGCTGACGATGTAGGAGGCGGCATGTTCAACGGGGCTGACAGCCGGCCGGTGCTGACCAACGTCACGTTCTCCGAAAACCAGTGTCCGTATGTTGGCGGTGGGATGGTGAACTTCAACAGCAATCCTACGGTCGTGAACAGCATCTTTTGGAACGACACCGCCCCAATGGGCGCGGAGATTTATGACGACGGTGGAAACACAAGTGTCCGTTACAGCATCGTGCAAGGCGGGTGGGAAGGCAGCGGCAACCTCGACGCGGATCCCTTATTTGTGAATGCGCAGGAGGCAGATCTGCGTCTTCGCTCCGGGTCGCCTGCCGTCGACGCCGGCGATCGTACCGCCTTGCCGGAAGATACCCTGGACATCGACATCGACGGTGACACGACGGAACCCATTCCGCTCGACCTATCAGGAAATCCACGTGTCGTGGGAATGGGCCCGGACATGGGGGCTTACGAATCCGCGACCATTGAAAGGTACGAATTGTCTCATGTGCTGCTCATTCTCAGGCTACTGGCCGGAGCCCCTGTGGGATCATCCTGTTACGGCCTGGATGCCACAGGTGATGGGAGAATCGATTCTCAGGACTTGTTGTACATCCTGAGCAGTGTCTTGGAACTGAGGCAATAGACCCCCGAAAGCAAAGAAATGCACCCCCTGCAGCCATGTTTGTTGGCTGCCGGATGAGGCCGATGCTTCCGCAACGAGGCTGGAGGGCCGGCCCATGCCGCTGAAGAAACGCTCGACGGTCATTTGGTCGTGTGTTTTGTGGGCGCTGATACACATGGTGGCTTGTTCCGCCGCATGGGCGGAAGTCACGCTGGATGGGACCCTGGGCCCCCGAAAGACGCTTGCGGGTCCGGATTACCAGATCACTGCCGATGTGGGAAAGCAACTCGGGGGCAACTTGTTCCACAGCTTCGGCCGGTTCAGCATGAATCTGGCTGAAAGCGCCACCTTCACGGGGCCGGATTCCGTGCAGAATATCATCGGCCGGGTAACAGGCCAAACCGAGTCCCGGATAGACGGCCTACTGTGTTCAAGATACCGGAAGCCCATCTCTTCTTGCTCAACCCTGCCGGCGTGGTCTTCGGACCTCATGCCACATTGGATATCAAGGGCTCATTTCACGTAAGTACAGAGGATTACATGCTAAATGCTTCTTCCCTGAGCGGGGTGCGTTCTGCGGTCCGGCCTCACCCTCCGGCAACCTTCCAGCACCGGACCAGGTGACGGTTCTCCACCTCGTAAAGGGGGATTTCTTCCTTGCGACAGCGGGGTTCCACCAGGGGGCACCGGCCCTGGAACTTGCAGCCCGGGGGAGGATCCAGGGGCGTGGGGACGTCCCCGCCCAGGACCTCCAAGCGCCTTTCGGCACCGGGTTCGGGAGGGGGCACGGCGGCGAGAAGGGCCTTGGTGTACGGGTGGACGGGGCGGTCGAAGAGCTGCTCGCAGGGGCCGCTTTCCATGATGTGCCCGAGGTACATGACGGCCACCCGGTTGCTCACGTAACCCACCACGTTCAGGTCGTGGGAGATGAAAAGATAGCTCAGGCCCAGATCGTCCTGGAGGTCCTTGAGGAGGTTTATGAGCTGGGCCTGTATGGAGACGTCCAAGGCGGAAACCGGTTCGTCGCAGACGATGAGGGATGGCTCCACGCTCAGGGCCCGGGCCACGCCGATGCGCTGGCGCTGGCCCCCGCTGAATTCGTGGGGAAACCGGTCCGCGCTCCCCGATGACATCCCCACCCTTTCCAGAAGCTCCGCCACCGTCTCTTTGCGCGCCGCCCTGCCAAGGCCCAGGACGCGAAGCCCCTCTTCGATGGATTGCCCCACGGTCATCCTGGGGTTCAGAGAGCCGTAAGGGTCCTGGAAGACGATCTGCATCTCCTTGCGAAGCGGCTTCATCTCCTTCTGGGTGAAACGGCTGATCTCGCTTGCCCTGTATACGATGCTCCCCCCATCGGGTTCCAGGAGCTTGAGGACCAGGCGGGCCACCGTGGACTTGCCGCATCCGCTTTCCCCCACCAGCCCCAGGGTCTCCCCTTTCGGGATGGTGAAATCCACCCCGTCCACGGCCTTGATCCAGCCCTGCACCCTCCGGAGAAACCCCCTGCGCACGGGGAAGTGCTTCTTGAGACCCTCCACCTTCAAGGTACAAGGCCCATCCGGGCTGGGGGGCCCCACATCCGGCGACCCCGGGGCGCTGCTCTCAGGCAACCGGCTTTTCATGAAATCCCCTGCCCCCCCTTCTCGTAAAGGACCGGGCAACGGCTCAGGTGGCCCACCCCGTTGTCGCACATGGCGGGAAAGTCCGACCGGCAGGCGCCCACCGCGTGGGGGCACCTGGGGTGAAAGGGGCATCCCCCGGGCTTGCGGGCCGGGTCGGGCACCGCACCCGGGATGGAGTGGAGCCTGCCCCCCTTTCCGCCGCGGCGGGGCAGGGCCGCGAGAAGGCCCTGTGTGTAAGGGTGGCGCGGGTGCTGGAAAATCCGGAACCGGTCGCCCTGCTCCACGATGATGCCGGCGTACATGACGTAGACCCGGTCCGCGATGTTGGCCACCACCCCGAGGTCGTGGGTGATATAGAGGACCGCCATGGAGCGACGCTGCTGCAAGTCCCGGAGAAGCTGGAGGATCTGGGCCTGCACGGTCACGTCCAGGGCCGTGGTGGGTTCGTCGGCGATAACCAAGTCAGGCCCGCAGGCAAGGGCCATGGCGATCATCACACGCTGGCGCTGCCCCCCGCTGAGCTGATGGGGATAGTCCTTGAGGCGCTCCCGGGCCGAAGGGATACCCACGTCCTTGAGAAGCTCGACGCACCTTTGCTTCAGGGCCTCCGGTTCGACGGATTCGTGGGTGCTTATGCTCTCGGCGATTTGATCCCCTATGGTGAAAACGGGGTTGAGCGACGTCATGGGCTCCTGGAAGACCATGGCGATGTGCCGGCCGCGTATCCTCTGCATCCGCTCCTCGGGCCACTCGAGAAGGTCCTGTCCCCTGAACACCACCCGGCCTCCCGCGATCCGGCCCGGGGGCCGGGGAACGAGCCCCAGAATGGCCAGGGCCGAAACCGTTTTCCCGCACCCCGATTCGCCCACCAGGCACACCGTTTCTCCGGCCCTGACCTCGTAGGTCACCCCGTCCACGGCACGGGCCGTGGAATCGTCCCCTTGGAAATGGACCCGCAGGTCCTGGACCGTTAGCAGGGGGCTGTCGGCCATGGATGTCTTCAAGTCCTTTGCTGGAGCTTGGGATTGAGGGCGTCGCGAAGTCCCTCGCCAAAAAGGTTGAACGACAGCACCACGATCAGGATGGCCGTGCCCGGTATGAAGGTGAGCCAGGGCGCATCGAAGATGAACCGCTTGCCGTCGGACAGGACGTTTCCCCAGGTGGCGTGGGGGGGCGGCACCCCGAAGCCGAGAAAGCTTAAGCCCGCTTCGGTCAAGATTGCCGACGCGATCCCTATGGTGGCCGAAACGAGGACCGGGGCCACCGCGTTGGGCACCATGTGGCGGAAGATGATCCGCGTGTTTCCCACCCCCAGGGCACGGGCCGCGGTCACGAAATCCTGTTCGCGCAGCGACAGAAACTCGGCGCGGACAAAGCGGGTGGTCCCCATCCAGCTCGTGAGGCCTATGACGATCATGATGTTGTACATGCTGGCGGGAAGCAGGGCCACCACGGTGAGGATGAGGAAAAAGCTCGGAAAACAGAGCATGATGTCCACAAGGCGCATGATCAGTGTGTCCACGGAAAGGGTCTCCGCGTCAAGGGCTTTTCTCCAGAAAGACCTTTTTGTTTGGGGTGGGACCCGGTCCTTCGAGAAATGGAACCACCAAAGGAACGCGAGGGCCCCCAGAAAGACCACCCCTGCCGCCGAGGCGAGCCGAAGGGTCCCCAGCACCAGCCCCGCTGCAAGCGTCAGGGCCACCAGGATGTGTCCCGTTCTCACGCGGTGGAGGCCGAAGTAGCCGGCGATCCCGCCCATGACGATCCCTATTACCACGGATATGCCCACCGCCACGAACCCCACGGTCAGGGAGACCCACGCACCCTGGAGCATGCGCGAAAACACGTCCCGCCCCAGATCATCGGTCCCGAAAAGGTAGATCCCCATAAAAGGGGCCTCTCCGGGGGCCAGGGTGTCCAGGTTGGCCCGGGAAAGGGGCGGCCGGAGTTTTTCCTGGAGACGCACCCGGGCGGGTTCGAAGACAGGCTCGTGCCCCGAGGTGAGGAAGAGACCGGCAAGGGCCACGCAGAAGAACACCAGGAAGATCGCCAGTCCCGCAACGGCGAGCCTGTTTTGCCGCAGCAGCTTCCACGACCTTTGCATCCGTGTCTGCCGGGGGGCCACAGGTTCATTGAGGGCGCTCGGGGCTTCCATCAAAGACGTATCCTCGGGTCCACCGCCAGGTACAGAAGATCGGACACAAAGGTGCCGGCGAGCACGAGGACGGCGGAAAGGAAATTGACCGTCAGGATCACGGGATAATCCCTGGCCAGGATGGCCTCGTAGGCCATCCTGCCCATGCCGGGCCACGCGAAGATCGACTCGATGATCACCGAGCCCCCGATGAGCCCGGGAAGGATCAGGCCGAACATGGTCACAAAGGGAAGCAGGGCGTTTCGTAGGGCATGCTTGTAGTGCACCTGGTCGGCCGCAAGGCCCTTGGCCCTTGCGGTACGCACGTAGTCCTGGCCTTCCACTTCCAGCATCTGGCTGCGCACGTATCGGGAGAGCACGGCGATGCCTCCCGTGGCCCCCAGGACGGAAGGGATGAACAGGTGCCACACCCGGTCCATGGCCATGTGGGTCCAGGAAGAGGCCCCCAGGCCGAAAGTCTCCATGCCGATGACCGGGACGTGGAGGCGTGTCACCACCAGGATGATGAGGATGTAGGCAAAGAAAAAGCCGGGGATGGAGATGAGAAGGTACGCCGCAAAGGTGGTGCTCCGATCGTAGAGCCCGCCCCTCTTGATCGCCGAACGTATGCCCACGGGAAACGAGAGGGTCCAGGTCAGCAGGGTCCCCACCACAAAAAGGGGCAAGCTGTTGAGGAAACGCTCCCAGATCTTGGCCAGGACCGAGCGGTTGTCCTTCCACGAAACGGTCTTTCCCGTGAAAAGGTCCTTGTAGAAAAGCCCGTACTGCACGTGGAGGGGCCGGTCGAGATGAAATTCCCTGCGGAACCGCTCCACCATCTCCGGGGTGAACTTGGGATTGAGGGGGTCCACCTGGCTCGGCTCGCCCGGTGCCAGATGGATGATCAGAAAGGAAACCACCGAGACGAAGAAAAGGGTGATCGCCTTTTGAATGACGCTGCGTCCCAGAAAGGATATCATCCGGTCACCCTTCGGCCGCAAAGACGGGCGGCTGGGGCAGTTTCACCCACTTGTTGAAGTGAAAGCTGTAGTTTCCCGTCTTGGTGGGGGTTATCTTCGTGTACACCACGTTTCCCTGTTCGTCCCTTTTCCTTATCACGATGCGTTTGTCGAGCACTGCGGTCCACTTGCCCACGTAAAGAAACGTGTAGGGCTGCTCACGGGCGATGATCTCGTGGAGCCTGTGGCAGTAGGCCACCTGTTTCTCATGGTCGTATTCCCGGCGGATCCTTATGATCAGATCATCGGCTTCCGCGTTCCGGAACCCGACGAAATTGAGCTGGTAGGGATGGGTCTGGCTGGAATGCCATATCTGGTAAAGGTCCGGCTCGATGCCCATGGACCACCCGAGGATCAGGGCGTCGAAATCCGCCTTGTCCACCCGCTCCTGTATGAAGACGGACCATTCCAGAAGGTCGGTGCGGACATCGACCCCGATCCGTTTCCAGGCATCCTGGGCAATGGCCAGCACGGCCTTGCGGAGATCGTTGCCGCTGTTGGTGATCAGCGTGAATTCCAGTTTCTTTCCGTCCTTTTCGAGCCATCCTTGCCGGTTGCGCTTCCAGCCCGCCTCCCCGAGAAGGGTCAGGGCCCCCTGGGGGTCGTAGGGCAAGGTCTTGATGCCGTGATCGTAGTAATCGGTCTGCTTGACGAACGGCCCCGTGATGCGTTCTCCCTGACCGTACAGCACAAAATCGAGGATCTTCTGCACGTCGATGGCCATGCCCAGGGCCCTGCGGACCCTCGGGTCGTCGAAGGGCTTGCGTCGCATGTTGTAGCCGATGTAGGTGTATCCGAAAGAGGTGCCCGAAAAGTCCTGGAAGCGCGGGTCGGCTTGCAGTCGCTGCACCTGGTGCGGCTGCACCCCGTAACTGTCGACGGTGCCGGCGTAGAACTCCATTTCCTGCGTGAGCAGATCCGGAATGATGCGAAGCACGTACCGCCCGTAGTTGGGCGGTCCTTCCCAGTAGTCTTCAAACCGCACAAGGTCGATGTACTGGTCCGATTTCCACTCCCGAAACACAAACGGTCCGCAGCCCACGGGGCGCCTGTTGAAGGCGCTGTGCCGGATCGAGAACGCTGCGGGGTCCTTTCCCAGGCCCCCGGCCTCCTCTTCCAGGGCCTCCCGGTCCAGGAGGTGCTCGGGAAGGATCCCCATGGCCCAGGTCCCCAGAGCCGGTGAATAGAGCCTCTTGTACACCACCCGCAGGGTCAGGGGGTCGAGGACCTCCACCCGCTTCACCGGCTCGTAGTCCGAAATGCGCGGAGACAGGTTCTTGGGATCCATGATGGCGTGGTAAGTGAAGGCCACGTCGTGGGCGTCCAGAAGGTGCCCGTCGTGAAAGCGCACCCCCGGCCGCAGGTGGAAGACGAGCACCGGATTGTGCTCCGTGGCCGGCAGCAGTTCCTCCGCATACGCAGCCCGCCTGCTGTCTTCAACGGCAGGTTCGGTGCGAACACGGGGCCTGGCATCGAAGGAATGGAAGTAATCCTTGCCCAGGATCTGTGACAGGTTTTCAAAAAGGTCCTGGTCCACCGCCCCGAGGGCCAGCTTGATCCGGGGCGGAGCACTCACGTGCACCCGTATCTCGCGCTCGTTGCCTTCCCTGTCCTTTTCCTTGCGGGTCGTCGCCCATTGATCCGGGGCGATCACGGTGATTTCGCGAATGCCCCTGAGCGAACGGCGGAGGGCAGGTGAGAGGTTTTCGCCCTTGTCCCTGTTGTGGGCAATGAAATCCGCCACCTGTCGGGCTTCCAGCTCGCCCCGCCTCGGTACGGAGGCCGACGGGTTCACATAGAAGTAAGCCTCCTCGTAGATTTCCCAGGAAGCGGCCACCCGGCCCCTGAAACGCAGGTCCTCATCCCTGTCGATGAGTCCTTCGAAGACCAGGGACTCGATCTGGCTGCTGGAAGCGTCTGCCGACAGAATGGGGTTGAGCAGGCTCGCGTCGCCGATGGATGCGGTGATGTATTCCTCGAGCCGTTTGGGATTGCCCCGGGTTTGCTCTTCGTAGGTGGGGACCCACAGATAGGACTGCAGCAGGAAAACGCTGAGGACCAGAGGCACCAGAAGCAGCATCCGTTTGGTAGTCATGCTGAGAAACCGCAATACACTCCGCGCGTCGGCCAAATGCGCTTTTTGTACCCTGACCCCGGCCCTCCCGGAGGGTGAGGGAAACGTAGGAAAACGCAAGAGCAATGGATTGGGCAGCCCTCCAGCCGCCGGCCGGGCCTGGAAAACCATCTCCGGCCCCGGTCTTCGGGCGAAGTTACCGACGGTACGGGATAGGCCCCTGACAGTCAAGAAAAAAGGGTCCGCCCATTCACCCCCATGACCGGGAAAAAGTTCTTGACATGGCCGCACGCGGCGTATGTGATGACACGATCACGGAGACATGCGGGGCGCCCGGATCGAAAGGAGCAGGTCCGTCATTGGAACCAGACACTGGGGGAGTGCATGGAGGGGGTGGGGCCCACGCGGCACCGCCCCACGCCGTCAAGGAGCGGATCGACAAGGCTCGCTGCGCGTATGACCGGTACGGGGGTACGCTTTTGCGGGATCCGGAGGTCCGGGGGCTCCTTGGTCGATATGCCGGCGCCATTGGGAAGACGGGGCAAACCATGGGCGTCATGGGGATGGCTTCCGCCTGCGGGACGTGCGCCACGGGCAAGGACGGAAGCTGCTGCTTCCAGGGGGTGGAGGAATGGTACGATCCTTTCCTGCTGCTCACCAACCTTCTCCTGGGGACATCCATCCCCCACGAGCGGGAGGTTGCCGGAAGCTGCCTCTTTGTGGGGGCAAAAGGATGCAAACTCCAGGCCCGTTACTGTTTCTGCGTCAACTATGTCTGCTCCGGTCTCTGGAGATCCATGGGTTCGGACGCCGTACGGAAGTTACTGGCAGTGGCCGGAGAAGAACTGTACTGGGGCTGGAAGCTGGAACAGAGCCTTCGGGATCGTCTCAAAGGCAAGATCCTTTAATGAATGCGATAGACAGGACCAGGAGACTGCTCCATGGATTTTGAGACCATCATCTATGAGAAAGAGGATGGGGTCGGCATCGTCCGGCTCAATCGTCCGGAGCGGATGAACGCGGTGATAGAAGAGATGTACCGCGACCTTCAAAGCGCACTGGGCATGGCCGAAAGCGACGGACAGGTGCGGGTGCTTATCCTGACCGGGTCGGTCCGCAAGCACCCGGACGGGGACAAAGAGGCATTCTGCGCCGGCGCCGACCTCAAAAAGCACGCCGGCGGGCAGCGGACGGCCGTCCAACGCAGGCAGTACATCCTGCTGGGTCACGAGACCTGCCGCCGGCTCCACAACTTTCCCAAACCGGTTATCGTGGCGGTCAACGGGCCGGCCCGTGGGGCCGGTGCGGAGATGGCCCTCAACGGCGATTTTCTCTTCATGGCCGACACGGCCACCATCGGATTTCCCGAAACGTCTCTCGGTTCCTTTGTGGGAGGCGGCGTCACCCGCCATCTCACCCAGATCATCGGGATGATGCGGGCCAAGGAATTGATCTACGGCGGAAGGGTTCTCAATGGCCCCGAATCCGTCGGGATGGGGCTTGCCCTCAAGTCGGTGCCCGTGGCAAACCTCATGGACGATGCCCGTGCCTTTGCCCGGGAACTGGCGGCCAAGGCCCCCATTTCCATGGCCTTTGCCAAGAGCCAGATACAGGAGGCACCCGGTCGGGACCTCCAGACCGTGCTGCTCCTGGAGGCCGATGCCATCTTGGCCACCATGCACACCGAGGACTGGCAGGAGGGGGTGCGCTCCTTTGCCGAGAGACGTCCGCCTGTTTATAGGGGGAGGTGAAATGAGCCTGGAAAGCATCCTCAACCCCGGGTCCGTCGCGGTGATCGGGGCCTCCAAGTCGTCCACCAAGAGGGGATTTCAGGCCATCCGCACCCTGCTGGAAGAGGGTTTCGGGGGAGCCATCTACCCGGTGAACCCCAAGGAGAAGAACATCCTGGGGCTCAAATGCTATCCCAACGTGTCTGCCATCCAGGACCCGGTAGACCTGGCGCTTATCACCACTCCCGTTGGGACTGTGGCTTCCGTACTAGACGACTGCGGCCGCAAAAAGGTCAAGGGAGCTGTGATCGTGGCCGGGGGATTCGGAGAAGCGGGCGAGGAGGGAAGGCGTCTGGAGAGCAGTGTGGTGGACGCGGCCCGCAAGAACGGGATCCGGCTCATCGGGCCCAACACCTCCGGGATGCTCAACCTGAACACCCGCTGCAATCTTGTGGGCTTGAGAGACGCCCCCGCCGGCGACATCGCCCTTTTGAGCCAAAGCGGCAACATGGCCCTGACCCTCATCACCGAAGCCCGCATCAAGAGCCGGAAGGGCTTTTCCTACTACGTCGGGGTGGGAAACGAGGCGGACATCAAGTTCCACGAGTACCTGGAGTTCTTCAGAAACGATGCCTCGACCCGTGGCATTCTCATGTACGTGGAAGGCATGCGCAACGGAAGACGCTTTCTCCAGGAGGCGTACCAGACCACCATAGAAAAGCCCATCGTCCTTCTCAAAGGAGGGCGCTCCCTGACGGGCAGCCGTTCCGCGGGCTCCCATACCGGAGCGCTCACCGGCATGTCCCGGGTGGCCCTGGGAGCCTTCAGACGGGCCGGGATCATCACGGTGGAACGGTCCGACGAGCTGTTTCCGGCCATGGAATGCCTCACGAGTCTGCCGCCCCTCAAGGAAAAACGCATCGCCATTCTTGCCGACGGCGGGGGGCACGCAACGATCGTCGCCGATCTTCTGGCCGACCTCGGTGTGGAGGTGCCCCCCCTGACCCAGGCCACCCAAAACAGGCTGCGCAAGATCCTTCCGGCCAACGCCGCGGTGACCAACCCCGTGGACGTGGCCGGGGGAACGGATGCCGACCCCTCGGTTTTCGCCGACTGCGCAGAAGCCATCCTCAAGGACCGGGATATCGCGGGCCTCCTCGTTGTGGGCCTTTTCGGGGGTTACGGCATCCGTTTCGACCCGAGCCTCGCCTTTGCCGAGGAGGACGCGGCCCACAGGATGGGAAAACTGGTGAAGGCCCGCCACAAACCGATCATCGTGCACAGCCTCTACAGCTTTCAAAAGCCCCATCCCCTCGACCTCTTGCGATACTACAACATCCCCGTGTACGATTCCCTGGATGTGGCGTGCAAGTGCATGGCGGTCCTTGGAGAATACGGACAGTACCTGAACACCTACCACTCCCGCGCCAATTTCGTTCTCCAGTGGGGAAGGCGTGCGCGCTCCAAGGCGGTGAAGCTCATCCGCCAGGCCCGGAAGGAGGGGCGCGATGCCCTTCTGGAACACGAAGCCAAGGCGATTTTTCGGGAGCACGGAGTGCCTGTCCCACGCGAAGAGGTGGCCGCGGACGCCGAAGAGGCGGTCCGAATGGCCGAGGAAATGGGCGGTCCGGTGGCCATGAAGATCGTGTCGCCGCACATCCTGCACAAGAGCGATACGGGCGGCGTGCGGCTCCACGTCCAGGGCGCCGAAGAAGTGCGTGCGGCTTTCGGGCAAATCGTGGAAAATGCCAGGAGCCAGCGACCCGATGCGGACATCCGTGGTGTGCTGGTGACCCCCATGGTCGAAAAGGGCGTGGAGGTGATCATCGGGACCAAGATCGACGATCAGTTCGGTCCCGTGATCATGTTCGGACTGGGGGGAATCATGGTGGAGGCCCTCAAGGATGTGGCGTTCAGGGTCCTGCCCATATCCCACCATACGGCTCCCAAGTTGATCCAGGAAATAAGAACGGCGCGGCTTCTGGACGGTTTCAGGGGATCGCCCCCCTGCGACAAGAACGCCCTGGTCCGCCTCCTGCTGACCATCTCCGAGGTGGTGGAAGCGTACCGCGACATCCAGGAAATGGACCTGAACCCGGTGATCGTCCACGAGAAGGGCCTCAGCATCGCCGACGCCGGCATCCTTCTCAAGCACCGAACGTGAAGGAGCCCCGTGGCGCGGGCCGGTCCGACAACCCGTCCTCAGTCCGAGTGCAGCACATTCCCCCCTTGAGGGGGGCCAAGGGGGTTGTCTGGGGAGAATCCGCGGAATAAGAATCCAGAGGTGCCTTTCTGAGGGGTCTTGCGTCCGTCAGGTGGGATGCGCCGTTTCATGGACCCTCGCGGGCCCGGCGGCAGGGTGAATTTGGTCTATGCGCCGACCAACTGTGAATCTTATCCATTTTGGCAGCAAGCGACCCGAATAATCGTTCTCGTTGTCGTAATCGCGATCATAAACGCCTTCGTGGTTCCCATGCTTGGATTGTTGCTTGCCCCTGACAAAGAGGCAAAGTATCCCAGGGAGCAACGGTGCCCGTCAGCCTGGGCGTTGCCTTTAGGGCTCGCGTGAAGATAAGTTCCCGTTTTCAGGCGTCGAGGCGCGAGGAAGGCGAATGGCGGGCCATTTAACCGACGAGCCACGCTGCCAGGCGTGATGGATAGGCGCATCAAAATGGGAAGTTATTTTTGAGCGAGCCCTTAGGTTCGAGAACGATCACCGTGCCTGGGGGACTGATTACGGCAACGACAACGATCACGGACGGGAATAGCCAAAAAACCTCTAACAGTTCGTTTTTTATGTAATTGCCGTCAGAACCAATTTACCCTTGGCCCGGCGGGCCGGACCATTGACAAGAGGAGCGAAATTGCTGTATCTGGCGTAGCATTTGGCCTGAAGGTGTTTCTTTTTCGGAGGCGGCTGGCGCCGTGTGAGGGGGCGGCGGTGCCCGAACAAAGATGAAGATAGGAAAACCGGAGAAAAGATGGACAAGACCGATCTCATCGTGATCAACGGCAACGAGTATGCTTTCGAACCGGGCGAAACCATCCTGGAGGTGGCCCGGCGAAACGAGGTGGATATTCCCACCCTTTGCCATCTCAAGGGAGCCGCACCCACCGGGGCCTGCCGCATTTGCGTGGTGGAGGTGGAAGGGGCCAGAAACCTGGTTGCGTCGTGCGCGGCCCCTGCGGCCGCCGGGATGGTGGTGCGCACCGAATCTCCCGTGGTCGTGGAGTCCAGGCGCCTCACCCTCGAACTGCTCCTGTCGTCCGGGAACCACAACTGCGCCATTCGCAACTCCGATGACAGGGACTGGACGGACTTCCAGCTCCATGTGCAGCAGTGCGACGAGGCCGAGGAGCTGTGTCCCGTCTGGGGCGATTGCCGTTTGCAGGAGCTTGCCTACCGCTACCAGGTGCACGGGAAACGCTTTGGCCGCACCGAAACCCCCTATCCCATGGAAAAGGTCAACCCCTTCATTGTAAGGGATTTTTCCCGGTGCATACTCTGCGGAAGGTGCGTCCAGGCCTGCAACGAGGTCCAGGTCAACAACGCCATCTACTTCGGGTACCGGGGATCGGCCTGCAAGATAGTGGCCGGAGAGGACGTGCCGCTCAACGATTCGGACTGCGTGTTCTGCGGCGAATGCGTGCAGGCGTGCCCGGTGGGGGCCCTTGTGGAGAAGAATGTGCGCTACGCCCATCGGCCGTGGGAGACCCGAAAGGTCCGCACCACGTGCAGTTACTGCGGCGTGGGCTGCCAGATGTGGCTCCACGTGAAAGACAACAAGGTGGTGCGGGTGACCGGGGTGGAGGACGTGGGGCCCAACTTCGGCAGCCTCTGCGTCAAGGGCCGGTTCGGGTTCGACTTCATAAATCATCCGGACAGACTGACCACCCCCCTTGTAAGAGAGGGGGACGGCTTCCGGGAAGCCTCCTGGGAAGAAGCCCTGGCCCTGGTGGCGGAAAGGCTCGGACAGATCAAAGAATCGCACGGTGCCGACTCGATCGGCGTGCTCACCTCGGCACGGATCACCAACGAGGAGAATTACGTGGCCCAGAAATTCACCCGTGCGGTGCTCAAGACCAACAACGTGGACCACTGCGCCCGGCTTTGACATTCCTCCACGGTGGCCGGTCTGGCCGCAGCGTTCGGAAGCGGGGCGATGACAAACCCCATCGAGGACATCGAAAAGGCACAGGTGATCCTGATCATCGGATCCAACACTACGGAAAACCACCCGGTGCTGTCCTCCTACGTCAAGAGGGCCGTCCGGTTCAAAGGGGCCAAGCTCATCGTGGCGGACCCGAGAAGAGTCCCCATCACGCGGTTTGCCGACTTGTGGCTGCGGCACAACCCAGGCTCGGACGTCGCCCTGATAAACGGCATCATGCACGTGATCGTGACGGAGAACCTGTGCGACGAAGCTTACGTCGAGCAGAGAACGGTGGGGCTGGATGATCTGAAGAAAACGCTGGAAAAGTACACGCCGCAGTATGTTTCTTCCATCACCGGGTTGCCCGCGGAGGACGTGGTGCGCGCCGCGAGGTTGTACGCCGGGGCTCGGGCGGGCAGCATCCTGTATACCATGGGGATCACCCAGCACATCACCGGGACGGACAACGTGAAGAGCCTTGCCAACCTTGCCATGCTCTGCGGCAACGTGGGGGTGGAAGGGGGCGGCGTGAATCCCCTGCGGGGCCAGAACAACGTGCAGGGGGCTTGCGACATGGGCGGGCTTCCCAACGTGTACACAGGATACCAGCCCGTGACCGACGCCAACGCCCGGGCACGGATGGAGGAGGCGTGGGGGGTCGCCGGGCTGCCGGACAAGCCCGGTCTCACCGTCACGGCCATGATGCCCCTGGCCCACGAGGGCAAGCTCAAGGCCCTTTACGTGATCGGCGAAAACCCCATGGTTTCGGACCCCGACCTCCGGCACGCCGAGAAGTCCCTTGCCAACCTCGATTTTCTGGTGGTCCAGGATATTTTCCTCACCGAAACGGCCCGCATGGCCCACGTGGTCCTTCCCGCCTGCTGCTTCGCCGAAAAGGAGGGGACCTTCGCGAACACGGAGAGAAAGGTGCAACGGGTGCGAAAGGCCGTCGAGCCCCCGGGGCAGGCCAGGGAAGACTGGAAGATCCTCTGCGACCTGTCGCAGAGGATGGGCTACACCATGTCGTACGAGAACAGCACCCAAATCATGGAGGAGATAGCCAGGGTGACCCCGTCTTACTGCGGGATCAGCTACGAGCGCATCCGCCACCAGGGAATCCACTGGCCCTGCCCGTCCCCGGACCACCCGGGAACACCCTGCCTCCACGTGGACAAGTTCACCTGCGGCCTGGGCGTCTTCCACGCCATCGATTACATTCCACCCGCGGAGACCCCCGACGAGGACTACCCACTCTGTCTGACCACCGGAAGGCTCCTGTACCAGTACCACACGGGTACCATGACCATGAAAACCGAAGGATTGAACGCCAAGGCGCCCGAGTGTTTCGTCGAAATAGCGCGCCAGGATGCCGCCTCGTGCGGACTCGAGCAGGGAGACATGGTGACGGTGGCGTCGCGAAGAGGGAGCATCGACGTGCGCGCCCGCGTATCGGACAAGACGGCCCCGGGCACGGTATTCATACCGTTCCATTACGCGGCTGCGGCCGCCAACCGGCTTACCAACGCGGCACTGGACCCCGTGGCCAAGATACCGGAGTTCAAGGTCTGCGCGGTGCGCATCGCCAAGGCGGGGTCCGGGGGAGGATCCAGTTGGTTCACGCGGCCCATGCGCGTCTGAGGGCCTCTCTTTGGGTCCGCGTGCTCGATCGAGGCAGGGCGGGCGGTTTTCTCTACAATGGCTGTTTGAGGAGTCTCAAAGCCCCGGTGTTCGACGCACCGGGGCTTTCGTTTTTCCCGCTTCAGTCGATCACCTGAAGCCCCCTTTCACGCAGGTAAGCCTTCACCTGCCCTACGCTCAGGATCCGGTAGTGAAAGACCGAGGCCGCAAGCAAGATGTCGGCCCCGCCCTTTACGGCAGCTTCGTAAAAGTGCTCCAGGGTCCCGGCCCCCCCCGAGGCCACCACGGGTAGGTCCACGGCATCGGAGACGGCCCTGGTGAATTCCAGGTCGTAACCGGCCTTGGTTCCATCCCCGTCCATGCTGGTGGGCAGGATGACCCCGGCACCGAGCCTCTGGCACTCCCTGGCCCAGGCAACGGCGTCCTTTCCCACCGGTTTGGTCCCCCCCGAGACCACCAGCTCGAACCCTGAGGGCATGCTCCGGTTTCTCCTGGCGTCGACGGCCACGGTCACCCTGTCGCTTCCGAACTGCTCGGCGCACCGTGCGATGAGCTCGGGGTCGGCCACCGCGGCGCTGTTCATGGAGATCTTGTCCGCACCGGCCTCCAGCACCATCCGCGCGTCTTCCAGGCTCCCGATCCCGCCTCCCACCGTAAGGGGGATGGTGACCACAGCGGAAACGCTTTTCACCCATGCCAGGCGCGTCTTGCGGTTTTCCACCGTGGCCGCGATATCGAGCATGGCAAGCTCGTCGGCCCCCTCCTTTTGGTAGAACGCCGCATTCTCCACCGGGTCCCCCGCGTCTTTCAGATCCACAAAATGAACCCCCTTGACCACCCTGCCTTCCTTCATGTCCAGGCAGGGCATGATCTTTATCGTTTTCATCATCTCTCCTTTCGCGCGTGATCACGGTGTCGGATCCGCGGCCGCTGGGGTTCGGTTGCCCTTTGGGCAGGGCCCGCGGACCCCTTTTCAGGTGGGTCCTCCTTCGGGATCGAAGGTGGCCAAAAATGCGTCCGCCTCCTTTATGGAACCTTGCATCTCCTCTATCAAGGACTTGACTTGCCTTTCGATGCCATCGACCTCCCCTTTCAAGGCCCCCACCGCCTGGGCGTTGAGATTGTGTTTCAGATAAAGCACGTAGTCGTGAAGACTTTTCAAAACAGGCACCATCTTGGCTGCGGCCCGCGTGATGGAATCGTGAAACTGCCCGTATCGCTGCTTGGCCGTCCGCAAGGCTTTGGCGCTCTTTGTCCTGAAATCCGTGTTGCCTATCTGCTCGATCTCCCTTTCCCACTCCGCGAAAAGATCCGCGGCAATGGTCTCAACCCCTTCGATGCGCCGGTGGACGGTCTCGGCTCGGTCACCGCACTTGTCGTAATCGGACCGAAGCTTGCGGTAGAACTTCTCGAGATCACCTCCCTCGAAGCCGTAGAGGCTCTTGATGCGATCGAGGACCTCCTCAAACTGCTCGGCAGCCTGCTGCTGGTCGCCGCGTGCCTTTTCAACCCCGCCCTTGAGAAGGTGTCTCTTCTCCTTGCCGAGCTTTTCCCAGACCGCGTAATAGGTCGTCTGGCATCCGCCCACGACAAGGGCAGCCAAGAGGACCCCCAGCAAGACGCAGCGTGCGGTCACGACCATTTTGCCCTCCTTTCCAGGGCGCCCGTATCTTCCTTGCGCCCGTTTCGGCCCCTTCGTACCGTTTGCCCTTTTTTCTTGTCAAGGGGGTGGGTTGGCAAAAACCTCTGGGAAGAGACTGCAGGCGCTGACGCCTTGGCACCTCCCCGGCGGGCGCGTCTTGACTTCCGAGGGCGAAAGAGGAAAAGAGGGAGCAGTTGCCTTTTTCCATAACCGAGCTGCCAAAAGGAGCCGCCATGGTCGAAAAGGTCGTCATCATGGGAGCCGCAGGACGCGATTTTCACAACTTCAATGTGTATTTCAGGGGCAACCCCAGGTACCGGGTGATCGCTTTCACCGCGGCCCAGATACCCTCCATCGAAGGCAGGGTCTATCCCGCCAGGATTGCCGGCGAGTTATACCCCGAAGGCATCCCCATCCACCCGGAGGAGGCGCTTGCGGACCTTATCCGCGAGCACCAGGTGGATCTGGTGGTCTTTTCATACAGCGACGTGACCCATCTGGATGTGATGCACAAGGCGTCCACTGCCATGGCCCACGGTGCCGACTTCATCCTCATAGGGGCCACCTACACCATGCTCAAGGCGCAGAAGCCGGTGGTGGCAGTCTGCGCGGTACGGACGGGGTGCGGGAAAAGCCAGACCACGCGCAAGGTGTGCGCCATTTGTCGAAAACACCACAAAAAGGTGGTGGTGGTCCGACATCCCATGCCCTACGGCGAGTTGGAGACCCAGGTGGTCCAGCGTTTTTCCTCGTACGTGGATTTCGACACACACCGCTGCACCATCGAAGAAAGGGAGGAGTACGAGCCCTTGGTGGACCAGGGAATCGTCGTGTATTCAGGGGTGGATTACGGCCGCATCCTCGAAGCGGCCCAGCAGGAAGCCGATGTCCTCGTGTGGGACGGCGGGAATAACGACACGCCCTTTTTCCGGCCGGACATCCACATCGTGCTGTTCGATCCGCACCGGGCCGGTCACGAACTGCTCTACTACCCCGGAGAGACGAACATGCTCATGGCAGACATCGCCGTGGTCAACAAGGTGGACACGGCACCTTGGGACAAGGTGGAGCAGGTGCGCAACAACATCAGGAGCCACGCTCCCCGGGCCCGAATCGTGCTGGCCGAATCACCCGTGCTGGTGAGCCGGCCCGAGTGGATCACCGGCAAACGTGTCCTGGTGGTGGAAGACGGCCCCACGATCACCCACGGGGAAATGGCCTACGGCGCCGGGACCCTTGCGGCACAAAAACACGGTGCGTCTGAAATTGTGGACCCGAGACCCCATGCCGTGGGGACCATCCGAGAAACGTACCGCCGATACCCCGACACCGGACCCGTCCTGCCCGCCATGGGATACAGCCAGGGCCAGGTCCGCGACCTGGAGCAGACCATCAACGCCGCGGACTGCGACCTGGTTCTTTTCGCCACCCCCATCCAGCTCACGCGGATCCTTTCCATAAACAAGCCCACCCTTCGCGTGCGTTACAGGTATGAGGACCACGGCTCCCCCTCGCTGGAGGAGGTGCTCGTGGAACGGCTGGACGAATTGTGAACGCAGGGACCGGGGTCTTCCCCTGCCTGATTCGGGGACGGTATCGGACCTTTTTCGTGGGCCACACCCACCGCGCCAAGACCCCAATCCCGCCACGGTGCGGAGCATCTGCTGCCGATGGTGCAGTGTCCTGTCCACAGGGAGAATTGGGCCTTGATCATCGTTGCGCCCGAGGTGCATTGCCTTTGATTTGGGCCGAGAGGCGAAGGATATCCACGATCCTGCCGGCCTTGCCGGGAGCGCGGGTATCTTGCCCGAAGGTAGAGAGCGGAAGACACGCGCTGGTGCTGGCTGCATGGTCACTGGTCGATGTTTTTCACCCCGTATTTCACCCCCAGGAGGTCATTTTCGCCTTTTTCGGCCTCCTGGGGAGGGTTCCTGAGTCGGCCTTCGAGCCACTGATCCCCGGTCCATGGTCCCCGGTCCATGATCCCCGGTCCATGATCCCCGGTCCATGATCCCCGGTCCATGGTCCCTGATCCATGATCCCCGGTCCATGGTCCCTGATCCTTGGTCCCGCTGGTGAGACGCTTGCACCACCTGGTCCCCGTGCCCATGTCGCCGTGGTGGTGGTAGGGATGTGATCCACTTGTCCGACACTCTGTCGGACCACTGGCCACTTATGGTCGTGCCACACTTTGTGGACGGACCATCTTTTCACCCGGTCGCCCAGTGAGAAGGATCACCACCACCCGGTCCGAAGGTGAACTTTGCGCTTTTCGGCCAGTTGGCCGTTTCGCGCAAAAGGTCCGAGACCGTGCGTTGTGGCACCCCCACCAGCTCCGCTATCTCCTCCTGGGTGTGGCAGGCAAGCCTATCCCCGCGCTCAACAGCTCCACGGTTGACGCGGGCAGTAGTGGCCTTGGTGGCTGTTTCTGTTCTTGCCCTCTCAGCCAGTGCGCCCACACTTTGTGGGACCACTGGCTTAAAAGTTCCTTCTTCCGTTCTCTCTCGTTCCTTCGCCGCCTCGCTGCGCTTCCGGTTCGGCTTACGGGAAGGCGCCTTCCTGCCACGATCGCCACCGGGTGAAGGGGTACATCACGCCCTAAGCTCGCTCGTCGCCCCCTGCCTGGTCCCCGGTCCGATGGTCCCCGGGTCGAGCACCACCACCAACTGGTCGCCGGTCCTGCCCACGGTGTCCCCATGGTCCTGCCCGCTCGCCGGAGGAAGGGAAGCCCCCCCCTACCGTCTGCCGCCACCACTGAGCACACCTGGTCGAGCCCGCCCTATGAAGGGATCATCCCCCGGTCCCTCCTGCCAAGTCCCCCGGTCCCCAAGTCGCCCCACCTGCCGGGTTGAGTCCCACCACCTGCCTGGCCCGTGAGCCCGGTCGATAAAGTCGGTCCCCGTGGTCCTGCCTGTGAGAGGAAGACTGCCCCCCCCGCCGAGTCTGTCGGCCCTGCCATTGGTCGCCGGCCCGATGGTCATGGTCCTGGCCAAGGTCCGCTGGTGAACCTGATCCTGCCCGGCCGCACATGGGAGCCCACCGCCTGCCCGGCCCGTGAGCCCATGGTCCTGAGCCCCCCCGGTGATGGGCAGTTATAAAAGGTGCGTCGAGACCATGGGGCTTCGCATGGACGGTGATCCCCTCAGGGATGAGCCCCGACACCGGACCACCGAACCCGCCTTCGCCGCGACAGCGCGGGCCGGAAAGGCGAGGGCCCTTTATATCCAGCTCCCCTGGCAGTCAGCACCCCGCCGGGCCTCGCACCTGTGGGTCACTTGTTGCGACCAGGGGGCCCGGCTCGCCCCTTAACATTGCCACCGGGTCTGCATTCAGCCGGGGAGAGGGCAGGCACCTTGACTTTATCATTTACATGGACATTAACATTGTGTCATACCGGTCCTGCACGATTGCACCCGTTAAGGACAGGGCCGATGTCCATGTCGCAGTCACAACCGGCTTCCCTGCATTCCGGGGCCTACCGGCCTCGAGACCCCAAGATCGGTGACCACTACCGGTGCGTGGAGGCGCACTTCGAACA
>ENA-OSEO01001947-OSEO01001947.1-sediment-metagenome-genome-assembly--contig:-NODE-1947-length-32681-cov-7.320083_pt1 | contig 32681 bp, 22 predicted proteins | sample MGYA00237883_ERZ534232 | MGnify/ENA metagenome assembly ERZ534232 | reverse complement strand
ATAACCGTTTCCGGCGGAAACCCAGTCGCCCAAAGTGACGAGGCCGACCGGATCTCCGGACTTGCGGGCGACGGCCGATCCAAGGGCTTCAACCAGTTTAGGCGGCAGCCGACCGGCAATGGCAATATAGACGTGATCGCCGGAAAGCAGGCCGTATCCGGCCCGGACCGAAAGGCCTTTCCCCTTGTCTCCTGACCCCTTCTGTCCCAAAATTCCAACCGCCAGAAGACTCAGCACCAGCGTTTGCTCAAGGAGAACCCCGAAAGAGGCTGCCGGCCGCTGCAACAGGGCAGCGCTTTTATATATTTCAGCCGTGGAAAGGGAGTTAACCGCAACGCCCTTGATCGCTTTTGAAGCGGATTTCTTTAGCGTGGCCGCAAAAGACACGGTCGGATTTGCGCCCGACGTCATCCTGTCGTTCATAATTGTCAGGATGCCTTGGAGACAGATCCGCAGCAACATCGCCGCCACCATCGTGTCGCGGTCCATGCCGCAAAGCCCGCGATCAGACCCGCGACCGAAGGGATCGATCCTACAGGGACCTTGAAGGCAGCCATACGGACAGCTCAGCCCCAGGCGCAGAAAACCATCCTGGGGCTGCAACTTTTCATATCGGTCCCAATTAAGCGCAATTCCATTTTTGGCTGCCAGGCGAAGCAGTTCCTGACTGATCGGATCGACCGTTTTCAGATGAATTGTTTCCATAAGAAATAAACTCCCGAATTATTTTTGTCCTTTTCTGATGGAGAAATCCTTCAATCTCGTCTAAATCCACGAGCTCCAACGCCTTCGTCGGACAGACATCCACACAGATCGGATTTTCCATATACAGGCAGCGATCACACTTTAAGGCGTTCCCCCGCTCGGGCCAGGGATAAATTGCCCCATAGGGGCAGAAGAGCGTGCAGGTCCAGCATCCGATGCAGCGGTTTTCACGAATAGTCACCAGTTGCGTATCCGGGTCCCTCACCAGTGCACCCGTCAGACATGCTTCCAGACACGGCGCCTGCCGGCAGTGGCGGCATTGGAGTGTTACCGGCATCTGGTTACACCCCTCAACCCTTAACCGCGCCTGGGGCAGGGGCGTTTCCTGCACCGATCGCAACAGATATTTACTATTGCCGCCTCTTTCTGTGGCACAATACAGTTCACAGGTTTTACACCCGGTACAGCGGTCAAGATGGACACCGATTACTTTCACAGAAGTCCCTCCTCGGGCTATCGAACAAACTTTAATTAAAAGAAGAATACCCCGCAGGGATACCACGGCAAACGCTGGTGGATCGCTGCGGGGTAAGAATAATTTTAACGTTAAGGCTAACTCATATTGTAAAGTTGTTCAAGCACCGTATCCAGATCCTCTTCCAGTGCCTGAATCGCTTTTTCAGCATCACGCTCCTCAAATGCGGCCACGATCTTTTTATGGACATCCATCATGGGTTCAATCCGTTTCGGGTTTTGCTCATAATAACGGCATCTCATGTTGCGCCACAGCGGTTGATTGGTTACGCTGAGCAGCCGATCCATGATTGCCACAATCAGGTTATTGTTGGTAGCTTGGGCAATAGCAAGATGAAAGTCCTTGCCCTGCTTGGTATAGGCGTCATAATCACCTATCAGTCCTTTTTCATGCTTTTTCCCCCATGCCTCCCGGATATTCCGGATATCGGCTTCGTTCGCCGTCTTGATGGCCTGGCGGATGACGCCCGACTCGATGGCCTTACGGGCCCGAATGATTTCATAGGGGCTGTCGCTCTGATCTAAAATGGTTTGCACCTGCAAAGACAGGTGCTCGCCGACAAGGGGTTTGGAAATATAGGTTCCATCGCCCGGATGGGTTTCAAGGATACCGACGATTTGCAACGCACTGATGGCCTCCCGCACCGAAGGGCGGCTGACGCCCATTTGTTCGGCAATGATGCGTTCAGGCGGAAGTTTACTGCTGACAGGGTATTCACCGGTTCTGATCAACTCCAGAATTTGTTCGGCAATGATTGAACTTTTGCTTTTAAACTTAATCTGGGTAATTTTTTCGAATTGTCTCATCTATCGCCCTTTTTGGTCAGACCAGTATTACAGGTAAATGGTATTATTATTCAATATGCTGATTTGTCAAGTAAAAAAAGTTCAGACGGCATTTTAAGCGGACTGTTCGATGATCAGCGACTACGGAATCGCAAAAACAGCCGGGAATTAAAGGCTCTTCAGGAAAACGGATAAATCATATGTTGTCAATAAATATGAATAAATCATATTGACAAATATAATTTTGATAAATATTATTAATAGTTAAATTGTAGCCGCATAGCAATCCCCCATCTGGCCGGTTTGTATGTTCAAGACTCCATTTGCGGGGGTTTTTTTATCCCTAAACTGCCGAAACGGGATTGAACGAATTATTCTATTGTTTTTAAAGGAAAAAGTGTCATGAGAAGTGAGATCTTAAAAGTCAGGAACATCGGAATCAGCGCCCATATCGACGCCGGAAAAACAACGCTTACCGAAAGAATCCTTTTTTACACCAAGCGGATTCATACCATCCACGACGTAAAGGGCAAAGACGGCATCGGGGCCACCATGGATTCCATGGAACTGGAAAGGGAGCGGGGGATTACGATTGCCTCGGCCGCGACTTACTGCGAATGGCGCGACCATGAAATCAATATCATCGACACTCCCGGTCACGTCGATTTCACCATCGAGGTCGAACGCTCCCTGCGGGTGCTGGACGGCGCCATACTGGTGCTCTGTTCGGTCGGCGGGGTACAATCACAGTCCATTACCGTGGACCAGCAGATGAAGCGCTACAAGGTCCCCTGCATCGCTTTTATCAACAAATGCGACCGCAGCGGCGCCAATCCTTCCCGGGTGATCCAGCAACTCAGGGAAAAACTCGGTCACAATGCCGTTGCCATGCAGATACCCATCGGCCTTGAGGCCAAACTTGCGGGAGTGGTGGACCTTGTCAAAATGAAAGCCGTCTATTTCGACGGAGAAAATGGTGAAACCATCCGGATTGAAGCAATTCCTGAAAATCTCATGACGGAGGCCGCCCGGCAAAGAGAAATACTGATCGATTCCGCCGCCATGTTCTCGGATGAGCTCACAGAGGCGGCGCTTGAAGACCGCGTCACTGAGGAACTGCTCACCGCGGCAGTACGAAAGGCGACCCTGACCCGGGAATTCACACCCGTATTTATGGGCTCCGCCTACAAAAACAAGGGCGTGCAGCCGCTGCTGGATGCAGTCACGGATCTGCTGCCCTGCCCGGCCGATGTTGAAAACCAGGCTCTCGACATGGACAACCAGGAAGCGCCTGTCCGGTTGGTACCCGACATTACCAAGCCCGTTGTGGCCCTGGCGTTTAAACTTGAGGACGGCCAGTACGGCCAGTTGACGTATATCCGGGTTTATCAGGGCAACCTGGCCAAGGGCGACACCATTATCAACGTCCGCACCCAGAAAAAAGTGAAAATCGGACGCCTGGCCCGGATGCATGCCGACCAGATGGAAGAAATCACCCGGATTTCGGCCGGTTTTATCGGCGCCCTTTTCGGCATTGACTGCGCCTCCGGCGATACCTTTGTAAGCCCCGGTCTCAGCCTGACCATGACGTCCATGTATGTTCCCATGCCGGTCATTTCCCTGGCGATTGTCCCTGAAGACCACAAGGCTGAAATCAACATGTCCAAAGCGCTCAATCGATTTACCAAGGAAGACCCGACCTTCAAGGCCTATGTCGATGAAGAAACCAACGAAACCATCATTTCGGGAATGGGGGAACTGCACCTGGAGGTTTATGTCGAGCGCATGCGTCGTGAATACAAGGCCGGGGTAACCACCGGCATGCCCCGCGTGGCCTATCGTGAAACCATTACCCAGATGGCCGAATTTAACTATATTCATAAGAAGCAGACCGGCGGTTCCGGACAGTACGGCCGCGTAGCCGGCTACATGGAGCCGACCGGCGAAGCAGATTTTATCTTTGAAAGCAAGGTGACGGGGGGCGCCATTCCCACTCAGTTTATTCCGGCCTGCGAAAAAGGGTTCCGCAACTGCCTGGCCAAGGGACCTAAACTGCAATTTCCGGTTACCGGCGTCAAGGTCGTCATCAACGACGGGGCTTCCCACGCTGTGGACTCATCCGACATGGCATTTCAGGCAGCCGCCCGCGGCGCCTTTCTGGAAGGATATGCCAAAGCCAAACCGGTCATCCAGGAGCCCATCATGAAAGTGGTGGTGGAAACCCCTACGGAATTTCAGGGGCCTGTTATGGGTTCCCTGAATCAGCGCCGCGGCATCATCGTCGGTTCCCAGGACGAGGGCGCCATGTGCGTGATTGAAACCCAGGTGCCCCTGGCTGAAATGTTCGGTTATTCTACCGTGCTCCGTTCCCTGACCCAGGGCAAGGCCCAGTTCACCATGGAATTTTTTAACTATAAAACCGTGCCGGTTTCGATAACAGAAGAAATCATCCGAAAGGCTCAAGAAGAAAAAAAGCATGTTGCCTGACAACCCCCCTGATGAAGCCATCGATGCGTCGGTTACGGCAAATGTGATCTATCTTAAAGAAAGGAGTTTCTTTATGCTCAAAAAAGACCTGATTCTCCGTAACCCGTTGCGGCTCCTGGGAAATGAGCAGGAGACCATCCTGTCCCCGGGGAGCTTCGGCGCCATCCTGGCCCGCGCCGGCGTTGGCAAGACATCTCTGATGGTTCAGCTCGCCCTCAATTCCCTGTTGAGCAACCGGAATGTTCTGCATATCAGCATGAATGACCCGGTAAAAAAAATCAGCCTCTGGTATGAAGAGGTCTTCCGTCATATTGCTGAAAAATACCAACTGGTTCAAATGGATCAGCTCTGGGAAACGATCCTGCCGCACAGATTTATTATGACTTTTAAAGTCGAGGGGTTCAGCGTTCCCAAACTGGAAGAACGCCTCACCGACCTGACCGAACAGGGCATATTTTTCCCCAATATGATCATCATCGACGGACTCCCCTTCACGGAGAGCGCTCGCGAACTGCTGCTGGATTTAAAGCAATTGGCACTGAAGCATGCCCTGCATGCCTGGTTTTCAGTTCGAACCCACCGCCATCAGACTGTTGAAACCGATGCCGACGGCGTCCCCTCCGAATTTCAGAATGTTGCCGACCTGTTTGAGGTGCTGGTGGGCCTGCAGCCCGAAGGCGAAGAAATTCATGTGCGGGTCTTGAAAGGCGGCCGTACGGAAAGAAATCACGGAGGGTTACAGCTGGATCCGGCCACCATGCTGATCATGGACATCGCCGACAAGGCAGCCGCGGTCTGAAAATTCGTATCAATTAGCTGCTTCTCAAACATCCAGCCTGATTGGGTTTGGGCCGCAGCGCACCGCAACAATCGAAACAATCATTACTTCAGATTCACAATGAAATCCCCGATGGCGCGGTGCGCGCGTTCGGCCCCCGGCCCCAGCAGAATGCCATGACGATTGAAATTAAACAGGATGTACTGCTTGTCGGACGACCCGAGCAGTTCGAACGCCCGGCGGGACCCTTTGTAATCAACGACCGGATCCTGACGCGACTGCATCACCAGCGCCGGGGCTGCTATTTCCGGCAGTTTCGGTTCCAGCGCTTCCATCAGGCGGTCCAGTTCCCGGATGCCTGCAATCGGGTTTCGCACATAATTGATATGCGGGTTTTCAGGCCTGTTTTCCACAAACTCTTTTTGGGCGCCGTCCCAATGCACTTTTTTCATGATCCGATTCCAGCCATCCACCGCCGGAACGAATTTGACGGAAAAATCCTGCAGCCGCATGGGCGGAGAAACTGCAAAAACCCCCGCGACTTCGTTGATCCGGGCGGCAAGGTCCAGCGCCAGGCCGGCGCCGGTTGAAAATCCGCCCACGACGACCCGGCGGCACTGGTTCCGGATGATGGCATAGCCCTGGTCCACCGATTCGATCCAGTCCTTGCAGGTTCGCGTCGCCAGATCCTCGGGCGATGTGCCGTGCCCTTTGAGGCGCGGCGCAAATACCCAGGTCCCCAGCCGCCCCAGGTATTGCGCCAGTTCTTTGACCTCCAGCGGCGATGCCATGTATCCGTGTATAACCAGGACCCCGATGTCCCGGGACCTTCCCCGGATCAGATAGGGCCGGCCGCTTTCCGGCGGTTTGGATTCACCGGCCTTGAAAAAGGTTTTATAATCCGTTTGGTATTCATTTTCAGTATGCTTCAGCAGGTGGCGGCCGATCTGACGGCGGATCCAGAATTTCGGCAACCACGCCAGCCGTTTAAGGCGGCGCTGCAGCAGTGTTAACGGCTCCACCTCGTTGGCAACGACTTCCACCGGATTGTCGACACGGATGCGATGAAAGTTCAATGGAGATGTGAATTTGGATTTGTTTTTGACAAGACTGGTTTGCTGCCGGCTTAAAACCCCCTTCTCAATAGACAGATATAGAAAATCCCTGATTTTGTGAAAGCAGTCATCAGCCAGGAGATGAATCTGATCGGTCTCCAGCGCACGGTGGAAATAGACGCAGAAAGCATTCAGATCCTGGGTTGCTGCCAGATACACCCGCCGGCGCAGGTCGTACAGATCGATCCTGCGGGCCGGCATCAGCCGAAGGATGGTGGCAAAGAGATGGTCATGATTGACGGTGGTCAGGCTGTAAATGTCGGACATATACCGCTGCATCACCCGCACGGAGACCTTTCGCATCAATGCCCGTGACGGAATGGGATCGTCAAAATTGATCGCACCCCGGTTCGAAATATCCCGCACTATCTTTGATTCGTTCAGATAGGGTGAGATGTCGATGGGCTTGCCGAAGCGGATATCGATATCGACTCCGGAAAGAAACATGGTTCCCTCGGTCATCAACTCTTCCTTCATCCGTTCCGGCAGGCTTTCAACCAGATGGGTCGCCAGTTCGCTGAGCGTATTTTCTCTGGCCCGGATCGGATAGTAGGTGATATTTACCGGGACGATGTGGGTACGGGCTTGTAAAACCGCTTCAATCGAACCGATCTGAAACAGATTCAGGAGCCTTTGGACCTCTTGCGGAGCCGTTTTCTGTATTTCCCGCATTCGCCGCCGGTAAAATTCCGTTCGCAGCGCCAGGGTTGCTGCGCCGGTGTGGGGAGGATGCTTGACGCCGGCGGCCGTGATAATGAAGCGGCCTTTTTCAACGGTCTTCTTGCTTTTGACCATCCGTCCCTCGGGAAAAACGACCCAGGAAGCCTCGCCGGTCAGCAGGGTCTTTACGATCAAGCGATCCCGGTCGGGGTTTTTGGTGGAAACGGCGCCCACCGAATCGAGAAATCTTCCGAAAGCACCCTTAAACAGGCTGAAGTCGGCCAGCGACCAAATCGGTATACCCGTCAGGCGGTTGATATGATACGGCATCAGCAGGGTTTCAATCCGGGTAAAGTGATTGATGACGAATATGGTCGGTACCTTGGGGATGCTTTCTTCCCCATGAAAGTAAATGCGGGCTTTTAAAAGACTGGAAAGGGTTTTGATGGCCAGACCGGTGGTACGATAGGCAAATGGATTCATTTCGGGAGATGCCCCTCGTAATCAAAGTTCATATTGACATCACTCCATATTGTTTTTAGAGTAGTATGTTTTGATTAAAAAATAAAGAGTCTCTTTTAAAATGTTCCCGCCGGACCCGGGATCGTGAAAGGGAATTTATTTATTTTTCCCAGGAGGTAACAGGTGTACTCTAAAATTCTGATACTGCGCTTTCCCCAGACGGAGGTGCAAAAACCCGTCGTCTGCCAGCTTGCCCGGGTTTATGATCTGACTTTCAACATTCTGAACGCCGCCGTACTCCCGCGCAAGGAAGGGGTCATGGTCCTTGAGCTTTCCGGAAATAAAAAAAATTTCAGGGACGGTGTCAAATACCTTAAAGACCAGGGAGTGCATGTTCAAAATGCGGACCAGGAAATCAAGCGCAGCAAAAAGAGGTGCACGCACTGCGGCGCCTGCACGGCCGTTTGCCCGACCGGCGCCCTTTTCGTTCAGCGTCCGGAAATGACGGTTGAGTTTGATCAGCAGAAATGCAGCATTTGTGAACTCTGCGTACCGGCCTGCCCCACCCGGGCCATGAGCATCCGCCCGGTCAACTCAATATTTTTTGGATGAAAGCACTGACAGCCATTGCCATCAGCGGCGGGGTCGACTCCATGATGGCGGCATACCGGCTGCTGCAGGCAGGGCATGCGGTTATCGGGATTCATTTCCTCACCGGCTATGAAACCGCCGGCATCCTCCCCGGGGGAGAACCCCGGCTGAAGGACCCTAAGGAGTCCATCACCGGCCGGATCCCTGAGCTCGCCGGCCGGCTCGGCATACCGTTTAGAATCATCGATCTGAGCGCCCCGTTCAAACGGGAGGTTATCCGTTATTTCAGCGACAGTTATGAAAAAGGTCTGACGCCCAACCCCTGCATGGTCTGCAACCCACGCATCAAATTCGGAACGCTCTTGCGTTTTGCCCGGGAGTTGGGCGCGGAACATCTGGCTACCGGTCATTACGCCCGCATCGGCGCCGACGGCAGCGGCCGGTATCACCTTTTTCGCGGGGCCGACCGCGCCAAGGATCAGTCCTACTTTCTGGCATTTCTGCAACAGGACCAACTGGCCCGGGCGCTGTTTCCATTGGGTGAACTTAGCAAAACATCCGTCAAAGAGATGGCGGCAGCTGCCGGCCTAGAACCGGTCGCAACCGGGGAAAGTCAGGACATCTGTTTCATCCGAGGGATCAGCTATGGTGAGTTTCTGGCCCGGCAGCCGGGTTTTGCGCCCCGACCCGGGCCAATTGTGGATGTTGAGGGAAACATTATCGGCCGGCACAACGGCCTGCATCTTTTTACCATCGGCCAGCGTCGCGGGATCAACTGCCCGGCAGCCGAACCCTATTATGTCCTGACCATAGACAAGACCCAAAACCGCCTGATCGTCGGTTTTAAAAAAAACCTGGGGACTTCCCGCTGCCGAGTTACGGACATCAACTGGATCAACGGCACACCCTCGGCGCCGCTCAAGGTCAGGACCCGGGTGCGCTACCGCCATCAGGCCGTGCCTTCAACCGTAACGGCCCTTGACGACCGCACCGCCACGGTCACTTTCGACGGACCGGAAACCGCCGTCACCCCCGGCCAGGGTGCGGTCTTTTATCAGGGCGACGAAGTGCTGGGGGGTGGGTGGATCAGTGAATAATACCGATTAAAGGGGTCCAGGGTTCGAGAATTCGAGGGTAAAAAAATATGAAAAAATTCACCATCATTACCCTGGGCTGTAAGGTCAACCAGTTTGAATCCGAAGCCATTTCCGCAGCCTTGCAAAGGCACGGCTGGATCTGCTGCGACCGCCATGAAACCGGTACGGAGGTCTGCATCATCAACACCTGTGCCGTGACACAGAAAGCGGCTATGCAGTCCCGCCAGGCCGTTCGCCAGGCCGTCAAGACCCACCCGAAGGCGCACATTCTGGTGACCGGGTGCTATGCCCAGACCGACCCCGAAGCTTTAAAAAAGATCTCCGGCATCAGCTGCGTGGTGGGTCACACCGGCAAACACGCCATCCCGGCTTTGCTGGTAAAAATGCCGGACGGCTCAGCGCCGCTTCCCGACGGTGACGGTTTTAATCCTGCCAAAACTTCTCCTTTCATTGAACCGGCGGATACCGTCGACAAAAGCCGCACCCGCCCGTTTCTAAAAATCCAGGACGGCTGCAACGCCTTCTGTTCCTTCTGCATCGTCCCCCATGCCCGCGGCCGCAGCATCAGCATGCCTTTTGCACACGTCCTTGAAAACATCCGCCGGCTGGCCCGGGCCGGCTTTCACGAGGTGGTCCTCTGCGGTGTGCATCTCGGCTGCTACGGCCTGGACCTGGCTCCCCCCGCCGGTCTCTTTGAAATCTTAAGGCAGGTGGATGCCGGTGCGCTCATCGAACGCCTCAGAATCAGTTCCATTGAGCCGAGGGAAATTTCCGATGGGATCATTGCTCTCATGGTCGCATCGGAACGTATCTGTCGACATTTTCACATCCCGCTGCAAAGCGGGGATAACGCCATCCTGGAACGCATGCGGCGGCCTTATACCCGCGAATTTTTCAAAGAACTCGTCCTGAAAATTCACGCCGCCATGCCGGATGCGGCCATCGGAGCGGATGTCCTGATCGGGTTTCCGGGTGAAACCGACGCCGCCTTTCAAAACACCTTTCACCTGATTGAGGAACTGCCTCTGACCTATCTGCACGTGTTTCCCTTTTCAGCCCGCAAGGGAACTCCGGCCGACCGCTTTCCCGACAAGGTCCCTGCCCAGGTCATCAAAACCAGATGCCACGAGGTGCGCCTTCTGGGCGCCGCCAAAAAAAAGGCTTTCTACTCCCGGTTTGTCGGCCGCACCCTGCCGGTGCTGACCGAAGACCGGCGGGATGCCTCCGGTCTGCTCAAGGGGTACACCGCCAACTATCTGCCGGTCTGTTTCAGCGGCGGGGACCACCTGAAAAATACCATCGCCTCTGTCCGGATTGAATCCATGGGAGCAGACCTTACCCTGCCCGGCACCCTGGCAAGCTGAAACTCACCTAAGCCAAACCGTTTTCTGTCCGGCTTTAATGTCTTTACCTTGTCGCTCAACATACCGACTTGATTTTTGAACGATTATATCCTAAACAAGATGACAATTATGAAAGAGCACTCATTCTGAAAAAGATTAAACTTTCCTTTACGTTCTCTGCATTTTAAACGAACCGGGCGGTAATTTTTTATAGGTTTCAGGAAGTAAACGACAGGACTCATCCGTATTGCATGAAATAAAGGACGTGCAGCAGCCCGAGGGCGAACCCCGGCGCCGGTGGTTCTTTGATCCGGCAATGGAACTTGTGGTCTGGTTCAGCGACAGCGATGATATTGTCGGCTTTCAGCTGGTTTACGACCGACCCATGGACCCCCGCGCCCTGACCTGGTATGACGAATCCGGCTATTACCATCATCGTGTCGATGACGGCGAATGCCCTGACACCACTGCGTTCAAGGGCATCCCGGTCCTGATGGCGGACGGTCATTTTGATTTTAGGCGGGTGGGATCGGACTTTAAAGGCAAAAGCACTGAAATCGATCCCCAGGTCGCCGGCTTCGTCTATGACAAGATCATGCGGTTTTCGTAAGCTTCGCAATCCTGCCAAAGGGATAGATGCCATATGATCGTTATCGACGGGCGTGAAAAATCAGGGTCGGGCACCATCATCCGGGATGCGATCGCCTTCTCCGTTTTATCAGGAAAACCGGTCCGTGTCATCCATATCCGGGCTAAAAGAGACAAGCCGGGCTTGCGACCGCAACACCTGAAGGCATTGGAAGCCGCCGCCCAGGTTTGCGGAGGCCGGCTGAAAGGTGCCGCCGTCGGCGCCCGGGAGATTGTGTTCAGCCCCGGACAAAAGATTCGAGGCGGCGCATACGACTGGAACATCGGCTCGGCCGGGTCTGCCGTCATGCTGGTTTCCTGTTTACTACCGGTGGCGCTGTTTGCCGACGCCCCCTCGCATTACACGGTTACGGGCGGATTGTTTCAGGATTTTGCGCCTTCGGCCCTTCACCTGAAGCATGTGGTTTTACCGCTCTTGCGAAGAATGGGCATCCGCATGCGTTTCGACATCCTTCAGCCGGGCTATGTGCCGAGGGGAGGCGGGCGGATCCGGGTGGAGGTGGAACCCGTTGAAGGATCGATCGCATCTCTTGCACTGGGCGCAACCGAGCCTCCCTTTCGAATCAAAGGAATTGCGCTCTCCTCCCACCTTTCGGAAAGAAAGGTATCCCAGCGGATGGCGGATGCATCCCGCAGACGGCTGCAACTCCACGGCTACGAAGCCCAAATCGATATCTTCGACGATACCCGTGAGCATCCCGTTTTCGAAAACGCTGCCGGACAACGGGGGGCTTCCCTCCTGCTCTGGGCCGAGTCTCCCGACGGCTGCCTGATCGGATCGGATATGGCCGGAGCACTGAAAAGGAGCGCGGAATTTATCTGATCGGAGGGATATCAACATGGCCCACAACTCAACCAGATCCGGCTACTCCCTGTTGGTAGACCGGTTGAATCGGTTTCCCCAGGGCGCTCCTCCTTCCGAACGATTGTTTAAAATATTGAAAATGCTTTTCAGCGAGAAAGAGGCCAGACTGGTTTCTCTCATCCCTGTCAAACCTTTCACAGCGCAAAAAGCCAGCCGCATCTGGAAAATGGACCTGAGCAGCACGCAAAAGGTACTGGATCGATTGTCCGACCGGGCTATTTTGCTGGACATCGAACGGGATGGTGCGTCCGTTTATGTTCTGCCGCCCCCGATGGCCGGTTTTTTCGAGTTCTCCCTGATGCGTGTGCGGGATGATATTGACCAGAAGCTATTAAGCGAACTGTTTTATGAGTACTTGAATGTTGAAGAAGATTTTGTCCGGAAGCTTTTCACCCAGGGTCAGACCCAGTTAGGACGTGTCTTTGTCAATGAATCCGTCTTGTCCGATGAGAATGCACTGCACGTTCTGGATTACGAACGGGCTACCGAAGTCATCAAACAGGCCGCGCACCGGAGTGTCGGAATCTGTTACTGCCGCCACAAGATGCAGCATGTGGGCAGGGCCTGCAAGGCGCCCCAGGAAATATGCATGACATTTAACAGCACGGCCGGATCGCTGATTAAACATGGCTGCGCCCGTTCCATAGAGAAGGAAGAATGCCTGGATTTATTGCAGATGGCGTATGCGCACAATCTGGTTCAGTTCGGTGAAAATGTAAGAGAGCAGGTAAATTTCATTTGCAACTGCTGCGGGTGCTGCTGCGAGGCGCTGATTGCCGCCCGGCGGTTTGCAATTCTGAATCCGGTTCACACAACCAACTTTATCCCGGTCGTAACCGAATCCGATTGCACGGGATGCGGCCGGTGCATTACGGCCTGTCCGGTCGAAGCGATGACGCTGGTTTCAGCGAACAATCCGGCCAAACCCAAATTGAAAGTGGCGAAATTGCAAGAAGATTACTGCCTGGGATGCGGTGTTTGCGTCCGGACCTGCCCAACGGGAAGCCTGCACTTGAAGTCCCGGCCGAGCAGGGTTATTACCCCTTTGAATGGAATCCACAGGGCGGTGGTCATGGCCATTGAACGCGGCAAGCTGCAGAACCTGATTTTTGACAATCAGGCATTACGGAGTCATCGCGCCATGGCCGGGATATTAGGCGTTATCCTGAAATTGCCGCCGTTCAAACAGGTCCTTGCAAGCCGACAGGTAAAATCGCGCTATCTGGAGGCGTTCATTAATCATGCGGAATATTGACCATCGGATAGGATCGGGTTGGATTTGAATCGGATTTTTTGATAATTATTTCAGGAGATTGTCAGCAATGGCGTTAACCGGCAAAAACGCTTTCACGGTCAAAGTAAGCAGTCCGAGGATTGAAGGTATTCTCCCGCGCGAAAGGCTTTTCCAGCTCCTCGACGCCCATCGGAAATACCCTGTTGCCTGGCTATCGGGTCCCGCCGGTTCCGGAAAGACCACCTTGGTCGCAAGCTATCTGCTTGACCGCAAGCTCCCTGCTCTATGGTATTCGGTGGATGCCGGAGATTCCGACATCGCCTCTTTTTTTTATTACATGGGTCTGGCGGTAAAAAAGGCGGCGCCAAGGTTTCGGAAGCCCATGCCGTTGCTGACCCCTGAATACCTCATGGGAATTTCAGTCTTTGCTCAGAGATTTTTCGAAGAGTTCTACAGAAGGATTGCTGGATCCCCGCCCGCTCACCGTTTAAAGTCTTCCGCAAGAGCCGGCCGGTCCCACTTTGTCATCGTATTCGACAATTATCAACTCGTACCTCCGGAATCCCGTTTTCACGAGATCATTAACACCGGCCTGTCCCTTGCCCCGGAAGGAATAAGCGCGATCGTTATCAGCAGGAATGAGCCGGCGCCGGTCTTTATAAGGCTCCGGGCGAGTAATCGGATGGGACTGATCGGCTGGAGAGAAATTCGCCTGACTGAAGATGAATCCAGAGAGTTGGTCCTGCTGAAGGAAGAGCGCCGACTGACTGAAGAAACCCTTTCAGTTCTTCACAAAAAAACCGAGGGCTGGATGGCCGGCCTGGTGCTCCTGATCGCGAGCTCCAAGATCAGCGGCATGGACTATGACCTGCTTGACAAGCTTACCCCTTCGGAAATATTCGATTATTTTGCAAACGAAATTTTTCTCAAGTCAGACCGGAAAGTGCAGGAATTCCTGCTCAAGAGTTCTTTTTTGCACTCGATGACGGCGCAATCCGCTGAAATGCTTACCGGCATTAAAACCGCGGCGAAAATATTGTCAGAACTGGAAAAGAACCACTATTTCATCGAGAGGCGCCTGAAGGAAAATCCTGTTTACACTTATCACCGGCTCTTCCGGGAATTTCTTGTGTCCCGTTCAAAGGAGCTTTTCACCTCTGCCGAGATTACCCGGATACGGCACAAGGCTGCTGCCCTGGTAATGGAATCGGGGCTGGTTGAAGAAGCGGCCGAGCTGCTGCTCGATGCCGGAGACTGGCAGGAGTTTGTTCCCTTTGTCCTCAACCAGGCCAAGACATTGTGGGGCCAGGGAAGGATACAGACGCTGCGCGCGTGGCTTACGGCCATCCCCTCGGAGATCACCGAAAAAGTCCCCTGGCTGAGCTACTGGCTCGGCATCTGTCAAATGGGAACCGATCCGGCCGGAAGCCGGAATCATCTTGAAAAAGCCTTTCGTCTGTTTGAAGCACAAAGAAATGATGCAGGGGCCTTTCTTTCCTGGTCGGGCGCAGTGCAGACTTTCCTTTTCGAGTTTGACGATTTCAGGCCTCTGGATAAATGGATCGGCTGGCTGGACGAGCGTTCAAACCGGGAAATTGCCTATCCCTCTCCCGAGATCGCCGCAGGAATGGCCTCCGGCATGACAGGTGCGCTGGCCTGGAGAATGCCCTCTCATCCTCACGTGCGAAAATGGGTAAATACGGCCGTCTCCCTGTGCGACGAAAACCTGAATATCGACACCCGGCTGCGGGCCTGCACGAACAGCGCTATTTTCTATATCTGGATGGGGGATTTTGCTGAATGCAGAATCCTGATCGAGCAAATGAAAAAGATGGTCCAATCCCAACCGGGCTCACCTGCCAGGCAGATTGTATTAAGAATTGCAGAGGCGATGTTTTATAACTCGTCCGTAGAATGGCAGGCCCAGGCCGGCCGGGCGGTTGCGGAGGGCCTGGAAATTTCCCAAAAATCGGGCGTCCATGTGATGGACACCCTGCTGTATTTGCAGGGAGCGGCCAGCGCATTGAATGCGGGCGATAAAGCCGGAGCCCACGAATATCTCGTAAAAATGGAGAAAACCATAGGCGTTAGCCGGCGTGCGCACTCCGCCCACTATTTCTATTTTCTGTCGTGGTATTTCGTCCTTGCAAATGATATCCCCCAAGCCGCAGCATCTGCAAAGGAGAGTCTCCGTTTCATTGAAGAAGCCGGACTCCCCGTATCCGAAGCACTGATCAGATTGACATTGGCCCTGGTGCTTTACCAGTCCGGAGACAGGGAGAGAGCTTGCAGGCAACTTCAGGCGGCGACCAAAATTTCCGCCCGGACCGGCAGCGCCTATTGCGCTTATCTGTGCGACATGGCCAGCGCCTATTTCTCTTTGTCTGCGAATCACCGCGCCACGTTCGCTGGGTCGGCATCCCCGCCGACCGATACGGCAGGTGCGGCCGCCCGCCCTGCTAAAGAAGGGCTGAAACATCTTCAAAGGGCATTGGTTACAGGACGTCAAAAAGGATATGTGACCATGGTCCATTTCTGGAGGCCGGATGTAGTAAGCTATCTCTGCATACGCGCCCTGGAAGCAGGGATAGAAGTGGAATATGTGCAGCATCTGATCCGCAAACTTCGGTTGCCGCCCCCCGCCTTTCCCTATGAAACTCCCCCCTTTGATAAGACCCCCTCGTCTCCCCCCTTAGACAAAGGGGGGTTGGGGGGGATTTTGATCGACCGCTGGCCCTGGCCGGTAAGGATTTCAACCCTGGGAACGTTTGAATTGCTGATCAACGGAAAGACTGTCCGCTCTACGGGCAAGACTCAAAAAAGGCCGCTCCTTTTGCTCAAGGCTTTGATTGCCATGGGTGCAAAAGACGTCCGGGAGGAGCAGCTCGCCGATATCCTGTGGCCGTATGCAGAAGGCGATGCCGGGCATAATGCCATAAAAACAACGGTTATCCGGCTGCGACGGTTGATCGGAAGCGACGCTGCCATCCAGGTGCGTGAAGGCAGGGTCTCACTGGACCATCGCTATTGCTGGATAGACAGCCTGGCATTTGAACAGCTTTGCAGCCAGGCCGAGCAGATATTGAAAACGACAGCATCGCTGACCGATTCTAGGGATGAGATCTTGGCGCCTGCGGCCCCGCCGACCGGCTCGGAAGGCGAGAACGCCCACCTCCTCCAGATTGTCTCCCGGGCTCTCTCCCTTTATGGTGGGCCGTTTCTGCACTCCGAGACCGACCAGACCTGGACGGTCGCTGCCCGGGAACGATTGCGCAGCAGGTATCTCCGTCTCATCGCACGCATGGCCCGACTTTCAGAACGATCAGGCAACAGCCATGAGGCTGCGGAATATTATTTGAAAGGCCTTGAAACAGAACCCCTCGCCGAAGAATTTTATCAGGGGCTGATGGCCGCTTATATCCGCCTTGGCAGGCAGGCCGATGGTTTGTTGGCCTATAAGCGCTGCAAAGAAACCCTGAAAGCCGAGCTGGGAGTTGCCCCCTCTGCCAGGACCGAAGCCCTCAGGGCAGAAATCTTGAAAACAACGCATTCGTAGGGTCGGCGGCCACGCCGACCGGTTTCACATCCCCGCCGCCCCTGCCCGGATCTGGCAAAGGGGATTTTATGATCATGCCTTGCGAAAAGAGGAAGACATCCGGTAGGTTGCGGCTTATATCGTGAATAATCCCGTGGGCAAAGGTTTAGTCAAAAATTGGCCGGATTATCGCTTTTCGTGGCATAGGTGGATGTAGCATTTGGGTGGAAGCAGCGTCCCCGCTGCCCGATGAGGTAAGGGCGCTCGCTCACCCTTGAATAAAAAAACTGCTGAGAACCCATTTTTTTTCACTATCTGTTACCGATCCGTTACCTGCCGCATAGTAACCCTCTTCCAAAATAAGAGTTCAGGGGGGATTTTTAAATGCACCCTCCTATTTCCGGACGCTGAACCGGCGGGCGAGGCTGCCCTACGAAACACCTGATGGACCGGAACCATATTAGTCGCAGTGTCGGCGGCCCCGCCGACCAACGGCTTGCTTCATCAGCGTAATTCCAACCTGAAAACAAAGAGGATCAGCTTGAATTCCTATATCGTTCGCATCTATCGCCAAGAAGCGGATAAGCCCAGTGAATTGGTCGGGGCTGTCGAAGAGGTCGGGGTTGAAGGGAAAAAAGCATTTACCAACATCGATGAGCTGTGGGAAATTTTGAATAACGGCAGCATGTCGATCAAAAAATGCAAAGGCAGCAAGAGTTCCGGAGAGCATTCGCAGAGTCACCCTCCTGGCCGGCCGATGCGGCGGACGCAGGCAGTGTATAAGGAATCAGAATGAAGATACTTTGGATGTTGGCAATGGTGATTTTCACCTCCATGTTTTTTGCAACCTTGCGCCCGGTCGTAGGGTCGGCGGCCCCGACGATCAAGACGGCGGGTGAGGACACCCGCCCTGCATTTGCCGAAAAATATCGTGCTTACCAGAGTAGTGTAAGGGCAGGAAAGGCAGCATTTGATCGGAAGGATTATCCGAAGGCGATCGAACATTACAGCAAGGCCGCCGGGATGTCCCCTTTCGATACCCAGAGTTACCTCAACCGGGGAATTGCCCAGTATCGGCTTGGCAGATGGAAAGAGGCCGCCGAGGATTTTGACCGGGCTCTTGTAATCGATCCCCGGATTGGGACAGCCTATGCCTATAGGGGTCTTTGCCGAATGAAAACAAGCGCGTACCAGGCGGCGCTGTACGACTACAAAAAAGCCCTGAAGCTGGAGCCCAATAACGGGAAGTTCAAGGAGCATCTAAGAGCATACGAAAAGGGAATGTTGGAATAATGGAACGTAGAATATTGGCAAAGGCCGTCGGGTCGGCGGCCTCGCCGACCAATGCGGCAGCCTGGAACGGCTGCCCTTTGAACAAAAGGAGAAAAACTAACATGAAGAAGCAGAGTAAATCCATCATGGCCTTAGTAACTGTTATTGCTCTTGCCTCAATAGTACTTATGACGGCAACAGGCATTGCAGGCGATCTCGAGCCTTCCGCAGCCCTCGGCCCGACGATGAAGACTCTCGATGACATCTATAGTACAAGCTCATGGAGCAGGAAACTCCCGGCAGCAGAGCGTTTTGTAATCCTGGAAGATTTTAATGACCAAGCCGTGATTGACAAGGAGACGGGGGTGGTCTGGGAGAGGTCGCCGTCTTCTTCCGTTCTGTGGTGGAAGTCTTCACTCTTTAACTGTCTGGGAAAAAATGTTGGTGGACGCATGGGGTGGCGGCTTCCCACAATTGAAGAGTTGGCAAGCTTGCTGGATCCCGGTGTGGCAGGCAGCCCCAAGCTGCCTGCCGGGCACCCTTTCCTAAACGTTCCCTCCGCCGACTACTCCATCTATTGGTCGGCATCTACCGACGTCGATGATCCGTTATTTGCGTGGGTCGTATACCTCTATGACGGAAGCGTGCACGCTGCCTACAAGCAGCAGGAGGCTCAACATCTCTTCTGGTGCGTCCGTGGTGGATCGTGTCCGGATTCTCAGTGACTGAGTCGTCCGGATATTCCAATTATTTGAGGAGGGGAGGATCGCAGGGTAGGCGTCGCGCAGGCCAGATTCTTCGAACAATTAAACTTTTCCGGCGGGCGAGGTGCCCGTCTCACAAAAATAGGAGAAACAAAAGATGAAGAACCAGAGTAAATCCATCATGGCCGTAACGACTTTTTTTGCCCTTACCTTCGTAATTTTCGCTACAACCACCGGGCTTGCAGGCGATCTTGAGCCATCCGCCGCTCCCGGTCCAACCATGAAGACCCTCGATCAGATCCCCCCTACCTGGGATCGGGTCCTGCCGGCAGCCGAAAGGTTTGTGCTAGTGATGAACGGCGCGGCGGTATTGGACAAGGAAACCGGCCTGGTCTGGGAGCGTTCGCCGGGAACCTATATTGGTGGCTGGGGTATGGCATTGTTTGACTGCCTTGTGTCGGAAACAGGGGGGCGGAAAGGATGGAGATCGCCCGCCGTTGAGGAATTATCCAGCCTCGTAAAAATGGATTCCAACCCCGCCCTTCCCGTCGGTCATCCCTTTAATATGCAGCCATTCGATGGCTCAGGCTTATACTGGTCGGCAAGCAGCTTCCCTGTGACCGCCTGCGGAGACAACGCAGCCTGCTTGGCGGAGCAGGCCAACAAGGCATATACCGTGGATTTCAGCAACGGCTATTTGGTTCCATTTCTGAAAACCGACCCAGCCCGTGTGTGGTGCGTGCGAGGCGGACAAGGATATGATGGCCGTTAGTTTTCATTGATCGTTACCGATGGCCGATTCGTTGGCTCTGCCGATAAACAGGAGGCCGCCGGGTCGGCTGCCCTACAGAAACGCGAAATCGCAACAAGGGGGAAATATGTTTCCTGAAAAAAGGTCCTTCGGATTATTTGTCATTACGCTGTTCTTCTGCGCAGTGGTGGCCACAGGCATTTGTGCGGGAGCGGATAGCCAAGGCGCATCGCCCAACGGCTTCTTTGAGGTCCAGATCCGGCGGGGAGATAATTGGCAGGACGCAGGAACGCTTGCCTACGACCAATTTTTCCGGGAACAAAGGATCGAGCTTGCCCCCTTCCTGTCGGAACAAGAAACGGTACGAATCCGGCTAATCCAGAAATGCGGCGGAGCTGCGCATATTGATTCAGTGTCCCTTGGCGGCAGCCCCCCCGAAGATGTAAAAGTAGGGTCGGCGACCCCGCCGACCGAAATCGGACCACCAGAGGAAGCTCGAATTCTACAAAAAATCGCCCGGAATGACTTCGATGTCGTAGACGCCTCGGGTCAGACCCTTGAGTTGACCTTTCCCGTTAACGCAGAGAACCGGACCCTGCAGATGGTAGCCAGGGTCGAACCCCTGACCATCGGCAAAACCCCGTTTCAGTTTCCCCGTGAGAATCTTTACCAAACCATGACCTCCAGGAGCAGGTTCTATACGTACCATCTCCATGCAAAGAGGGCCGTTCTGAAAATCGACGGTGATCTGGAAGAAGTCGCTTCAGAGAAGCCTTTTTTCAAAGAATACTCCCGGACCGGCTCCGGCCATCCCTCCGGATTTACCTACGGCTGGGTGAGAAACGACGATGAAAACCTCTACGTGGCCATGGACTTTACCCCCGACAACACCATGGACGGTGAAAAGGACTATGCCAAGGTGTACGTAAAGACCGCTGCCGGGCTGAAGGAGTTCAAGGTATCGATGCCGGAGAGGAGCTGGGGAAGTCCCGGTTTTACATACACTGATAAAGTTGGATACCAGCATAAGGTCTATGAATTCAAGATCCCATTATCCAGGTTGGTCCCGACAAATCCGCCTGATGCCCTTTCATCGACCCATTTTTTTCCCCCTTTGTCAAAGGGGGGACCGGGGGGATTTAGTGAAAAAGAAAGCGCTATGGAAATACAACTTGCCTTTGCAGCTTACGGCACGGCGGCGCCTCCTCCGAGCTGGGCCCTGACGGCAAATTCAGACGGGAACGGCAACGGCATCCTGACCAGCTCGCCTGATCAGATATGCTCCGGGGGCGGTTGCTTCGGAGCCTTTCCGGTAGATCCGACGGCAACGGTCGATATCACCGCGGTTGCCTCAACCGGCTCAAGTTTTGGAGGCTGGACCGGTTGTGACGAGGCAGATGGCAATCGCTGCACCGTTACGATGGATATGGATAAAACGGTCACGGCGACTTTCAATGAGGGGCAAGCCTCTCAATTCGGATGGAGAAACCTCGGCGACATTGACGGTCTGCCAGCGGTTTCGGCAGACGGCAGCGTCGTTGCCGGCGGCTACTCGCCGGCTGTCCGCTGGACCGAGGATGGCGGAATTGCTGCCCTCCAAACATGGGGCGGGGGCGCAGTGGAAGATCAAGCATACGGGGTCAATGCAGACGGCAGCGTGATTGTCGGATGGGCGGCCGAGGCAGGAAATCCGCGGGCCTTCCGGTGGACCGACGCGGGCGGCATGGTCAGCCTCGGCATTCTCTATTCTCATTATCTTTGGTCATATGCCACCGGCGTCTCACTCGATGGCAATATCGTCGTTGGATACGGTTGCGACAACGTGACTGAATGCCGGGCCTTCCGGTGGACCGAAGCCGGCGGCATGGTCAACCTCGGCATCCTGAGGGACCCCCCGGGAGAAAATCCATGGTCTCAGGCGTGGGGTGTTTCCGGAGACGGCAGCGTTGTGGTGGGCTGGTCCTATGCCAATTCCGGCACGCATGCTTTCCGCTGGACGGAACAGGGCGGAATGGTCGACATCGATACGTTTGGCGGTACTTATTCCAAGGCTTTTGGTGTCTCTACCGATGGCAGCGTTATCGCCGGCGGGGCGCGGAACAGCCAGGGACTGGAGCGGGCCTTCCGCTGGGCTTCGGGCGGCGGCATGATCGATCTGGGGACCCTGGGAGGAGATGAGTCGCGTGCATGGGGGATCTCGACAGACGGAACCGTCATCGTCGGAGAAGCTCAGGATGCCGAAGGTGTGTTGCATGCCTTCCGCTGGACCCAGGCAACGGGCATGCAGTCCGTCAACCAATGGCTTGCCGCCAATGGAGTGGATTCCTCACTGGTCCATTTCGCCAGCGCAAGATCGGTCTCTGCCGATGGCTCAACGATTGTCGGTTCGTTGATGGCAGAGGGGGGCGACACTTTCATTGCGCATGCGACAACCTGGGGAGGAATGGCGCATGCCTGGGGCAGAAATAACAGTGGGCAATTGGGAAACGGCACGATTCTCGACAGCTACACGCCGGTCCAGCCTTCTATCCCCGGCAATGTTACGGCGATTTCAGCGGGTTCGGGTCACACCCTGGCAGTGGACGCTGATGGAGGCGTCTGGGCCTGGGGGAACAATGGATCAGGCGAACTGGGGGATGACACGATCACCGATAGAATGATCCCTGTTCGCGTTAAGAATGCCGGCGGCCTGAATTATCTCAGCAGTATTGTGGCGGTTTCCGCCGGCTTCTCGCACAGTCTAGCGCTCGATTCCAGCGGGCACGTCTGGGCCTGGGGTCAAAACGACTGGGGACAACTTGGACAGAACCCCGCTGCTTACGACAAAAGCGCCCTGCCCTTGGAGGTCGCTATCACCGATGTCGTCGCAATCTCCGCCGGTCAAGCATACAGTGTGGCTTTAAAGACGGATGGCACGGTCTGGGCCTGGGGCGTGAATGATAATGGTCAATTGGGGCTCGGGAATCTGATCGATCAATCCGCTCCCGTTCAGATTCCTGCGCTCGCGAACATTGCCTCCGTCTCGGCCGGCTGGGTCCATGCGCTGGCACTTGACGGGGATGGGAACGTCTGGGCATAGGGAAAAAATGAATTCGGCCAAATAGGGGTAGATCCTGCCACACCATATAGCGCTGTTCCTATACAGGTGAACGGTCTCAGCAATATCGAAGCTGTTTCAGCGGGGCTCGGCTATAGCCTGGCTTTGGACGGCGGCGTCTGGGGCTGGGGCGGAAACTGGAAAGCCCAGCTCGGTGATGGAACCACCACGGACCGACATGTCCCGGCAAAAGTGAAAACATCCGGGAGCACGGATCTGACCGGCATCGCGGCCATTTCCGCCGGCAGGAACCATGGCCTGGCCCTGGACGCCGACGGCAAGGTTTGGGCCTGGGGAGCAAATGATTCCGGCCAACTGGGGAATGATCCCTCGCTGGATCAGAGCCTTTTTGCCATTAAGGTGAAAGATTCCGACGGGACAGGAGATTTGGGTGGTATCTTCGTCATCTCGGCCGGCAATTTGTTCAGTGCGGCGATCGGCAGCCGTGGGCCCGCGACAGTAGTAACGCTGACGTCATCCGACAACCCCGCGCATACCGGTGCACCGGTAACTTTTACGGCCGTTGTCAGCTCCGCCTTATCCGGGGTGGGCCCCCCTACCGGCAGGGTCGTCTTTAAAAACGGAGACGCGGTGCTGGGAACCGTCACGCTGGATGACGACGGCAGTGCTGCTTTAACCACTTCATCTCTGCCGATAGGCAATTACGACATCACAGCCGTCTACAGCGGCGACAACAATTTCACTGCCGGCATTTCAGGGGTGTTTACCCAGCAAATTATAACACCGATCAGGCTCATTACAACTTTTTTACCATCGGGCATGCAGGGTTTGGCCTATCGGTACCCCATCGTCGTTACCGACGGGAGCGGGGTGCGAACATGGTCGATAGAGGGGGGAAGCCTGCCCGCAGGGCTTGCTCTCGGCAGCGGAGTGATATCCGGAACCCCGACCGCATCGGGAGTTTACAATTTCACGATCCGGGTGAGTGATGCCACGGGCACAGACACCCGGTCTCTGACGCTTAAAATATACCAGCCCGGTTATCTCGATGCCTGGGGGGATATCGAATACGACGGAGACCTTGCCGACATCGTCTCTGTTTCCGCAGGCGAAGGTTTTGGCCTGGCCATAGACTCGCAAGGAGGGATCTGGGCTTTCGGAGCCAATGACTATGGGCAGCTGGGCGACGGCACCAGTGATTGGAGCAGTATTCCCGTCCGACCGGTCGGTCTCCAAGGCAGGACCTTTACGGCTGTCGCTGCGGGAAGTCCCCACAGCCTGGCCCTGGATTCAGAAGGCGCCGTCTGGATCTGGGGTGCGAGTGATTCCTGGCTGCCGGCTTCATCCTGGAATTCACCCGTACCGATGCAGGTCCCGATGGAAGGGGGCGGATATCTGAGCGGGATTGTCGCCATTGCAATGGGTAGAGCCCATGCCCTGGCGCTTAGCCTGGACGGTACCGTATATGCCTTTGGCGATAACTGGCGAAACCAGCTCGGCCAAGGCGCTGTTCTCATAGATGGGAGTGGTGGGAGCACCTATCCGATCCGGGTAAAAGATGCCGACGGGGTCGACTATCTCCAGAACATCCTGGTTGTCAGCGCCGGCGGCGACCACAGCGTTGCGCTGGCCAGAGACGGCAGCGTTTATGAATGGGGACGTTATGAGTTGTGGTTTGATGATACCGCCTTTCCGATAAGCCAAGTTTATCAGAATAACGCGCTCCCTGTTAAAGTGAAAAACAGCTCCGGGTCAGATCTGTCGGATATCGTAACTGTTTCGGCCGGAGAAAACTTCAGCCTTGCGCTCGACCATCAGGGCCATGTCTGGTCGTGGGGTCACAATGATGTCGGACAACTGGGCCGCGGGCCTGGCTCCCACCCGACCGGCTCGTCGGCGGCGGTGCAGGTGAGAAATTCCATTGGCGACGGCTATCTTTCCGGTATCGTGGCGATCTCCGCCGGAGACGAACACAGCCTGGCCCTGGACAATCAGGGACGACTCTGGATCTGGGGGAACTATGCGTGGTTACCCGTAGACCAAGGATCCCCTGAAGACGCGATGCTCGTGGCTATTTCCGCCGGCGCCAACTCTAGTATAATGATCATGAGCAGCATGGGGCCTATCTCCACCTTCGTCCTGGAGGGACAAGTCGGGGAGGCGACCATCGATAGTGAAAATCATACGGTAGACCTAACCGTTCCTTACGGCACCGATGTGACAGCTCTCGTGGCCACCTTCACCCTAACCCCATGGGAATCAATCCTGGTAGGCGGCGTGGAGCAGGTGAGCGGAGAGACTGTCAACAACTTCACCAATCCGGTAACCTACACGGTGATTGCTGTAGACATAAGCCCCCAGGACTGGACAGTCAACGTGCATGTCGCAGCCCAGATACCTGCATATATGGTAACCCCTTCGGCCGGGACCGGTGGAACCATCAATCCCAATACGCCTCAGACAGTGAGTCAGAATGCAACAACCGTGTTTACGATATCGCCGAACGCAGGATATTCCATCGTCTCGGTGACCGGCTGCGGCGGCATCCTTTCCGGCGGCACTTTTACGACCGGACCGATTACGGCTGATTGCACGGTGACGACAACCTTTACTCACGTTAACGGTCTCCCGGTGGCTGTCGCGGATGCTTACACCACGCTGATCGACACACCGCTTGCCATCACTGCCCCGGGGCTGTTAACCAACGACAGCGACCCGGACGGTGACAGCCTGACCGTAGATTCCACCAATACCTTGTTATTGGAGGGAAGCCTCACGGTTGAGTTGGACGGGTCGTTTGTTTACACTCCGCCTGCCGGCTGGACCGGAACCACCTCCTTTGCTTATCGGATTTTTGATTATCATTCCGGCGTATCCGAATGGGCAACGGTAACCATCGTAGTTAATCCGGTATATACGGTTAGCGCGTCGATAGGCGCCGGCGGTACCGGCGGCACCATCGATCCAAGCACTCCCCAGACGGTTGGCCAGGATGGAACGATATCCTTTACGGTGACGCCGGACACCGGGTATCACCTGGTTTCGGTAAGCGGCTGCGGCGGGTCGCTGAGTGAAAACACATACACCACGGGTGCGATAACAACCGGCTGTGCGGTGACAGCGACCTTTGCGATCACCGGAAACATCGACCCGAACAACGGTTATGCCTATGGCGAGAATGTGGGCTGGATCAACTTCGGGCAGACGCATGGTCCGGGAGTTATCGTGACAGACTCCGGCCTGACCGGCTATGCCTGGGGCGAAAACATAGGGTGGATCAATCTTGCGCCGTCCGAAGGCGGCGTCATCAATGACGGCGCAGGCAATCTCTCGGGCTATGCCTGGGGAGAGAATGTCGGCTGGATCAATTTTGCGCCGGCAGGCGGCGGGGTCAGCATCGATGCGGAAGGGAATTTCAACGGGACAGCCTGGGGAGAGAATATAGGATGGATCAGCTTCAGTTCGGCAGGGCCAGTTGCATTCGGAATGAAGACCTCCTGGACCACATCGGACACCACTCCGGATCCCTACACCTTCTCGGACCAGGCGAATGCGGCCTTAAACACGGTTATCTTTTCAAACTCCATCACGGTTTCCGGGATAAATAGGGCCGCAACCGTTTCGATCAGCTCCGGGGAGTACGAAATCAACGGCAGCGGCCAATGGACGGCCGCAGCCGGCACGGTGAACAACACCGATTCGGTGCGGGTGAGGGTGACATCCTCCGGCAGCTTCTCCACCACGACAGTGGCGACCTTAACCATCGGGGGTGTAAGCGACACCTTCAGCGTCACGACCCCGGCTGAGCCTGATACTGACGGTGACGGCATACCGGACGGCGCCGACCTCGACGATGACGGAGACGGCATGCCGGATGCGTGGGAAAATGCCCATGGCTTGAATCCACTGTCCGACGACGGCTCCGTTGATAAGGATGGCGACTGGTACAGTAATTTGGCGGAATATCTTGCGGGTACAAACCCCGCCGAGATTGCGAGCAGACCCTTTTACCTGCTGGCGGTTATGCCTTACGACGGCGCCGGGGTCGATCCAGATACGACGCGGATAAGCCATGATGCCTCTTTTGCAGTGCGCATCCGATCCGCGGCGGGGGTAGATCTGACGACTCCCGGCAGCATTGTTTTTGACGTCGATGACGGTCTGCAGGTGGACGCGGTCGATCTGGATGTCTCCCGGCCGCCTTTTCTCAGAATCGTCAAAACCGATCCGGGTGAAGACGAACGGGCGACAACCGATTTCTGGGCCGTGTATGACAGGGTCAGTCATGCCGCCCGCGGCAATGTCTATCCATATGGAGCAACGATCCTGGTCTCCATCGCTGTGACGGATGTCAACGGGGTAGAGATGGCGCCGGCGAATTTTGGTTTCTCGGTCGAAACCCTGGAGCAGCATGATTCGGCCCAGGCGGATTCTCCGTCGGGCGGGATCGTCGGACCCCAAGACCCCGACCTGGCGGATCCGGATTATGTGTATGATGCCGGAATCGAACTAACCAGCGGAGAATTGGCCGGGTGCAAAATAATTTACAACAGCAGCGATCCGGTGCAGCCGGTTCTTGGTCCAATGGACGAACTGCCGCCCCTGCTGTTCAGTGGCATAGACCCCGTGGGCGTGCCGATAAATCTTCAGCCGCCGACGGTCTTTACCACGCCGGTTAAACTGTTGATCCCCTGCCCCGGCTACCCGGATGCAAGCGCGATGGTCTTATACATGTACAACGGCATGGACTGGGTACCGGCTTCCGACGCGGTCGGCAACGTTCTCCCCGGAGGCGAAGGCTGGATGGTTCCCGGTTCACGGGTTAACCACAACGAAGCCACGCCGGCTGCCATCGAAATCAAGGTATATCACTTTACCGGGGTGCAGGCGGCCTCTCCAAATAATAGTGGAGCGCCGCTGCCCTCGGGGGACGGCGGGGAGTGTTTTATCGCCACCGCGGCATATGGGTCCAGCATGGCGCCGCACGTTAAGATTCTGCGCGAGTTCAGAGATTGCATCCTGCTGGGCAGCGACACCGGCCGATATCTTGTCCGCGCTTACTATAATTATTCCCCGCCTATTGCTGATGTTATCACAAACCATGATATCCTGCGGGGCATCGTAAGAATATGTCTTTTACCGATTATCGGAATCGCCTGGGTTGTCCTGAAGCTTGGTTCGGCTGCTGCCTTATCTTTTGGATTCCTTCTCGGCACTGGGTTCGTCGGTTTTCGGATGTTTAGGAGAAAACTTGTCCGGCAGCAAAAAAGGGCATATTGATATCGAGTATGTCGTTCTGGCACTTGGCATGGGAGTTGGCACGCCGGTTGTTATGGCAAAGGAAATTCACATACGATTCATCGGGCGGTCAGTTTAAGACACGTTACTGACGTAAAGACCGGCGAGGTCATAAATCTCACAAATGCCGCAGGAGCCAACTCCTTAGACCCCGTCATCAGCGGCACTCTGGTCGCCTGGACCGACGATCACGACGGCAACGCCGAGATCTATGCCAAGGACCTCAGTACGGGTGAGGAGCGGCGTATTTCGAACGACTCCCTCGTTGACCAGTTGCCCGCGGTCGACGACGGCATCATTGTCTGGGGGGGAAGGCGCTTATCAGCAGCTTCGTGACATCAAGCAAACTCCCACACCCGGAATTGTAAAACTTTTGTCATTTTTCTTTTTTCCTTTGTCATCTCGCAAATAATTCATTATTAGTATCCATTTTAATTTTGAGCGCTTGCGTTATATTTTTAAAGCTTAGACGTTCGAAAACATCCATCACGGGCAAATGAATGCCGTCATGGGGCCTGTTAAAACAAGGAGGACAAACTTGAATTTTCCACCTTTGCAAATGAATGGCCTGGTCAGCCGCATACCCATTATCCAGGGCGGTATGGGCGTCGGCATTTCCATGGCAGGCCTGGCTTCCGCCGTGGCAAATGAAGGCGGCGTCGGCGTAATCGCCACCGCCATGATCGGAATCAATGAATCGGACGTTTCCAGCAATCCGGTTGAGGCCAATATCAGGGCCTTACAACGCGAAATCCGCAAAGCCCGCTTTCTGACCCGCGGGATCATCGGCGTAAACATCATGGTCGCCCTGACCAATTATGCCGAGCTTGTCAAAACCGCCATTAAAGAATCCATCGATATCATTTTTTCCGGCGCCGGTCTTCCCCTGGACCTGCCGTCCTATCTCTCAAACGGCGCCAAAACCAAACTCGTTCCGATCGTATCATCCGCCCGCGCGGCAATCTTGATCTGTAAAAAATGGCTGGCCAAGTATGACTATCTGCCGGATGCCTTTGTGGTCGAAGGCCCCAAAGCCGGCGGGCACCTGGGGTTTAAGGTTGAACAGTTGGACGACCCGGACTTTACCCTGGAAAAACTGATTAAAGAAGTTGTCGAAGCTATTAAGCCGCTGGCAGCCGAACGCGGTGTCCTTGTTCCCGTAATCGCGGCCGGCGGCATCTATACCGGCCGGGATATTCGCGACATTATGGAACTGGGAGCATCCGGCGTTCAGATGGGGACCCGGTTTGCGGTTACCCTCGAATGTGACGCCGCCCCCGGTTTCAAGCAGGCCCTGATTCTCGCCAGAAAAGAAGACCTGATCGTCATCAATAGCCCGGTGGGCATGCCCGGGCGTGCTGTCCGCAACCATTTTCTGGATGAAGTCGAGAACGGCCATAAGAAACCCTTTAACTGCCCCTATAAATGCCTCAAGACCTGCAACCAGGCCGAAAGCCCTTACTGCATCGCCCTGGCCCTGGCAGCCGCTAAAAAAGGGAAACTTAAAAACGGATTCGCCTTTGCCGGCAGCAACGCCTTCCGGGTCAACGAAATCCTCTCGGTAAAATCCCTGATCGCATCCCTGCAGCAGGAATTTTCCCTGACTTATTCTTGACTTTTCCATTCCTTTGGCATTATTCCGTATAATTATTAAATTATGAATATTAACATTCAACCGATCGCTTATGTTCGCGGCGGACGCGCCGATGCAGAGGATGACGCCTGGGGGGAAGTCCAGGCCCATATTGAAATGGACAGCCGCCGCTTCACTCCGGAGGCAATCACAGGTCTGGACTTTTTTTCCCACCTGGTGGTCGTTTATTATTTCCACAAGGTCGACCCGAACACCATCGAAATGACTGCGCGACATCCGCGAGAGAACCCCGCCTGGCCCAAAGTCGGCATCTTTGCCCAGCGCGGAAAGAATCGACCGAATCTTATCGGCGTTTCAACCTGCCGGATTCTGGGCGTCGACGGCCTGATGATCAAGGTGCAGGGACTGGACGCCGTTGACGGAACCCCGGTGCTGGACCTCAAACCCCACATGACCGGGTTTGCGCCCAGGGGAAAGATACGTGAACCGGAATGGGCCCGCGAGATCATGACCGCTTATTGGTAATTGAGGAAGAGCGTTATGGAATCAGACGATATTGAAATCACCGTTTTGTACAACGATATCCCCGGAGACACGCGCCTGGAAACCGCTCACGGCCTGGCCTGCCTGATCGAAGGAAAGGGGTCGACGATCCTGTTTGACACCGGCGGCGACGGACACCTGCTGCTCGACAACATGCGCAAACTGGGCAAGGATCCGAAACGTATCGATATCGTTCAGCGTGCCGGAGAAATCCGGCCGGGAGAGATCGCCGTTACCCTGGGCGGTTTCCATTTGAAGGACTCGGACGAATCCAAGGTGAACGCTGTCATCAAAGCCCTCAAGGACCTGGGCGTTAAGAAAATGGGATGCTCCCATTGTACCGGGGGGCCGCAGACCGAAATGTTCCAGAAGACCTGGCAAAACGATTTTATTCCTTTTGGATGCGGTGCAACCCTCCGCCTGGAGTTGCCGCAATAAAATAAGGACTATTGTGCTATGACGCTGTATTCAGACCGGACCCTCATGATCGGTACCGAAAACGCTTTTAAAATCGGCCCCCATATTGTCAGGGTCGAGGCCCAGGGGCATCCGGTTGCCAAGTTGAACCTGGGAGAACCCGATTTCAACGCACCCCCATGGGTCAAGGCGGAAGTCGTCCGCCAGATCGAAAGGGACAATACCCATTACTGCGATCCCAAGGGGATCCCTTCCCTTCGAAAAGCTGTTGCCGAACAAATCAACGCAACCCGCGGATTGGATGTCGGCCCGGAACAGGTCTGTGTCTTTCCCGGGGGCAAGCCGTCGATCGGATTTTCACAGCAGATTTACTGCAACCCCGGCGACGAAATCATTTATCCCAGCCCCGGTTTTCCGATTTATGAATCGTTTATCCGCTATTTCGGATCCGTTCCGGTTCCGTTGCATCTCAGGGAGGAACAGAATTTCACCTTCACTCCCCGGGAACTCGAACGGCTGATTACACCCAAAACCAAGCTGATCTTCCTGAACTTTCCCTCCAATCCCACCGGCGGCGTGGCCACCAAGGAACAACTGCATGCCATCGCCGACGTCATCATGTCCAAATGCGGACCGGATGTGCGCGTATATTCCGATGAAATTTACGAACACATCGTTTTCGACGGTCAGCGGCATCATTCCATCGCCTCGGTGCCCGGAATGGAAAAACGTACGATTATCAGCAGCGGCCATTCAAAATCGTTTGCCTGGACCGGCGGCCGAATCGGTTACGTGGTGACGCCGACACCTGCAGAAGCCGATACGTTTAAAAACATGAACATCAATTATTTTTCGTGTGTTCCGCCCTATAACCAGGAAGGCGCCCGGGAGGCACTGCAAAACCCACAATCCGGCCCCTGGATCGCCCAAATGACCCGGACATTTCAACAGCGCCGCGATGTCATCCTGGAGGCCCTGAACAGCATCGACGGCGTTTCCTGCCAGAAGGCCGGCGGCGCTTTCTATCTTTTTCCCAACATCGGCGGTCTGTGCGAACGTCTGGGAGTTTTTACCGCCTTCAACAGTCTGCCGGCAGCGCTGAAACAAAAGACATCCCCTTCTACCCTGTTCCAGATGTTTGCCCTTTACCATCACAAGGTTGCGGTAATGGACCGGCGTTCTTTCGGCGCCATCGGCACGGAAAACATGCACTTTTTAAGACTTTCGATTGCGGCAAATCTTGAAATCCTTAAAGAAGGGGTCCGGCGGATTGCCGCCGCCGGTGATGATGCAGCAGGGTTTCAGGATTACATCGCATCCGCTCAGAACCTCTTTTGACCCGGAAATCATCATCCGCCCGTTCCATAATCTGAATTCCGCTAAAACCGTTTATTATCGCCATATGTTTCGGAGCCAGTGCCTGTTTCTCCACCCCTATCGGTTACCAGACGAACCTGCTCGTCTTCGGCCCGGGAAACTACCGGTTCAGAGACTACCTGAAGCTTGGAATCCCGCTAACCGTCCTTGTGATCGTTATGGGTACGCTCTTGATCCCGAGGATCTGGCCCTTCTGACCATGTCGTTTTCATAAGGGGGTGAAGCACGGCCAAGACTCTGGTATGATGCAGGAGATTTTCGACTCGCCCGCTTTCGGATTGGCGGAAACCTCTGATGGAAAAGGCGGTATTCACTTGAACAACCCAGTTTGGGAAATCCTTATCATCTTACTCCTGCTGATTGCGAACGGCATCTTTGCCATGGTCGAAATCGCCGTTGTTTCATCGAGAAACACGTTTTCCGTTTCCAGGTAAAGGGAACCGCCGCCCGGCATGGCCTGCCAGGCGTTGACAAACATATTAAGCAGCACCTGTTCGATTTGTCCCCGATCTACATCCGCCGTCCAGAGGTCCGGGTCGTATTTTTCGAACATCCGGATTTCCTTGCGCGTCCTACTGAAGAGCTTGCTCGTTTTGGCGATAAGATCGTTGAGATTGGTGGAAACGACTTCCGTGCGTCCCGCGCGGGCAAATCCCAGAAGCTGCCGGGTCAGGGCGGCGCCGCTTTGCACCAGCGTCTGTACGGCTGAAAGCTGCTCATGAGAGGTCTCGGAGGTCCGTGGTTCCAGCAGCATGAGGGAGGTGTATCCCTGAATGCCCATGAGCAGGTTGTTAAAATCGTGGGTGATGCCGCCGGCGAGCGTTCCG
>ENA-OSEO01001946-OSEO01001946.1-sediment-metagenome-genome-assembly--contig:-NODE-1946-length-32697-cov-3.567903_pt1 | contig 32697 bp, 30 predicted proteins | sample MGYA00237883_ERZ534232 | MGnify/ENA metagenome assembly ERZ534232 | reverse complement strand
TGAGGACGGACAGGTTTGTCATGTTTTCGAGAATTCTTTCGCGCTCTTTTTCAGTGAGCTCTTTGAGTTGACCTCGCGGATGCACCTCAATAAACCGCATGTTGGGTTTTATTCTGAGGTAAAGATCCAGTCCCGTGTCAGGATCCGGAACCACCTGAATGATCGGATAGTCTATGTCGCGACGAATGCCGTAGTACTTCTCCAGAATCAGGAAATAGGCCCTTAGAATGCGCCCCATGAGGTAAGTCTCTTCTCCCATGAGAGGCCTGCTTTTAAAGGAACCGTCGTCATTCAGAAGGAGACGTTTGAATGAGGGTGAGGTGTAAACCGGCCTAAGATTAAAAGGCACGAAAGCCCCCACGAGGTCTGTCTGCCAGAAAGCTGGAGGAAAAACCAGACTCATCAGGCTCTTGAGCAGATCCTGGTGCCGGTCCAGAACGGTAAGATCCTCAATAGGCTCGAGGAGTTTGGGGGCTTTTTGAAGTTCTGCCTCAAGGCCTTCAGTGAGATAGCTCCCATACTCGAGATTCGAGGCGACATTGCGGCGCCAGAACTCGATGAGGGGCCTCAAGCTGAACACGCAGTGGAACGGATATTTTTCAAGCACGTTACCCATAGCTCCGAGCTCCTTGAAAACAGGGTTTCGAAAACCGTCGAGTCGCCGCCATCATAGCACGGAACAGGGTGTCGGGAAAAGGGCATCCACCTGCGTTTCTCCCTTAACGGCCTGATATAAGTTCATTCTTGACACGGACGCATTATTCTTTTAATAAAAGCGCATTGATTTCCTAACGGTGTACTCGGTTCAGCGCCCGAGTGAGACAGCCCGTTCAAGAGGTGGATATGGCTTTATTCGACAAGATAGCATATGAGGATCTGGGCATTAGGGAAGATAGCGAACCGGCGGACCCGCCCTTATTGAAGAAAGCCAGGAATTTTACAAGGAGCAGGGAAATCCAAGCCATGGGTCTGTATCCCTATTTCAGGCCTATCTCTTCCGCCCAGGACACGGAAGTGATCATCCGGGGGCAGAAGGTGGAAAATGTTAACTCACTGCAGTCTGTCGCCGCTAAACCGGCTACAGGGAAAATGTAGTTCTGGATTTAGAGAACTAGTTAAATTTGGGAGGCAGAGCAATACACTCCAAGAAGGTTTATAGTTCGCCGCTTTGAGGAGAACAGTTAGGAGCGCCGCTATAAGCAGTCCGTGGGCTTCTGATGGAATATTGCCACGGCCGATCCACCCCAGGGATGGAACAAGGAGATGGCCATTCGATTTTCTCTCTATTACCATTCAAAAGAGAATGGAGAATATCTTCAAAAGATCATCAATTCTTCCCATCAGGGGATGTTGGTGGACACCCAGAGTCTGGCTAATTTACCTGCAAAGGTCAACTCTGGGACTGATGTAATTTTCCTGGAATATCAGGAAGATGATAATAAATTAGACCGTTGGATTGAAAAAACCGCCGCTGATCCCCAAAGCCCCTCCATTTTCCTGTTTTTGCACGAAATAACCACGAACAGCTTGTGGAAGGCCCTGCGCCTGGGGGTCAAGGAATGCTTCACTTTTCCGGTCCGGCTGGAGGAGTTCCAGGAGGCCCTGGAACGGTTGCCCCGCATCGACAACACCCTGGATCTGATGGAAAATACCCGGGTGGTCTCTTGCCTGGGCAGCAAAGGAGGGGTGGGCAATACTTTTCTAACCACCAATATGGCCTACCTGCTGGCCCAGGAGAATAAGGGCCAGGTGCTGCTCATCGACCTTGATCTGCGCTATGGGCAAACCATCTACTTTTTCGATGCTCAACCCAAATATACCATCATTGATGTGATTGAGAATTTTGAGCGTATCGACAGCGCTTATCTTCAAAGCCTGTTTCATCCCTACGACAAGTATCTCAGCATCCTGCCGGCTCCCTCCCGCCTGGAAGAAGCCGAAGCGGTTAAACCGGAACATCTGGAAAAAATCATCCGTTATCTAAGAAATCTTCGCCTTTTCCGTTGGATTATCTTGGATTGCTGCCATCAGATGGACGAAGTCACCCTCAAGGGCCTGGAACTGTCCGATGACATTTTGCTGGTAACCAGCCCTAGCATTCCGGCCCTCTCCAATGCCAAGAAGTTACTGGAATTACTCCATCTCTTGGACCTGGGTGGAGTCAGATCCGAGATTATTTTGAACTCTTGGCAAAAAAGGGGAGATTTGGCGGAGTCTGAGGTGGTGGCTTTCCTGGGGCGGGAGATCGCCGGTAAAATTACCTTCGACCCCCAGCAGGTGGGGCGCAGCATCAATGAAGGCCGGCCCCTGGGAGAAATGGCCCCCCGCCATCCCGTCTGTCAGGATTTGCGGACCATTGCCGGCAGGCTCATGGGCGATGACAACTCCCGGGGCAATGGTTACGGTTTGGGCTGGATTAAACGCTTAGTGAGGAAAGACTAGTTATGGGAATCATGGCCCGAATTCGGGAGCGAACCCCGGGTCCGGACCGGGGGACGCCCTCCGCCGGCCGCGGCGAAGATCAAAAAAAAGAAGGGGCCTTCAATGAACTGAAGGGCAAGATCCATTACCGGCTCATCAACCTCCTGGATCTCTCCCGGCTGGTCGACGCGGAAGACAGCATCCTGCAGGAGGATTTGCGCCGGGGCGTGGACATGATCCTGGCGGAAGAGAACCTGGCCCTGCCCCTCCCGGAAAAAGACCGGCTATGTAAGGAGATCCGGGATGAGCTGTTGGGTTACGGCCCCTTGGAGCCCTTGCTTCACGACCATACGGTGAATGATATCTTAGTTAACGGCTTCGATCAGGTCTTCGTTGAACGTAAAGGCAAACTGGAACGCGCCCCCATCCGTTTCAACGATAACGCCCATCTACTAAAAATTATAGAGAAAATAGCCTCGGGGGTGGGGCGCCGGGTGGATGAGTCCAGTCCCATGGTGGACGCCCGTCTGCCGGACGGCTCCCGGGTGAACGCCATTATCCCCCCTCTGGCCCTGGACGGGCCGTCGCTGTCCATCCGTAAATTCGCCCGGGACCCCATCCGGGTCCAGAACTTGATCCAGTTCAACTCCATTACCCAAGAAATTTCCATGGTCCTGGAGGCCATGGTGCAATCCCGGCTCAATATCCTCATCTCCGGCGGCACGGGTACCGGTAAGACCACTTTTCTCAATGTGCTGTCGAGCTTTATCCCCAATGATGAACGCATCGTCACCATCGAAGATTCCGCGGAACTGCAATTGCAGCAGGAACATATCGTCCGCCTGGAAACCCGCCCCGCCAACCTGGAGGGCATGGGAGAGATTACCCAGCGGGATCTGGTAAAAAACGCCCTGCGGATGCGGCCGGACCGCATCATTCTGGGGGAGGTGCGCTCCGGAGAGGCCCTGGATATGCTCCAGGCCATGAATACCGGTCATGACGGCTCCCTGGCCACCATCCACGCCAACTCCCCCCGGGATGCCCTCACCCGCCTGGAAACCATGGTCTCCATGGCCGGTTTGAACATTCCGGATAAAGCCATCCGCCACCAGATCTCTTCCGCCGTGGACGTGGTGGTCCAAATAGCCCGGTTGAGCGATGGCAGCCGGAAAATGATGGGTCTGCATGAGATCATCGGCATGGAAGGGGACGTGATCACCATGCAGGAGATCTTTGCTTATGAACTGAGGGGGCTGGACGAAGAACGCCGGGTGAAGGGACGTTTCGTTACCACCGGTATCCGCCCCAAGTTTATGAAACGTCTGGAAGCCATGGGCATCAATCTGCCGCCGCAAGTGTTCCGGGAGACCCCAAGGCTGTAAATACGCGCATGCGCAAACCTAGAGCGGCTTTCCCCCAGATAGCTCCCCGGGGTTGGCCGGTTCACCGCCCCTGGGCCCGCGGCCCCGGAGTTTGGGATGCTTACCAAAGCACTAAACCTTTTTACCTCCGGCGAATTTCCAGGGCTTTTAGTCCTGCTAATCTTCCTGAGCTTCCTCTGTTTGCTGGAAGGGGCCTTTTGGTTTTTTGCCGATACCAAACGGCGGCACCAGAAGCGTTTGCAAAAACGCATAAAATTTCTCCAGGGACTGGACACTAAGAGTATCTCCGCAGAATCCCTGTTGAAGACGGAAGGTCTGAGCGCCATTCCCATGCTGGCCCAAACTTTGAAGAGGGTACAGCGCCTGGAGCAGGTGCAGACCCTGTTGAGCCGGGCCGGAGTCAGTTGGTCGGTGGGGCACTTTCTGCTCCTCAGCCTCCTTTTGAGCGCGGTGGGAATTTGCCTGGGCTTTTTCAAATTAGGACCTCTGGGAGCCATGATCGGCGGGGGCCTGGGGGCGGTTATTCCTACCTATATCCTCAAGTTCAAGAAAAAAAGGCGCCTGAAAAAATTCGAGAAACAGCTCCCCGAGGGTCTGGACTTGCTGGCCCGGGGGTTGAAAGCCGGGCACGCCTTTGCCTCGGGTATGCAACTGGTGGCCTCGGAGATGGAAAATCCCATCGGCATGGAATTTTTTAAGACCTTCAAGGAGTACAACCACGGGCTGGATCTGAATACCGCCCTCCTCAATCTTTGCAGCCGCATGGATCTGCGCGATCTCCGGTATTTTACCACCGCGGTGATGATTCAAAGGGAGACCGGCGGCAACCTCACAGAAATACTGGAAAAGATCGCCCTGCTGATCCGGGAGCGGTTTAAGTTGCGTAACCAGATTAAGGCCCTTACCGCAGAAGGCCGCCTCTCCGGGTGGATTCTGATGCTGATGCCCCCGGCCTTGGCCCTGGCTATTTTCAAGCTCAATCCGGATTATATGATGCTGCTTTACACCCATCCCCTGGGGCGCATGATGGCCGGAGCGGCCCTTGGTTTTCAGCTTCTGGGAATGCTTTTCATTCGCAAGATCGTCAATATTAAGACGTAAGTAGGAAATATGCCCCTTACTCCGATATTATTCGGTTTCCTGATAGCCGCCTGCATCATCTCCCTGGCGTCTTTTTTACGTTTTAGCGACTCCAGGATCCGGAAGCGCCTGGAGGTCCAGACGAAACCGGGTCGGCGTCCCACCCGGGCGGACGACACCCCCGCGGTTTTGCCGCCGGCCCTGGTGGAGAAGTTTGAGAAAAAATTAGGGATTAAGAAGGACGGCGCCCAGGCCAAAGAGTTGAAAAAACAACTGGTGCAGGCCGGTATCTATAGCGACCGGGCCCTGACCATCTTTTTGGGGTTGAAAATAGGATTGCCCCTGGCCCTGCCTATTTTGATCATGCCTCTGATATGGGGGCGGGGCATCAACAAACTCATGCTGATGGGGATTGGCTACGTCTTATTTGTGGGGGGATATTTTTTGCCCACCCTCATCTTGAGACAGATGGTGGATTCCCGCCAGAAGAAGATTCAGCAGGCTTTGCCGGACGCCTTGGATCTCCTGGTGGTCTGCGTGGAAGCCGGACAGGGCCTGAACGCCGCCTTAAAAAGGGTATCGGACGACTTTATGGTAAGCTGCCCGGCCCTGGCCAAAGAATTAAATCTGGTCAATCTGGAGATTAACGCCGGGTTGGAAAGGGAGCAGGCCCTGCGCAATCTGGCGGACCGCACCGGGGTGGAGGAGGTGGCTTCACTCTGTTCCATTCTTATTCAGAGCGACCGTTTTGGCACCAGTGTGGCCACTGCCTTGAAGGTGCAATCCGAGACCCTGCGCACTACCCGGCGTCAGAAGTTGGAGGAACTGGCGGCCAAGACCCCGGTCAAGCTGATCTTTCCCCTGCTGCTTTTTATTTTCCCGGCCATCATGGTGGTGATCCTGGGGCCCGCGGTTATCAGGATTATGGAATCCATCATGAAGAGATAGCCGTTTCTTCCTGCCCTTTCCCAGTTCAATATTCAAAGTAAATGCAGGTTGGGCGCCGCACCCGGATGGGGGCTTATCATTACTCACAAGTTTATATCTTATGGATATTACATAATTATTTCCTCTCCCCTCGGGGGAGAGGGCAGGGTGAGGGGGGCATAAGGTAAATGTCCATCTTGGTGGCAGGTGGCTAAAGGGACAAAAGTCGCCACCCCCACCCCAGCCGCTCCCCCCTCGAAGGGGGAGGGGGAAAAGCCGTCAAGATTTTAGGTGGATCATGATTAGATATTCATCTGTCGGCAACTTGAAATTGCCTTAATGTCCGGTTTAGTCCATCCCTCCATTTGTGGGTAATGATGAGGATGGGGGGGGAACCTTTGCTCCGCTCTTTTTATGGTTCTTGGGTGGGGCAGGTGCAGCCGATTGCCGGTGCTGCCGTTTCCCGGACGAACGACCAGCCTTCTGATTTAGTGAACCTTCCCGCTTATTTTCACCGGAAAGAGCAAAGAGGCAGCCGGCTAGCGATCCTTCACTAACCGGGGTTTGATGGACTTCTCCATAGGCTTGATAATCAGCTCCACCCGGCGGTTGGCCTGGCGGCCCTCATCCTCGCCATTATCGGCCACGGGCCGGTATTCCCCGTAGCCTGCCGCCTCGCAGCGCTGGGGCTCCAGATGCTGGTCTTCCACCAGGTAGCGTACCAGGGACGCGGCCCGGGCCGTGGACAGTTCCCAGTTGGAGGGGAATTGGGGGGTATGAATGGGACGGTTGTCCGTGTGCCCTTCTATGACTATCTGATTGGGGATTTGTTTTAAAATCGAGGCCAATTTATTCAATAAGGGCATGGCCTCCGGCCTTATCTTCGCCTCCCCGGAATCGAACAAGAGGAAATCCGGCAAACGCAACACCAGGCCCCTGGCAGTGTGCAGGAGGCGGACGTTTTCTTTCTCCAACTGTTCTTTCAGGGTCCCCTGGATGGTTTTGGAGACTTTTTCCATCTGGCTGGAGGGAGGCGTATACACCAGAGTGGCCCCCACCAAATCGCCGCTGAGGCCGGAGGCCGTTTTTTTGTCCAACCCGGAGTCCATGGGAAAGCCCCCTAAAAAGACGGGGGCGCTTAGGGCGCGGTTGATGGAGGCTTGCGCCAGGTAGAGTTTTTCGCTGTCCAGACGGGTGATGGCATACATGGTAACGAAAAAAGCCAGAAGCAGGGTGACGAAATCGGCGTAGGAGACCAGCCAGCGATCATGACTGTTGCCGGGGGAGGAATTATCGCGACGTGCGCGCCGAAATCGCATGGGGCTCGGCCTTCTTGGCTGGACGCGGCGGTATCTTTTTCACTTTAACGCCCGCCACCACGGTTGGGGGTGAATCATCCAGGAGTAAACCCCGTAATTTTTCCTCGATGAGACGGGGATGGTCTCCGTGGGCCAGGCCCAGGATACCGACCATCACCATCTCTTTGATCAACATGCGGCGCTGGTGCCGCAACCGCAACTTGTGGCCGATGGGCAGAAAAAAAAGGTTGGCGGAGGCCACCCCATAAACCGTGGCCACAAAGGCCACCGCCACTCCTGTTCCCAATTCGGCCGGTTCGGTCAGATGCTGCATCACCTGGATGAGACCCAAGACCGCGCCCAGAATACCGATGGTGGGGGCATACCCCCCGGCGGTGTCGAAGACCCGGGCCGGCACCAGTCCGGATTCATCCAATTGGGTCAGCTCCAGCTCCAGAACTTCCTTGACTTTCTGATAGTTGTGGCCGTCAATCACCAATTGCAATCCCCGGCGGAAAAATGGGTCGGAGATTTTGGCCACCTCCGGTTCCAGGGAAAGCATGCCTTCCCGCCGGGCCCGGTAAGCGAACTCCACAATGCGGGCCAGATAAGCCGGACCCTGATCCTTGGGCTCCCGGAAGATCTGGTGAAATTCCTGCCAGGCCTGCTTAAGCTGCGAGCGGGGAAAACTGATGAACACCGCGCCAAAAGTGCCACCAAAGACAATGACCATGGCGGTGACTTGCAAGATCGTCCCCATGGAGCCGCCTTCCAGGAAGTGGCCCCCGATGACGGCCATGCCCGCCAATAGCAACCCGAAAATTGTTGCTTTATCCATATTCAGGAGATCCTGGAAAGTTTCTGGACGGTCCGGAGAACGATCCGGTGGTGGCGCCGGCCTGGAGTCAACACCCTGTTCTCCAATTAAATAACCTTTCCCTGGTTCTAATTGCCGGATGCGGAGGGTCTGGGAACCTTTGGCATAACTGCCGGCGGGCGGCGCAACTTGCCCCCCGGGAAGACCTCACCCTCATGTAACTTATCGGAAATTTTTAAAGAAGCTTTATTTCCCCGGAAAGGCGGGTGGCAGGGATTTTTCCGGCTTAAAGCGACAGGCGCTAAAGCCGCGTCAGAGAGGATGCCGCGGGGCCTTGCCTCAATCTTAAGTATCTGCCAGGGCAACCTCCGGGGTAAGGGGTTTGGTGATGGCCGGCGCGGCCTTGGCTCTACCTAGATATTGGCTGCCGTTATAATGCTGGCTTACCAGTTTCAGATAGCTGCGGGTCTCCTGGGGCAGGCGCCCCTTTTCCACGTTGCCCATGCCGCAATTATAAGCGGCCACGGCCTTGGCCACGTTGCCGTCGTACCGGTCCAGAAGTTCCCGGAGATATCTGGTGCCGCCGTTAATATTTTCCACGGGGTCATAGGGCCGCGTTACTCCCAGGTCCCGGGCGGTCCCCGGCATCAGTTGCATCAGGCCCATGGCGCCCATGTGAGACGTGGCGTTGGGATTAAAATTGCTTTCCACCTTGATCACCGCCTTCACCAACTCTTCCGGTACCTGGTAGCGGGCCGCGGCATTCTTGATCAACCCTTCGAAAGCCTTGGGGTCCACCGACCCGCCGTTCCGGTAACTGGCGGATCTGAAGAGGCGCTCCGCTTCGGAACCCGAAGCAGACCTGGCGGAGCCCTGGCTGCGGAGGCGGCTGGTGATGCGGCTGGCGGCGCGGCCCAGGGAGGAACGCAGGAGCATCCGGGAGAGATGGGCGTCTCCTGAATTGCGCAAGGGCCGGGGAAATTCTTGCCGCCTGCTATCGGCGGACTGGGGCCGATCCTGCCGGGTCAATAAGGCCTCGGTCAGGATTTGGGCGAAGGCCGGAGAGCCGACCCGGCGCAAGTTGGGGATGATACCGGTCCCGGAGGTGCGGTGGGAACCGGAGGCGGCGGCTAAAAGTGACGTGCGAATCATAAACTATCCTCACGCCACATTTATGCAATACCTGTGCCGAGGCGAATCAAAAACCCATATTGGTGAGAAGATCATTAATAGCATCCTGATCCAGGACCTGAGCTTCCACACATTGCTCTTCCGGGGCCTCCGGGGATGAGGGGGGAGGCGCCAGAGTGGCCAGGACCCGGTCAATCTCGTCCTGGGCCAAAGCGCCGCTTTCTTCTACGGTAATACCACTTTGCTCCGCCTTCTTTTTCAGCTTGGTGCCGGCGGCCACCACCATGGTGAGAATCTGGAATTGGAGGGTGCGCAAGAGTTTCAAGACCTGGAGCAGGCGCTGCCCGGAGAGATCCTGAAAAGCCAGGGCCTCCATGATCCTGGAGAGGGCGGCGCTGATTCGGTCCAAGACCAGGGAGGTTTCCTGAATTGTTTCTGCATCAATGGCGCTTGCCAGGGAGGGCGGAGCCTCAGGCGCTTTTTCCGACTGGGCGGCCAATTCCTGGATCTTTTGGAAGAGATCTTCCCACTGGGGCAGAAAACTCAAAGGCTGGGCCGCAGCCGGAGCCGCGGGCGGCGGCGGCGCGGCCGCCTCCACTTTTTGGCCTTCCAGGGGCAGCATGGGCATGGGGAAAAGTTTGCCCGCGGACGCGAGCATCTTGGCGAACAGGTCTTGGATACGTTTATCGTCGCAGCAGCCCTGCAAGATTTTGAGGACCTCTTCCACCGGAAATTGAGAGAAACCGTCTTCCTCCGGCTGACTGGCGCCCAGCCTGGCGAAGGCGGCTTCAGCTTCCTGAGTGTGGAAGAGCTCTCCCTGTTTGGCGATCACCGCTTTAAGATGCTGCTTGAGGGCCTCATTACCGCAAAATTCCAAGACTATCTGGAGTATTTCGCCCAAGGGAAAGTGGAGGCCGGGCGGGGCCTCCTCCGGCTCCGGCTCCGGCTCGGCCGCAGATTGCCCCTGAAACTCGAGATTCAGTTCTTGAGCCTGAGACACTATTTGGCTCAACAGATCTTTGCTCTCCTGACTCCAGATAGTGGGCGCAGGTCCCGAGTCCGCCGCCAGCCCTTCTTCCCAGTTTTCCTCCTGGGGGCCCAAGCTGATGAGCTGGCTGCGCACCGACTCACAATCTTCCCGGATCTGCTCCACCAGATCCAGGATATTGAGGGTGGCCTTCTCCGTCATCTCCAGGACATCATTGAGCTTCATCCGGGCCTGATCCAGATGCTCCCCGGGGCTTTCTTCCTGGCAGTGCATGACTTCCGCCAGGGTCACCTCCTGGAGGGAAAGGTTGAGCGTCTTGGCCAACTGCCCCAGTTCCTTATAAATATCAGTAGAAACCTGGCGGTAATAATCCAGTTCTTCCATCAACTTCTGGTTTTCGGCTCCGTTCCCCTGGGGCAACTGCGGCAGCGGCGCCGCGGCGGGCATGGCCCTGGGTGCAGCCGTGATCACCCCCTCGGTGGGAGGCTTCAGACAGATATTCAGGGCCAAGCCGTCCACCAGGACGCGGCACTCTCCCTGGCTCAACTCCAGACTCAATTCGTAAGGTTTTCCGTCAGCCATAAGGCACCTTTTCCCCTGGGTGCTGAGCCGCCTAAGGTCCCAGCATTGATAACTATTTGAAAAATAAAGTAATACTCTCCCAGTCTTCCGGCTTTAGGCCCAAAGAGGACCTCTCCCCCATATACCCTGGGGTCTATTTTTGTTATCGACGGCCAGGAAGGTTAACTTAAATGAATTATGGGATATTTTGGGGATAAGAGGCCTTCGGGCCGGAATGATGTGAGACTCAACTAAACCGGGTGTGCGTGGGGAGGGCAGCTAAAGTAGGCGAAAAGCAGCGAGCAGTGAGCAGTAAAAAGGAAATTCCCACAACCCTGGTTTTACTGCTCACTGCTCACTGCCAGTTAATTACATCTTCAGATCGTCCCGGGTCTTGGCCACGGCTGCCGCGGACTTCTGCAGCATGGCCTCTTCTTCCTGGCTCAGTTTCAGGGGGATGATCTTCTCTATGCCGCCAGCGCCCAGGATGACCGGCACCCCGAAGAAGAGGTCATTCAGACCGTATTCCCCGTCCAGGTAGGCGGACACCGGCACCACGCGCTTCTGGTCTTTCAAGATGGCTTCGGCCATCTGCACCGCCGCGGCCGCGGGGGCGTAAAAGGCCGAACCGGTCTTCAGCAGGGAGACAATCTCGCCGCCGCCTTTGCGGGTGCGCTCCACCAGCGCGGCGATGCGCTTCTTGGAGAGCAGGCTGGTCAGGGGCACGCCGGAGACGTTGGTGGCGCTTACCACCGGCACCATGTCGTCGCCGTGGCCGCCCAGGACCATGGCCTGGATCTCATCCACCGCCACCTTCAACTCCATGGCGATGAAGCAGCGGAAACGGGCGGTGTCCAGAATACCGGCCATGCCCATCACCCGTTTCCGGGGAAAGCCGCTCACCTTGTGGGCCACGTAGCACATGGCGTCCAGGGGATTGGCCACCACGATGATGAAGGTGTTGGGGGACTTGGCCACCACCTCTTTGGTCACCGTGGCCATGATATTTTTATTGGTATTGATCAGGTCTTCCCGGCTCATGCCGGGTTTGCGGGGAATACCCGCAGTGATGATCACCACCTTGGAACCCTTGGTGGCCTCATAGTCGTTGGTGCCCACCACGTCCACGTTAAAGCCGAAAACCGGCCGGGCCTGCATCAGGTCCAGGGCCTTGCCTTGGGGCATGCCCTCCAGCACGTCCACCAATACTACGTCCGCCAGGTCCCGGGCTGCGGCCCAATGGGCGCAGGTGGCCCCAACGTTGCCCGCCCCTACTACGGTAATTTTCGGGCGACCCATGTGAAAATCCTCCTTGTTTTTGCGAGTTGAGGGGAGGGCTGGGGACTTGGGGGTCCTGCCCTCACCCCAAACCCACCCTTCCACCACACCTCCCCTAATACCATTATTATCCGTAGGGTGGGCGTCCCGCCCGCCCAAGAATTGGGAGGAGTTGTGGGGGAAGGGAACTGGGTCTGCGGCCCTTAGTCCACTCCCCAAAAATATCTTTATTTCTTTATCTTTTCTGGCTTCATCCTGCAATCAAAAATTCCCTGCCCGGCGTTGACATGATAGGGTATTAATACCTATATTCCCGGCAATTGGTGGAGATAGCATGATTTTTTTACAAGTCTACTTACAGGCCTTCAGGCTGCCTTTTTTAACCGGCTCCCTCATGCCGGTGGCGGTGGCGGGGGCCCTGGCCTACGGCCACACGGGGACCTGGAAGCCCCTGCTCCTGGGCCTCACTTTCCTGGGGGTGGCCGCCCTGCATTCCGGGGCCAATCTCTTGAATGATTATTATGACTCCTTCGGCAGCGACCCCATCAATGTCCATGTGACTCCGTTCAGCGGCGGCAGCCGGGCGATCCAGGAAGGGGGCTTAAGCCCGGATACCGTCCGCTTCCTGGCCTTTATCTGCCTGGGGGTAGGTTGTATCTGCGGCCTGGCCCTGATCTTTATGGGCCGTCCCTGGGTGGCGGTTCTGGGGACCCTGGGCCTCCTGGCCGGGTATCTCTATTCCGCCTCGCCGGTGCAGTTGATGAGCGCCGGCATGGGGGAGGCCGCCATCTTCCTGGCCTTCGGGCCGCTCCTCACCTGGGGCGCCTATTACGTGCAGACGGGGAGCCTCAAACCCGTGGGCCTGGCCGTGGGGCTGCCCTTGGGTTTTCTCATCACCGCCATCCTCTGGATCAACGAGTTCCCGGACCTGAAGGCGGACGCGGCCGCGGGCAAAAACCAGCTGGTGGTGCGCTTAGGACTACGAAATTCCCGGCGGGTCTATGCCGCCCTGATGCTGCTCCCCTTTGCCAGCCTCTTTTTCCTCCTGGAGGCCTTCCGCCTGCCGGACCTGGTGATCGCGGCCTTGGTGGCCCTGCCCCTGGCGGTTAAGGCCATCCGCATCGCCTGGCGGGTCCCCCCTACGGAACCGGAGTTCATCCCCGCCCAGGCCCTGACCATCCAGACGCATTTCCTGGTGGGCTTAAGCATGACCCTGGCGTTGCTGTATGCGGCCTGGTGGCGGTGAGGAGAGCGGTCAGCTGTCAGCTTTCAGCTTTCAGCAAAAACGGGAGAGGGCCAGACAGCTACTGTGGGGTGGACATTATACACGGTTTATTTCTGTCATCCTGAACGGAGCGCAGCGGAGTGAAGGATCTCAACGCCTCGAAAATATGAGATTCTTCGCTGCGCTCAGAATGACAGTTAGGGAAAATTGCGGTTTTGAATCGGCTTCTAAGAGGAGGGGCTGAAGATGAATCTATTAGAAGAAATCCAAAAAATCGCCGCCGAGATTCCCGGGGAACTTAAGGAAAAGAAGGGCGTCTATACCCTGGAAGCGGTGATCGCCGAACGGAAAAGCTGGCTCTCCCGGAAGAAATTGCTCTACCGGGCCAAGTTCTCCATTGATGAGGAAAAGAAGGAACTGCATTTCACCGAGATGCTTAAAGAAAGCGGTTTCGGCCTTTCTTCCGGGGACGCGGACATGAGCCCGGGGTTCGGTTTCAAAAAAGAAACCTACAAAACCGGCCTGGGCCCCCGGGAAGGCACCATCGAGGAACAATCCAACCTCTTCGGAGCAAAATATCAATATACCTTCGATTGGGGCAAAACCAGAAAGGCCATCGAAGAAAAAGCCCAGGCCCTGGGGTATAAGTTTGTTTATCATATTACGGGGTGGGGGCTGTAAACGACAATGGCACAGGCGAGACGCCTGTGCCACCGGTGACAAGGATTTTGTCATTCTGTTTTTTATCCCTGGTCCCAGGAACAGCTTGGGAACGCGATAAAAAAGGTCTCGATTATGTCTATTGAAGAATTAATTCGACTTATTATTAGCTTTTTAGGTGGTGGCCTGATTGCTGGGATATTGAATTGGATTCGCTCTTCTGTAGCTGAGAGGAAATCACGACAAATTGAATTCTTATCGCTTGAATTGCGCAATCTCTATGGTCCACTGTTTTTCTTTGTTTCACAAAATGATAACATGTTTAAATTGAATTCAACTTTTCAAAGAGCATATAGCGCCGAATACGTGGATCAAGAATGGAGCGAAGACAACCATACTCAAAATGCAGTCCGTAAAGACGCAACTAAAACGTTGGATGTAGCAAATAGATACATAGTGGTCGTGAAACAAAATAATCATAAAATAGTCGAGATTATGACTAATAATTACGAATACATTGATCCTGACGATGTGGAAACATTCCAGCAATTCTTGGTAGACCATGCAAGAATTAATACAGAAATTGACAATGAGGGTAATCTTGAGACTCCTTTTATGATCTATAAGCGTGTCGGTGATATATCTTTTATGCGACCTGAGCTAATTCAGCGAGTTCGAACTAAATTTTACAAGAAAAAACGTGAATTAGATGATTTGCACAGATGAAAATCCATTTAGATAAAAAGATGTTTGATCTAATGTTCAACAGCAGCTGCCCGGGAGACCGGTAAAATATTGGTCGTACCACGTTCGCAGATTTATGACGGCCAGAGGCCCCACTATACCATAATAAATGAAACTGACAGCTGACAGATAATGGCTTTAAAATGCTTAGATACATCTTCAAAAAGATTCTCTTAAACGACGGCGAACCCTCCGGCGGCATCTCCCTCCAGGAGATGGCGGCGCAGTTGAAAAGGAGCATGGACCGTCTCAAAGCCGCGTTTTTCGAGACCGGCACCGGCCGGGTGGCCTATGAGCGCATCAAAGAATCCGCGGAATATCAGGCCCACCTGGAATTGAGCAATAATCTCCAGGCCATGGATTTGGGCCTCTTGGCCCGCCGGGAAGACAAAATCGCCTTCTGGATCAACCTCTATAACGTCATCGTCATCCACGGGGTAATTGCCCTGGGTATCCGGGATTCGGTGAAGGAGGTCTGGAACTTCTTCCGGGGAGTATATTACCAGGTGGGCGGCTACCATTTTTGCCCGGACGATATCGAACACGGCATCCTCTGGGGCAACCGCCGGCCGCCGTATTCCCTGTTCCGGCGTTTTGGCGCTACAGACCCGCGCCTCAACTTTATGGTTTCACCCCTGGACCCCCGTATCCACTTCACCCTGGTCTGCGGCTCCGCCTCCTGCCCCTTCATCGACGTCTACAACCCGGAAACCTTGGAGGAAGAGCTGGAGATCGCCGCCCGGGCCTTTGTCAACTCCGGCGGCGTGGTCCTGGACCGGGGGCATGACAAAATATCCCTCTCCAGCATCTTCAAGTGGTACGCTGACGACTTTGGCAAAGACCAGAGCGCCCGCCTGCGCTTCCTCGCCCGGTACCTGGACCAGGCGGAGGATCGTGCCTTTATAGTACAAAATGCCTATAGCCTGAAAACCACCTATCAGCCTTATGATTGGCGGCTGAACCAATACTGAGTTACTATTCCCCCCTGTTTTTTCAACTACTTCCTCTCTGTATTTTTATCCCACCAAGTTGTTAATTGCCGCAGGCGAAGTTAGGTATTCCCACCTATGGACTAGATAACCTAAGTCACTAAAATAGGTCGCAAAAGTCGTAACCTAAATCTTCTTCTTACAAATCATACGTTTGGCAGACAAGCTGAGTAGGCATTTTTTCCGAGGTTGATTTGACCGGCTTCGGGATCTCCCTACCGCGGCGTCGCGTCTGCCACCCGGGGTCTGAAATAAATACCAGGCCGCCGCCGCCACATCGTAATCAATTTTAAAGGGGGGGAAGGATGAAAAAAAATCTGATTCCGGCGCTGATGTTCACCTGTTTCATGTTCATGCAGGGCGCGAGTTGGGCCGCTACCGAGTTCTCCCTGGGAGGTTTTATTAAATTAGTTTCTTTCTGGGACTCCACCCAGACCACCAACCATATGAATGCCCCCATTCAACGCAATAACAATCCCAACTTCCATCATGGCCGGCTGGCTTTCACGGCCCAGGAAAGCAGGTTCAACTTTACCATCAAGGGACCCAAGCTCTGGGGGGCCGCCATCTCCGGTTTTTGGGAAATGGATTTTGACTGTCGCCAGGTGCTTCCGCCAAGTGCCTCCAATAGCTTCAACCCGCAGTTGCGCCACGCCATGTTCCGCTTAAACTGGCCGGGAACCGAGCTGTTGGTGGGACAGTATTGGTCCATGTTCTCCGAATGGTTTCCGGAAGTGGCGGAAAACGGTCCCTTCCAGGGAACCGGCACGGTAATCTCACGTATGCCCCAGGTGCGTCTGAGCCAGACTTTCCTGTCGGACTGGACCGTGGCGGCTTTGGTGGGCAACCCCAATCCCGCCAGCCTGCCGGCCATTGCTACAAATCCCTATGGCGCCAGCGATAACGGCGAGGCCGCGGAATCTCCCCAGATCCAAGGCAAAATCCGGTACCAGCGCGACTGGTGGGGGAAGGCCCCTTATTACGGAAAGCCCCTACCCTTCACCGCCCAGATCACGGCGGGATGGCAGCGCAATGTCATACGGCAGCAGGCCTTGGCTCTCCGGACTTTCGGGCAAAATGCCTTTGTCAACTTCAACGGCTTCGTGAACCAGCGGTATCTCAACCCCTGGCTGGTGATGGGAACCGCGTTTATCCCCGTCATCCCCACTCGCACCGCCAATATGGCCGGAACCGCGTCGATCCTGACCCAGTGGTGGATCGGCCAGGGGGTGGAGGCCTTCGGCGCGGCGGGCCTGGCCTCTAATATCTACCGGTTTGATAGCAACATCTCAGGCAACAACTTTTTTGAGGTGGAATTACAGAAGCGTTGGGGCGGCTTCGTTCAGGCCAAATACTACTTCACCAATCAATGGTTCCTGAACCTTGCCTACGGTATCAGCAAGGCTTTCGACATCTCCCAAGACCAAAACCCTTTGGCTCCCGGCAGCCGGGAAACCGCTCTTTCCGCGGACCAGCAAAAGATTTGGCAGCAGGTGGACTTGACCCTGTGGTACCGGCCCATCATGCCCCTAAAGTTCTGTCTGCAATACTCCTTCGCCAGAACCGACTGGCTCCAGAAAATTGGAGATGCCGGGGGACAGCACCCTTCGGATTTTGGGACCCAACACCGGGTGCAGTTTGCCGGGATATTCTTCTTCTAAGTCCAACAAGGTGCGGGACCAGAAACAGATCCAGATTGAGGTCGCGGCCGATTATTAAAAAATAAAAAGGAGAAGCGTTATGAAGAGGCTGGCGTTTTTAGGGCTTGCAGCTCTCTGCATCGCGGCGGTGGAAATGGCTTATGATAAAACCAATTTCTCCTCCGCCGGCAGGGTGTATCAACCCGTGCCCAAAGGACACGTGGTGGGCAAGGACAATGTACCGGGCGCGGGTCTGCACCACGCCGGTGAGCGCTGCGACAATTGTCACAAAAAAGGGGGGCTTGCAGAAGCTTACCTCTGGACCGCTTCAGGAACACTCTATGCCGACCGGGCCGGCACCCAGGTTCTCCCGGGCGGGGAGATCATCCTCCAGGACCGGGAGGGCAACGTCATCAGCCTGACCGCCAACGCGGCCGGCAACTTCTGGACCAACGCCCCCATTGCCAGCAATCCCTATGCCGTCGCCAGCCACGGGGGTATTACCGAGCCGCTGTATGAGATAGGCGTCGATTACCTGAAGCCGGCCGACCCCACCGATCCCCGGACCTGGATCTACAAGGCCTGGGTGAGAAATGGGACTTCCATCCGGCCCATGGTGACTATCGCGCCCGTGGGTTCCGCCACCGGCAACTACATGTCCTGCAACATGCATCATAACCCCAAGGGGTCCCGGGGCGCCCTGTGGGTTTCCCCCGAGCCGACGCTGCCTTCCTATCCGGCCCGGGGTCTGAAATATACCAAGCACATTGCCCCCATCCTGAACGGCAAGTGCGTCCCCTGCCATATCCCCGGCAGTACCATGACTCGTCTGGTCACCAAAAGCGATCTCGGCACCCCTTCCACTTCCATGGACTACAGCCAGGGCCTCGACCTGATAAATTATCGGGGGTCCGATACCGGTGGGATTGTCAAGCGGGGAGTTCGCAGTGTGGTAAATACGACGAATCCTGAACAGAGCCTGATGTTGCAGAAGACTCTTCCCGGCGCCTGGCACGGCGGCGGGGCCTTCTGGGACCAATCCAGCCCGGATTACCTCGCCCTTAAACAGTGGATTTCGGAGGGTGCCCGGAATAATCTATACTCCCCTGGTCAGCGGTCTCTTAAATTACTATTGTCTGATTAGATAAAGGGAACCGCTGCGAAAGTTCGCAGGCCCAGGAGCCGTCAAGTCCTTTGGGGACGCCCTGGCTTGCGCCCACCCCCTATCCATGCGGGGATAGGTATGCTTAACCTACGGGATTTATGTTATATAAAGGGATGGGTAGATAAAAATGGCTGTACTCTCCCTTGAGGAAATAAACCGGGTCCCGTTGGTGGCAAGCCGCCGCCGGGGGCATTATCTTTGAATTATTGGATGCGGTCAGGCTCTTTAAAGCGATCCGTCGCCGCCTTATTGCCACCATAACTGGCGCAATTTTCCAGGGAGGGCAGGATGTTTAAAGAATTCAAAGAATTCGCCATGCGGGGCAGCGTGGTGGACATGGCCGTGGGCATCATCATCGGCGCGGCTTTTGGGACCGTGGTCAAATCCTTGGTGAGCGACATCCTCATGCCGCCCATCGGCCTGGTTTTGGGAAATGTGGACTTCTCGAATATCTTTATAACCTTGAAAGAAGGCGCAAAAGCCGCGGGGCCTTACGCCTCCGTGGCCGCGGCCAGACAAGCCGGGGCCGTCACGATGAATCTGGGGATTTTCATCAACAATATCATCAGCTTTCTCATTGTGGCGTTTGCGGTGTTTCTGGTCATCAAAGGCATCAACCGCCTGAAACGGGAGGAGGCCCCGGCGGAAGCGCCCCCCACCAAGGATTGCCCGTTCTGCTTCACCGCCATCCCCGTCCAGGCCAGCCGCTGCCCGCATTGCACCTCTCAGCTCCAGGGAACTCAAGGGCAGTAAGGCTTTGCCTTTGATTTTCAGCGGGGCAATTATTATCGGAGAATAATACGGCTGCTGCCTCCAGGGCGGCCAGGGGCGACCCTGATGAAGCGGAATCAATGCCGGTTAGCCATGGAGGCATAAAAGCGCCGGAGGTTCATGGAGAAAAATTATTTGTGCCTTGGCTTGCCCAGGCATAAATGTTTTAATTCTTGGTACCTCCCTGTGCTTTTTGGTCTCGGTGGTTAATTCTTTTTCTGGAGAGAGTTCTATGGATGTACCCGTTTTAGTGGAAGTAACCCGGGGTCCGGCGGTGGAAAGCCGCCACCGGGGCCAGATTGTGGTAGTTGACCCCAAGGGTGCCCTGGTGAAGCAGGTAGGGGACCCGGAAACCCTGGTCTGCATGCGCTCCCTGGCCAAACCTTTCCAGGCCCTGGCGTTGATAGCCGCCGGCGCGGATAAGGCCTTCGGCTTCGGGCCGGAGGAACTGGCGTTGTTCTCCGGGTCGCTCTCCGGCCAGGATTTTCAGGTGGACCTGGTGACCCGAGCTTTGGCCCGGCTGGGGCTCACCCCCGATGCGCTCCAATGCGGCATCCACCCGCCGCTGCACCGCCCCAGCGCCCAGGCCCTGAGCCAGGCCGGACTCAAACCCACGCCCCTGCACAATACCTGTGCGGGCAAACACACGGCCATGCTGGCCCTGTGCGTCTACCATAAATGGCCCCTGGAAAACTACCTGGCCGTGGACCATCCGGTGCAGCACCTGATCCTGGGCGCCGTGGGGCGCATGGTGGGGTTGCCCCGGGATGAGATCAAGGTGGCCATCGACGGTTGCGGCGCGCCGGTCTTTTTTATGCCCCTGAAGAATATCGCTTTGGGCTACGCCCGCCTGGCTGCGAGCCAACCGGGGTCGCCGGGGGGGGATTTGCTGGCCGCGATTTTGGCATATCCCCGTCACATTGCCGGGGACGGCCGCCTGGACACCGATGTCATGACGGCCTTGCCGGAAAAGGTCTTCGCCAAATCCGGGGCCGAAGGGGGCTACGCCCTGGCCCTGAAAAAAGGCGGACTGGGGGTGGCCCTGAAGATCGAAGACGGTGGGGCCCGGGCCCTGGGCCCCACGGTGGTGGAGGTTTTGCAACAGTTGGGCGTCGCCACGCCGGCGGCCCAGGAGGCTTTGGCGGCCTATGCCCAACCCCCCATTTTGAACCACCGCAAGGAAGAGGTGGGGCGGATCAGGCCGGTTTTTTCCTTGTGAACAGTGAGCAGTGAGCAGTAGCCAGTAGCTAGTAGCCAATAATCAGTGATCAGTATCAGTGAAACAGCAGTGAATCATATAGCGTACAGCTCACGGCTCACTGCTTACTGCTCACTGTTCAGAGAAAAGCCCTTGAATCTTTAGCCAATCGTGCTATAGTTTTTTGTTATGAATGGCTCCTACGCAGCAGGGGAAAGGGGAATCTGTCGGCGGCCATGAAAGTCCTTTGGGCCCCCTGGCGCATGGAGTATATCTTGGGGGAAGATAAACCCCAGGGCTGTATCTTCTGTCCCGAAACCGGGGAAGACCTGAAGGAACGGCTGGTGCTCTTCAGCGGCCGTCTCACCCGGGTGATGATGAACAAGTACCCGTATATCAACGGGCACCTGCTGATTTCGCCCTTAAGGCACCAACCCGGTTTGGAGGACCTGACTCATGAAGAGCTTTTGGACCTGCAATTAAAGCTCCGGGGGTCCCTGGCCATTTTAAAGCAGACGATGCGCCCGGACGGCTTTAACGTGGGCCTCAACCTGGGGGTAGTGGCCGGCGCCGGGGTGGAGAGCCACTTACATTTCCACGTGGTGCCCCGGTGGCATGGCGACACCAATTTTATTCCGGTCTTTGCCGATGTGCGGGTGATACCCGAACATTTCCGCCAGACCTATGAGCGTCTGGCCCCCCATTTCCAGACCCTGGGAGACGAGGATCAGGCATGCGCTTCTTTAAAATAATTTTTTCCTCTTTATTGGCAGTGTTGGGGATCATCTTTATCATCCAGAATCGCACGGTGATGGAGCACAGCGTCCAACTGAAGCTGAATCTTTATTTCCATAACCTGCAAAGCGCCGCGATCCCCTTATGGATCCTCATCCTCTTCACCTTCTTCCTGGGGGTATTCACCGCTTCCCTTTACGGGCTCTACGAACTTTTTAAACAGCGTCAGAACATCCGCACCCTGAAGCATAACCTGGAGATCGTCAGTCAGGAACTGAAACGGGCCTCCGCGGCCGCAGCCTCCGAAATCCCTGCGCAGGAACCGGAGATCGTCCATCGTTCCGAGTAAGTCCAGATAAGTAGTAATGGGTGAGGGGGCAATTGGAGTAAGCCGTAAGCAGTGAGCAGAAAAAACCGGGAATCTGCGGCTATCTCTGGTTGCACTGCTTACTGATAACTGCTCATCGCTCACTCTTCTCCCGGCCCTCCTCCCGCCAGCCATCTCCACCTGAAAACCATGTCCGAGACTTCCGCCGACAAGCTTACTCCCATGCTGCGGCAGTACCTGGATTTGAAGTCCAGGTATGCGGATGCCCTGGTGCTCTTCCAGATGGGAGATTTCTACGAGATGTTCTTCGAGGACGCGGAAAAGGGAGCCGCGGCCTTAAATATCGTCCTCACCAGCCGCAGCCGCCAGGGGGAGGACCGCATCCCCATGGCCGGTTTTCCCATCCACGCGGCCCAGAATTATATCTCCCGGCTGCTGGAGCAGGGGTTCAAAGTGGTGGTCTGCGAACAGGTGGAGGACCCGGCCCAGGCCAAGGGACTGGTGCGCCGGGAGGTGACCCGCATCCTCACCCGGGGCACGCTGGTGGACCCGGAGGCCCTGGACAGCCGCCGGGACAACTATCTGGCCGCGGTATCTCTCCAGGGCCGGCGCTGGGGCCTGGCCTTCCTGGAATTATCCACCGGCGAGTTCCGGCTGACGGAAGGGGAGGGGGCCGATCCTCTGGGAGACGAACTCTGGCGGATAAAACCCTCGGAAATTCTGGTGTCCGAAGACCTGGACGGCAACTTCCTGGAAGCCGCCCTCTTTCCCTTCGACGTGCCCCCCACCCGCCGGGTCCTGGCCCCTTATGTCTTTGAACTCCAGGCCGCCCGGGAGGAAATAGGGCTGCAGTTGGGCACCTTGTTTCTAGACGGCTTCGGGCTGGAGGCATACCATTCGGGGGTGGCCGCGGCCGGGGCCATCCTCCGGTATCTCAAGGATTCCCACCATCCTTCCTTGCCCCATATCGACCGGCTGCTGCCCTTCAGCCGGGAGGATTTTCTCGGTCTGGACGAAGCTACCTTGCGGCACCTGGAGATTTTCGAGACCTGGCGCAGCCGCTCCCGCCAGGGCTCGCTCCTGGAGGTGTTGGACGTGGCGGTCACCCCCATGGGCAGCCGCCATCTGGGGAACTGGCTGCGCTATCCTCTAAAGGACCTGGCCGCCATCGAGGCCCGCCTGGAGGCCGTGCAGTTTTTTAAGGATAACGGCATCTTAAGGCAGAACTGGCGCACGACCTTGAAGGGTTTGGGAGACCTGGAGCGCCTCACCGCCCGGCTGGCCCTGGAGCAGGCCACCCCCCGGGAGGTGGCCGCGGTGGGCTACGCTTTGGGCCGTCTCCCACGGCTCCAGGAGATATTGAGTGGAGATCTGCCTCCTTTAGTAGCTCAATTGGCCGGGGATCTGGAAAATCTGGAGGACCTGGAGGCGCTCATCGCCCGGGCCCTGGCGGACGATCCTCCCGCCAATCTCCAGGCCGGGGGCATCATCCGGGAGGGCTATGACCCGGAGTTGGATGAGCTCCTGCAGATGAGCCGGGAAGGGAAAGACTGGATTCTCCGCCTGGAAAGCCAGGAGCGGGAGCGCTCGGGCATCAACTCCCTGAAGGTGCGCTACAACAAGGTCTTCGGCTACTACCTGGAGGTCTCCAGGGCCAATCTGGACCGGGTGCCCGAGGATTATATCCGCAAACAGACCCTGGTGAACGCCGAGCGCTTCATCACCGCGGACCTCAAGGAATACGAGGCCCGGGTTTTGGGCGCGGAAGAGGCCCGCCTGAAACGGGAAGTGGAGCTCTTCATCGAGCTGCGCCGCCTTTTGGGTAAAGAGGCCCTGCGCCTGAAAAAAGTGGCTGCGGCCCTGGCCCGGCTGGACGTGCTGGCAGCCCTGGCGGAAGTGGCGGCTTTGCACCGTTACTGCCGTCCCCGGGTGGTGGCCGAACCGGTGTTGCACCTTACCGGCAGCCGCCATCCGGTGATCGAGCGGATTTTGCCGTCCGGGAGTTTCGTGCCCAACGACGTGGCCCTGGACGGGGACTCCCAGGTGCTCATCGTCACCGGCCCCAACATGTCCGGCAAATCCACCATCTTGAGGCAAACGGCCCTGACCGTGCTCCTGGCCCAGATGGGGAGCTTCGTGCCCGCGGGAGAAGCGGTGGTGGGGCTCACCGACAGCATCTTTACCCGGGTGGGCGCGGTGGACGACATCGGCCGGGGCCAGAGCACCTTTTTGGTGGAGATGCATGAAACCGCCCGCATCCTGCACCAGGCCACGCCCCGGAGCCTGGTTATTTTGGATGAGATCGGCCGGGGCACCAGCACCTTCGACGGCCTGGCCCTGGCCTGGGCCGTGGCCGAACACCTCCATGATTTGGCGGGCATCGGCGTCAAGACCCTGTTCGCCACCCACTACCAGGAACTCACCCAGTTAAGCCGCCTCAAGCCCCGGGTGCGCATCTTCCAGGTGCTGGTGGCCGAATCCGGGGGCAGCATCGTCTTTCTACACCGCCTGGCCCCGGGCGCGGCTGCCCAGAGTTACGGCATCCAGGTGGCGCAATTGGCCGGGGTGCCGGCCCCGGTCATCGCCCGGGCCCAGGAGGTGCTGGAGAACCTGGAGGCCGGCACCCTGGACCCCACGGGCCTCCCCCGCCTGGCCCGCTCCCGGCGCCGGGTAGGGAAAGAGGCGCCGCAACTCAGCCTTTTCACTTCCCCTCAGAAGGAAAATTAAACGTATTATTATATTTTGCGGCGAGGTTTAAACCTCGCTGCTTGGTCGTAGGGGCGAACCTTGTGTTCGCCCGGTAGCTCCAGGGCGAACACAAGGTTCGCCCCTACATTTTAATACCTTGTTGACAGCAACTCAGTATGAGTATTTCCTAACCTTATGCTTTGACTCTTAAAGGCAAAGCTTCCGGATGATATCTCCCTGCCGCTGGCCATCAGCAACCGATCGTAACACTTTAGCGTATGTTAAAAATATTTGAACATATGTTAAAGATTGAAATTGCGGTTATTATATCCAATAAAATATAACTAGCTAATATACCATGTAATTTAAATAAGCGCCCGTCGTTTTCTTACATGGCACTGATCTTGCTCCTTCATCAAAACGAATTATATTGTTAACATTTAAGCAGCAAAAACCCAAGGAGGGAAAAGATGGGAACCGATCTTGATAATGTGAAAGCCGCGGCCGTGGTGGATTGCCGGGGCAGCGCCTGCCCGGGGCCGCTCATGGAAGCCAAGAAGGCCATTGCCACCGTCAAGGTGGGGGAAGTCCTGGAAGTGCTGTCCAGCGATCCGGGCACCAAGGAAGATATCCCCCTGTGGGCCAAGAAAGTGGGCCACGAATTTATCGGCTCTCTGCCCGCGGCTGGTTACGACCGCATCTTCGTGACCCGGAAAAAGTAAACGGAGGGCCTCATGGAGGCCGGAATAAACCACGGTAAGATCCTGATTCTGGCGGAAGACGCCTGCGCCTATCCCGGGGCCGACGCCACGGGGCAGGGGCACATGAGCTATGCGCCTAATACCTATATCCTCCGGGTGAAGGCCGCGGTGCTCTTCCCCGAGCAATTCTATCTCGATTGCTTCGACAAGGGCATCGCCGGAATCATCATCATGTCCTGCGGGGTGGAAACCCCCTATCACGGGGCCTATGAAGCCCTGGCCCAACGCATCGACCGGGTCTACGCCCTGATGAAGGAAAAGGGTCTGGACATCCGCCGCCTGCGGCTCACCGCCATCTGCACCGTCTGCACCCGGGCCTTTTTAAAGGAAGTGCAGCAGATGCAGGACCTGGTCACCCAGTTGGGGCCGCCGGGCAGTGAGCAGGCGGCTGCGGCGGGCGCGGCTTAGGCGGCCTGGCCCAGGAGGAACTCATGAAACTCTTGTTTATCATCTCCAAGGGTCTGGAGAAAGCCGGGAGCGCCATCCGGGCCATGCAATTCGCGGCCCTGGCCGCACAGCAGGGAAATCCGGTGGAAGTCTTCTTGATCGATGAGGCGGTTCACTGGGCCCAAGGCATGCGCGCCGCGCACGGCGAAGGTTTGACCGACTATACCGCTTTACTGAGCACCCCGGAAAACCCTGTCCGCGTCTGCCAGCCTTGCGCGGAAAAGCGTCTCATCAGCCAGGATAAGCTGATTGCCGGTGCGGTCATTGCCCCGGTGCCCATGCTGGTGGAGAAGATGGCCAGCCCCGAATACAAGGTTTTTACCTTCTAAAGGCTTGCCCCTGGATCTTAAGGAGCAACAGGTATGGCTTCCGACAAAAATCTCCGCTTCGACGCCCTGGTTCTGGGGGGCGGCATCGCCGGCCTGGAGGCGGCCCTCAATCTGGCGGAGCAAAATTTCACCGTGGCGGTGGTGGAAAAAGACGCCTCCATCGGCGGCAAGATGATCCGGCTCTCCAAGGTCTTTCCCACCCTGGATTGCTCCAGTTGCATCACCACCCCCAAGATGGCGGCTGCAGCCCATCATCCCAAGATCACCATCATGACCTACTGCGAGTTGCAAACGCTGACCCGGCAAAACGGGGATTTGGTGGCCGGGATCATCCAAAAACCCCGCTACGTCAGCGAGGAAAAATGTATCGGCTGCCGCCAGTGCGAATACGAGTGTTCGGTGCTGGTCCCCGATGCCGAGCAGGGAGGATTTGCCGCGCGCAAAGCCGCGTATATTCCTTTCTCCAACGCCATTCCCCAGACGGCCCTGATCGATCCGGGAAATTGCATCCTCTGCGGCCGCTGCGCCAAGATCTGCCCCACCCAGGCCATCGAATATTTTGAGCAGCCGGAAGAGTTCACCCTCACCGCAGGCACGGCGGTAATCGCCACCGGGGTGGAGATGATCCCGGTGGAGGACAAGGTCCAGTACGGCCAAGGCCAGATTCCCAACGTGATCACCGCCCTGCAGATGGAAAGGCTGCTGGCGCCCCACGGCCCCTATAACCGGGTCTTAAGGCCCTATGACGGCAAGGAGCCGGATAACATCGCCTTTATCCAGTGCGCCGGTTCCCGGGACCAGAGTCTGGGGTTGGCCTATTGCTCCCGGGTCTGCTGCATGTACGCCGTCAAAGAGGCCATGCTCCTGTCCGGGGCCCTGCCCCTCGCGGATATCACCATTTACTACATGGATATCCGGGCCTTCGGCAAGGGCTACGAGCAGTTTTTCCAAACCGCCCAGGCCATGGGGGTGAATTTTGTCAAGGCTAAGGTGGCCTACCTGGACCCCGGCCAGGACGGGATGGTTAAAGTCCGGTTTGAGTCCCAGGAAGCCACAGGCGGGGTGCAGGTGGCGGAGCATGATTTGGTGGTGCTCTCTTTGGGTCTGGTGCCGGGTTGGGACCCGGAGGGCCGCTGCGTTCTTTCCACTGCCGGAGATAAATTCATCAAGACCGTCAAGCCCAAGACCTCTCCCACTTTGACCGATCTGGAAGGGGTCTTTGTGGCCGGGGCCGCGGCCGGACCCAAGGATATCGTGGACAGCATCGTGGAAGCCGGCGCCGCGGCCATGGAGGCATCGCACTATTTGGCGGCCAGTAAGCAGTGAGCATTAAAGCAGGGGTAAGGGGCCAGGGAAAGATAGTTTTTGCAGGGAAAAATATTTTTGAACGGAAAACGGAAAACGGGAAACAAGCTGATGGCCGAGAAGAAAAAACCAGATTCTGCAAACGGCGGTAAAGTCGGCGTCTACGTCTGCCATTGCGGCGGCAACATCTCCGACGCGGTGGACGTGGAAAAGGTGTGCGAGCAGGCCCGTCAGGTGCCGGGGGTGGTGGTGGCCCGGGCCAATATGTTCATGTGTTCCGATCCCGGCCAGGAAATGATCATCGAGGACCTGAAAAGCGGCCTGGTGGATAAGGTGGTGGTGGCCTCCTGCTCCCCCAGCCTGCATGAAACCACCTTCCGCAACGTCATGACCCGGGCCGGGGCCAATCCTTATGTCTATGAGCAGGCCAACCTCCGGGAACAGGTGAGTTGGGTGCACCACGGCCCCGAAGCCACGGCCAAGGCCAGCCGCCTGGTGGCCGCGGCCGCGGCCAAGGCGGGCAAGCTGAAACCTCTGGACCCCATCCGGGTGGAGGTGCAGGGCCGGGCGGTGGTCATCGGCGGCGGCGTGGCGGGGCTCAAAAGCGCCCTGGAATTGGCGGAGCGGGGCCTGAGCGTCATTCTTTTGGAAAAAAGCCCTTTCCTGGGGGGACAGGTGGCGCAATTGTCCCGCCTGGCCCCGGTGGGAGAGACCGCAGGGGCTATCATCGGCGAGCTCGCGGGCGCAGTACTAAAGCACCCGGCCATTACGGTTCACACCTGCGCCCAGGTGGAAGGCTTTGAGGGCTATATCGGCAATTTCAAGCTCCGGGTGGGGCGCCGGGCTCCCGCAGGCGAGGCCTATGCGGACCAGTTGGCCAGGCTGAGCCGATCCGGCTTGAAGATGGGAGAATTCGTGCCCTTCGTGGGCGTTATGCCCGCTTCCATCCCCGAAAGCCCGGAAGAAGTGGACCTGGAAGCCGGGGTCATCGTCCTGGCCACCGGCATGCGGCCCTATGAGCCCCGGGAAGGGGAATACGGCTACAAAAATTTTCCCCAGGTGGTTACTTTGCCGGAGTTCAACCGTTTTCTGGCGGCTGCGGCGGCAGAAAGCGACACCCTGGTGTTAGACGGCCGGCCCATCCGCAGCGCGGCCCTGATCCACTGCGTGGGCAGCCGCCAGATTCCGGGCGTCCATGAAGAGAATCCCGGCGGCTATCTGAACGAGTACTGTTCCCGCACCTGCTGTGGGGCCACCCTTTATGCCGCCAATTTCATCCGGGAGAATTATCCCCAGACCCGGGTCTTCGATTTTTACCGGGATATCCGCGCCTACGGCCGGGGCCAGGAGGAGCTTTACACCCAGGCGGCGGCCAACCAGACGGTCTTTTTCCGCTTCGAGGCCGGGGAGGAGCCCCAGGTTATGCAAAATCCCGACCCGAAGGGGCCGCCTTTGCTAGTCCAGGTTAAAGACGTCCTCACTTTCGGGGAGGAACTGGCGGTGCCCGTGGACCTGGTGGTGCTGGCCGTGGGCCAGGAGCCCAACAACATCGGCGACCTGGTGGAGAAGATGAAGATCCCGGTGGGCGCGGACCGTTTTCTCCAGGAAGTCCACCCCAAACTGCGGCCCGTGGAAGTTTCTGTCGCCGGCATCTTCCTGGCGGGCACCTGCCAGGCCCCCTTTGACGTGGGAGAATCTTGCGCAGCCGCGGGCGCTGCAGCAGTGAAAGCCGCGGCCATCCTCACCCAGGGTTACGTGGAGTTGGACCCCTTTGTCGCCGAAGTGGACCTGAGCAAATGCAAAGGCACCGGCAAATGCGTGGATGCCTGTCTGGCGGACGGGGCCCTGGAGATGGTGGAGATGGAGGTGGACGGCCAGAAAGTTCAGCGGGCCCGGGTCAACCCGGTTCTTTGTATAGGTTGCGGGGCCTGCGTGGCGGTCTGCCCGGAAAACGCCATCAATGTCCAGGGCTGGACCCTGAAGCAGTTCGAGTCCATGGTGGACATGATCGTCTCCGACGAATACCTGGAAGGGGCGTGAGGTTACTGGGACAACCTGCGAAGCTGATTTTTTACCCCCCCTTTTCTAAAGGGGGGCAGGGGGGATTTTCTCAGCAGCGAAAAATCCCCCTAAATCCCCCTTTAAAAAAGGGGGACTTTAAAGACCTGGTGCAGAGTGGAATTAATCAATCAATGCTATTCCGGCACCTAAGCGATGCAATCTTTATCGTGAGGTTTTCTGATGCCTGAGACACCGGTGGAAACAGAGTCCCGGAAAGAGGCCCTGAAAAAGCTGAAGGCGGCCCGGAAGGAGCAGATTGCCGCAGCAACCAGCCGCATGAAAGACCAGCGCCGGGCGCTGAAAGCCATTAAGGCGAGCCTGGCCGATGCCGAGCTGACGGTGCCGGAACTGGCCGCAGCCACGGGTCTGCCGGTGGACCAGGTCCTCTGGTACGTGGCCTCCATGAAGAAATATGGTGAGATTTTGGAAGGACCCAAGGCCGGCGACTATTACCGCTATAAGCTGGGCCGGCCCGCCGCCCCGGAAGCGGAGGCGGACTCGGCTGACTAAAGTGAAGTTAAGTATTTAAGATTCTCCATCAAGAGGAAAGCCATTCTGAACGGCGGTATTACCCCCCCTTTCCTAAAGGGGGGCAGGGGGATTTTATCAGCATCTGAAAATCTCCCTAAATCCCCCTTTACCAAAGGGGGACTTAAAAAGATTTTTGGAGCAGTCGGGCAAAATGGATGCCATGAGATTTATGGAACCTAACCAAAAGAGCTTAGCCCGGCAAGAGGAGTGGATATGGCTTTGGTAAACCCTGATTTTGCCGCCGAACTTAAAGCCTACGGCGTGGATACGCCCCTGGAGTGCTTCAACTGCGGCACCTGTGCGGCCATCTGTCCCCTCCTGTTTGAGCATTTTCCCCGGAAGATGATCCGCTACGTCCAGGTGGGGGCCAAAGAAAAGATTTTGCAGCAGGCCGAAGACCTCTGGCGCTGCCTCCACTGCGGGCTCTGCACCCAGACCTGCCCCCGCCAGGCCAACCCCGGGGAACTCATCCTGGGATTGCGCCGCTACGTGGTGGCCCAGGCAAGGAGGGCCTAAGATGTTTAACCCCCAAGACATCATCGACCTCCTGGCCGCCAATGTGCGGCAGACCCGGAATCCCTTCGGGGTGCCTGCCTCCAAGTTCAACACCTGGTGGAAAGATGCCGGTGGTTTTACCCGGCGGCCCGGGGACGCGCTGCTCTTCACCGGCCTGATGTACCAGGCCATCCCCTATATTGAAGCTACCACCCGCTATCTGGAGCGCCTGGAGGGCAGTTCCTGGGCCGGCTATCTGCGCTACAGCCGCTTCCTCCCTGCCTCCTTAAGGGGCCGGGGGCTGGCGGCCCTGACGCCGGCCGCGGGCAAGAAGAAATTTAACGGCATCCTGCACACCATCTGCCGCCTCCTGAAAAAATCCGGCGCGGGCTTTTTTTATCACCCGGAGATGGATTTCTACAGCGGTATTTTGCTCTATGATCTGGGGGATCAGGATGGTTTTATAAAACACGCCCAGTTCGTGGCCAAGACCCTCAAGCTCCACGGGGTCAGCAAAATCATCACCGTGGACCCCCACACCACCTATGCCTTGAAAGAGCTCTATCCCAAGTACACCGGCGCGATCTTCGAGGTGCAGCCTTATTTCAGTCAGTTACAGTTCCAGGCCCCGGCCGCAGGCAACGGCAAGCCGCCGGTGGTCCTCCATGACCCTTGTTTATACGGGCGTTATCTGCAACTTTCAGAAGGCCCCCGCCGGGTGCTTAAGAACCTGAACCTGGAGTACGTGGATGTGCGGAACTGCGGTGAGTTCACCTCCTGCTGCGGCGGCCCGGCGGAGTCGGTTTCTCCGGCCTTAAACCGGGAAATCCTGGCGCGCCGCGCCGGGGAACTTAAGGCAGCCGCTGCTCCCGTGGTCACTTTCTGCCCCATCTGCCTGGCCAACCTGCTGAAGGCTGGTCTGCCCGTGGAAGACCTGGCCAGCCTGGTGGGGCGCCATATGGCATGAAAATTCTTAACGAAAACCGGAAACGGTTTCAAGGCAGGGGGAGCAGGCGCTGGTCCCCGGCCCCAGTAGTCATAACCTAAACAAGAGGAGGGCTAACATGGCGGAAGAGAAAGAAAAAATGGTTTTGGTAGCCACCCATGCGGGAGAGGACCCGGAACGGGCCATCTTCCCCTTGCTGCTGGCCAACGCGGCCCAGTCCATGGACGTGGAAGCCGTGGTGGTGCTGCAAGGAAACGGCGTGTATATCGCCCAAAAGGGGTATGCCGATAAGGTGACCTTTCCCGGCCTCACCCCGTTAAAGACCTTGGTGGACAACTATGTCGCCAACGGCGGCAAGCTTCTGGTCTGAATTCCCTGCATCGAGGAGCGCAAGATCAGTCAGGCTGACTTGATCCAGGGAGCAGAACTGATTAAGGCCGGTAGGTTAGTCGTCGAAATGACCAGCGCCAAATCCACCGCAGTCTATTAAAATAATGGCCGGACGCAGCCGGAGGGCGGCAGCAGGGCCTTTCGGCTGCGGGCCGACTTGCTTCCGGGGTGCGGGTCCGGCCCGGAAACTCCCGGCCCCGTCCCCGGATACTCTTTGACACGGGATTTGGTTTAGCATCCCGGGTATCTTACTACACTATGCTAGACGGTAACCAGTTTACGCACGTCGATGCCGTATTTTTTCATGCGATGCCAGACAGTCACCCGGCTGACCCCCAACAGGGCCGCGGCCTGGGACTGGTTGCCCCGTGCTTGGCGCAAGGCGTCGATCAGGGCGGTTTTTTCATCAATATCAGGCAGGGCCCCGGGCTCCCGGGGACTTACCTCAGGGAGTTTCAGGGCACTCAGTTTGGGAGGGAGGTGCTCCGGCGTGAGGAGGCCGTCTTCGGCCACCACAAAGGCATACTCCAGCGCAGCTTTGAGTTCCCGGACGTTGCCGGGCCAGGGGTAGTCCAGAAAAATTTTCATGGCTTCCCGGGTGATCCCGGTAATCCCCTTGCCGCTGCGGCGGCGGAGACGCTTGCGGAAGTGCTCCACCAGCAGGGGGATGTCCTCGGAGCGCTCGCGCAGGGGCGGCAGGTGCAGGGAGATGACCTCGATTCGGTACAGGAGGTCCTCCAGGAACTTGCCGTCCTCAATGTGGCGGCTCAGGTCCAAGTTGGTGGCGGCCAGCAGGCGCACGTCCACCCGCCGGGGGGTGTTGCCCCCCACCGGCTCGAAGGTGCGCTCTTGCAAAAACCTGAGCAGCTTGGCCTGCAAGGCCAGACTCATGTGGCCGATCTCGTCCAGGAACAGGGTGCCCCCGTGAGCCAACTCCAGGCGGCCCTTTTTGTCGCTGTTGGCCCCGGTGAAGGCCCCCTTGACGTGGCCGAAAAGCTCGCTCTCCAGCAGGGTCTCGGTCAGGGCCGCGCAGTTGATGCACACCAGGGGGCCGGTGGCGCGGGGGCTCTCGCTGTGCAGGGCCCGGGCCAACAGCTCCTTGCCGGTGCCGGTCTCGCCGTGGATCAGCACCGAGGCGTCGGTGGGGCCCACGGTTCGCGCCAGCTCGTAGACGCGCTGCATGACCGGGCTGTTGCCGATGATGCCGTGGAAGGAGCCCGCCGGGCTCACCCGGGATCGCAGGTCGGCCAGCTCGCGGGACATGCGGCGCTGGCGAATGGTCTTGTCCAGGACTATGGAGAGCTCCTCGTAGTCCAGGGGCTTGAACAAATAGTCGGCCACTCCCTCCTTGAGGGCCTGCACCGCCGAGGTGGCCGTGGCGTGGGCGGTCATGATCACAAAGGGCG
>ENA-OSEO01001945-OSEO01001945.1-sediment-metagenome-genome-assembly--contig:-NODE-1945-length-32698-cov-13.911223_pt1 | contig 32698 bp, 29 predicted proteins | sample MGYA00237883_ERZ534232 | MGnify/ENA metagenome assembly ERZ534232 | reverse complement strand
TCCACGAAGGTTACGACACGCCCAGGGCCATCGCCGAGGTCCCCTTGGAGGACCTGGAAAAGATGCTCCCCAAGCGGCTGGCCCAGAGGCTCCACGCCTACTGTCTCCACCATCACGGTCCCAAAGAACCGGAGGCGCAGGACCCCCCTCCGGTCATGGAAGACACCTGGCAGGGGAGACCCTTCGCCGAGATCATGGCCGATACCGGCCTCCAGGACCGGTTCCGCTCGCGCCTGGCCATTGCAGAGGACCTGTCGGCCCTCGTGATCCCTCCCCCTGAGATCCTCTTGGACGAAAAACAGAATCTCTTCTTTTACCATGGCTTTCCGGTGCGTCTGCCGCCCACCACCTTCAGGCTCATGGCCCTCCTGGCCAAGCGGCCCGGCCAGGTGGTCACCCGGGACGAGATCTACGCCCATCTCTGGCCCGATTACGCCTCCGGCGACGGTTCTGACCACCCCTATGACCGGCAGATCTCGGACCACAAGCGGAAGATCACCACGCAGATCAAAAAGGCCTTCAAGGGAAAGGATGGGGCAGATCCCGGTAAGGCAGGGGAACTGATCAAGACGTGGCGGAAGGTGGGGTATCTTCTCTTGGCTCCAAGGGAACAGGTCTGGTTCCTGGCCTGACCACACCCTCGAAAAGGACTGTTCGAACAGCCCATCTTTTGCATTTCGTGGGTCTATGCTTTCCTAACTCATTGATTTTGCTATTCCAAACCCAAAAGATCGGGGCTACAGGCTGCCTGTTGGGAACGGTCGCTAATCTTTGCAGGGGGTTGTTCTGACAACACCAGTTTGAGTTGAGCGAGTAAGAGTCGCAAGTCCCGATCCGGCTGCGTGTAGCGAGGCAATATCAACAGGCGCTGATCTGTTGTCCGGAAATGGACATCGACTATTTGCATACCGGCGAATTTTTCAAGAATAGACCTGGGCGTCAATCTTGGGGCCGTTTGTTGGCGGGGCGGAGTGTTTCAATGTTGTCAACAGGGAGTAGGCCACAAATGAAATGTATCTCCCCCCGTCTTCCCTCTCACAAATGTGCTCACTAAAAGATCATACTGAATGATACCTCCCAAAGCATTTTCAAATCCTGACAATATTGACTTCTAATGCGTCCATCTTTGCGATCAGGGGTGTCTCCCTATTTACATGGATATCTTTTGGTCTGGCCTTTCGGTTGCAGATGGCCTGAAGTAACCTGGTTCGCTCCGCTTTTCCGGGATGGTTCTTACGATATGTTTTCCATTAGCCGGGATTGGGCCTGACCCACTGTTTCTGAACGATTTATTTAGATGTTTTGTAGGCAAGGTCGATCTTCATCTTACACCTTTGCCAATCGGCCTTCCTGGCCCTTTGGCACGCTGGCTTCTTACATGCGGTCCAGTTTTTATGTCTGGGGCTTGCCTCGAACAGATCCCCGCAACAAGCGCAAAGAATCTCCATGGTCACTCCTCAGCTCAGAAAATGACCTAACGACATAACAGATCTGGGGGGGTGAAGGCCCTCAATTATATCGATGAGACAGCATCGGACTATATCGGGTGGCAATAGGCTATACTATTTTTCCCAGAAATGAAATGATTGTCTATTTAGATATATTATTCATTCAGCGGCAACAAAATCAGGGTAAGACCCGTTAGGAAATTCCTTCGTTTCAAAAATTGAATAAAATGCAACTTTTTGAATTCATAATTGCCAACGGTTATTGAGTAATCGATCTTTTAAACCAGGCCACTGTCAGAAGATGAAAAAGTATTGGGTATTTTAAATATGGTAAAAATATATTATAATACTTTAAATTGTAGCATCTGCCAGCTTGATCCCAGCTTTCAAAAACGGCGGGAGCCCCACATCTGAACGACTAAAACTGGTTGACGTTTTATCCCTATGCAAAAAAAAGTTGACTAATACTCAAATTTCTATTGACAACCGTGACTGTTTGTGCAAAAAGGGTGTGAAATCTGGAAACGAGGAGCTTTAGATGAAACCTACCATTGATATAGGGCCTAAGATCAGAGAAACAAGATTAAAGAAAGGATTAAAACTCAAAGACGTGGCAAAAGAAACCGGTCTCTCCGTCAGTCTCATTTCAAAAGTGGAAAACAACAACACGTCGCCATCCTTGTCTACCCTCATTAAGTTATCCAATTTTTTGGGCATGGATACTGGATATGCCTTGGGAGGGCGTGAAAACAAGGGAACTGGCGTTGTTTGTCACAAGGAGGAACGGAAAAGTTGGACCAGCAATGATTACAAAATTCATTTTCAGCTACTGAATCCTTCTCTGCGAAGCAAGAAGTTCGAGGTGGTGCATGCGAGGATAGAGCACTTTACCGAGCCGGCAGACAAATATACCCATGAGGGGGATGAGTTCGGTCTCGTTCTGAAGGGAGAGATCAAAGTCGAGATCGGAGACGAGGTCAATCTGATGAAGGAAGGGGATTCCATATACTTCGATTCAACGGTCCCCCATGCAATTTACGGGGTTGATCCTGATGGTTCAGAGGTTTTATGGGTTAACTGCCCCCCGATTAAAATCCTTTAGGACAACTTTGTGGTGATGAATCTGACACCATTCTTGAAACATTATAAGGTCATAAAGAAGTTACCATCGTGCCTTTCCTCATTTAACGTGCCTTGAGATAGGGAGACAAACATACCATGGATCCTAAGGTGGCTATTATAGGGGTTAGCCAGACGAAATTTGAGCCAGATAAAAGCTATGAAGATATCCCAGAAACGGTGTTCAGGGTTGTTAAGGAGGCAATGGAGGACGCAGGCATAGACAAGAATGATTTGGGGAGCATCGTTACATCCAGTGTCGATCTCTGGGATGGAAGAACTGCCTCAAATCAGATGCTGGTGGATGTGGTCGGCTCGATTATGAAGCCGGAAAGCAGGGTTGCAGGGGACGGGCTGGGAGCTGCATTCCAGGGTATGATGACTATTCTCGCAGGAGCTTCAGAAATCACCCTGATAGTCTCTCAGTGTCGAGGTTCTATGGGAGCTCATTACGAAATCAGTAACTGGGTGTTCGACCCTATTTACCAGCAGCCTTTGGGCCTGGATTACCTCTCAGCAGGAGCACTCCAGGCAAATCATTATATGGCTAACTACGGAATTTCACAAGAAGATTGTGCAAGGGTTGTGATCAAGAACCGCAGCGACGCAAAGAATAACCCATACGCGCAGGTAAAAAACGAGACCACAATTGAGGAAGTGATGAATTCTCCCATGTGGGCCTACCCCATCAAAGAGATGGATGCAGCACCCATTTCAGACGGGGCATGCGCGGTTGTGTTGGCATCTGGACCCAGGGCAGAAGCCTTGTCAAACAGAGCGGTATGGATATTGGGCATTGGAAGCTGTTTAGATTGCCACTATCTGGGTCATCGTGACCTATCAGGAGGAGATGCCTTGATTACGGCCTCCAACAGAGCCTACTCCATGGCAGGGATTTCCAACCCATTGAAGGAACTGGATGTGGCAGAGATTTCCGCAGCGTTCTCCTACCAGGAGCTCCTCTGGACAGAGCTTATGGGGTTTTGCGATAGGGGCGAAGGAGCACGAATTCTCAAGGAAGGTCTAACGTGTTTGCGAGGCTTACTTCCTGTTAATCCCTCAGGAGGCATGATGGCAGGCAATCCGTTTACAGTGGCAGGTTTGACTCGCCTGGTGGAGGCAGCGTTACAGGTGCGAGGTGAGGCGGGAGACCGCCAAGTCAAGGGCGCAGCCAAGGCGCTTTGCCACGGGACAACTGGGTTCTGCGGGCAGGGACAGTATGTCATGATCGTGGGAAATTGAAAGAGGGGGTAGTCCGAGGTGGGAAAAAGGGTAGCCATTATAGGAACCGGACAGACCAACCATTGCAGCAGCAGGGAAGATGTCAACGAGATGGAACTCGTTTATGAAGCCGCCTCTGCTGCCCTGATGGATGCCGAGATGACGATTCAGGAGATTGACGCAGTAGTGCTGGCAAACATGGAGCTTTTTGAGGGGAGAGCGCTCCCTGACATGTGGTGTGGGGAAGGGGCAGGCGCTTTCATGAAACACTCATTTAAGATCTCTACGGGAGGCACTTCTGGTACATCAGGGGCCATTTCGGGATACTACCACGCAGCCTCGGGGCTATTCGACACGGTCATGGTCGTTGGCTTCGAGAAACACTCCGATGGCAATACGGCGGCAGGCATGGCCCTGACAGACCCATTTTGGGACCGCCATATTGCTGCAGCGGCTATCGGAAATTTTGCACTCTCTGTTTCGGAATACATGGCAGATCGAGGCGTTACCAAGGAACAATCGGCCAAAGTGGCGGTTAAGGCTCGCCGCAATGCGTGTAACAACCCCCATGCCCACCTTCAAATGCCCCACCTTACCGTTAAAGAAGTGCTGGAATCTCCGATATTGGCCTATCCTATTCATCGCTTAGAGATGTGCCCTCAATCGGACGGCGCATGCGCTATCATTTTCGCTTCTGAGAAAATTGCACAAAAAAAGTGTCCGAGACCCGCATGGGTCAGAGCAGCGGTGACTCGGCACGATCATATCTATTTGGGCGAAGTCAAACATCGCCTTGCCACCATGAGAAGCTTGAGGGCGGCCGCTAAGTCTGCCTACGGCATCGTGGGAATTAGGGAGCCCATTAAGGAGTTTGATGTTGCTGAGATCTACGATCCTTTAACCTACGCAGAAATTGCCTGGTATGAGGCATTGGGATTTTGCAGGGACGGCGAGGGTGGCAGGCTAGTCGACGATGGCATCACGCAGATGGATGGTGAGCTTCCGGTCAATCCTTCCGGCGGCGTTATCTCAACGAACCCTGTCGGCGCCTCCGGGACAATCCGCGTGGCCGAGGCTGCCTTACAGATCCACGGGAGAGCTGGCAAGCGACAGATCCCGGATGTGAACCTGGCTTTGGCCACAGGGTATGGGGTCTATTGTTGGAGCGACGTTATCATATTGTCGAGCAAGCCTGGTTAAGAGGTGCACAATGAACAGAAACCTGCAACAGGAAGAATTGCTTCGAATCGCCACACAAATGAATCTCGAATTCCGATTCCCTGCAGGAATCCATTATGAGAGGTTTTTTAGGGAGTTGAAGGAAACAGGTAGAATTATGGGGGTAAGGTGCCCGGAATGTAAACGGGTTCTGGTGCCCCCGCGCCCTGTGTGCGGGGAGTGCTTTGTAAGGACGGGCGAATGGGTGGAAGTAGGCCCAGAGGGAACTGTGATTGCCTATACATCGATCTATTTCCCCTTCATTGATGGGTCCACGGGAAAACCAAGGTCCATCCCCTATGGCGCAGGCCTGATTCAATTGGATGGTTCATTCTCGGCTATCAATCACATTCTGGAAGAAGGGGATCCGGGTAAGCTCCATATAGGGATGCGGGTAAAGGCAGTGTTGAAGGAGGAGCGAGAAGGAAATATTGGGGACATCCTCTATTTCAAGACCATTGAACCGGAAGAGTAACACCGGAGGCAAAATGAACGATACTCGTGAAAATATGATCCTCCCAGGAAAAGTCGATCTACCTTTCAGCTATTCTGCGGGGAAGACAGCCAGCCGGTTTTTCTTAGGATTGAGGGATCATAAAAAAATCCTAGGGAAGAGGTGTCCGGGTTGTCAAAAAATCATCGTGCCTGCCCAGTTGTTTTGCAAGGAATGCTTTGTAGAAACAGATGAGTGGATAGAGGTAGGACCGGAAGGGATCCTGTTAACCTTCACGGTTGTATATCGAGCAGGAAAACATCAGCCAATTAGTACCCCTTTGGCGTATGGAATCATAAGACTGGACGGGGCCGATACGTCAATCATCCATCTCTTGGGAGAAACCGATGTGTCGAAGCTTCGAGCAGGCATGAGAGTGCGGGCGGTCTTTTCGGAACGAAGGAAGGGTCATATTCTGGACATTCAGTGCTTTCGTCCAGTTTGATTGAGAGATCAGAAGGTAAAGGAGAAATCGATGTCGGTATTATTCGACAAAAAGGACCATATTGCCATCATTACAATCAACCGCCCTCAGGCCATGAACTCCCTCGATAGGGAAACACTGGATGGTCTGAATAAGAGCTGGATAGCGTTTCGTGATGATCCTGATTTGTGGGTGGGTATCATTACGGGGACTGGCGACCGGGCTTTCTGTGCAGGGGCCGATCTCAAGGGCCTAAGAGATTACTATCGGACGATGAGTCCGATTGAAAGGAGAGACAAGGGTGAAAAAGAACCAGGCATCGGAGGAATTACACGAAACCTTGACATATGGAAACCCATTATTGCCGCCATCAACGGGCATTGCCTAGCAGGTGGGCTTGAGATCGCGTTGGCCTGTGACATTCGAATCGCATCCGAAAACGCCACATTTGGTCTTACCGAAGTGAGTTGGGGCATCATTCCTGGCGCCGGAGGAACGCAACGGATGCCAAGGCTGATATCCCTCGGCAAGAGCCTTGAGCTGATCCTTTGCGCCACCCGCATCGATGCGAAAGAGGCTTTACAGATAGGGCTTGTAAATCGAGTGGTGCCGGCAACGGATGTCATGAGCGAAGCGATGAGAATGGCTGGGCGTATATGCATGAACGCGCCACTTGCTGTCAGAGCGGCAAAAGAGGCGATTTACCGAGGGCTGGATCTCGCCTTACCGGATGGGCTGCGGTTGGAGCAGTTCCTTGCAGAGCCCATCAGGCAAACAGAAGATGCAAAGGAAGGACCAAGGGCCTTTTCCGAAAAGAGAGAGCCCCATTTTAAAGGAAAGTAAAATCCGAAAATCTTTTTAAGGAGGAATAAAATGAGCGAAAAAGTTGGCGCCATCGATGCCTGGGCAACACTGATCACACCTGAGAAGTCACATCTCTGGCCAGATTCGTTCTGGCACATCTTCAAGCGGTACGGCGTTTACGAGGTATTCAGGAAAGGGAAAACCCTTGAACAAATGCTCCAAGAGATGGAAGAGGCAGGGGTTGACAAGATCATTCTATCCGCCTTTGTGTTTGAGGGCGAGGAGCTTTGCAGCAATACCGAAGCCGGGAAAATGGCCCTGAAATATCCCGATAAGTTTGCCATGGCCTGTACAGTAGACCCGAGGCACGGTATGAAAGCCTATTATGAAGTCGAAAGGTGCGTCACGGAATACAACTGTTGCGCCTTGAGGCTCGAGCCATATGCTTATGGGAATGGCAAAGTAGGCGCTCCCCCGAATGACAAGATGTATTATCCCCTTTATGCCAAGTGTGCCGAGTTGGACATCGCTGTAGTCTTGCAAATAGGACACACGGGGCCCCTCTTGCCTTCGGAATGTGGGAGACCAATCTATCTGGATGAAGTCGCTCTCACTTTCCCCGAGCTCCGTATCGCTGGTGCGCACCTGGGTCAGCCCTGGCATGAGGAAATGATGACCTTGGCATGGAAGTTCCCGAATGTCTATGTCGAGACATCAGCTCGTGCTCCTAAGTTCTGGCCGGATTCATTCAAGGCATACTGCAATTCGTGGGGGCAAGACAAGGTTCTCTGGGGAACGGATTATCCGCTTCTTTCCTTCAAACGTTGCGTTGATGAGGTCGAAGACCTGGGTCTCAAATTCGAAGCCAAAAAGAAGCTGCTTCGGGATAATGCGATGCGATTTTTCAAACTCGGTGCATAAGTTGTAATAACAAGGAGTAGGGTCAATGGGTTACATGAATCCGTTTACAAGTGAGCACGAGATATTTCGCAAAACTGTCAAGGATTTTGTGGAGAAGGAAATCAAACCCAATGCTGAACACTGGGAAGAAATCGGCGAAGTGCCAAGGGACGTTTTTCGAAAACTCGGCGATTTGGGAGTTCTGGGTGCACGGTATGAAGAGAAATACGGCGGCAGTGGTCAGGATTTCTGGTACACCCTGATCCTTTGTGAGGAACTTGCTAAATCCAATTATATTGGCACTGCTGTTTCCATTCTTATGCAGTGCGAAATGTGCACCGCCGCTATTCACGAAGAAGGAAGTGAAGAGCTGAAGCGCGAATTCCTCGTTCCTGCCATCAAAGGGGAACTCCTTGGTTGTTTAGGCGTTTCTGAGCCATCCACAGGTTCTGACGTAGGCGCTATCAGGAGTACGGCCCGCCGAGAGGGGAGCTCCTTCATTATCAACGGCTCCAAGACCTTCATTACGAATGGCTCTATTGCCGACTATGTCCTTTTAGCAGTGAGGACGGGAGGCAAGGGCACGCAAGGCATCAGTCTTATCATCGTGCCCACCAGCATACCCGGGTTTTCGGTCGGGCGGAAGCTCCGAAAGATGGGCGTTCACTCTTCGGCTACAGCCGAGCTCGCTTTCGAAGATTGTGTGGTTCCAGCTTCAAACATCATCGGCGAGGAGAACGCGGGGTTCAAATATATCATGCATCATTTTCAGGGCGAGAGGATCGTCTTATGTGGATTCGCGTTAGGTGCTATGGAGGCCCTTATGAGAGAGGCCGTGGCCTATGGGAGAAGCAGAGAGATCTTTGGAAGACCGGTTGTGGGATATCAAATCTGGCGGCATAAGCTTGCAGATCTTTATGCACAGATTATGGCTGCCCGCCAACTCACCTACTTGGCCGTAGATGCTGCGAATAACGGAATCCGGGCAGAAAAAGAGATCTCCATGGCCAAACTGGTTACTGCGAACTTGGTGAAAGTCGTTGCCAACGAGGTGTTTCAGTTACACGGCGGCTACGGCTATATGGAGGAGTATCCTGTATGCCGGATTTATAGGGATGTGGCTGCCTTCACCATCGGAGGAGGAACGAACGAGGTGATGCGAGAAATAATTGCGAAACAGAGCGGTTTATAGATTGGCACAGGGAGTAATCAGGATATGGTCTATAGGACGATCAACTACAAAACAGACGGCGAGGTGGCAACAATCACCCTGAACAGGCCTGACGTCCTCAATGCATTGAACGGAGAGATGCTTGAGGAAATCAGAGATGGGGTCCGTGAACTGGCCAGGGATAAAGAGGTCGTTGTTGCCGTGTTGAACTCAGCGTGCGAAAAAGGTTTCAGCTCCGGAATCGATGTAGCCTACGTCAAGGACATGGATTCCTGGGGAGCCAGGAGGATGGGACAGCTTCTACACGAAACCTTCGGCACGTGCCGTTTTATAGGGAAGCCGATCATTGCGTCAATCCATGGCCTATGCCTTGGCGCCGGACTGGAGCTCGCCCTTTCGTGTGACATTCTCATCGCCTCGGAGGATGCCCGTTTCGGACTGCCAAATATCAATGTCGGGATCCCGGCCATTGTTGAAGCGGCGATTCTGCCTTCGGCCATCGGGATTTTTGGAACAAGAGAACTTTGCTATACAGGTGACTTCTGGGATGTGAAACGAGCCGATAAGTTCAATCTTCTTAACAGCATCGTCCCACGAGAGGCACTTGAAGAGGAAACTCTGAAGTGGGCAGGCAAGATTGCCTCAAAAAGTCCGAAGGCATTAGAGACGCAGAAGGACATTATTAACAAATGGATGACAACGGACTTGGAGGCAGCCATAGATTTTTCCGTCAACACAGTGGGACTCAACTGGGCAACCAGGGATCAGAAAGAAGGAATGGCCGCCTTTGTGGAAAAAAGAAAGGCGAGGTTTGTAGGAAAATAAAATGGAAAAATTAATCGTCACGGCTGCTTTGACAGGTGCCCAACAAGGAAAAGAGGCTAATCCGAATCTGCCTGAGCAGCCTGAAGAGATCATACAGCAGGCCATTGAGTGTTGGCAAGCCGGCGCCGCCGCTGTTCATATTCACGCCAGAGACATAAACGGGAAGCCCACTGCAAATCCGGAAGTTTTCGCTGAGATAGTAGACGGTATAATGGCCAAGAGCGACCTTGTGATTTGCCTTTCCACAGGTGGGGCAGCCAAAATCTCCCTTCAGGAAAGGGTAGGCATGGTATCCGCCTTGAAACCTGAGCTGGCGTCGTTCAACATCGGGTCGACAATGACCGGCAGGTATGATTTCAAGATCGGCAAGTGGCTTTCCGATTTCACTCTCACCCAGTCTTATTCGGATTTGGAGATGATCGCCAAAACCATGCTGGAGGCGGGGACCAAACCGGAGATTGAGATCTACGATCCGGGCATGATCAACAATGCGCTTTTGTTTGAAAAGATCGGTGTTGTCGTGAGACCGATGCATTTCAGTTTTGTCATGGGAATTCCCGGTCAGATAAACACCCCAACACCCAAGCATCTCCTTTACCTGAGTGAAATTGTGCCCCCGGGGTCCACCTGGCAGGTCATAGGGATTGGCGTTCATCAATTTCCAATGGTTACCATGGGCATGTTGTTGGGCGGACATGTCAGAGTGGGAATGGAAGACAACCTCTATATTTCTCGGGGAATAGTTGCAAAGAACAATTCTCAATTTGTGGAAAAAGCGGTGAGGCTGGCCGGTGAGATCGGCAGACAAATAGCTTCACCCGACGAGGCCCGTGGCATATTGGGGTTAAAAAAGAGGTAATCCAACTTTTCTCATTAGGAGAAGTTAGTTTTCTATCAATCTGACCATTAGAGAAAGAATGGTCAATTAAGAAACTGATATGGATATGAACATAGTATTTGAAATAACTGGGATGAACCGTGCGTTCCGGGCTTGACACCATGACTACCTATTGGGGACAGGAGAACCCATCATGATTGATCTTTCCCTGACGGATGAACAGAAGGCCTTTCGAGATGCATTGAGAAAATTCGCGGACAAAGAAATTTCGCCTATTGTCATAGAGTATGAGGAGCGAGCAGAGTACCCGCAGTTCATTTTCAAAAGGCTTGGAGAGCTGGGTTATCTGGGAGCCCGTTTCCCGGAAGAGTTTGGAGGAAGTGGCGGTGATACCATCTTTTCCGTGATTATGTCAGAGGAACTGGGCTATGTTTCACCAGGAATCTATCTGGGGATCTATGTCCATCTATATCTTGCGATGTCCGGCATACTGTTCTTTGGAAACAACGACCAGAAAAAGAGATATCTGGAGCCGGGAATACGAGGCGATATGATCGGTGCATGGGGATTTGCCGAGCCCGGGGCCGGGTCGGACCCGGGATCGATGACTACGAGGGCCAGAAGAGAGGGGAGTGATTTCGTCATCAACGGGACCAAGATGTTTATCACCAACGGGACATTTGCGGATTTCGTCGTCGTAACAACGGTTACAGACCCCTCGCTCGGAATGAAGGGAATCAGCCTTATTATTGTGGACAAGGGGACCCCAGGCTTTTCTGTTTCAAGAAAGTTGAACAAAATGGGAATGAAGGCATCGGAGGCGGCCGAATTGGTCTTCGAGGACTGCCGCGTGCCTGCGTCAAACATGTTAGGGAAAGAGAACACCGGTTTTATCGCGGCCATGGGGACCTTAACCGAGGGGCGTATTGTGGCAGCCGCCTTTGCAGTGGGGTTGGGACGGGCAGCTTACGATGCTGCCCTTGATTATGCAAAAACCCGTTGCCAGTTCGGCCAGCCGATTGGAAAATTTCAGGGGATTCAATGGATGCTGGCCGATATGGCTACTCAGATTGAGGCAGCGAAGCTGCTGACATACCAGGCCGCATGGTTAGCTGGCAGAGGCGCTCCCCACATCAAGGAGTCTTCAATGGCAAAGCTTTTTGCAACAGAGATGGCCTCAAGGGTCTGCGCGCAGGCAGTTCAGATCCACGGTGGGTACGGTTTCATGGATGAGTACGCGGTTTCGAGATTTTACAGGGATTGCAAACTCCTGGAGATTGGAGAAGGGACTTCCCAGATTCATAGAAACACGATCGCCAGGAGTATCGGGCTTTAAGGAGGGAGAGATGAGCAAACAGAAAATGACGGCAGCCAGACTTCACGAGGCAAAAAGGCCGCTACAAATTGAGGAGATGGATGTCCCCAGCCCAGGTCCAGGGGATGCTTTAATCGAGATGAAGGCATGTGGAATTTGCGCGACCGATGTACATACGGCATTGGATGGGACAGTTCCTACCGCATACACCCCCATCACGTTGGGACACGAGCCATCGGGCGTCGTCAGGGCACTTGGAGATGGTGTTCGTGAATGGAAACATGGAGACAGGGTGGCTATCTACCCTCAGATCACTTGTGGGGTATGCCCCCAGTGCCGTGAAGGTCGTGACGGGATATGCATCAATACGAGAGTCTTGGGAATGCATCGAGATGGGGCATTTGCGGATTATCTTTTGATACCTGCCAAAAATTTGGTGAAAATACCAGACAATGTTTCCTTCATGGAGGCCGCGATTATGACCGATGCAGGGGCGACGCCATTTCACGCTGTGACGAGAAGGGGTTGTGTAAAACCGGGGGAGACGGTTGCCATTTTCGGGTGCGGTGGACTGGGAATGAATGCAGTCCAGTTTTGCAGGTTGGCAGGGGCAGCAAGGATAATCGCCGTGGACACATCGGACCATGCGCTTGAAAGGGCCATGAAGGTAGGCGCGGACATTACGGTAAACGCTGGTGTCGAAAAGCCTTACAAGGAAGTCATCGCGGCCAATAATGGTCAAGGTGTGGATGTGGCTTTCGAATTCGTCGGTGTTAGTGCGGTGATCGATCAGGCCGTGAGATCCCTACGACGAGGAGGAAGGGCAGTGGCCGTTGGCATAGGTCCTGAAGCGATAAAGACGATTCCGCCTTTCTTCTTCGTATACAACGAGTTGGCGCTAATAGGTTCCTTCGGAAGCGATATCAGTGACCTCGAAAAACTCATGGGGCTTGCGGCCTTGGGAAAAGTTGATCTAACCGAATCGATCAGTTCAGTCATTCCCTTGACTGACATCAATCAGGGAATTTCGGACCTTGAGAAAAAAGTGGGAAATCCGGTTCGAATTGTTGTGAGCATGGAATGATCATGCCTATTGAAGGGCAAGATAGAAAAACCCATACAGGAGGCGACATGACCAGCGAAAAGTATTCGGAAGATCAGGTCCTAACAGAAGTTAAGGACGGGATCGCCACGATCACCTTGAACCGTCCGCAGCGTCTGAATAGTATCAGCATCGATTCTTTGGAATTGCTGATTCAAGTCCTGAAAGGCGTTTTGAAGGACTCAAAAGTCAAAGTGGTCGTTCTGACAGGGAAAGGGCGAGCCTTTTGCGCAGGAGCCGACCAAGGTGAGATGGTCATTCGGAGCCCCCGTGAATGGGAATTGATCGTGGACAGATACCTGGATCCGATTCGACTCATTGCCACATCCGACAAACCGATCATCGCTTCTATCAACGGAGACGCAGTAGGCGGTGGACTGGGGCTCGCCATTGCCTGCGATTTGAGAATTGCGATTGAAACCGCTCGCTTTTGCACGCCTTTTACCGCCATCGGACTGGCAGGATGTGACATGTCCGCCGGGTATTTCCTGCCCAGGCTAGTAGGGCTGGGAAAGGCAACCGAGATGATGATGACCTCCCGGTTCGTTAATGCAGAAGAAGCGGAAAGGATAGGCCTGGTACAACGCCTGGTGCCAACTGAAGACCTGGAAAAGGAAACCATGAAACTGGCCAAGAAGCTGGCGGCACTGTCCTCGATCGCCCTTGGTTGGACCAAAAAGGCCATTCGCCGATCCCTTGACAGGGATATGGAGGCCGAATTTGATTTTGAGGTATTTGCCCAAGTGCAATGCCTACAGACAGAGGAACATAGGGAGAGTCTACGACGATACCAGGAAACAATGATGGGCAAGAAGGTCTGAAGGTACCGAACGTTGCGGGGAAAAGAATCATGATGGACAACAACGACTACGATAAAAGCGCGGTTCTGTTGGATCGCAAAGGGGCTGTGGCGCACTTGAGGTTGAATCGTCCGGCCACGATGAATTCGGTAAACAGCGATCTGTGCCTGGGGTTGGCCCGATCAATGGATGCCTTGGAAGAGGATGATGACATCAGGGTCGTGGTTCTATCCGGGGAAGGACGCAATTTTTGCGCCGGCGGGGACCTTCAAACAATTGATGAGATATGCAAGGCCGAGGCGGACGGTATTTACACCAGGCTCAGAAGAGACTTCAGGGCAGTGGAACGGATTTACAATTTTAGCAAACCCACCATAGCCGCGATCCATGGGAAGGTAATGGGAGGTGGCTGCGGGTTCTCTGCAGCCTGTGACTTTGTTTATTGTGATGAAAACACAATATTCGGTTTCCCGTTTTTGGATCTTGGAATCCTGCCCGACATGGGTGTGTTATTTGTGGTTACCCAAAGGATCGGCCTTGCGGCCGCTCGGCGTGCTTTGCTGCTGGGAGAATCGATCCCGGCAGATGAGGCTGAGAAAATCGGTTTGGTCGACAAAGTAGTATCAGATGGAAGTTACCTTGAAGCAGCGTTTGACCTCGCCGAGAAACTGGCCATCAAGTTTCCTCCGGCCGTTAGGTTTACCAAAAAACATCTGAATCATGTCTATGCACTTTCATTTTCCGATTCGCTTGAACGCGAGATACAACAACAGGCCTTGCTTTGGTGCACGCCGCAAGTAAAAGCCCAGATGAAAAAGGTCCTTCTAAAATTTAGTGGAAAATAACTGGGACTATAGATTCCTCCGTCAAGAATCAAGAGTGTGATCATTATCGACAGATAGAATGTATTTTCGGGGCGAATTGAAAAGACCTTGGCCCAAGTGAAGTAAGTCGCCGTCGTAGGTCGGGATAATTGCCGTATCCCTAATAATAATCTTTAACGACCAGCAAAGGAGGACATCATGAAAGGTAACGCTAAACACATGGCAGGTTTGGTGGTTTGTATCGCTGCTTTCTTGATTCTATGGGGACTTCCCGCATCGGGCAGCGAACAAGGGGTTACGGAGAATTCGGTCAAAGTCGGCGCAACCTTAGACATGACGGGTCCCATCGCCTTTGTGGGAAAGGTGTTGACCGACGGAATGAATGTCTATTTCTCTTCGGTTAACGATGAAGGAGGCATCCACGGGCGGAAGATCACCCAGATTGTCGAAGACCACGGATATAACCCTTCGAGGGCGGTGGCTGCAGTGGTCAAACTCAATGATCGCGATCGCGTGTTTGCCATTGTAGGCGCCATGGGAGCCCCGACGACCTTGGCCATGGTGCCTGCCCTGGAAAAGGCAGGCCTCCCTTTGGTCGGCATAGGTGGGTTTTCTTCGGCCTTTGCATATCCTCCCAAGAAACTCGTTTTTCAGTTGTTGACCTTGTACAACGATCAGATGAGGATCACTCTCGACTATATCGTCAAGGACCTCGGCGTGAAGAAACCAGTTTTGGGAATGATCTACCAAGACGATGATTTTGGGAGCGACTGTCTCAAAGGGCTTGAGGACCAGGCAAAGATGTATGGGATCCCAATCAGCTCCACAGTGAGTTATAAGCGGGGAACCCTCGATTTTAATCCCCAGGTAGTGAGGATGATGAATGCAGGCGTCGAATACTGTTTTCTGGCAACTGTGTACAGGGAGACCGCTGCCGTGCTCAAGGAAGCGGCGAAGCTGGGGTGGAAGCCGACCTTCATCGTCTCCGCTGCGGCTGCAGATGCGATTACCTTAAAGCTTTCGGGCCCTGCCGCTGAAGGACTTTTGGGCGTAGCGGTTGGTGAACTTCCAGACTCGCAGCGACCGGGATGGAAGGAGTATTTAGAGAAGACCAAAAAATATGGAAAGGCAGAACCCGGGTTTTACCACAGCGTAGGATATCTTTGCGCGGAGGTGTTTTGTGAAGGGCTGAAACGGACTGGTAAGGATCTGACTCGAAGCAACTTCATAAATGCAATGAATGGAATCAAGGATTTCAACACGGGCGTTGGCCCCAACATAACCTTTGGCCCTGATTTGCGGGCGGGCGCACATTCCGGATTTATTGTCAAGGCTGATACCAAGAAGGGGTCGTTTGAGAAACAAACGGATTGGCGGGAACCGCGAGATAAACCGTAGGAAAGGTGGCTCGGCCCCTCTTGCCCAGTGGACTCTCAGGGCAAGAGGGGCTGTTTATCATCCGTTGAACCAAGACCAAACCTGTAGAGAAGTTCTCAACGGGTTTCTGGAACCTGTCGCGCGTGTATGAGACAACCAGAATGATTCCGAATACCGTTCCAAAGCTTTTTTTCAGCCGCGTCGAGAAATACAAAGATCGCGTGGCATTGAGAAAAAAGGAGCTGGGGATATGGGGCAAGGTAACCTGGCTGCAATATGGTGAGATGGTGCGACGCGTCGGTATGGGTCTGGTTTCACTCGGCCTCAAACCGAAAGATCGTGTTGCAATCATGGGTGAAAGCCGCCCGGAGTGGCTTTATGCAGACCTCGGGAACCTTTCGGTGAACGGTATCTCTGTTGGGGTGTATACCACATGTTCCTCCCAAGAGGTAAAATATCACCTTTCCCATTCAGAAGCCCGGTTTTTCTTCGTCGAAGACGAGCAGCAACTGGATAAATGTCTTGAAATTAGAGAGCAGCTTCAAACGCTCGACAAAATCATTGTCATGGATATGAAAGGCCTCAGGCATTTCAATGATCCCATGGTGATAAGCTTCGATGAATTGCTGGAAAAGGGAAGATCATTTGATAAACAGAACCCAGGCCTTTTTGAAGAAAGACTTGAAAAGACCCGGCCCGACGATATTGCAACATTTGTTTATACCTCCGGGACAACTGGTCCGCCAAAGGCTGCCCTGTTATCTCATTTGAATGTCCTATCCAACAGCAACGCTTTTGCAAGGCACGTGCGGGCCTATGACACGGACGTCGTACTTTCCTATCTACCGCTGTGCCATATTGGCGAAAGGACAATGTCGGTTTACCATGCCATCAACATGGGTTTCACCGTATTTTTTGCGGAAAACCCAGATACGGTTCCTGAAAACCTCCGCGAAGTGTCTCCTACCTTCTTTTTTGGGGTACCAAGGATATGGGAGAAATTCTATTCTGCCATCAACATCGGGGTTCAGAATGCCACATGGTTTAAACGGCAGAGCTACACCATTGCATTGAAGGCAGGAAAAGCCGCTGTTCTAAAGAAAATGCAGCACGTACGCCCTTCAGTTTTCCTTTGGCTGATTAATCAATTGGCATCGTTAACAGTTTTCAGGAAATTGAAGAAGATTCTCGGGATCGACAGGGCGCGGTTTGCGCTTTCTGGGGCCGCGCCCATCAATCCTGATGTGCTCATGTACTTTCGCATGTTAGGGGTCAATATCCGTGAAAGCTATGGAATGACGGAGAGTTCCGCCCTCATTTCGATGCATAAGGACGGAAACATACGCCTTGGGACCTGTGGTGAACCGTTGCCCGGTGTAGAGGTCCGAATAGGAGAGGACGGGGAAATCCTCGTCAGGGGAGATAATGTTTTTAAGGGCTATTTCAAAGACGAGGAGAATACAAAGGCCACCTTGATTAACGGGTGGCTGCATACTGGAGACTTGGGTAAGATAGATGAAGATGGTTCCCTACAGATAACGGGCCGAAAGAAAGACATCATGATAACCTCAGGTGGGAAAAACATCTCCCCTCAGTACATCGAAAATATGTTGAAGTCCAGCCCTTATATCGTGGATGGGGTCGTAATCGGGGATGGAAGGAAATACCTAACGGCCATAATTATTGTTGACGAAGATAATGTAGTTAATTACGCCCAGGATAATAGAATTCCGTTTACGACATATGGAAGCTTAACCAAGACGAAAGAGATTCGGAATCTGATAGGGAAAGAAATTGAGAAAGTGAATGAGAAGCTCGCCCGTGTGGAACAGATCAAGACATTTGTCATCGCTGACAAACTCCTGGATCAGGAAGATGATGAACTGACCCCCACAATGAAGGTTAAACGGAAAAAGATTAGTGAGACTTACAAAGACCTCATTGAGAGCATGTATTGATTGGATAGGCCTTTTCGCCCCAATTGAGAGAGAAAGATGATAGCGCAGCAGATCATTAGCGGGTTGGCTTTGGGTTGCGTATACGGGTTAATCGCTCTTGGATTTGTCTTGATCTTCAAGGCGACCCAGGTAATCAATTTTGCCCAGGGTGAAATGATGATGATAGGCGCATTCGTTGCCTATACTTTGATTGCGATGCTCCACGTCCCATTCTTGCTTGCCTTTTTTCTCACCCCGATCATCTGCGGTGGCTTGGGGATACTTCTGGAGAGGGTCCTCATCCGGCCTCTCTTGAGGGAATCTGTTGTCTCGATTATTATGGTGACCATAGGCCTTTCAATCACGTTGCGGGCCTTTGCCGGAATGATATGGTCGTACGATACTCTCGATTTCCCACATCCCTTTTCCGATCAAGGTGTTCAGATTGGCGGGATAGTGATGGCCCCGATCTACATATGGGTCATCCTGATTACCGTCGGTTTGGTTTTTCTCCTCTACACCTTTTTCAAATTCACAACCATTGGCATATCCCTTCAGGCCTCTGCTCAAAATCCGTTGGCGAGTCTATTAATGGGAATCAGTGTCAAGCGTGTTTATTCTCTGACATGGGCTATCAGCGGGATGGTGGGCGCGGTAGCGGGCATTATTGTTGTTCCCATCTCATTTCTTAACTGCAATATGGGCTTCTTAGGACTTAAGGCATTTCCGGCAGCGGTCATTGGCGGTTTTAACAGTATTCCTGGCGCAATCGTAGGTGGCGTCATTATCGGCATTTCCGAGAACCTGGCCGGCATCTATCTGCCCCTCTGGTTCAAAGACATATTTGCTTATGTGATCATGCTCCTGGTGCTGATGATCAGGCCTGAAGGGATATTTGGCACACACGCTCAGAAGAAGGTGTAGCTTCAAGTGGACATAAGAGAAAGCTATTCAAGGGACCTTCGTATTTTTGATCAATGGTATAAATGGTCCTGGTTTGTCCTTTTGGCGGCGGCGCTCCTTGTTTACTCCCAGATAGGGGGATATTATGCTGCCTACCTGCTCAATTTGATATTCATCAATATGATCGCCGCAGTTGGTCTCAATGTCTTGACAGGGTGTGCAGGCCTTATCTCATTAGGACACGCAGCGTTCATGGCCATCGGGGCCTACACCTCGACAATAATAACCGTAAAATTATCCGTTCCTTTCTGGCTTGCCCTCCCTATGTCAGGCGCCATGGCCGGACTCATCGGATTTGTTGTTGGCCTTCCTTCATTGAGACTGACCGGAATTTACTTGGCTCTCGCGACAATGGCTTTCGGCTTCATCATCGACGAGATCATTATTCAATGGCATAGCGTTACCGGAGGAGCTGAGGGCCTTAGTTCACTCCCGCCACATATTTTAGGCTTCGTATTCGATTCTTACCCCAAATATTGTTTTATCACATTTATCAGCCTAAGTTTAGTAATCTTCTCCGCAAAGAATTTGCTCAGAGGCCCTTTTGGCCGTGCCCTTGCCGCAATCAGGGACAGTGAGACCGCGGCTGAAACAATGGGGGTTAACCTTGGATGGTACAAGACCTTGGCTTTTACTCTCAGTGCATTCTATACTGGATTGGCAGGAAGTCTCTACGCCCACTTGCTCCTCTTCATCAGCACTGATAACTTCACGCTCCTTCACTCCATCAGCTATATTGTCATGATTGTTGTCGGCGGGTTGGGTTCGCTCTCTGGCGCAGTTATGGGGGCGTCATTTATAACCCTTTTGCCTGAGATGATCGCATTTTCAAAAGACTGGCTACCTGCGGCAATCGGAAACGCAGCAGGCCTTCAGGCAGCCGTTTATGGGATTGTTCTTATGGTTTTTGTAATCTTGCAACCCACTGGCTTTTATGGCCTTTGGATTCGGGCAAAGATATGGTGGAAAACATTCCCTCTCTAAGTCTTTGGGGAAAATCTGACATGGCATTGTTATCCTTAAAAAAACTGACAATTAGGTTCGGCGGAGTCGTAGCCCTTGATAGCCTGAGCCTGGATGTCCACGAGGGAGAGATTTTGTCTATTATCGGGCCCAACGGAGCCGGGAAAACAACCATATTCAATTGCATTAGCAGACTGTATAAGCCTCATAGCGGCGAGATAATTTTTCGTGATCAAAATGTCCTGAAAGTCAAGGCGCATCAGGTCAGCAATCTTGGGATTGGCAGAACATTTCAAAACATAGAGCTCTTCACGAATATGACTGTAATTGAAAATATTCTGTTGGGGAGGCATATTTTCAGGAAGTCTGGCCTGTTGTCTCAGGCGGTTTTCTATGGAAAGACGAGAAAGGAAGAGATAGAGAACAGGAGAAGTGCTGAAAAGGTCATAGACTTCTTAGATCTTCAGGCCCACCGAAACAAACGAATTGGCGGGTTGCCTTATGGCGTTCAAAAACTCGTGGAGCTTGGGCGAGCTCTGGCGCTTGAGCCAAAGGTTTTATTGATGGATGAGGTGTCTTCGGGAATGAATTTAGAGGAGACTCAGGACCTGATGATATGGATTAAAGACATCCGCGAGGATCTGGGGATAACCCCCGTACTTGTTGAACACGACATGCGGCTCGTTATGGGAGTATCGGATCGAATCGCAGTGCTTGATTACGGAAGGAAAATCGCGGAGGGTCGGCCAGAGGAAATCCAGTCCGATAAGAAGGTGATCAAGGCATATCTTGGAGACGGTCATGGTGATCCTGGATGTTAACAACATAGAAACGTACTATGACAATGTCATAGAGGCTATCAGGGGAATATCGATCAGAATCTTAGAGAACCAGATTGTGACGGTTCTAGGTTCTAACGGGGCTGGAAAGACGACTCTTTTGCATACCATTTCCAGAATTCTTGAGGACGAGAACCAGCCGGAAAAGGGAACTGTCGAATTTATGGGACAGCGGATCGAGAGGGAAGATCCTGAAAAGATCGTAGCCCTCGGTCTTGCCCATGTTCCCGAGGGACGACAGCTTTTTCCACGACTCAATGTTCACGAGAATCTCAGGATGGGAACCTACATAAGGAGAAAGAGCCGTGAGCTTGAGAGAGATTATGACAGGGTTTTCGGTTATTTTCCAGTTTTGAAAAACAAAAAGAGCCAGCGTGCTGAAACATTGAGCGGTGGCGAACAACAAATGGTGGCCATAGGCAGGGCACTCATGTCGAGGCCAAAATTGCTCTTGCTGGATGAACCCTCTCTCGGCTTGGCTCCTCTTGTCGTTGACCAGATTTTCCAGATCATCGGGAAAATCAATCAGGAAGGGACTGCAATCCTGTTGGTGGAGCAAAACGCCCACAGAGCCTTTAGTGTTGCAGAGTTTGGCTATATCCTTGAAAATGGCAGGATCGTTCTTTCTGATACGACTGAGTGGCTGATAAAACAGGAAGACGTCAAGGAGTTTTATCTCGGAATCGCCAAAGACATATCTGTAAAAGGGTACAAAAGGTACAAGAGAAAAAAGAGGTGGAGATGATGCCACCAAGAACAAGTATGTATCCTTTCTTTATGATTTGATTGAAACCTGATTTTGGCGGCGGATTAGGAAGGTAAGTCAAATATCATATCTCTAGTCTAGTCCATCGAACGGGACGAAAAAAAGGAAACGAGTATTCACATGTCGGGCCCTTAGTATTGTTTCCATGCCGCAATTTAAGAACTGTTCAGGCAATTCCGGAACTGAGCGCCAGAGCTCACCGTTTTGGACGGCACCGTGCGCAGACCGATCACGACACTATTCCACACCGAGATGATTAAAAAAACCATCAGTAAAAAAATCGCTTGAATCGGACTATCAGGGGCCAGAGGCCCCGGCTTTAGGCCGGATTCATTGCTTCGCCAGCGCGATTTTAAGAGAAGGCTAAGCGGCAGAGCCGTAAGCTCTCTAACCTGGCACAGAGGGCCAGGGTTTCTACACTGCACTAAAGGTGTAGTCGAGGCATGCCCGAACGTGCAGCCTAACCAGGTTCACAACAGAATTATTAAGGGAAATGATGGTTACTCATAAAAGTGTTTGTTCGGTTAAAACCCGGGCACTTTTGCTGAAGTTTGACAGTGAAATGAAAATGCCCTGTATGGCATGAACACAAAGTCTATTTTTAAAATGGAGTACAACGAGGAATGGAATTCGTAGAAGAGGAAACTGAACAACAGAGGATGATAGTGGGTAACCTCCGAAGGTTTCTGAAGAGCGAACTTGTGCCTCTTCTCTTCGAGATGGATGAGAAGTCCTATTTTCCGCAGGATATCCATCAAAAGATGGGGGAGATGGGATTCCTTTGTCCTTTTATGCCCCAGAGATATGGAGGAGAGGGCGTTGATCTTATGACCTATGCCGTTATTGCTGAGGAAATTGGTCGAGTGGACGCCGGCTTTGCCACATCTTTCTTTGTCTCCGGTGTGCTTTTTGGACGGAATGTTCTTCTTCATGGCACCGAAGAGCAAAAAATACTCTATCTCCCCCCACTTATAAGGGGAGAGAAAATGGGTTGTTGGGCGCTGACCGAACCCAACGTTGGTTCCGATGCATTCAATATCTCTACGCGGGCCATTAAGGAAAGACGCGAGTTCATCATTAACGGTTCCAAGACTTTTATTACGAATGCCCCCATCGCTGACAATTTTATTGTGTTAGCCCGTACCGGAGAACGAAATGGGTTAAGTGGGGGGACGGCGTTTATTCTGGATCGGGGCATGCAAGGTCTGTCAACAGGTTCGGCATTTCATAAAATGGGGAACCGAAGTTCCCCAACCGGTGAAATTTTTATGGAAGGCGTGAGGGTTTCGGAAGAGAGCGTGCTGGGAGAAGTAAATGAGGCCTTCCCCGCAATCCTACAATCCCTTGATGTGGAAAGATCTCTCGGCTCAGCCGTAATGGTTGGCCTGGCCCAGGCATGTCTGGATGCTTCCATTGGATATGCCAAAGATCGTATCCAGTTTGGCAAGCCTATTGCCAGTTTTCAGTTGATACGAGAGAAACTGGCAGATATGGCGATGAGCTTGGATATGGCCCGGACTTACGCTCACCACGTTATCAATTTAATTGAACAAGGGAAGCCGATGACGAAGGAATCGGCTATCCTGAAGCTATTTTCCTCGGAAATGGCCACACGATGCGCCTTGGAGGCAATCCAGATTCACGGTGGATACGGTTACATGAAGGAATACACTGTTGAGCGATATCTTCGTGATGCCAAGCTTTTCGAGATAGGGGCCGGAACCAGCGAGATCCAACGTATGTTAATCGCCCGCGAGGTGCTTGCAGGTAGATAGGCTCAGGCGTTTACCGATTTTGCGATGTGCCGCGACTTATTTTCCGATTCCCAGCGCGGGGGATATGTTGCAGGTTGATTTGATATTATGAGGAGATGTTCGATAATCTTTCATGGGGAGACGACAGATGACAGTCAAAAAAGTCTTCATTGTTGGAGCAGGGCTGATGGGCAGCGGGATTGCACAATCTTGTGCGCAGGCTGGAATTGAAGTCTGCATGCACGATGTCAAGTCGGATGCCTTAGAACGCGCCCTGCAAAATATTGAATGGTCGGTGAGAAAATTTATTGAAAAGGGCAAATTGAAGGAGAACACAAAGGCAGTTATGAATCGGATCGAGGCTGTGTCGGAATTTTCTGGTGCTGCCTCCGCCGACCTCATTATTGAGGCTGTCTTTGAAAGTGTGGATGTAAAAAATGATGTGTTTCAACGGCTTGACAAAGTAGTTATGGAAGAAGCCATTATGGCGAGCAATACGTCAGCAATTCCGATAACCGAAATAGCATCGGCAGTCAGCCGCCCAGAAAGGGTGCTCGGACTCCATTTTTTTAGTCCGGTACCTTTGATGAAGGCTGTTGAGGTGATAAAGGGCGTGGCAACCAATGACGAAACGGCACAGAAGGGAAAGGATTTCGTCCTTCAAATTGGTAAAGAGGCAATTATGGTTAATCGGGATGTGGGAGGTTTCGTCATCAACCGGATCAATCTCCCTTCGACTTTAGAAGCGATGAAACTTGTGGAGCAGGGCGTGGCAACGGTGGAGGATATAGACAAGGGACTAAGGCTAGCCTCTGGCAGAAAGATGGGAATTTTTGAAACCGGCGATATGATAGGTTTGGATATCACCTATGGCGCCTTGATGGCTATGTTTAAAGAGAGTGGTGATCCCCGATGGCATCCGCCGTTATTGTTAAGACGCAAGGTCAAGGCCGGGCATCTGGGGAGGAAAACGGGTCGCGGGTGGTACGACTACAACAAAGATGGTAGCAGGAAGGAACTATAGCCAATTCCGAGGCATCGCTGCAGCCAATGGTTTTTGCCGGGAGGCGGCTGGAATCGTAATCCAATTTTTGGTCCGGCCTTACGGATACTGAAGATATGAAAGAGGGCGCAGTTTCATTTTTTGAAAAAGCGCAAACCAGCCTACCGATGTAAATAGACCAAATGTCATCTGGCTGTGCAACGCGTAGGATTTTGTACAGAAACCGATTCGACAATAAGTAAAGGGAGATGTACGGGATAAATGGGACATTTCAAGGTCAACGAAAAGGATCTTTTTTTTATTCTGAAGGACCAATTGAATTATGGAAGGCTGTGCAGACTGGAGCGGTACAGGGAACTGGATGAGGCTACATTGGACATGCTGGTTTCAGAGGCTTCCAAATTCGCCAGAAGACAGGTAGCTCCCCTGCAGGAAATTGGTGAAAAATGGGGGGTGGTTTTCAAAAACGGGCGAGTACACTGTGCACCTGAGTTCAGAGAGACTTTCAAGATGTATGGCGAAAAAGGGTGGACCGCTGCCGCCAGAGATCTCGAATACGGCGGTCAGGGATTTCCTCACATGATGCGTATTGTCATCAACGATATGATGTATGGTGCCGCGCAGGCTTTCAATATGGCGCCAAGTCTTACTCATGGTGCCGGACATCTCATCGAACGGTTTGGCGACGAAGAATTGAAAAACCTATTTGTCCCTAAGATGTACGGCGGGGAATGGGCCGGGACCATGGCCCTGACCGAACCGGGTGCCGGTTCCAATCTGGCTGCCACTAGAACCGCCGCCTGCCGACAAGGAGACCATTTCAAGATCAAAGGGAGCAAAATATTTATCTCCTGGGGCGAACACGACCTGACAGACAATATTGTACACCTTCTCTTGGCCCGTATTGAGGGGGCGCCCGAAGGTGTTAAAGGAATTTCTCTTTTTGTGGTGCCCAAGATCAGGGTCAACCCTGACGGCTCTCTCGAAGGTCGCAATGATGTAATCTGCACTGCCGTGGAAAAAAAGCTCGGACTGCATGCGTCCCCAACGTGTGCGCTTAATTTCGGGGACAACGATGCCTGTATCGGGTACCTGTGCGGCGATGAGAACAAAGGTCTGGCCAATATGTTTCAAATGATGAATCAGGCTAGGATCAACAGCGGTGTCAGCGGAATGACCCTGGCAAGCACCGCCTACCAGAATGCCCTGTCCTACGCAAAGGAACGTGTTCAAGGATCGGACCTGGCCGGCAGAAAGACCGGCTATGTCCGCATCGTAGACCATCCCGACGTACGGAGGATGCTGCTCTGGATGAAGGCCGCGGTGGATGGCATGCGATCCATGATCTATACGGGGGCCTTTTGGTCCGACCTCGCCCTTGAACTGCCCGAAGGCGACGAGAAGAGGCATTACGAGTCGCTTGTTGATTTCATAACGCCAATCATAAAGGCCTATTGTTCGGATATCGGGTTCAAGGTCTGTGAAACCGCCATTCAGTGCCTTGGCGGGTATGGCTACTGTAAAGAATATCATCTGGAGCAGTACCTCAGGGATGTCAAAATCCTGTCCCTTTACGAGGGGACGAACGGTATTCAGTCCATGGATCTTTTAGGCCGCAAAATGAGTATGAATGGGGGCGTCCCCTTCAAGGAATTTAGGGATGAGGTGGAGGGTTTCTGTCTGAAGAACCTGTATCATTCAGCCCTTGGCGGGCAGATACGCACCCTGTCGGTTGTGATGGAGAAGCTGGCGCAGGTGGTCACGGAGATGTCGAATAGGGCGAAAACCGATCCCCTGCAGTGGGCCTCGTATACCTACCCGGCCCTACTGTGTTTCGGGGATGTGACCATGGCGTGGCGTCTGTTGGATATGGCTGTGATCGCCAAAGAAAGAATGGCCGCGGATAAAGAAAGAGATTTTTTTCACGGGAAGGTCATGCAGGCCACGTATTTCGTAGACACAACCCTGCCAATAACATTGGGTCGCCTGGACACGTGTACTAGGAACGGCCGCGAGATTGTCGACATGCCAGAAGGGGCATTTTGATTTGGTCTTACTATAACCTCGTCTTTTCCGTTTTCTAAAAGATGAGCCTGACAAAAACCGTCACAGGGTCCGGGAAGCGGTTTACCGCTAAACATAAAGGAGTTTTAGAATCATGGGAAGAAAGCTGAAAGATGCGGTAGTGATTGATACGGTAAGGACTGCCTTTGGCAAGGCCGGAGAGAAAGGAATATTTTGGAAAACCAGGGCCGATGACCTTATTGTTCCCCTCTTGAAGGCCTTGATGGAGCGAAATCCAAAGGTAACACCCGATATGATAGAAGACAATCTCTGGGGGGTTACCAATCAGATGAAAGAGCAGGGAGGTACAATAGGTCGTGTAGTGACCATGCTGGCTGGCTGGGGTTATGAGATACCCGGCTGCTCCATAGACCGAATGTGCGCCGGAGGTCTGAGTGCTATCGGTTTTGGGGTTACCTACATTGCTGCGGGCATGGCCGACTGTCTTATTGCCGGGGGCGTCGAGCACATGGGGCATCTCCCCATGGGCTTTATGCGCGATCCGCACCCGATGGCCGAAGAAGCAATGGGCGGCCCATCCGCTTTGAACATGGGCATGACCGCGGAAAACATACATACTCGTTTTCCTGAATTTACAAGGGAGATGGCAGACCGATATGCTTTTGAATGCCAACGCAAGGCGGATGAAGCGATAAGGGCGGGAAAGATGAAAGATATGATCATCCCCGTGGAGGTGCAATCGCCGGACGGTACTCTTATGATTGCGGACAAGGACCAGCAGCCAAGGCCTAAGACCACCATGGAGGCATTAAAAGACCTCAAGACGCCTTTCAAGGAAAACGGCAATGTAACAGCGGGAAATGCCTCCGGGCTGAATGACGGCGCGTGCGCCGCCCTTCTCATGAGCGAAACCAAGGCAGCAGAATTAAATATTAGGCCTTTGATGCGATGGGTTGCCTCTGCCGTAGCGGCGGTGGATCCTACCATTATGGGAACCGCCCCTGTACCGGCAACACAAAAGGCGCTCAAAAAAGCGGGGCTCTCAATGGAGGATATCGATATCATTGAGATGAATGAGGCCTTTGCGGTGCAGGCCCTCTACTGCCTCGATCGTCTGGGGTTGAAATGGGATGATCCAAGGGTGAACAAGTGGGGGGGTGCAATCGCCTACGGTCATCCTCTGGCAGCATCGGGTCCCCGCCTGGTGGCCTTTTTGGACGGTCTGTTCGAAGAAAACCCAAAGGCCAGATACGGCCTGACAACGATGTGTGTTGGGCGAGGCCAGGGTTATTCTGCCATATGGGAAAATCTGCGGGAATGATACTCCTCCCGAGGAATAGTCTTAATCATAAGGGAATAACGATGTACAGCCACCTCTTTAGGTCGATCAAAATTAACAAAATCGAGATCAAAAATCGAATCATTTATCCGGCCCTTGGCTTGTGTTACTCTCATGACCGGAGACTCAATAATCGATATTACAATTTTTTTAGGGAAAGGGCACGAGGAGGGGCAGGTATCGTTACAGTTGGTCCTGTGGGGATCGATTTTATAGGATCAGGGAATTCCACGCTTTCTCTTGCAGATGATGAGGCTATCCCTTCTTTTCGAAAACTCACCGGTATAATTAGGGAAGAAGGAGCGACGCCATGGATTCAGCTTTTTCATGCGGGGGCGTACATACACCCGCGCATGATTGGTGGCAGGGAACCGATAGCTCCTTCCCCGATTTTTTCGGACTACTCCAAGACGATTCCCAAGGAAATGACCCTTGAGGATATTGAGGAGGTTCAGGAGGCCTTTGTTCGGGCCGCCCAAAGGGCTCAGGGCGCCGGTTTTGAGGGTGTGGAACTTATAGGCTCTGCAGGTTATCTGATCAGCCAGTTCCTTTCTCCGGTCAAAAACAAGAGAACTGATGGTTATGGAGGAAGTTTTGAAAATCGGGTAAGATTTCCGAGGGAAGTGGTATCCCTAATAAGAAATGCTCTGGGGCCGGATTATCCAATAACAATCCGGATGTCGGGGAACGATTTCGTTTCTGGGAGCAATACCGATTCCGAAACCCCAAGGATCGCAAAAATCTATCAAAATGCAGGCATAGATGCCGTCAACGTTACTGGCGGCTGGCATGAAACGCGGGTCCCGCAGTTGCCCATGGAAGTACCGCGAGCCGCCTATGCTTTTCTGGCTCATAATATTAAAAGGGCCATAGATGTCCCGGTGGTGGCGTCCAATCGTATCCCTGATCCGAATAGTGCGGAAACCATACTCAAAGATGGTTGCGCGGATATGGTGAGCCTGGGACGTGTGCTGATTGCCGACCCTGAATGGCCGAAAAAGGCCCTTGAGGGGAGGGCCGATGAAATCAGGCCCTGCGTGGCCTGTTCACAAGGATGTACAGATCAAATTTTCAGCGGCAAGCCGGTTTTTTGTGTGGGTAATGCCCGGGCAGGGTATGAAGGGGAACGAAATATTGTGAGAAGCGATTCACCCAAGAAGGTTATGGTGGTAGGTGCTGGAGCAGGGGGAATGGAGGCTGCGGTGACCGCTGCTGTGGCTGGACATCAAGTAACGCTTTTTGAAAAAAAATCGGATATCGGTGGTCAACTCTGCATCGCAGGTGCGCCGCCGAATAAAAGAGAACTAAAAGAATTTGTCCGCTACTATCGGGCCATGATCAGCAAACTTGATATCCTCCTCCGTTTGAACACAGAAGTCGATCTTGATGTTGTCCGAAACGAAGATCCAGATTATGTTATTGTGGCGGAGGGGGCTGAGGCGTTTATCCCGTCTTTGGAAGGAATAGATGATCCTTCAGTCATCACTGCGTGGGATCTGCTCATGGAAACTTCATCGCTTGGAAGGGAAGTAGCCATCATCGGGGGCGGTGCCGTGGGATTAGAGACTGCTCTCTTTGTGGCGGGAAAAGGCACCATAAAGCCGGAAACATTGTATTTTCTGTTTGCATACGAGGCCGAGCCTGGTGAACGGCTGCGTGAACTGATGTTCAAAGGCTTTTCCCATGTGACAGTTTTTGAAATGCTTCCTGTTGCTGGCAAAGATCTGGGCCTATCTACCAAATGGATACTGGATGGAAATTTGAAGCGTTGCGGGATAGATATTTTAACAAATGCCAAGGTTGTTTCGATTAAGGACGGCGTGGTAACATATGAAAGTGACACAAGAAAAGAACAGATGCAATTTGATAATGTGGTTATCGCTTCAGGCTCCCGTTCTGTTCAACGCCTTTCCAAAAAGATTGAAACCTTGGGGATACCGTTTACTGTTATAGGTGACGGTGTGAAACCCGGCAAACTTGATGACGCGATCCACGGTGGATTCCTCGCTGCAATGAATATTTGAGATCTGAAGCTATTTGACCCATTCAATTTTAGCAAAATTGTTTAGGCAGTTTTAAGAAAAGAGGGGTGGAAATGATCTCTTCAAATACGGAGACCTACGCATCATTCAACGATATTACGGAGACTCGGTTTTCAATGCCCCAAGATGAGGGCAGGTCAAAGGTCATACCTCTGGCGGAGGCGATCCGACAAAATATTACAGAGGGAATGAGTATTCACATCTTGGGCCTTCATTATCGTTCCCATGCCGCAATTTACGAACTGTTCAGGCAATTCTGGAATCGGAAACCGGATTTTACCATTATAGCAGGGACCCTGCATGGACCGATCATGACACTGTTCCACGCAGGAATGATCAGAAAGGGAGTGGCCGCAATTATGGGCGAGGCTTATCCTACCATGGGGCCTAACCCGGTCTATAATCGAATCTTTAAGGAAGGCAGTGTTCAGCTTGAAAACTGGAGCTTCCTCACCTTTACACTGAGGCTACTTGCAGGTGCCATGGGGGTGGGGTTTTTGCCCACGCGATCTCTTGTAGGAAGTGACATGGCTGTTGCCAACGAGAAGGATTGCCGACCTTTAGATGATCCTTTCGGAGAAGTCGACGGCCTGGCAGCGGTGCGCGCGCTTAATCCCGATATCACTTTGCTGCACGGGCATGCCGCGGATAAATTCGGAAACACCATTGTTATGCCTCCGAGAGGGGAGGACATCTACGGCGTTTTTGCCAGCAGGAAAGGTGCCATTGTAACCGTAGAAAAGATCGTCTCCACGGATTTCATACGGCAGAATTCTCATCTGGTGAGACTGCCGGGGAGTTTTGTAAAAAGCGTATCAGAAGTACCTATGGGCGCCCACCCGAGCGGATTGAACAGTCAGGGGCTTTCTGGGGTAGACAGCTACTCCGAGGACATCCCATTTTATGTCGAGCTTAGAAAGGCAGCAAAGGATATAGATGCCCTGGATGCCTGGATCGAGGAATGGATTCTAAGTTGTAAAGATCGTAGCGAGTATTTTGCCAGGTTGGGCAGCAAAAGAGTTCATTTACTGAAGGGCCGTTCTCATCAGAACGCATGGCTTTACGATCTTAACGAGAGAATTCCTGGTATCAACACAGAACCCACTATATCCCCTTTGGAGAGGGCGGTGCTGGCTAGTGCTGAAATCATCAGGAAAAAAATTCGAAAAGGCCCGTGCAAACTGATTCTCGCCGGTGCAGGCTTGGCAAGCCTGGCAGCCTGGGTGGCAATATATGGGCTGAAAGAAGAAGGGGTAGAGGCAGAACTTATGTCGGAACTAGGTTTTTTTGGGTTTGCCCCCAGGCCTGGCGAGCCTTTCCTCTTCAATCTCTCGAATATTCCCACATGCAAAAATTTAGACAGCATACTCACTCTACTTGGAATTTTTATGTCGAATAGAGGGGTAAGGTGTCTTGGGACGTTGAGCGCAGCCCAGGTGGACAAATTTGGAAATCTGAATACTACTGTAATCCCTGAAAAAAAGATGCTAATCACTGGCTCCGGAGGTGCCAATGACGTGATGTCAGCAGCCAGCGATGTTGTGATCATTATGCCTCAGTCCAAGAGACGTTTCATCGAAAAACTTCCTTTCATAACAAGTTCAGGGTCTATAGCGGGGACGCTTGTCTCCACCCTCGGAATCTTTGAAAAACTGGGGGACGACCAGGAGTTCACTCTAACCTCCTATTTTGAAGACCAATTGCCAAAAGGGAGGGATATGGCCATCCGCGAGATACGCGCCCAATGTGGATGGGATTTGGAGGTTATTGATAGACCGACAAATTTTCCCGTTCCCGATGGCAGGGACTTGGCCACCCTGCGTATGTTCGATCCAGATCGGTATTTTCTTAGGTGACTAATAACAGCGGGGCTTTCGCCCCTTATTGTAATTCGTCATGCCCCCGCAAGGAGGTTTGGATGAAGATGAAAGAACATGAAAACAGTTCACAATTGCCGAAGGCTGTCTTTGTGAAGATAGACATTCACCAGGACAACTGGCACGTAACCGTCGAACCTGAAGATGCGGAATCATTCACTTTCGTCGTAAAAGGCAGTTGGGAAGAACTTCAACGTATCTTGGAACGATACAAAGAATATAGAATTCGGGCCGTCTATGATGTTGGCGACATAGGTTTCTGGCTTTATGAGCTTTTAACTAATTACGGCGTTGAGTGCGACGTGTTGCCACCAAGCTTGTTAATTCCTTAAGAACATTTCTTTTAATTTAAGGATCGTGTTAACGGATTTGCCCCGAATTTCTAATACCCTAATCCACACCTGGAAAGGCTGAAGCAGAAACAAGGCGGATGGAGGAGCATGTTTGGGTCGAGCGCCATGAGGTCGTGACCCTGGCCGATTGCCCCAATGTCTGCTCGTAGTCGCAGATCAAGGACATCGGAATCATTGGGGCGGCAACATCCAAGCGAACGGATGCGCCATGCAGCGAATGCGGTGCCTGCGTGGATGTCTGCCGGGAAGACGCCGTTCTCCTCGATCCATCTGAGGGGGGTCCGGTGTTTGACTGGGACCGGTGTGTCCGGTGTGGTCAGTGTATTAACACCTGCCCTACCGGCACCATGACGGCCGGCAGTCGGGGCTTTCGCCTGCTAATCGGCGGCAAACTGGGCCGCCATCCCAGACTGGCAACGGAGCTGCCCGGGCTTTACGATGCGGACCAGGTCCTTGGTATGGTCAAATGGTGCGTCCGATACTATAAACTGCACAGCCGGAGCGGCGAAAGATTCGCGGAACTGGTGGAAAAAGCGGGACCAGATTTTTTTGACCTCCTGAGAGCGGAGGCCCTCCCGTAAAAGACAGCCTTGGGCTTTGCTGCATGGTTTTTGATGACAACAGATGTGCGATCCCCTATATTATTTGGACGACGAATTGCCCTTTACAAAACAAACCGGCTTGCTGTCGTTCCAGTCGTGCCGATGCAACCTGCGGGTCGACATGAGCCTGTTTGAATGGTTTTCACCCCTTAAGTACTACTAATGACAACCAAGCCGACAAAGAGCACCTCATCGTCGACCTGTCAGATGCTGGCCAAAGCCTCTGACAGGAATGGCGCAAAGGTGTTGGAAATCTCAACAACCCCGAATGCACTTGCCGAACGCATCAAGGAATTGAACTGCCTTTACGGAATTTCGAATCTGCTTGAAAACCAGGATGTATCGCTGTCATGGAT
>ENA-OSEO01001944-OSEO01001944.1-sediment-metagenome-genome-assembly--contig:-NODE-1944-length-32700-cov-4.147105_pt1 | contig 32700 bp, 25 predicted proteins | sample MGYA00237883_ERZ534232 | MGnify/ENA metagenome assembly ERZ534232 | reverse complement strand
CATGCCGAACTGGAACAGTTCGGCATACCGGTGCTGGCCGGTGTTTATGGAACCAATCCGGCCGGAGGCGGCTACCAGGGCATCAGCCCCACCATTCTTTTTGCCCATAAAGATTGCAACATTGCCGTCGGTGGCGGAGGTATCCTCAGCGGTATGTCGCCCAAGGGACATTTTGATCTCGAAGGCGCCGAACAGCTGATTGCGGCCGCTAAAAAATTCAAGGTGGAGCCGCCGGGATCAGCAAAGATCCATTATGATGAAACCGGATTCTTTCGGTATGTGTATGAGGAAGAAAAAGGGGTTTTGGACGGGTTGAAAGAATACATGAAAGATATGCCGGCTTATAATCCCAAATTTTTTCGTGTGGCCGAACCCAAAGAGCCGGGATTTCCCGGCGACGACATCTACAGCCTGATTCCCATGAATCAAAAACAGGTATACAGTTTTGATGATGTGCTGGCGCGGCTGGTGGACGGCAGTGAACATATGGAATATCGGCCCGACTATGGGCCGGAGGTGTATACGGGCCTTTGCAAGGTCGACGGATACCTGGTGGGGTTCATCGGAAACCGGCAGGGATTTCTGGGGAAAGGGTATCCTGAATATGCCGACTATCCCGGCATCGGCGGAAAGCTTTACCGCCAGGGGCTGGTCAAAATGAATGAATTTGTAACCCTTTGCGGAAGAGACCGGGTTCCCATTGTCTGGTTTCAGGACACCAGCGGGATCGATGTGGGCGATATTGCCGAAAAGGCAGAATTGCTGGGGCTAGGCCAGAGCCTGATCTATTCGATTCAGCAAACGGATGTTCCCATGATGCTGGTTGTCTTAAGAAAAGGGACGGCGGCTGCGCACTATATCATGGGAGGGCCGACCGCCAACCGGCACAATGCCTTTACGCTGGGGACGGCGGCTACGGAGATCTACGTCATGCATGGTGAAACGGCTGCTGTGGCAACCTATTCGCGCCGCCTGGTTAAAGAAAAGGAATCCGGTCGGCCGCTGGACCCCGTGATCGAGAGCATGAACACCCTGGCCAAACAGTATTACGATAATTCCAGACCGATTTACTGCGCCAAATACGGCCTGGTGGATGAAGTCGTTCCCATGAACGCGATGCGCAAATACATCATGGCGTTTACCGGGGCGGCCTATCAGAACCCCCGGTCGATTTGCCCGCAGCACCAGATGTTGCTTCCCCGCAGTATCAAAAAATAAGGAACCCTGTGGTAGCAACAACAGACATAAAAGTGGCGGCCAATACCGCCTTTAACCGATAACCTTAATTGAGCCAGAAATGAAGTCAAGCTGATCAGAATACGGATCTTGAGCTGAACCTGATGTTGAAGTTGAATTGATTTCAGAAAATATAAATAAGCTGACCTGAACTGAATCTGAAGTAGCAACGGTTTCTGAACCTGAATGTGGGCGTTTATAAAAAACTTACATTTTTTGGCTCAATTAAGGGGTTTTATTCCAGCATGGAAGGCATGAGCGTTCAAGTCGGGTCCAGGTGAACCGACTTAGTCTTGGGTTTTTGTTTTAAAAAAAATGCTTCGTTTCAGCCGATAGATCCGACATGTTCTTTCCCCGTCTGGCCGCGAGCATACTCTGAATGATTTTCCATTGTCTTCCCAATTGTTCGCCCCGCGCCATGGTTTTACCTCCTTCATTCGAAGGATCCGGAAGGGTCGGTGCGTTTATCCTGCTTTTTAGCCCAAAATAAGGGAACTTGGATTTCTACACCGGCGGAAATTTCCTCTTATGGCGCAATCGGGGTTAAAAGTCCACAATTTTATATCACAGAACCGTCCGTTTGGTCAGAAATAATCCGGATAACGGGCTGTTATTGCGCTTGTGGCGCTATCTTTATTTCCACTCTTCGGTTTCGCTGGCGTCCGGCTTCGGTGTCATTCGTAGCCACCGGCATGCTTTCACCGAAGCCGATCGCTTCCACCCGGGCGGCGGAAACGCCCCGTTGCGATAGAAGATCCCTGACCGCGTAAGCACGTCGAACCGAAAGATCCATGTTGTAACTTTCTGCTCCAACGCTGTCGGTATGCCCTTCCACTCTTATAAGTGTTTCGGGATAGCGGGTAAGAACGCCGGCGACACGGTCAATCTCAGCATATAAGCCGGGTTTGAGAACGGTGGAGTTGGTATCAAAAGTAACATCCCCTTTAAACGTCACTGCCAGCAGATTCCCTTCGCGCCGGATGGCGGCGGCTTCCGAAGCCGCCAGGGCTTCGCGCATGTCTCTTTCCTGGTTGTCCATCATTCGACCGACCCCGGCTCCGCCAAGTCCTCCGACCGCAGCTCCTATGGCAGCTCCCCAGAGGGTGCTTTGATGGTCCCGCCCGATGACCTGGCCAATAATCGCGCCCGCCGCCGCTCCGCCTGCAGCTCCATAAACTGCGCCTTTTTGTGTTTTTGTTTGAGGTGTTGCGCACGCGACTATAACAAATACAAAAACCAGAAGACATGCAATTTTAAATTTTTTCATTTTTATCTCCCATAATCAATATTCTAAACATCCGCGTCGCCGTTTGCTCATGGAAGGTTACGGTTCATTAAAATAAAATATCCCCGCCATTTAGGCAAGGATATTTTTTTACGACAGACATTTTAGTGCCTAATTTTCATTACATCTTCTAATTCGTGCTTTCGTTGCGATGAATTAATTCAATATAGCAAAAGTATTATGATCGTGAAAGGTTTTATATGCCGGTAGTCTTAATGCTGATGTTTAACGGTTTGTTTGTGGTTGGGATTACCATAAAATCTTTTTCAATCATAAAGAATTTTCCTTTTTGAATTTCTTCAAACGTTATAATCCTACCGCTGCGGGTTTTTAACATAAAGTGAGTATTGTAGTTATTCCAGCTAACTTCAAAAGAAGATACGTCCATGGGTATACGGAAGTAGTTTTTTGAAGGCAACCCATCGGGAAGAAATACGACCTTATATTTTCCAACCTCTAGAAGTTCGTATTTTCCTGTTTCTAACAGTTCATATTCAGGTTGAAACGCCTCAGACATTTCAGCATCACTCAAATACATACCCGCTTCGTGTTTATATTTTATCTTGTCAGCTTCTGATATATCCGGATCTTTGGAAAGTTGGACCAAGCGTTGGCCGATTTCCTGATTATGTGAATGGCTGTATTTTTTGGCTGTTCGATAATAATCAATACACCCGCTGTCCTCGACGGAATTGCCAAGATTAAAGAAAATATCGCTTGCCTGTTCCGTTAAGGAAATATCAAAAGTAGTTGCTACGTAAAAGGTGCTGTCGGCTGATTTGTAATGATTTTGGTCGATAAAGGCCTCGCCCTGGCGAAAAACGTCTTGCGCGATCCTATTCATTAAGTCCGGCTGGTATTTGATTGCTGTTTGATAAAGGTTTAGCGCTTCATTTGTGCCGCCATTTTGCAGGGCTTCATCTCCGACCCTTTTGTATTCAGCGCTGATTTTATTGCCGTAACCAGGTTCAAGTTTTACTGTCTTGGCAAAGCGGTCGTCGGCTTCGGAAAAAATGCCGGTATTCAGATGGCAAAGGCCCAATCGGTAATGAGCTTCGATGTCAGACGGTTTGTCAGAAATCCTCTTTTCCAATAAAGCAATTGCCTGAGGATACATATCGGCTTCCATGAACTCATTAATCTGGGTGGTGTCGCTGTTTAATAATGCATTAGCTGGAATGATGAAAAGGAGCGTCAGGAGCAGGGTTAATGAGATAATGAGGTTGATTTTTTTCATTTTTAAACCTCCTATAAAATTACAATTTAGTCTAAATATCAAATTCGAACTGGTGAATGGTTATCGGTTCAGAAACTGCTTTCTATTTGTTACGATGGCATTAATTAAACCGTCTTCGCATATCCAATAAAAGCATCTTTAATGCCAAATATTTTATTTGATAATAAAAAAAGTTTTATTAACAATCATGCATGCATGTAAGCAATTCTTAAAAAAATTTTAACTATCAGTAATGATTAATATAAACTGATATAATGGTGAGAAGTCAAATTCAAATATTGTTTTTAAAAAAAACTTTTGAAGATAGTTGATGAAACAAAGGGGGGAAACTATTCGGCAACATTTAATGTGGTTTAAATCTCCAAGTCATGCAGACAAATAATACTAAACGGCATGTGATTTTATAATAATTTATTGATATAACAGTTGATAATTAAGCCTCAAGTTTTGATGATTTAATTTTATCAGAATAAGGCCCCACCTATGTGCCAAACTTGGTACAATCCGATCTTTATTTTCTACAGCAAAAATATCTGAAAGTTTAACGCCATAGTGGGTCTCCTTTGAAAATGTCCAAAGTTGACTACTATCCATAGCAAAATTTAGACCCTTCACCCCCAAGTTTAATTAAATATAAAAAGAACGGCATGTTGAAAAACTATGTAGAGAAACAAGCATGGATTATTATGAAAAAAATGACAGACAATTATGAAATATTTTTCATGGTTTTACGGCATTTTCTGTATCTTCTCATGCCTGCTTCTATCCCATAACCGTGAATCTATCTGATATTATAGGAATTAATAAATCTGGTCTATAATTTGCATTAAAGGTGGGGGAAGCAGCCATGTTTGATCAGCTCATTGTTTAACAAAACGGATAAGACGGATCGGCAGGAAATTTCAAGAATGATTCAGATAATCTTAAAATTTCGGTGCCGGATGAATTGACGAAACATCGTATGAATTTTTCAGTTATGGGTAGGCATCATTTCATACAAAATAAATTATTTGCTGTATTTTCATTCAAAAATAAAATTTGTATTGTAGCAGAAAATATATTTTAAAATTTTGGTAAGCGATTTTATAAAAAACCGATGGAAAATTTTCGCCAACATGAAAGTGATTGCGTTCATCACCAGCAACGTTTTCGCGCTTTCGTTAAGATTGCAGCCTTTGGGATAATGCTCGTCGTTCTTCAGCATGCTGCGGTATCCTCCCTTGACAAAGGACAACTTCAACCCCAGCTTTTCTTTCAGAAACCAATCAGCACGATATTAACACTTTCTGAAGATCAGATAGAAGAAGGTTTCCAGGCAAACGCAACAATACCAATATACCCTGAAGATCAGATAGAAGAAGGTTTCCAGGCAAACGATTCACGCAAGGTACCGACGGCTTGGCCTAAAAAAGCTGAACAATTTTTTCCCATCATAGTAAAAGCAGCCACTGAACACGAAATCGATCCAGCCCTCATTAAGGCCATTATCATGGCGGAATCCGGATATAACCCCAAGGCGATATCCAAAAAAGGCGCCGCAGGCCTGATGCAGCTGATGCCGGAAACGGCTGCAGCTCTGGGCGTCGAAGATATTTTTAATCCCGAGCACAATATCAACGCTGGCGTCTTATACTTTAAGCGCCTGAAAGACCTTTTCGAGGGCGATGTAAAGCTCGCACTAGCCGCCTATAACGCCGGAGTTAGAAAAGTCAAAATGTACAAGGGGATCCCTCCTTTCAAGACCACCCGTTACTATGTAAAAAATGTTTTCAAATATTATGAACATTACCGACAGCAAATGAACTCGGACCTGAATCAGCCATAATGTTCATAATTTATACACAAATAATGTTATTATAAAACCTAAATCCTTAATTGCCTTTTTATGATATCTTTGAAATAATCCGGAGGGTTAATGTAGCAGCGGTTATAAAAACAGCGCGTAAAAAATCGAAATTGGAGCATTCATGGGATTACCGGCATGGATACAGCGGCTGGTTTTAAAATCAATTGATGAAATTTATGCCAGGATTCCCCGGTCGCTGCCTGATAAGAAAAAGTTGAACGGCTGCCGAATCGTTTCACATCGGGGGGCACATGACAACCGGACTGTTTTTGAAAATACGCTGGAGGCTTTTGACCGGATAAGGGATGCAGGGGTGTGGGGTATTGAGTTCGATATCCGCTGGACCAAAGATTTGCATCCGGTTGTTTTTCATGATGTATCCCTTCAGCGGCTTTATAGTCATTCCGAGAACATCCAAGAAATGACACTGTCGGATCTGAAATCCAACTTTGCAATGATTCCGACGCTTAAAGAGGTCATCGACGCATATGCCAAAAAGCTTCACCTGATGATTGAACTCAAAAAAGAAATTTACCCGAACCCGGTCTATCAGAGCAAGGTTTTACACGGTCTGTGCGCCGCGCTGGAACCCGCCGTCGATTTTCATTTTCTCAGCCTTGTCCCCGAACTCTTTAAAATAATAGAGTTTGTGCCTCCGTCGGCGTTTCTACCCATCGCTGAACTGAATATGGCCCATATCAGTAAAGTGAGCATCCGCGAAGGCTATGGGGGGGTTCTGGGGCACTACCTGTTACTGACGAAATCGGTTCTGAAAAAACACCAAACCTGCCATCAGAAAACGGGTACCGGTTTTGTGAATTCAAAAGGGAGCCTGTTCCGGGAATTAAACCGTGGGGTAAACTGGATTTTTTCCGATAATGCCATCGGCCTGCAGGCTGTTTGCAGCCCCGGCAGTTGTTAATCATTAGACATAAAGCAAAAAGGCAAAAACATCTTGTTTGTCCAGTAATTCTGTCTAAACATTATTGTTCTCATTCGTATATCTCGGCTAAATATGCCGCTTCTTGTTTTCCCTTTTGTTCATCAACAAAATAGAGCAGCGCTGCGCCGGCAAGAAACAGAATTAAAATTGAAGCCATCCCCCAGCGGGTGGCCGCCAGCCCGATTTGCTGCAGCCGATCAATTGAGGGGGACGGCGGCATTAACATCCGTTTGGCCGTCAAGCCGGCAATACCCATAATGGCCGGGCCGAAAATGGCCGCAAATTTACCCAGCATATTGTAAAATCCGTAAAATTCGGCTGCTTTGTCATGGGGAATCAGTCGTGAATAGTAAGACCGACTGAGGGCCTGAATGCCGCCCTGGACCAGCCCGATAACCATGGCAAGTATATAAAACTCTTTGGGGCTGCGCATCATCGTGCCCCACAAGGTAATCAACATGTAGATGCCGATGGCAAGGAAGATGGCCCTGCGAGCTCCCCAGCGCTGACCGAGCTTGCCGAAAAGCAAGGCTGCCGGAAATCCCACAAACTGAACGATTAAAAGGGCTACGATCAATTGATTGGCATCAAAACCGAGCGACAGCCCATAATCAACCGCCATGCGAATGATCGTGTCAACCCCATCGATGTAAAACCAATAGGCCAGCAAAAACAGAAAAATGGTCTTGTGATGGCGAATTTTTTTTAATGTCCGGGAAAATTGCCGGAAACCTAGAATAACAATTTGTTTTATCTCTGAGGAGCCCGGCGCAGCGGTTTCTTCAGGAAGCCACACAATTATGAAAAGTGAGAACAGCCCCCACCAGATGGCCACGGATAAAAAGGCGAATCGAACGGCGACGCCGGCATCTGCAAACCCGAATGTCTGGGGCCATAATGTCATGAGAACATTCAGCAGGAACAATAATCCGCCGCCAAGGTACCCCAGACTATAGCCCAGGCTGGAGACATAATCGATGCGGTCCTCACCGGCAACTGAAGGCAGCAGAGAATCATAAAATACATTAGCGCCGGCAAAACCGATTGAACCCATGGCATACATAAAGACCGCCCAGGTCCATTGTCCTTTTTGAACGAAAAACAGGGCCGCCGTCATTAAAACACCTAAGTAGGCAAAAAAAATCAGAAACTTTTTTTTGGCAGCGCCTTTATCCGCTATCGCTCCCAGAACCGGCGCCACCAGCGCCACCAGCAGGCTGGCGACCGAATTGGCAATTCCCAGCCGGGCGGTACTGGTATTGATGTCGGCCCCTACACTCCAGAATTGTTTGAAAAATATGGGGAAAAACCCGGCCATGACGGTTGTGGCAAAAGCGGAGTTGGCCCAGTCATACATGGCCCAGCCCCAGACAGACTTTCGGTTTTCAGACATGCGACACCTTATGCTTTTTCAGCTTGCAGCGGGATTTGTGTCCGGCGAATTACTGATTAGTGATTTCCGACGAAAATCTGGAACGCAACTGTATCATTTGAATGCCGGCGCCCGATCCGCCATCTGTTCATTTATAGCTGGATGATTGTCGGATTGCAACGATGCCGAGAGGGAGAAAGGATTTAAAATGAAAAAGCTTTACTATAATTAAAAAATGATTATAATAATTAGGCATATTAAATATTTAGTTTGAAGGGAGAATTTCCATGTATAATAAGACAGTTATGGATCACTTCAGGAATCCTCGCAATGTCGGCATCATAGAAGATGCCAATGGGGTCGGCGAGGTCGGAAACCCGCTGTGCGGCGACATGATGACCATTTATCTGGATATTAAAGATGAGAAAATCAATGACATCAAGTTTCAGACATTTGGCTGCGGTTCGGCCATAGCGGTTTCCAGCATGTTGACCGAACTGGCCAAAGGGAAAACCCTTGCGGAGGCCAAAAAAATTACCAATAAAGATGTGGCTGACGCTTTGGAGGGACTGCCTAAGAACAAGCTGCATTGCTCAAACCTGGGAGCCGATGCCCTCCAAGTCGCCATTAAGAATTATGAGGACAAAAAAGCCGGAAAAATCCAACCGGAATTAAAGCGTAAAGAGGAGCACGAGCATTCTCATGGGGAAAAGTGTTATTGTCCCTATTGCGATGTTGAGATTCAGGACGACGCCAAATTCTGCGAAGCCTGTCATTCAGAAATAAAAGCAGGTCACTAAATTTGTGCGGAAAGGTTAGAAAATGAAAACAATCAATCTGGACCACATTTCAGCCAATCCGATTCTGCCGGAAGTAAAAGAGGCCATGATAGCGGCCATTCAAATGGATTATGCCAACCCTTCCAGCCAGCACACCCGCGGAGAACAGGCAGCGGCGGACCTGGAAAAGGCGCGCGAATCCGTTGCGAAGCTGATAAACTGCGACAATCCAAAGGAGGTGGTTTTTACTTCCTGCGGCACGGAATCGATTAACCATGCCATCAAGGGAGTTGCCCTGGCCAACGCCCAAAAGGGAAAGCACATTGTTACCACAAACATTGAGCATAACGCAGTGATACGCAGCCTGCGGCGGCTTAAATCGATGGGATATACCCTCACATCAGTTTCCGTAGATGAGAAGGGACGCGTCAACCCTAGGGATATCGCCGAGGCCATTAAGGACGATACCATCCTGGTGTCGGTCATGCACAGCAATAATGAAACCGGAACCATTCAGCCCATAGCGGAAATAGGTAAAATAGTCAGGGGAAAAGGAGTCATTTTTCATACCGATGCGGTAGATTCGGTCGGTGTGGTCCCGATCGATGTTCAAAAACTGAATGTCGACCTTCTCAGCTTTGCTTCCAATCCATTCTATGGTCCCACCGGCGTCGGCGGTCTTTATATTCGTCGGGGATGCCAGGTATGGCCGCTTCTGGATGGCGGCATTCAGGAGAACAACAAACGGGCGGGCACCGAAAATTTAATCGGTATTATCGGCATGGGTGTTGCGTCCGATCTGGCCAGGCGCCATATGACGGAAAGGATTGCCCACTCAGCAAAACTGAAAAAGAAACTGCTGGACGAGCTGCCTGAATATATCGACGAATACATTATCAATACGCATCCGGAATTCAGCCTGCCCCACATGGTGTCCATGTCGGTTCGCTATATCGAGGGTGAAAGTGTGGTTTTAATGCTGGACGATGACGGCATTGCCGTATCTACACGGTCTGCCTGTGCAACCGGCTCTTTAAGAGCATCGCATGTGCTGCTGTCCATCGGGCTTGATCATGCGGACGCCCAGGGCACGATGGTTATGTCCTTTGGGCTGGACAATGCCGAAGAAGACGTCACGGCCTTTTTAACGGCCCTTAAAAATGTGGTTACCACCTTACGGAATATTTCGCCCCTGTACAAAAAAGCGATTAACAACCAAAATAAGCAACTGTCCGGATAACTCATTGTTTAAATTTTTTAATTTTAGCCCGAGGAATTTGTTTGATATATGTAATTTCAACAAATGAATGAGATTACAGCCATGCAAATTACCTCTGAAGACAACCAGAGTCCGCCTCTCTGGCTTGGGATATTGACTTTCCGTAGAAAGCGGCAGACAATTTTTTTTGTCACACTGTCATTTCTGCTGTTTTTATCTGCAAGCCCGGATGGGTGCTACGCTGAAACCGCCGTTATCCCGGTTCAGCATCGATGGGCGTCTGAAATTCTTCCGATAGTCAATCACTTTTTGTCTTCAACCGGTGTCGCCACTGTCGATGAGCGCACCAACTCCTTAATTATCGTCGATACCGCCGATTCAATAAAAAATATAAAAAATTTTCTACTGAATTTTGATCAGCCGGTTAAACGGGTCAGAATCCGTTTAAAATTTACAATGGACCAATCTTCCCAAGAGCAGGACCTTTCCGTCACCGGCGGGATATCAGAAAAAAAGTGGGGTGTTACCGTAGGCGAAAAAAATAAAAGGGGCATCGACGTCCGGATCGGCAATTCAAAAGAGGATAGCCGGCAAGGTGACGAATATGTTGTCCACACCACCTCAGGAAGTACGGCATTTATTTTGACCGGTAAAGAAATCACGTACCGGGAGGGATGGGGGCGTTACTGCCAGGGCAATGCCGCCTGTTCAGATGCGATTACGTTTCAAAAGGTTGATACGGGCATGGAGGTCAAAGCACTCATTGTCGGCGGCCATGCCAATGTTGAAATTACCCCCAGGCTTTCTCATTTTGAGAACAACGCCCGCGGAGGGATCGTTCGCTTTTCGGCCGCCGCCACCCAATTACAGGTTTCCCTGGGGCAATGGGTGGCCATCGGCGGAGTCGACAAAAAAAGCAGCGAGGTTTTTCGGGAAATAATCGGCGGCGGAAGAGGCAAGCAAAAGTCATCTTTTTCCATGATGTTGATGGTGGAAACTTACTAGGGGAAATGGAAATTGAACATCTGGGAAATCGGACTGGTCGCTGTCTCGCTAGGGTGTGATGCCTTTGCGGTCGGAATGGGGGTGGGCACCCGATGCTGCGCACCGCGACAGATCTTTCGCCTGTCTTTTCATTTCGGTCTGTTCCAGTTTCTGATGCCCCTCCTGGGCTGGTTGCTCGGCCGCAATGTTTTGGGCTGGACTCAGCAGTGGGGACCCTGGATCGCTTTCGGACTGCTCTTTTTCATCGGTTCAAAGATGGCTTATGAAGGCGCCCGACCGCGTGAAACAGAGAAGGTCTGTTCGGACCCGACCAAGGGGTTCAGTCTAGTCATGTTGTCCTGTGCCACCAGCATCGATGCCCTGGGCGTCGGATTCGGCCTGGGTGTTCTCGGGGAAAACCTTTTTTTCGCCGCCATGTGGATTGGGATAACGGCCGGCGCCATGACATGGCTTGCCATGAAGGTGGGCAGCAGCTTGTCCGGCAGGTTTGCCCAGCGGATGGAGATCGCTGGTGGGCTCATATTAATAGCGATTGCGTTTAAGTTGCTGTTTCTTTAGCTAAGCAAGTTTTTTGAGGCAGCTCATCACCGCCGAAAAGTTTGCAGGCGACGCAACCAAAAGGTGATCGTCTATTTTTCCGCCATCCAAATACTCGTTGAGATGAAATTCGCTTCCATCCAGTCTTAAAATTTTTCCGCCGGCCGATTCAATCAGGACGCGCGCGGCAGCTAAGCCCTTAAACGATTCGTTGGCAATGATCGCTGCGTCGGCTCGCCCCATGGCGACGCAGCAAATATGGGCGGAAGTAGATCCGAAGTTGCGGATTTTTCCCGGAAAATTAGAATTATAGTCAAGATGAAAGCGTGAAAAGGTCAATAACAGGCTTTCGTCATCGACGCCTTTTTGAGCTAAAATAGAAATTTTATGTTTCCCCCGAAAGGCCGCTTGGCCTGCCTGAGCGTAAAAAAAATCATTGGTAGCCGGCATGTGGATAACGCCGAATATCGGCCAAAAATTTTCCAGCAGTGCCAGGGAGGTCGCCCAGACCGGGATTCCGGCCTGGAAATTATCCACACCGTCAATGGCGTCGAAGATCCAGAGATATCGTTTTTCGTCGTGCGTGTATGAGCCGTTTTCATTAAAAGATTCAAGCACCTGATGTTCAGGAAACTTTTGCTGCAGCTGCTCCTGAAATAATTGGGTTAAATGCAGCTCGGCCATTGTTACCAGATCTTCATCGAATTTGACATGATGATTTCCCTTGCCATAATATGTAAGAGATTCCTCGCCCAGACGCTTCAGGGTTTTCATAGCAAATTGAGTCAGATCATCGATCCCTCTGCCTTTTGTAGACGCCATTTTCACCTCCTTGGTTGGGTTTGATGTGGGCATGTTTTTAATTATTCAATAAAAAAGAGGGTAATAGCAAGACGGAAATTGAAAGACTAATACCCGGACAATTGACGATATAAAAGCCCTACGGTCAGGTTCATAAAAAAACCCCCGGAGAGTTGAAAAAAGCTCCAGGGGTTCCAAGACATGTGCGCTTTTGAACTTTAGACTCATGCAGCATCCAGATAATATTCAGACCAACCAGTTGTTCAAGCCAGATTAGTGACCCGGAAGGCAAGCTTGTGTGAAATAAAGCGCGAAACATTAATTACACGATATATTGTGTTTGTCAACAAAAAAAATCAATATATAGATGTTTTTTTAAACTTTATAAAAACATTGATTCTGGATCAGGATATGATATCGTTTTAAAGTTCCGCCAACTCAGAAACAGGCCGAAATAGCTGCTTATAGCCGGGATGCTTCAGAAAAGATCTTGGACGTATAAACCTGTTGTAATTTTAATTTTATACTACCAGGAAAGGATCGATCATGTTCTCTGCCGCCGAGATTATCGATTTTGCCGTTCAGATCGAGCAAAACGGAGAGAATTTGTGCCGGGAGCTGGCACGAAAAAAAATTGATCCCGATTTAAAAACCCTGTTGGAATGGATGGCGGGGCAGGAAGCGCAGCATATTGAGTGGTTTTCCGATCTTAAACAGAAAATCAAGATCACCGGAAATTTTTCCCGGTTGGAGCAATTCGGAAAAGCACTTTTAGGAGATGTACTGGGCGATCAGACTTTTTCATTACGAGATGCCGATTTTTCAAAAATACAGAATATAAAAGAGTTGCTGTTGCTGTTGATCGAATTTGAGCAGGATACGGTTCTGTTTTATGAAATGCTTCGAACGGTTGTAGAAGATAAAAAAACCATATCACTACTGGAAAAAATTATTGTTGAAGAAAACCAGCACGTCATACATATAAAAGATTATTTTGATAAAATGTCAGCCCCAACAGGTTAGCCGAAGTGGGTCGACCGTAAATTTACGATATGGGTTTGGAGCCGGTGCCATGCAGGTCCCCATCTACCCGGTGGATGTAAATTCCATTTGTTGGTTCCGGGTACCGTTTAAAAAACAGGGAGACGGTAAGGCAAAAAAGTCCCCTGAAGAAAAACCTTTTGAGGCAGAACCGGATTCTGAAGATGCGGTTCTTTGCCGCCAATGTCACCAGGTTCTGACGAATCGGTCCGCGCGCATCAGCATCCAGGGGGCTCATCAGCATACTTTTGCAAATCCCAACGGGATTGTTTTTCAAATCGGATGCTTCCGATCCGTGCGGGGTTGCGGGTATGTGGGCCCGACAACATCGGAATGGAGCTGGTTCAAGGGATACAGCTGGCGAATCTTGGTATGCACGATGTGTTTAACCCATTTGGGGTGGCGGTATACTTCTGCCGGAAACGAGGGTTTTAGTGGTCTTATTTTAGACCGTATTATCGAATCAAAAGAGGTATCGGATGGCGGAGATTAAAAGCACCCTGGACCTGGTTATGGAAAAGACCAGGCACCTGCGTTTGAGCAGGGAAGAGAAAGCGGAACAAAAATTAGAAACATTTAAAAAAAAGCTGAATGGACTATTGCTGCAATTTGAGGATGGGGTTTTGGACATGGTTCAGTTCGGCCAAGAATTTAAAACGCTGGAGCGTCAGTTTGACATGGAGGCAAGGAAAATTCTGATAAATGAGATTTCAGAACAACTGACGGTGACGCAGCTGACCCCACGGTTTATGTATTTATTGAAGGATTTCTGCTATGTAGAGACACACCGGCTGGAGTCCATCATCAGCGAATGTCAATTTGCATCTACAGCCGCAGCCGAAAAAAGAGCCGGTCAGATCAAGGCAGATCTTGCAAAAAATCGATACATTACAGGGACGGCCGTAAAACCCAATCTCGATTCGGACCGCAAGTGGCATTCACAACTTCAATCCATTCGGCTTGAATTTGGCCAGCTGCTGGATAAGGAAAAAAAACGGTTAACCTCTTGAGGGTAATAAACAGATGAGTTTACCGTAGAATCCGACAGCAGGGACCAGTTTCTTATGGCAACTTGCTGACGGTCAATTTTGTAGAAAGGAGTGTGAGCATGCCGGATATGGATGAAATCGTGGAAGGAAAAAAATATCATATTGATATTCCCCAGAAGATGGAGGGGTTTTTTCTGAAGGGGTCGAATTCGCTGGACTGGGGGATGAAAAACAGACTGGCGCGTATTTTTAACCCGGATTCCGGCCGTACGGTGATGCTGGCCGTTGATCATGGATATTTCCAGGGGCCGACTACCGGTCTGGAACGGATCGATGTCCATATCCTGCCTTTGCTGCCTTACGCCGATACGCTGATGCTGACCCGGGGGATACTCCGGAGTGTTGTCCCGCCATCTTCCGCGAAACCGATTGTGTTGAGGGTTTCCGGGGGAACCAGCATCCTCAAGGAACTTTCCAACGAAGCTATCGCCGTTGATATTGAGGATTCCGTCCGGCTCAATGTCTGTGCGATGGCCGTGCAGGTATTTATCGGCGGGGAATATGAAAAGCAATCCATTATCAATATGACGAAGATGGTAGATATCGGAACGCGCTATGGCATTCCCACCCTGGCGGTTACCGCCGTCGGCAAGGAAATGGCACGTGATGCCCGTTATTTCAGGCTGGCAACCCGAATCTGTGCGGAACTGGGCGCCCATTACATCAAGACGTACTATGTTGATAAGGGTTTTGAAACCGTTACGGCGTCATGTCCGGTGCCGATCGTCATGGCGGGGGGGAAAAAGATACCGGAACTGGATGCCCTGACAATGGCGTACAATGCCGTGCAGCAGGGCGCCAGCGGGGTCGATATGGGACGCAATATATTTCAGTCGGAGAACCCCATCGCGATGCTCCGGGCGATCCGTGCGGTTGTGCATCATAATGAGACGCCTGAAAAGGCATATGACCTTTACCGGTCGATTAAACATCAACGATCATCTTCCGACTAATTGATCATTCGAAAAGGGGTCAAGGGGTCGAGGATTTCAGGCTTCAAGTGAGATGACAACGGTTTTGGTTCATCTTATTACCAACTGGGGTGGAGAACCAAAACCGAAAGCATATTTTAAGGTAAAAACTTAGATGAAAGTCGCCAGATGGTATAACAACAGGGATATCCGGATCGAAGAAGTCCCCATGCCGGTCCCGGGAGATGATGAACTGCTGGTGAAAGTCATCTCGTGTGGGATTTGCGGCAGTGATATAGTCGAATGGTACCGGCTGCCCAGGGCGCCACTGGTACCGGGGCACGAAATCGGCGGGCAGGTAGTGTCAGCCGGAAAATCGGTCGGAAAGTTCAAGCCGGGAAACAGGGTTTTTGTAGCCCCCAAAGTGCCCTGCATGGCGTGTGACCTTTGCAAAAAAGGTCATTACCCGGTCTGTTCAAACATCAGGGATCGGCTCCCCGGCGGCTTTTCCCAGTATGTTCTCATTCCGGCAGCTTTGGTTCAATCCGGGACCTATCTGCTCCCCGATGGGATGACCTATGACCAGAGCACGTTTATCGAGCCCCTGGCCTGTGTGGTCAGGGCCCAGCGGCTGGCCGACCTTCAAAAGGAACAGACGCTGCTGGTCATGGGCTGCGGCATGTCCGGACTGCTGCATATCAAGCTTGCCAAAACATTCAATTGCAGGATTATCGCAACCGACGTAAACACAGAACGGCTGAAATTTGCTCGGCGATCGGGTGCAGGCCTGATAATTCATGCGTCCGAAAATGTACCGGGTCATCTCGCTGCCCGCAATAAAAAATTGGCCGATGTGGTGATGCTGTGCACCTCTGCGCAGGTTGCGGTGGATCAAGCCTGGACGTGCGTGGATAAAGGCGGCGCCATTGTTTTTTTTGCAGTCCCGGAACCGGATAAGATCGTGACGATTCCAATTAATGATTTCTGGATGAAAGAGATCCGAATACTGACATCCTATTATTGCGGGCCGCCGGACATCGCCACGGCTATTGACCTGTTAAGCAAGGGACATGTCGTTGTTGACGATTTGGTAACACACACCCTGCCATTATCCGATATCGTTAAGGGGTATCAACTGGTGGCAGAAGGAAATGCATCTATAAAAGTGATCATCAAGCCGAATCAGCATTTTTAAATATATTTAAACCAGTAATTTTCAATTTCGCTGAAATTCTCCCTGACCGCTTCAGGTCCTGAAATAATCTCACCATGGCCCGGCAGGATCCATTCTGTTTCCAGATCAGCCAGCCTTTGGATACTTTTCTTAAGCTTAGCTCCGTCGCCACCGGGCAGATCCGTCCGGCCGATACCCTCTTTGAAAACCAAGTCGCCGGTAAACAGAGCTTTTTGTTCCGGCCAGTAAAGCGAGATGGATCCGGGCGAATGGCCGGGAGTATGCAGCACCTGGAATTGGAGGCCATTTATGGAGAGGCTTCCCTCTTTTAAAAAAAATTCAGGCGCGATGGCATCCGGGATTGTTCCATAAGCAGCCGATATTTTGGCTTTAAAGAAATCCCATTCGGTTTCGTGAATGCCGAATTGTGCAGATGTTTTTTTAAATAGCTCAACGGCTTCGATGTGGTCCGGGTGGGCATGGGTGCAGATGACCACACCGATATCTTCAATACCGATCCCCAATTCGGCCAGTCCGGTTTCTACGTGCCCGAACAGATTCAGATGGCCGGGGTCGATCAGAATCCGGGTCGGACCGTCGATGAAATAGGTGTTGCAGTTGTTGGCGGTCATGGATTCCCAGAAAAAAGCATGGAGCCGATCAAACATTTTCATTTTTCAAATTTCCTTTTAATGTTACCGGCAAAATCGTCCGTATTGAACCACTGGGCGTTGCAGTGGAATTTGATGGTATTATCCAGAATTCGGAGTTGTCTGCTAAACTTATTTTTTTGTTGCTTCCTCCCGCAGAACCCGGCGAAGAACTTTGCCCACATTTGAAATTGGCACACTTTCACGAAATTCAATTTGCTTCGGACGCTTATATCCAGCCATATTTTCTTTGCAGAATTGCATGATTTCCACTTCAGTGGCGATTTCGCCCGGTTTCAGTTGGATGAATGCTTTGACCATTTCACCGCTTTTTTCATCCGGGACCCCGACCACTGCCGCAATGGCAACCTTGGGATGGGTAAAAAGGACGTCTTCCACTTCACGGGGATAGACATTGAAACCGCCCACGAGAATCATGTCTTTTTTACGGTCGGTAATGAGAATATATCCCTCTTCATCGACATGGCCGATATCACCGGAAAGAAAATAACGATGACCATCGATTTTGCGGAAAGCCGCTGCATTTTCTTCGGGTTTGTTCCAATACCCTTGCATCACCTGCGGGCCGCATATGGCGATTTCACCGTCCTGGCTCTGGGGAAGTTCTTTCAAGCCGGTCTCGATATCAACAATTTTTATGTCCGTGCCCGGTACCGGGAATCCGATGGACCCGATTTTACGCTGCTCTAAATTGGTGGGGTTGGCGCTGGCTACCGGTGCGGTTTCGCTTAAGCCGTAACCTTCGAAAATAACCGCTCCGGTTTTTTCCTCGAACCGTTTGCATACCTCCGGCGGCAACGGCGCACCACCCGAGAAACAGCCCATCAGTGATGAAAGATCATAACGATCCAATTGGGAATGGTTGGTAAATGCAACGAAAATAGTCGGTACGGCCGCCATGAAGGTCGGTTTATATTTTTGGACGGCTTTTAAAACCTCTGTAAAGGGCGGCTTGCCGGCACGAGGGTCGGGAATGCATATCAGCCGGCTGCCGTTAAAACAGGCGTGCAGCATGGCCACGGTCATACCGAAGCTGTGATACCAGGGAAGGACGCCGAGGCTGGCATGAAATCCGCCGGGGCGGAACTTTTCAGGTTTTCCGCCCGGCTGGTGAACCAGCCGTCCCCATTCGTCCAGGGCCATAAGGTTGGCATAAAAATTGGAATGGGTCAGGGCAGCCCCCTTGGGAACGCCGGTTGTTCCACCGGTATAGATGATGACGGCGATATCTTTGCTGGGGGAAACGTCAATGGCAGGGGGGGCGGGTTGAGCCGCAGCAACGATATCGTCGAAAAATAAATGCCCCGGCTGATAACTTTCAGCTTTGGGTATTTTACCCAATAGTCCCCCCAAAAAACCCTTTAGCCGGGGCAAATAGGATTTGACGCCGCAAATGACCACGGTTTCAACTTGCGTATCTTCGATGGCATTGACGGTGGTGGGGTAAAACTGGGGGTGATCCATGCAAAAAACAATTTTGGCGCCGGCATCTTTCAATTGATGATTCAGTTCTCCGATCTTGTATAGGGGATTGCAAGTGACGCAAATAGCGCCTGCTTTCAGAATACCGAAATAGATAGCAGGATAGTGGGGCAGGTTGGGGAGGAAGATAGCGACCCGGTCTCCCTTTTGGATGCCACGAGAAGCCAGAAAGTTGGAGATTCTGTCCGCAGTGTCTTTTACCTGGGCATACGTTCGGCGGCTGTCGCTGAAAATGGTATAGACCTGATCCGGATATTTCCCGGCGGTGTCATCCAGAACCGAAAAAAGGGGTTTTTCATATCCACTGAGGTGGCGGGGAACACCTTCCGGCCAATTGGAGGTAGGCCACGGTTTAAAATCCATTTTATCCTCCTTTATAAAACTATGCTCAGAATGAATACGGAATGAATGTGTCGGCAGGGTCAAGCTGCATCCTATTATGTTTAAACCATAAGGTCAAGTGATAAGGGGCTCTGATGAGCGATGATTTTTTGCGTGCAACCCGGTTTCCAGAACTTGCCGGGATAGGGTTTTAAAAAAGAGCTTGTCGCGGTAGTAGCGATTATGCTTATAATAAACAGATAAACCCGTGAAAAACCCGCCGGAAAAGTTAAGACTTGTGTAAATAGTTTAGCTATTAGAAAAAATACGATGAGCCTGATTGGGCTTGGGCCGCAGCGCGCCGCAACAAATGCCGCCATTGCAAAGTTCAAGCGGGATGATGACTATTTTTTGAAGGATGAAAGGGGAGCTTATGTCTCATGAAAACGAACTGACGCCTTCCGAGCTGAGAAGCGTCTGCGATCCTGCGCTATTCGATTTTACGGATACTTCAGTATTAACGCCGCTGGATAAGGTGATCGGGCAGGAACGGGCGGTCCAGGCCATCGATTTTGGTTTGAACATGAAAAGTCCCGGATACCACATATTTGTCACCGGTATTGAGGGTACCGGCAAATCGACCATTGTAAAAGATATTGTTGCCAATTTTGCCCAGGACCAGCCGACGCCGAACGAATGGTGCATGGTGAACAATTTCAGAGACGAATATCGTCCCTGTCCCATTGCGGTTTCACCCGGCCAGGGGATCCGATTCAACCGAAGAATGAACCGGCTGGTCACCGACTTGAAAGGCGAACTGCCCAAAGTATTTGAAAACAAGCAATTTCTGGATCGTCAAACCGAAATCCAAAACAAGTACGGCAAACGAAAGCAAGCCTTTATTGATAAACTGGAAAAATCCGCGCGGAAGAAGAATTTACAGATCAATCAAACCAAAGCCGGTTTTCAGACAATGCCGCTGAAGGAGGGAAAGCTATTAACACAGGAAGAATTCCAAGCGCTGACGGATCGGGAACAGGCCAAAATAAAAGAAAATATTCGCGCGATTCATTCCGATTTTGAGAAAACCGAACGGGAGCTTAATCGCTTCAGCCACGAACTGCGAAACGAGATTGAAAAGCTGGTGGAGGAAGTTGCCCTGAACACCGTAAAGAATCGTCTTGGAATGCTGCGGGATGAATTTAAAGACAACACAGACATTTCGAAATATCTGGATGAAGTCCAGGCCGATATTGTCGAAAATGTTGAAAGCTTTGTCCGCCTGCGCGAAGACAGCGACAAGACCGAGGGGTTCGTGTTGCAAGCCCCCAAAAGGAACTTTGACAGGTATCGGGTGAATGTTTTGGTCGATCATACGCTGACAAAAGGTGCTCCGGTGGTATTTGAGACAAACCCGACCTATCAGAACGTTTTTGGCCAAATTGAAAAAAAGTCCTATTTGGGAACCGTTTCAACAGATTTTACCATGATTCAGGCCGGTTCCCTTTTACGGGCCAACGGCGGCTATTTAATTATGGAGGTCGAATCGGTTTTGACGAATCCGCTGGTCTGGTCAGCATTGAAGCGGGCCCTGCAGAACAAGCTTCTCTTCATTGAAGATGTGCCGACCGATCTGGGGTTCGGCACGGCATCGCTGCGCCCGGAGCCGATCCCCTTGGAAGTTAAGGTGATACTGCTGGGACGCTATGAACCATTTCAGTTGCTCCAGAATTTTGATTCCAAGTTTAACAAAATTTTTCGAGTCCGGGCCGATTTTGATAACGAAGTCACGCGCACGAACAGTACCATCCGGCAGTATGCCCAGTTCATTGCCCGGGTTTGCAAGGAAGAAAAGCTGCTGCCATTTACTCCCGACGGGGTCGTTTCCATTGTGGAGTATGGAGAAAAATATGCATCCAATAAAAACAAACTTTCGCTGCGTTTCGGCCAGATCGTCGGGGTAATCAAGGAAGCCGACTACTGGGCGCGGGCGGACAACGCCGACCACGTTACGGAACAATATGTAATCAAGGCGTTTAATGAATATCGCTTTCGTTACAATCTGTATGAGGAAAAACTGCATGAATCTTATGTGGACAACACGATTTTTATCGATGTTGACGGAGAATCGGTCGGTCAGGTCAACGCCCTTGCGGTTTATAAAATCGGCGATATTTCCTTTGGACGGCCGGCGCGGATTACGGCCGAAACCTATATGGGCAAAGAGGGCGTCGTTAATATTGAACGGGAAGCCAAATTAAGCGGAAAAACCCATGACAAGGGCGTTCTGATCCTTTCCGGTTATTTGGGACGGATATTTGCTCAGAAATACCCGCTCAGTGTTTCAATCAGCCTGACATTTGAGCAAAGTTATGGCGGTATCGACGGCGACAGCGCTTCTTCAACGGAGCTGTATGCCATTCTTTCAAGCCTCTCCGACATTGCCATCCACCAGGGAATTGCCGTGACCGGGTCGGTCAACCAGAAAGGGCAGGTGCAGGCCATCGGCGGCGTCAACCAGAAAATTGAAGGGTTTTTTGAGGTCTGTAATTCAAAGGGGTTAACCGGTCGACAGGGGGTCATCATTCCCCAGGCAAACGTAAAAAACCTGATGCTCAAAAAAGAAGTGATCGATGCGGTCAAAGACGGAAAATTTCATGTTTACCAGGTGTCAACCGTGGAGGAGGGTATTGAGATCTTAACAGGAGTCCCTGCCGGCGAACCCGATCCGGGCGGCGACTACCCCGAAGGAACCCTGTATCACAAGGTCCAGCAGAAGCTGAAACTGTATCTGCAGCGCTCGGTAAAGTTTAAAAAGAAATTTGAAAAGGAAGAATAGCATCTAAATTTTTTGGGGGGACGCCTGCCGATTCCGTTTCTGCCGGCGCCTGCTCATAACTGATCGCGCATCATAAATTCAGGTTAATACCCCCAGAGCAACTTTCGGAATTCGGAAAAGGGTTTCAGGTCAAGATAATTCCAGTTCATATTCCATTCCTTGTAATGGCATGGCCAAACCGGAACCCACCAGACTTCAAGGGTCGATAAATTAAAAATGGATGTTTCGCCGTTTCCGCCGATTCCTTTGGGATTTTCTTCAGTATAAGGTTTTACATGTGCGCAAAAAGTGCCGTGCCAACCTTTGTGTTTTGCGGCATACGGGTCGCCTACGGTAGGCACTTGCGTCTCCGGGTCGGGATCGAATCGATTCCCGTGTTCATCGTAGCCATAATGGGAGGGTACCAGGTCTTCCATAAGCATTTCGATGTCAATATTCCCATAGTTGTTTTTAAGCATCCACATCCCTGACCAAAAGCGAAAATAAGAACCGTTGGGTGAATCGATCTGCTCCGGAGCAAATTGATTCATGGGGGTGTCGGGATCCAATAAATTATGTTCATCATAACTGCCTTGATCATATTTAAAATGATTCGCGTGAACGAGATAATTCCTATCTTTTTCCGCAAAATCGCCCGGTCGTCTGATCGCGTAACGACGGGCATTTTGTTCTACACAGTAAGCTTCATGCTTGTCTGCAAAGACGATATTGCAGCCCCTTGCGCGAAGAACCGTTTTTCTCCCGGTTTTTTCCCGATATGACGCAGTTCCCAGCGTAGCCATTTCCGCAGCCTCACGGGCGGTTTTTGAAAAAATTACACCGCAGCTTGCCAATAAAAAATCTCTTATTCCCGGGGCAACCGTAACATCCGCCTGTGCCCATGAATCCTTTGCATATTGAGCACCGGAAGTCAGGCAGCAAACACCGCAATCATTCATCACCCCTCCGCCAAGTCCGCCCAGATTGCCGGCTCTGCCGTTTCCCCAGAAAACCCGTGCATCGGGGTCCTTGGGAATTGCAACGTAGGAAACCTGACGCTCCTTGCCCGAACCGTTCGGATCGACATGCGGGCCCTGGGCCGTTCGGGTGGCAAAGGTTTGGCCGTTCTTTGTGGCGGCGCCCTTTACCCAGAATCCGTTGCATTCTTCAGTCTCATACGTGGGGGTAAATAGTTTGGCGTACATTTCAGGAGTTTTTTCGCCTCTGGGGCTGTCCCCGTCAAAATCCCAATCCGGATGGAGATGTTTCGTGCTGGAGTAGTTTAATAATGCGACTTTTTCAAAGTGGGTGCATACATTCGCATATCTGCACCGGTCTAATTCCGATGAAGCCCCCTGGCCGATACCCTCAAGGAATTCAATCATCTTCGGGCTCAAAGCAGACAGCTCCTTGAAGCTTCTGCGCAGATACGCCAGAAAATAGGACGCCCGCTGTGCTTCGTTTCTTCCTTTATGAAACGGACGATTGCCTTTGAGCACGCCTTTTTCCCAGGAAATATCAAAATTTCTGGCAATATCTTTGCCGCAGCGCTGGCCATACTGAATCCCCATTTCTTTCCAGGTGCCTTGAAGAATTCCTATCCATAGAGATCGGTAATTGGGAATTTCTCTTTTCAGGCGGAAGGGTATTTTTTTTGTTTCACCGGTTTGCATATAATAGCTCCTTAAGTTAGTTTTAACATATTTTTTGGCAAAAAGGATTGGCGAGCGACAGATAAACCGCCGAAATTCATATTTAGAGATTCAAACTACGCCATAAATTGATTAATTGTCAAGGCCACTCATTAGCTTTTAACAAAGAACATCCAAACATAAAAGCCAGATTTGAACGACAGCACGGTGGAGAATCCATGGAACGGCTGATGCGTGAAGTCTTAAGCGGAGATGTGCCTTATGACGCTGTGTTGATTCATCCCGACTTCATGACCGAATTTTTGAAAATGAACGTTATTGAACAGGTAAACTGGACGGACTTTGGGGTTCCGGCTGAGTTTATAACCGATGAAAATCGCTTTGTTGCCGCGTCTGATGATCCCTTTGTAATTATCTATAATAAAAATCTGGTTAAGCCGGAAGAGGCGCCCAAGAACTGGGAAGATTTTTTAGACCCCAAATGGAAAGGGCGGTTTGTTGTTGACTCGCGTCCCAGTGGCTTCCTTCGCTTAACCGGCGCCTGGGGGCCGGAGCGAGTGCTCGAATATCTCCGTAAGCTTGCCGAGAACAAGCCCATCTTTTTGAGAGGCCAGACCCAAACCGCAACCCTGATGGCCGCGGGAGATTATGAGGTTGCGCTTTCCATGTACCTTCACAGCTACGTGCAAATTGCAGAACAAAAAGGGGGACCCCTCGGCTTTAATATTCCAAATCCGCTGCCGACAAGCTGGCATCAATTGTGTGTATTTAAAAAGGGAATGAAGCATCCCAATGCCGGCAAGGTATTTTTAGGATGGCTGGGAAGCAAGGGCGCCAAAATTATGGAAGACATCAACTGGGGGCAGGCTATGCCATTTAAAGGATCTCGAAAAGAAAATCTTTACAAAAGGGTCACACTTTCATATCCGCCGACCGACGCGCAAGTGCCGGATCGCCAAAAGTATACACTTGAAATGTTAAAAGCGCTGGGAGTCCGTTCAAAATAGATAAGCCGAACGAATTTTCTGCCAAAAAAGGTAGAAAATTATTTCTAAGGTACTTATGACAAATAGTCGCCAGTAGTTACGCCAGTTCTGACAATCTGGATTAAACAGGCATCCGTAAATCACCTCCGCCAGTTCTTTATTTTCGATGGGTAATCCTGCCTGCGCATACCGTCAGGTACACCGGCAGGTGAGCCAGCTCCTGAAGCGGACAGGTATCCGGATCCCGGTCCAAAACGCAGATGTCGGCTATCTTCCACGGCTCAAGCGATCCGGCCCGGTTTTCCTCAAATCCCACCCAGGCCGCGTCTGTTGTTTGGGCGCGGATTCCGTCACGGAACGTGATGGCTTCCTCCGGCGTCATGGATGTCCCCAAAACGGTTTTACGGTTTACCATGGCGGCTATATCACGGATACTGTCCACCGGCCAATAGCCCGGCGCGTCTGAACCAAAGGCTATGGGGAAGCCCTCGTTTCTTATTGTTTTCAGCGGAAAACAGTTTTTGTTTCTTTGGGGTCCGACGTATGCAGCCCCCATGTCGCCGACAAAATAGTAAACCGCCGGGTTGGTTACGGGAATGGCGCCGACCTTCTGGGTCCGGGCCCGGCGTTCGGGCGTAAACAGATGGTTTCCAAGATGTTCAATGCGGTGACGTATATCCGGCAGATATTTTTTTTTCTGGGCTTTTTCCAATGCCAGCAGCGCCATGTCCTGAGCGGCATCGCCGATGGCGTGGATGCAGCATCGAATCTTTGTCAGATGACAGGCTTCAACCGTCTCGTCCAGTTCTTTCTGATCAATTCGGATCAATCCCTGCATTCCTGAAAACCCTGCCTGCCGGGCGGTAAAACCGCCATCGATGCTCATTTTGCTGCCGCCGATCTTTAGCATATCACCACCCAACGGTTGCCGGAAACCAAGGTCCAGCATGGACTTAAGCGGTATTTTGCTCTCAATGACGCGGATCAGCAATTGGACACGGACGGGAAGCCTGCCCTGTTCACATAAATTTTGATAAGCCCGGATCTGTTCAGTGGTCCGCATGATGTCATGGATGACGGTAATCCCGCGGGCGGCGGCTTCTTTTAGCTGCATTTCAATCCCGTCTTCAATATTTTTCTCTTTGGAATCATCTGTGTATTTTACGATAAGCTGAGCCCTCTCCCGGAGCACTCCGTTGGGCTCGCCGCTTTCCTTCCGCATGATCCAGCCGCCCGGAGGATCGGGGGTATTTTTGGTTATGTTTACTGCCTGAAGCGCAAGGTTGTTGGCCACCATGATGTGCGCTCCGAAATTTGCATAGCAGGGATTTTGGGGCGCGGCTTCATTTAATTCCTGCAAGGTCGGCAATCTTTTTTCGGCCAGGCGTTCATCCTGCATGGGGCTTCCAAGGGCATGAATCCATTTTCCGGGCGGCAGATTTTTAGCCTTATCCTTTATTTTGTTCAGGATATCACCGACAGACTTGATGGAAGGGTCATAAAAATCGCGAATTTCAACGGCGTGAATATCCGCAACATCCTGGGCAAGATGGACATGAATGTCTGCAAGGCCGGGTGTTACGATTCTTCCTTCAACATCGATCATTTCAGTTTGCGGTCCGGCCAGTGCTTCGATTTCTTTTCTTGTTCCAACTGCTGCGATATCCTTTCCCAAAAACGCGACGGCTTCAGCCTCCGGCATGTTGTCATCCATCGTCCACAGTCTGCCGTTTGTTATAATCATCGTCGGATTTATTTTTGTCACGATTTTTTCTCCCCTGCGTAGAAGTTGCTATCTGACAAGTTTTATTTGAAAGGCCGCTAAAGCCATCTTCCATAATCGCCGGCCCGAGTTCAAGATATTCATCCGCAAAATTAATAACCCCAAAGCAGCTTGCGGTATTCGACAAACGGCGCCAGATTCATATACCCCCAGCTTAGATTCCATTCCTTATAGTGACAGGGCCACACCGGAACCCACCACACCTCTCTGGTCGACAGGTTAAAAACAGATGTCTCGGCATTTCCGCCGATACCCATGGGATTTTCTTGGGTATAGGGTTTGATATGGGCGCAAAACGTTCCGTGCCAGCTTTCTATTTCGGTTGCGTACTTGCCGCCTGATGTGGGAATCCCGGTTTCAGGATCGGGATCGTATCTGTTTCCCTGTTCGTCGTAACCATAATGAGAAGCGACCAGGTCTTCCATCATCAACTTCTCGTCAATTTTTCCGTAGTGGTTGTGAAGCATCCACATCCCTGACCAAAAGCGGTAATACGAACCGTTCGGGGAATCTATTTTTTCAGGCGTAAAGGTTGTCATGGAAACATCTTTATGAAACCGGTTGGTTTCATCGTAGCTTCCCCGGTCGCTTTTAAAATGATTGGCGTGCACGAGATATTCGCCGTCTTTTTCCCCTAAATCTCCCGGTTTCCGGATGGCATAGTGGCGAGCGTTTTGCTCGACACAGAAAGCATCATGGGCATCAGCAAACACAATATTGCACCCCCTCGCCCGTAAGACTGTCTTTCTGCCGGTCTTCTGTCGATACGTCTCGGTTCCGACTGTAACCCTTTCGGCCGCCTCTCCGGCTGTTTTTGAAAATATGACCCCGTAAGTTGCCAGGAGGAAATCCCTTATGCCCGGGGCAAGGGTCGCATCGGTATGCGCTCGATCCTGATGGGCATACTGCGCCCCCGACGTAAGGCAGCACAATCCGGATCCATTCAACAGCCCCCCCCCGATTCCACCCAGATTTCCGGCCCTTCCATTTCCCCAGAAGACTTGAGCGTTCGGATCTTTGGGTATGGCAACATATGAAACCTGCCGCTCGCGGGCGGACCCCCCCGGTTCAATGTGTTTAGACTGGGCCGTACGCGTGGCATACGTATGACCGGTTTTGGTACCTTTACCCTTTATCCAGAACCCATTGCAATCGTCTTCCGTGGAAACGGCGCCGGACTCCGACATGTTCCCGGAAGGATGTTCGGCACTGCGGGGACAATCATTGACAAAGTCCCAATCCGGATGAAAATGAATCGTACCGGAGTAGTTTAATATGGCGATTTTTTCAAAATGGCTGCATGCGGCAGCATAGCGGCACCGGTCAAGTTCTCTGGATGCCCCTTGTCCGATGCCGTCGAGCAGATCCACCAATTCGGGGCTTAAATAAGAAAGTTCTCTAAAACTTCTTTGTATATAGGCGATACAATATTCGGCACGCAGCTGTGCGGATCTGTTCTTCCGCCACTCCCCTTTTTCGCCCTTTAAAACAATTTGCTCCCAATTCAGCTCAAAATTCCTGGCAATATCCTTGCCGCATCTTTGACCGTACTGTATCCCTATTTCTTTCCAGGTGCCTTGAAGAACTCCAATCCATAGGCTCCGACAGTGTGGGATCTCGGTGGTTAAACTGAATGTAGCGGGCGTTGTTTCTGTGCTGGCCATATCCTTCCTCCTTTTATAAAAATAATGATGATCAGATAACATATTTATTAAGACAAATGAAAGGACATTTTTTGGAATTTATGGGCATAATATACTTGACATGGAACAGACGGTTACTCTATAGCTAATTAAAATGACCGTGCAATCTCAAAATCAATGCCAAGGGAGAGCCTTCCATTTGGAAATTTGATTTTTTTTAAAAACCAATTCCTGATTTTTAACCGAAAAGACCAACTGAGCCCAAGCACACGTTTAAAGTGATGTATCATCCAACACCAGCAAAGGGAGGTAGTTTATGGCTAAAAGAGGTTTGATGTTTATTTTGGCATTACTGATTGTTTTATCAGGCAGCGCAATTGCGCAAAACAAAGGGGTGGCTGACATCTATGAGGCCGCCGAAAAAGAAGGTGAAGTTTCATGGGCCTGTGTTTTAAGGGAAAAGGAGGCGGCGCCGTTTGTCAAAGCCTTTCAGAAAGAATACCCTAAAATCAAGGTCAATTTTCAGCGGCAGCATGGCGGCGATGCCATGGAACGGTTGCTGCGCGAATACCAGGCCGGACAGTTATCCTACGATGTCGTCCATATTCATCCGGATTCCATGCATGAGTTTTTAAAAGTAGATGCGATCGAAAAAATAAATTGGGCGGAATTGGGTGTTCTACCGAAAATGATTCAGCCGGGGGGAAGATTTATCGGACCTTTTGAAACTCCTTTTTGCATTCTCTATAATACCAATTTGATCAAGCCGGAAGACGTCCCCAAAAGCTGGGAAGATTTACTGGATCCGAAATGGAAAGGAAAAATAACGACCGATACCCGCCCCAGCGGCTTCCTGCGGCTGACCGGCGAATGGGGTCCGGAAAAGGTTCTCGATTATTTACGCAAGTTCGGTGAAAACAAGCCCACCTTCGTGAGAGGCCAAACGGAAACGGTTACCCTGATGGCAGCCGGAGAGCATATGCTGGCGGCGCCGTATTATTTGCATTCTTATGTTGAAATTTCAGAGAAAAAAGGTGGACCTATCGGCTACAGTCTCCCGAACCCTCTGCCTACGTCCTTTTATCATTATGGAATTATCAAAGGCGCCAAGCATCCCAATGCCGGAAGGGTTTTTATGGCCTGGCTGGGCAGCAAGGGGTATAAACTGATGGACGGCATCAACTGGGGCCGCGCAGCTCCTTTCGACGGCACGAAAAAAGAAAAATTATATGAAGGCATCACCCTGTCGCTGCCGCCGTCGGATGAGCAGGTTCCGGACCGACATAAATATACCCTTGAAATGACGCGTGCAATGGGCGCCCGCAAGTAAATTCGGGGCATCCATCCCCTTTTCAACCTGAACGGGGGATGAAGCACAAAGGCGGCTATCCCTGTGCGTTCATCCCCCGTTACATCAATATTTCGGCGACTGATTGTACATGCGTTCCATTGGATGGTTTAAAGAGAAGCTGAATAAAATTTTGCCGGCCGGTGTGAGTTTGTTGGTAGGCATACTGGTACTCGTGCCGATGCTGATGCTGATTTACTCCAGCTTTCGGACAGGCCGTCCGGGCATGCCGGGTGGAGAATTCACTTTACTCAACTACATTGACGCCTATACCCATACGGAAACATACGTTACAATCGGCCGCAGTCTTTATTTTGCGACCCTTGTTACCGGGTTCACCCTGCTGATCGGCGGTTTTTTCGCCTGGCTGGTTGAACGCACCAACATGCCCGGGCGCGGTTTTGCATACAGCATGCTGCTAAGCTCAATGGCCATACCCAGAATGCTGTTCGGGATCGCCTGGATATTGCTGTTAAGTCCCCGGATTGGGCTGCTCAACCACGTTATGGATCATTTCATTGGTCTGCCGCGCTTTAATATTTATTCGATGAGCGGCATGATTTTTGTTCAGATTCTGGTGGAAGTGCCCACGGCATTTTTGATGATGCTGGGCACGTTGCGGGGAATGGATCCGGCACTGGAGGAAGCGGCCGCGGTGAGCCGGAGCAATACCTTCAGGACGCTGCAGAAGATTACCCTGCCCATTATGACACCCTCCGTTCTGGCAGCCGCGGTGTATCTGTTTATCATCAATATCGAGGTGTTTGAAATTCCCGGATTGATCGGTCTGCCTGCCGGAATTACGTTGTTCAGTACGGCGATTTACAATAACGCAACGGTACTGGTGCCGCCGAACCACGGTTTGGCCAATACCTATGCCATGACATTTTTGCTCCTTAGCGCGATCCTGATCATATTATACCGCAAGGCGACCCGTCATTCGGAGCGTTATTCCACAATTACGGGAAAAGGCTACCGGCCCCGGCTGATCGACCTGGGTGTCTGGAAATATTTTGCGTTTTTAGTATTCATTTTTTTCTTTGTTGTGACCATATTATTTCCCATTCTGATTTTAATTTATTCATCGCTTATTCCCCTTTATCTGGTGCCTACCGCGGAAACATTTTCCCGCATGTCCCTGGATAATTACATTGCCATAATAGAGGCGCCCTGGATGGGGCGGGTTCTGAAAAACACCCTGCTGCTGATGGTTGTGGCGCCGACTGCAAGTGTTCTGCTGGCCGCGCTGGTTGCCTGGGTCGTGCTTCGAACCCGGATCAGTATAAAATGGAAGACGGCCCTCGATATCCTGAGCTTTATGCCGACCGCTTTGCCCAGTATCGTCGTTGCACTTTCGCTTTTAATCGTTTTTTTAAACGTCCGTTTTATTCCGTTATATGGAACCTTGTGGATAATTGCCATTGCTTTCGTGATCCGCTATATCCCCTATACGGTCCGAACCATCAGTGCGGCGGTTCTTCAAATCCACAAGGAACTTGAAGAATCCGCCCAGGTCTGTCGAGCAACTGAAATAAAGTCATTTTTTAAGATCACGGTTCCCCTGGTTGCCCCTGCCATCATCAATGCCTGGATTTGGGTCGCCATGCATGCCGGTCGCGCCTTGTCCGCAGCCCTTTTGCTGTATTCGGCCAATAATGAAGTTCTATCAACCCGAATATGGATGCTTTGGTTTGACGGGGAAGTTACCATGGTTTGTGCGCTCTCAATCATGATGATTGCAGTTTTACTGATCATTAGCCTGGTCGGCAGGCTAATCGCCGGAACCGTTAGTCGCAAGTAGTGGGAGAGGTTATGTCCGATCAAGCAAAGGTGAGCATTGTCCGTGTTGAAGGGATTGAAAAAAAATATGGCAATGTTCGCGCCGTTAAAGGAATCTCCTTCGATATCAAAGAAGGTGAGTTTTATACACTCTTAGGCCCCAGCGGCTGCGGCAAAACAACAACGCTTCGGAGCCTTGCCGGTCTGGAACGGATTGACGCCGGCGAAATATTCATCCGCGACCTGTTGGTGGACAACGGCCAGACCTTTGTCCCTCCCTATCAGCGGCCGATCGGGATGGTGTTTCAATCATACGCCATTTGGCCCCATATGACAGTTGCCGGAAACATTGCTTTTCCGTTGAAAAATGAAAAAAAATATACCACCAAAGAGATAAACACAAAGGTGAACGATGCCCTGGACCTGGTGCAGCTGGCCGGTTTGGCCAATCGCCCGGCGCCCAATCTGAGCGGGGGCCAGCAGCAGCGGCTGGCACTGGCCCGGGCTTTGGTATCCACGCCGACGGTTCTCTTACTGGACGAACCCTTGAGCAACCTTGACGCCAAGCTGCGGGAAGAGATGCGCCTGGAGCTTAAAAACCTGACCCGGCGTCTGGGGATTACGACTTTTTATGTCACCCACGATCAGCTGGAGGCCCTGGTTCTGTCGGATAAAATCGCCCTGATGCGGGACGGCAAAATTATCGAAGAAGGCAAGCAGTATGATATGTACATGTATCCGAAACACAGTTTTACCGCTGATTTTTTTGGTATCAACAACATACTGGAAGCCACGGTCGCAACGGTCGATAAAAATAAAGGGATCGCCCGGCTGGATCTGTCTTCGGGTCATGATATTACGGCTGTCACGCGCGATTTCCCCATTGAGGCCGGCCAGAAGGTCAAGGTTGCCATTCGGCCGGAAAACATTCTGTTTGACAAAGTCAGTTCAGCGGAAATGTTCTTGGATTATCAGAAAGAAAACGTCAATAAAATAAGCGCCCTGGTTAAAGAGGTTATTTTTTTGGGTGATTATATCGATTATCGTGTAGTTGCAAATGAAATATCCCTCAGGGTCAGAACTCACCCGGAAGTGCTGCTGCCGGAAAATGCTTCGGTAACTCTCATGTTTACCCCCAAACACGTCTGCATTCTGATGCCGTAATACATCTTGATTTCCGTCGCCGGCAGAAAACCGACTTCGGACAGTTCCCTTCTTGTGGGTGTTATTTATTAACTGTCTCATAATAGTATCGTCATGCCGGACTTGATCCGGCATCCAGAAAAGCAACTGGATTCCGGCTCTTCGCTTCGGCCGGAATGACAGACTTAGAGACAAATATGAGACAGTTAATAATCCCAGCTAAAGACGGGATCTTCGACCAGAATCCACAAACAGACTGGATTCCGGCTCGGAGGCCGGAATGACAAATTATAAGACCGTAAATAATTTTCAGTATCCTGAAAATCCATGTTCATCTGTGTCCCAAAAGATTTATCAAACTCAACGGAATGGTTATTGAAGGACTGATCCTATGAAACTTTCTTCTGCTGAAATCGCATTGATCGACAATGGCGGCAGGCGTTCAGGTTTCGACAGGAGGCAGTTTTTATATACCACCCATATTCCGGAAAGAAGAACAAATAAGGACCGCCGCATTCTCCCGGACCGACGAAAGCCAACCTCTCGTCGCTATCTTCCCGATCGAAGATCATTATTTGATGGGAACTGCTCTTTAGAGGCTTCTTCTCTCGCCCGCTCCCTTCGCTCGCTTGAGACCCC